>Ga0180007_10002634_pt1 | contig 21080 bp, 23 predicted proteins | sample MM_PC_MetaG_FD_121122 | JGI IMG/M metagenome (GOLD analysis project Ga0180007, IMG submission 121122) | Groundwater microbial communities from the Aspo Hard Rock Laboratory (HRL) deep subsurface site, Sweden - MM_PC_MetaG | ecosystem: Environmental > Aquatic > Deep subsurface > Groundwater... | reverse complement strand
GGGCAAACAAAACATATAGAGAAAGAATATGGAACCGCATTCGCGGAAACGTTGCTTGTCCCAATTAAAAAAGGTTGTCCGATTCGGGTCTTTAATCTCTGGCAGGCAAAAAAGTTCCATGTGATTTCAAACGAAAAAATTCTCAAAGATCCGAAAATCCTGATCTCGTATGTGAAGAAAGATAACTTTGTGTATAAGGAAATTGAAGCACAAGGAAAGAAATTATTAAAAGCAGTAGAGAAGGAAGATCTGCGAGAAAGTATCAAACTGTATAAAAAAATTGTTGCTCTCTATGAAATCGCAAGTGCTCATTTCATCATTATCTTCTCGCTTGGGCTCAAATTGGCCGAAAATAAAAATGTTCTGAAAAATATAAATAATGTCGAGCTCGCGCATGATACTTGGAGAAACAGGGTTGCTTTTAAAGAGGAAATGATGGGTGAAAATCTCTTTTATTTTTTTAAATTCCTGACAAGAAAAGAAAAGTTGTCATGTAATCCTTTACTTCTCATGAAGTTTCTGACCTTACATGAAATCGATATATGGTTAGACGGAAAAGTAACGGGTAAAAAAATACAGAACATTATCAACAAAAGGAATAAAAGCGGTTATGTATATTTGAATATAAGAAACAAAAAGCGAGAAATTATTGATGACCAGAAAGAAATCGTAAAGATACAAAAATATTTTCTTAAACTGAATGCAGGCTCAGAGAGGTTGAAAGATAATACAGAATTCTCAGGGCAAGTTGCTTACGGTTCGCAGAATAAAATAATCGGACAAGTTATCGTTATAAAAGATAAAGCAGAACTGAGAAGCAAAAGTCACTTAATTAAAGATAAAATTCTTGTTGCCATTCAGACGAGACCTCACTACATTCCATATATGAGTAATGCCGTGGCCATCATCACCGACGAAGGCGGGTTGACCTGCCACGCGGTAATACTTTCAAGGGAATTTAAAATTCCTTGTATTATCGGCACAAAAATTGCTACTCAAGTTTTGAAAAACGGTATGAAAGTGGAAGTGGATGCTTATGATGGGGTAGTAAGAATATTGAAAAAATAAACAAAAACAAGACCGGCTTCCCCTTGTGAGGAGAAGCCGGGTGATTCGAATTCTACTGGAGACCTGCCGCTTCGCAGTAGTCGAGCTCGTGGTCGAGCCCCGCGACGGGCTCGATGAGCCCGCTTGAGCTGATGACCACAATCTCTCTGTCGTGATTCTCATGCTCGATTCTCTTGATCTGGGAGAGGAAATGTTTCTTCTCTCTCTCGACCAAAGCCGGTTCGTGCTCCTTGGTGTATTTCAACCAAGAGTCTGGGAATTTCTTCCCTGACCTGACGAGTTTCATCATCATCTCGTCCCACGCTTCCGGGTCGAGGGGGCCCAGTCTCCAGTCGATGATCGGCTTGGTCTTGAGAACCTCGCAGATGATCTCAGCTGTCTGGATGTGCCGAGTCATGTTCGATGTGAACACGACAGGCATTCCTTTCAGTTGCATTGCCAACTGCTTGGCGGCTGTTCTGGCATGGTTTTCTCCTTCCGGAGTAAGACGTAGAAGTGCTCCCCAGAAGTCCAACGCGGTACCGCCAGCTTTGGCGTGTCGCATCAATCGAATCATTGCTAACCAACCTTTCTGTCGTACTTGTGATTGCGTTTCTATTCTCAATTATATCACACTTTAGTATAAAAAGTCAAGCACTAGAAATTGGCCTGAATCACGGGTATTCTTAAACTCTTATGAGCAAGTTGTCTGTTGGAATCGTTGGTCTGCCGAATGTGGGAAAGTCCACTCTCTTTAACGCGCTTACCAAAAAGGGCGTACCAGCGGAGAATTATCCTTTTTGCACCATTGATCCATCAGTTGGCATTGTGCCTGTGCCGGATGAGCGCCTGGAACGGCTCAGCCAGATGAGCCGTTCAAAAAAGACTATCCCAGCCGTGGTTGAGTTTGTTGATATAGCTGGGTTAGTCAAAGGCGCTTCGGAGGGAGAGGGATTGGGTAATAAATTTCTTTCTCACATTCGCGAAGTTGACGCCATTATTGAAGTAGTGCGAACTTTTGAAGACCCGGGTATTATCCACGTGCATGAAAAGGTGGACCCACTTTTTGATATAGGAATTATAAATTTGGAATTAGAGGCGGCGGGGATTAAGAAACCCATTCTTTATGTGTTGAACGTATCGGAAGCTTGCCCCGCAACAGGCGGAGTGTTTAAAGATAAAATTCCCGGACCATATCTGCAAGTTGACCCAATTTTTGGCACTGGACTCGATCAGTTGATAGTTGAGGCATATAAATTGCTTGACCTCATAACTTTCTTCACAACCGGAGAAGATGAATCAAGGGCTTGGACGACACGGCGCGGCTCCGCCGCGCCGGAAGCTGGCAAATCCATTCACACAGATTTTCGAGATAAATTTATTCGTGCTCAAGTAGTTTCGTATAAAGATTTAGTAGATTCTGGTTCTATGGTAAAAGCGCGTGAGAAAGGTTTGGTTCGCACCGAAGGCAAAGAGTATGTGGTGCAGGACGGCGATGTGATTGAATTTCTGATATAATGGTTCCATAAATAACTATAAATAACATTTATGTCAAAAATAACTGCTAAAGATTTCTTTATGCACATCGCGGCTATCATTCTCTTATATGCTGGCACAGTGGCGCTTCTTAATATTTTATTTAGCGTTATTAATGTGGCCTTTCCTCAAGTTAGTCAATATGGTTACTACGGTTCAAACTCCATAAGTTTGCCGGTGGCGACATTAATTGTTGTCTTTCCACTCTTTCTTTTTCTAGCTAATGTGCTTCGTAAAGGATATGTGGAAGATCCTGGTCGCAAAGATTATCCTGTACGCAAAGGATTAATTTATCTCACCATCTTTATCGCCGGGGGAGTGCTAGCTGGTGATTTGGTTACTCTCATTTACTATTTTCTTGATGGGCAGGATATGACTACAGCTTTTATCTTGAAAATTCTTTCGGTTCTGGTGGTCATAGGTTCGGTTTTTGGTTACTACTTGGATGATTTGAAAGACAGACTGACGGGTTCTCGCCGAAATATCTGGAGAGCGGTCGCGGCCGTTCTTGTAATTGGCTCGATAGTCGCCGGATTCAGCGTGCTCGGCACTCCGCAAACTCAACGCATGTATCGTTATGATTCGCAAAAAGTTTCTGACCTGCAGAATATCCAAGGGCAAATCGTAAATTACTGGCAACAGAAAGAAATGATACCTACTACTCTCGAACAGCTTCAAGATCCAATTTCCGGATTTATAGTTCCAACTGATCCGCAGACACAAATGTCTTACGAATATAAAAAGACCGGCACTCTATCCTTCGATCTCTGTGCGGAATTCAACAAAGTATTGCAAAGTGATACTAATTCCGTGCCGAGAGTCGTCTATCCTGAACCAATGGGTAAACTTGGAGACAGTTGGCTACACGAAGCCGGTAAACAATGTTTCTCTCGCACTATTGATTCTCAACTTTATCCGGTAAGAAAACCGTAAATTTTTTGCTATACTAGCCAATATGGCTAGAGATTATGATCCTAAAGAAATAGAAAAAAAGTGGCAGAAAGAATGGCAGAAGTCCGGCATTTACCAAGCGGAAGATTCTTCTAAAAAACCAAAATATTACGCGCTTATAGAATTCCCATTTATTTCAGGGGATGGTCTTCATGTTGGACATGTAAGAAGTTATACCGCCATGGATATAATTGCTCGTAAGCGAAGGAGAGAAGGATTTAACGTGCTTTATCCCGTCGGCTGGGACGCGTTTGGTCTTCCTGCAGAAAACTACGCCATCAAAACAGGTACTCCGCCTGCAGCTACTACGCAAAAAAATATTGGCAACTTTAGAAAACAACTTAAGAATCTTGGGTTATCTTTTGATTGGTCGAGAGAAGTTGATACTTCTGCCCCGAAGTATTACAAATGGACACAGTGGATATTTTTGAAGTTTCTTGAGAAAGGTCTTGCCTATAAAGCCAAGATGCCAATAAATTGGTGTCCAAAATGTAAGATTGGTTTAGCTAACGAAGAAGTGGTGGACGACAAATGCGAGCGTTGTGGCACACCGGTTGAACAAAAAGAGAAAGAGCAGTGGATGCTCGCTATTACTAAATACGCCGACAAGCTTCTTGCCGATCTCGACACTGTCGATTATCCGGAGCGCGTTAAAATTCAGCAGAGAAATTGGATAGGGAGAAGTGAGGGTGTCTTAATCAAGTTTGATGATATAGAAATTTTTACGACAAGGCCGGAGACGATTTTTGGTGCAACCTTTGTTGTTATTTCCGGCAAGGAAGATAAATTTACCGGCCGTTATGTAACTAACCCCGCAACTAAAGAGAAAATTCCTGTCTGGGAAGCAGAGTATGTAATGTCAGATGTCGGTACCGGCGCCATCATGGGAGTACCAGCAGATGATGAGAGAGATAGGGAGTTTGCGGAGAAATTTGGTTTGCCTATTGTTAAAAATTACACTCCCGCCGGATTTGAAGATTACGGAAAGAAAGTGACAAGGTACAAACTCCGCGATTGGATATTTTCCAGACAGCGCTATTGGGGCGAGCCTATTCCGGTAGTTCATTGTCCCGCCTGCGCCAAGGCTTCGGCGGGCAAGGAGAATGCGGGTTGGATACCAGTGTCGGAGAAAGATTTGCCGGTTGAACTACCGGAAGTGGAAAAATATGAACCAGGGCCGGATGGTGAGTCACCACTTGCAAACATAACGGAGTGGGTAAATGTAAGTTGTCCGAAGTGTGGTGGGGAAGCAAAAAGGGAAACTGATGTTATGCCAAACTGGGCAGGTTCTTCTTGGTATTTCCTCGCATATCTTTTTAATAAAGAAGGATTTACGAATCCGGTTTCTATTGAAAATTGGAAATTGCAAATTGAAAATTTCAGGCATTTTATGCCTGTAGATTGGTACAACGGCGGGATGGAACATACCGTGCTCCATCTCCTATATTCGCGTTTCTGGAATAAGTTTCTTTACGATTTGAAACTCGTGCCCACAAGCGAGCCGTATAGAAAACGCACTTCTCACGGTCTTATCTTGGCCGAAGGCGGGGAGAAGATGAGTAAATCAAAAGGTAACGTCGTTAATCCTGACTCCATAGTAGAACGCTTCGGCGCGGACACCCTGCGTCTCTATGAAATGTTTATGGGACCCTTTGAACAGGCGATTGCATGGAGCGAATCGGCGTTGGTCGGTCCGCGCCGGTTTTTGGAGAAGGTCTGGAGATTGCAATTCAAGATTTCCAAAGGTCAGACCTTAAGTACTGATTCCCAAGGTCTGACCTTAATGCATTCAACGATAAAGAAAGTTACAGAAGATATTGAATCTATGAGATTTAACACCGCAATTTCGGCCATGATGATTTTTATAAACGAAATCGAAAAAAAAGAGTCTGTTAACCGAAATATTTATGAAAACTTCTTGAAACTTCTGGCGCCATTCGCTCCGCACATAACAGAGGAACTTTGGTCTGTCTTGGGGCATACAGATTCAATACATATGACGAACTGGCCTGATTATGACCTAAAAAAACTGATACCAAGTGAGGTTACAATTGTGGTTCAAATTGATGGTAAGGTCAGAGGCAAATTCAATGCGGTTTCGGATATGGGCGAAACAGAGGCAATAAATCAAGCAGAGAATTTACCAGAGATTCAGAAATGGGTAAAGGAAAAAAGTATCAAGGGGCATGTTTATATAAAGGATAAGATTGTAAACATCATTACCGCTTGACATATAAAAAGGATAGTGATACAAATAGTATAAACTATGACAGAAAAAATTATTTTGAGCTTTAAGCCTAAGGAGGTTACCCGACGCCTTTTATCAATTCTTACTAAGCGCGGACAGGATGTTCTTGTGAGTAGATATGGATTAGGCCCTAAGGCAATTAGGCTTACTCTTGATGCTATCGGCAAGAAATATAACATTACCCGTGAACGGGTACGTCAGATTGAAAATCACTCGCTTGCCACTATCCGTAAATCAAAAATTTATAAAGATTCCGAGCCGACCTTTACCGAATTAAAAGAAGTTATTCTTGGTTTGGGTGGTCTTGTTTCCGAGAAAGATCTTTTAAGACATTTAGGCAAAGATTTAAGTACTCAAAACTATTTTCATTTTCTTCTGGTCATTGGTGAGGAATTCAAGCGCGAAAAAGAAGATGAAGAATTTAAGCATCGTTGGCACGTTGATGCGGAATTGTCGGACAAAGTCAAATCCACCCTACGTAAACTATATACCAAGCTCTCCGACGATGAATTGATATTTGAAGGTGATCTTATTAGTTCTTTCCTCGAAGAAGTCAAAGACTTGAACGAAAAATACAAAAACGAGGAAGTTATCAAACGTTGGCTTTCCGTTTCTCGTAAGATTAGCAAGAATCCTTTAGGTGAGTGGGGTCGTTCATCTTCTTCAAACGTCAATACCAAAGGTATGCGCGACTATGCTTTTCTTGTTATTAGAAAACATGGTTCGCCTATACACTTTAAGGAAGTGGCAAAAGCTATTACTCTCTATTTCAATAAGAAGGCGCATGTAGCAACCACTCATAATGAGCTTATTAAAGATCCTCGTTTTGTCTTGGTCGGTCGAGGACTCTACGCTCTCTCTGAATGGGGTTACATGTCAGGCGTGGTTAAGGACGTCATCCGAAAAATTCTCGAAAAAGAAGGACCTTTACCAAAAGAAAAAATAGTTGAAAAAGTTCTAAAGGAACGCTATGTCAAGGAAAACACTATTCTGGTCAACCTTCAAAATCCCAAGTATTTCAAGAAGGACAAAGACAGTCGCTACCACAACGTCTAGCGAAGAAGAGTGGATAAGCGAGCTTATCCACTCTTTCTGAGCGAAGGCGTTGTCCTTACTAGGATAACGTCTAGATTCCGTGTAGAATTAAAGTCATGATTAATGACTTCGTCTCTCTTTTTCAAACTAGCTTTTACGAAAAGATTTGGCATTACATTTTCGCGACTTGGCCCATCTGGCTACCAATATTTTTAATAAGTTTTTTTCTTAGTACTTGGTTTGCTTATAAGCGCAGAGAATGGATACGAGAACAGGGCAGTGTGCTCTTAGAAATTAGAATTCCGAAAAATATAGACAAGTCACCGGCCGCCATGGAGATGGTTATTGAGGGTATTTGGGAAGATGTAGTGGGCACACTCACAGACGTTTTTCTCAAGGGTCGTGTCAGAGATTGGTTTTCTTTGGAAATTGTTTCTATCGGCGGGGAAGTCAAATTTTTCATTTGGGGTCTTAAAAAATGGAAAAACATCATAGAATCAAGAATCTATACGCATTATCCGGGTGCAGAGGTATTTGAAGCCGAAGACTACTCTCTCAAAGTAGAGTATGACCCGGCTAAGATGGATGTTTCTGGCATTACCACTAAGCTTGTCCAACCGGATGCCTATCCCATCAAAACTTATATTGACTACGAACTTGAAAAAGGTAATAAAGAGCAAGAAGAAATAGTGGACCCGATTGTGCCGATACTTGAGTACCTTGGTTCTCTTAAACCCGGAGAACAGGCTTGGATTCAGATTTTGATTCAAGGTCATCGCAAGGAAGGATTTCAAGACACACGTCTTTTCTCAAGGCCGGATTGGAAGGAAGGTATTAAAAAAGAAATAAAGAAAATCATTGAAACAAAACCATTTATCGAGCCGAAACCCGATAAGCCTCTGCTCATCCCTTATCTCACCAAGACCCAAGAGGATACTATTAAAGCGATCGAACGCAACGCTGGCAAACTCGCATTCAATACCATGGTAAGAGTTCTTTATACGGCACCCCTTGAAGTGTTTGATAAGATGAAACTCACGGGTATCATAGGAAGTATGCGTCAGTTTGGTTCAAAAAATCTTAATGGTATTCGGCCAAATATATTTATGACCGTTGAGTATCCTTGGAAAGATTTCCGTGATATAAGAAAGAGAAAATTAAAAAGAACACATCTCGATGCTTGCAAACGCCGATCTTTCTTCGACGTTCCATACAAACATTTAAGTGGCAAACCCTACATTCTCACTACCGAGGAATTAGCCACGATCTTTCACTTCCCAGGTGCGACGGCTACTACTCCAACACTTACACGCATTCCTTCAAGGAAAGCGGAAGCTCCTGCCAATTTGCCCGTATGAGGGTTTACCTTTTCATCATAGGAACAGCTTTGGTTATCGTATTTCTTTGGCAAATTACTCCGCCATTTTCTTTTCCTTCTAATTCCATAATCAGTGTTCCGGAAGGCGCCGGACTTTACACACTTGCGGAAAAATTGCGAGAAGACAAAGTTATACGTTCTCCGTTCTGGTTTCGCGTAGCCGCTATTGCTCTAGGTGGAGAGCGTGATATGAAAGCGGGCCAATATTACATGTCGCACCCTCAAAACACATTCATCATTGCTTGGCGCGTGCTCCATGGGAATCATGATGTGGAAGTAGCCAAACTAACTATTCCAGAAGGATTTACGGTTAGTAAAATTTCCGCGCTTTTCGACGAGAGATTTTCACTCTTTAACAAAGCCGATTTTATCGCTTGGGCGCCGGAAGGGTATCTCTTTCCCGATACTTATTTCATTCCGATAGCGGCTACGGCTTCTTCAACAATAAAATTACTCAACGACAATTTTATTCGCAAGATTTCATCAATTATGTCGGATGTAGAGCTATCAGGTCGAACACTTGAAGAAATTATTATTATGGCTTCGCTTCTTGAGGCAGAAACAAAGACTAAAGAAGATCGAGAAATGGCTTCAGATATTCTCTGGAAACGGCTCAAGCTCGGAATGCCCTTGCAGGTTGATTCAGATATGACGACTTATGAATTTAATGGCTTACCAAAGCAACCGATTAATAATCCGGGATTTGGCTCGATTGAGGCCGCGATTCATCCGACTTCAACTCCGTATCTATATTTCTTGACAGGGGATGATGGACAGATGCATTATTCTCGTACTTTCGATGAACATGTTGCAAAAAAACTTAAATATATTTCTCAATAAACTTGCAACTTAACTTGTATATGGTATAATATGGAGAGATAGTTCATTGAGGGCTATGGCGACGTTCCGTCGTCCTCTAGCATAAACTTGATGCGTCCTTGACGGATGTGTCGTACAAAAGGATGTGCCAAATGGCAAACGCGTCCGAAATCAGCGTTGGCGTCTCCCACGAGCTTGCGATTACTGGAACGAAGGTCGGCTTCGAGCCGAAGGACTTCGCTGCCCTCGCGCACAGCGAGGATAAGATGTCTGCCCTCCTCTGCGTCCTCCGTGGCACGCACGAGATCCTGCCGATCGACCACCTCATTGACTTGTCCTCGCCCTGCAAGCTCCCGTTTGACAACGCGGAACGGGTAAGCTCGGCGAAGACGGGTGTCGTGAAGCTCGAACGCCGAGGCGACGACCTCTACCATGACGGCAGAAAGATCAGCCCCTTCCTGTCCGAGGGGCAGAAAGATGGCAAGTCGAAGGGTGGTCACGATCTTCGCAAGGAGCTTGAGGCGCGTGGCGGCAACATCAGCGCCAAGGTCCTCGACCACTTGGTCGAACACCCCGAGCTCTGGCCGGATTCGTGGAAGAAAAATGACCAGGGGAACAGAATCTACGTGTTCTTCTGGGACGACATCTTCCGCGGCCCGTCTAACGACTCCTTGTATGTCCGCTGTGGCTTTTGGAGCGACGGCAAGGTGGTGTCGTACTACCTCTGGCTCGGCTACGTCTGGCGCGACCGCAGTCATTCCGCTTCCCTCGCCCGCCCGAACGGCTGAAGCTGTTCAGTCGGGCAGGCAAGTTAGCGCTCCGGACTCGGTCCTTCTGGTCTTCTAGTCCCTTTGGACTTAGTCCTTGGGTCTTGTGCCCAAAACACTCTGGAGAATAGCGTTTCCCAAACTCCGGCCCTGGGCACTTCGCTCGGGGCTTTCCTTTTATCTAAATAACGTATTAACCAAATCCACGATCGTGAGAAAAGTTAATATTTAAGAAAAATATTTTTCCTGATACTATACTCTAAACATGAAGGAGAATTTATCAAAATCATTCGACAATACTCATGGTAAGAAGGTATTTGTAGGACTCTCGGGTGGGGTGGACAGCGCTGTTTCTGCGGCGCTTTTGAAGTCGCAGGGTTTTGATGTGACTGGCGTTTTTATAAAAGTCTGGCAACCTGATTTCCTGCCTTGCGGTTGGAGGGATGAACGGCGTGATGCTATGAAGGTGGCTATCGCACTTGATATCCCGTTTCTCTTTTTTGATTTTGAAGAAGAATATAAAAAAGGCGTGGTGGACAAGATGCTTGCCGAATATAAGTTAGGTAGAATCCCAAATCCGGATGTGCTTTGTAATAAAGAAATTAAATTTGGGGTGTTTTGGAAGAAAGCAAAAGAACTTGGCGCTGACTATATTGCCACAGGACATTATGCACGCATAGAGCGTCAATTTGCAAATTATAAATTGAAAATTGGGATTGATCCCGAGAAGGATCAATCCTACTTCCTCTGGACCCTGACTCAAGATGACCTTTCCCACACACTTTTTCCTGTCGGCGATTTAAAGAAAGACGAGGTGCGCAAGCTTGCCCGTAAATATGACCTGCCTGTTGCAGAAAAAAAAGATAGCCAGGGTATTTGTTTTATTGGCGATGTTACGATGGAAGAATTTCTTTCTCATTTTATCTCAACTAAATCCGGCAATGTGCTGAATACCGACGGAAAAGTAATTGGTTCTCATCACGGGACTGTATTTTATACTATTGGAGAAAGGCACGGTTTTGATGTTTATAAGAAAAGGCCGGAAGATGGGGCTTTCTATGTAGTGTCAAAAGATATAAAAGCAAACACCATTACAGTCTCAAATAAAGAGCCAGAAATAATTTCGCTCTCACCGACTAAGATTATAGTGAAGAATACTAACTGGATTACCCCGTCTCGCGTCGACGAAGCTCCGCGAGTCGAGGCGGGTGAACCTACAGGGTCGTTGCTTTCTGCCAGAATACGCTATCGGGGGGAAAAAATACCCTTAATTGTCCAAAGCCGAGCTTTGGACAATTTAACTGTAAAATTTAATGAGCCGGTGCGCGGGCTTTCCCTCGGTCAATCTATAGTTTTTTATTTGCCCGCCGAAGCCTTGGCGAAGGGGGGCGATAGTGACACATGTCTTGGTGGAGGAATTATGGATAGGTTAGTCTCGTAGGGTATAATTAGAAGACAATGCAAACTGCGAAACAAATTACAATCGTTAAAGCGAGTGGTAAGCACGAGACTTTTGAGCCGGAGAAGCTTCACTCCTCGCTTCTTCGTTCTGGCGCTACGGAAGAAATGACAAAAGAGGTGTTGTCACACATCTTACCCGAGCTCCATGACGACATGACTACGGGCGAGATTTATAAACACGCTTTCTCAATTCTCGCGAAAACCAATATGCCGGTTGCCAGAAGCTATTCTCTGCGCCGTGCAGTCATGGATTTGGGTCCGTCCGGATTTCCGTTTGAAGATTTCGTGGCTGAAATCTTCAAAGCTAAAGGATTCAAGTGCGAGACGCGCCAGACTCTGCTCGGCGGATGTGTACCGCACGAAGTGGATATAGTGGCTTACAACGAAAAGAAACTTATAATGATTGAGGCCAAATTCCATAACGAACTTGGCACTAAGACGGATTTGAAGGTGGTACTTTACATCAAAGCGCGCTTTGATGATCTTAAAGACAATGTCTTCAACTATGGTGGGCAAAATAGGTCTATCACTGACAGTTGGTTGGTAACCAATACCAAATTCTCAAGCACAGCTATTCAATATGGCGTTTGTAAAAATCTTACTATGGTGGGATGGAATTATCCCGAGAAAGGCAACTTACAAGACATGATTGAAGAGAATCCTGAACTTTTGAAAAAAATTTTTAAGAATGAGTGATAAAACTGCCGCGCTGAAGAAAATAAAAGATGAAGTAGTCGCTCTCAGCGCCTCGCCGCTTTATGCCGAGAGAATAAAAAACAAATATTTTCCTGTAATAGGGGAGGGTAACCACTCGGCCGAAATAATGTTTGTTGGCGAAGCGCCCGGGGAGAACGAAGCTAAAACTGGTCGGCCGTTTTGCGGCCGAGCGGGGAAAGTCCTTGATGAGCTTCTGGTTTCTGTTGGCATAGAGCGCAAAGATGTCTATGTGACCAATATTGTCAAAGACCGTCCGCCTAGCAACCGTGACCCGCTTCCTGATGAAATAGAACTCTACGCGCCATTTCTTGATAGACAGATTGAAATTATAAAGCCAAAAGTTCTTGCCACCCTTGGTCGGTTTTCCATGCAATATGTTATGGTTCGCTATGGATTAGAATTTGAATTGGATTCAATTAGTAAACTTCATGGTAAAGTCTTCGATATAGAATTTTCCGCCAAAGGCGGACCCGCCTCTGGCGGGAAATTTGTGCCCTTATACCACCCAGCAGCAGCTATTTATAATCAACATCTTCTAAATACTCTCAAAGAGGATTTCAAAGTGTTAAAAACTTTAACTTGACTAATACTTCTATTTTGTAGTATAGTTGAACACAGAAGGAGGCGGTATGTCATTTAACATTGGCGGCGGCGACCTGATCGATCGAGGCGATAGAGTTCAACAAATCGCCCCGTTTGGTCTCGGTACCCTTGGGGGATTTCCCTACGTTGTCAAGACGGCCAACGGCGAACTTCAACTGTCGAATGTGCCCGATGGTCCGCCTCTGACAGATTTGCAGGGACAGCCGAGGTGCTATCCTCGCCAGAAATTCCGCAAGGTCACGTGGGCTGTTTAGGCCCACATGAACATGGGCGACGCCACAAGCGTCGCCCGTCTTCTTTTTAAATGTTGAAATATGTTATATTCATTCAATGCAGTCTGAAGAAATTCGGCAGAAGTTTCTGAAGTTTTTTGAAGAAAGGGAACATACTATAGTTCCATCTTCTTCACTTGTGCCGGAAGGGGATTCTTCGGTGCTTTTTACTACTGCCGGCATGCAGCAGTTCAAGCCGTATTATTTGGGTGAACCTTCATCTTATGGGAATAATGTTGTTTCTGTACAGAAATGCATAAGAACTTCCGATATTGATGAAGTTGGGGACGAGTGCCATTTAACTTTCTTTGAGATGCTCGGCAATTTTTCCTTTGGTGGGTATTGGAAAAAAGAGGCCATAGAGTATGCGCACGAATTCATAACAAAGGAGATAGGTTTGAAAATTGATTACGTCTCTGTTTTTAAGGGTGAGGGCAACATTCCAGAGGATACCGAATCGGCAAAGATATGGAAGTTGATTGATCCGAATATTGAGGTGCGAAAAGCTGGTCGGGAAGACAACTTCTGGGGTCCGACAGGTGAAGAAGGTCCTTGTGGCCCTACAACCGAAATTTACGTAGATGGCATAGAAATCTGGAATATTGTTTTTAATGAGTTTTATCAGAACAAGGATAAATCCCTGCGACCTCTTGATATCAAAGGTGTTGATACCGGCATGGGTCTTGAGAGACTCGCGATGGTAGTGCAAAAAGTGCCAACAGTTTTTGATACGGATCTGTTCAACTTCGCAAATAACCCACAAACCAGAGTAGAAAGAATTATTGCGGATCATGTGCGAACAGCAATACATATGATTGAAGGAGGGGTAGTACCATCGAATACAGAAAGGGGATATGTTCTACGTAGATTGATTCGCCGGGCTGTAGCAAATAAAAAAGAAATGGGAGAAGTGGAAAAAATAGCCGAAAGACTCACTCGAGACGGGGCTATTCTTGATGTGTTGCGAAGAGAAACGTATAAATTTGCCCTAACTCTAGATGCAGGTCTTAAACTACTTGAAAAAGGTATGATTGACCCGTTCATTCTCTTTACCAGTTATGGTTTTCCTATAGAATTAACAGAGGAAATAGCCAGAGAGAAAGGCGTCGTTATAGATAAATCAAAGTTTAACCAAGAGATGAAAAAGCATCAGGAACTTTCGCGCCAGAGCTGTGGGCAGAAATTTAAAAAATAAGTTATACTTTAAGGATGCCGAAAAATATTGAGGACATTATCGTGCCAGAGAGAAAAAGAAGCATAAGAGATATTCCTATTCCGGAAAGTCGCAGAAAGAATGATAAATATGCCGCATCGTTTCCGCCGAAAGAGTATAATTCTCCTATAATTTTGCGCGACAATTCCGGTATTCCGCGAGAAAAAAAGAAATTTTTAATCTCGTCATGGCGGAACAGAAAAAACACGTGGATGGTAGCCGGAGGGGCTCTCTTGGTGCTCGTTTTCGCCACACTCTCTGTATTTAATGGAGCGACATTGTCTTATATTCCAAAATCGGCGACTCTTTCGTTTGATAATGAAGTTTATACAGCCCAAAAGACCGGAAATGGAGGACTTCCTTATAGTGTCGTTGAACTCTTTAAAGACAAAGGATTAGAAGCGCCTGCGTCTAAAGAAGAAGAAGTTCGTCGCAAAGCAAGTGGTGTGATAATCGTTTACAATAATGCCTCGACTGAAGTACAAAGATTAATAGAAAACACTCGTTTTGAAACTCCAAGTGGTTTGGTTTATCGTATTCCTAACGCCATTGTTATTCCTGGTAAGAAAACTGTGGCAGGAAAGGTTCAACCGGGAGTTCTTGAAGTAACTGTCTATGCTGATGAAGTTGGTGAAAAATATAATATCGGCCTGACTGATTTTACTGTTCCAGGATTGGCCGGCACTGCTCGCTTCTCTACTATTTATGCTCGCTCTAAAACAGAGATGACTGGAGGATTTGTTGGTCAGGAGAAAGTGGTTAGCAGTCAAGACATGGCGCAAGTAAGGGCTGGGCTTGAAATATCATTAAGAAACGAGCTTATATCCGAAATTGAGGCGCAAGTACCCGAAGATTTCGTTTTGTTTCCGTCTCTTTCTTTTATAACTTTCGAAGATTTGCCGCAAACTGATTCTCTTGGTAAGGGAAGTGTTATGGTTAATGTGCGTGGCCGTTTAAGTGGCGTCATGTTCAAAAAAAGTGATTTATCTACCCGGCTAGCTCAAAATAAAATTACCCTTGCCCCTAGCGAAGCGATTGATATTATCACGCTCGACTTGCTCGATTTTTTATTCGCGGATATCTCTCAAGAGGATTTGCTTTCCTCGGATAAAATTAGTTTTTCAGTCACAGGTCAGACAACTGCAGTGTGGCGTACTGATGAAATAGCTCTAAGGGCTGACTTAATCGGAAAACACAAGAGAGATCTTCCCTCTATTCTCAACAATTATCCAACTATCATTTCAGCCACTGCGACTATCAAACCGTTTTGGAAAAATTCTTTTTCAGATAATAGCGCGCACATATCAATAAAAAAACTACCCGTCAAGTAATATATGCAGCAAAATAAAGATTTAGAAAGAACAGGAATCGTAGTTGAATCTCTGCCAAATATTATGTTTCGCGTTAAACTAGACCTACCGGCTGGTGAAAATGAGGAAATTCTTACCTATCTTTCTGGCAGAATGCGACTGCATCGCATCAGGGTTTTGGTGGGGGATAAAGTGCTTCTTGAGCTCGAACCCTATGGTGGCAAAGCTCGGATTACGAAGAGACTCTAGACAAGAAAACAAAGATAAGCTAGAATACAATCTTGTCATGAAAGTTAAGGCGGCGGTTAGAAAAATATGTGCGAAGTGTCAAATAGTCCGTAGAAAGGGCTATGTTTATGTAGTCTGCAAAGCCAATCCTCGCCATAAGCAAAGACAAGGTTAATAATGAGATTACTCGGTATAACTATTCCGGAGGAAAAGCGTCTTGAAATTGGTCTCACGACCCTTTTTGGTATTGGTCGTTCTCGCGCCATAGAAATCCTTGAGAAAGCTGGCGTGCCTCTAGGGATGAAATCAAAAGAAGCTAGCATAGAACAGGAAAACAAAATTCGTTCGGTCATTGAGACAATGACTCTTGAAGGAGACTTAAAAAGAGAGGTGGTGGGCAATATCAAGCGGTTAAAAGATATCAAAGCTTATCGAGGATTGCGTCACTTGCGTAATCTTCCAGTACGCGGTCAACGTACCAAGACCAATGCTCGGACGAAACGAGGTGTGAGAAAGACCATGGGTACTGGTCGCAAAGTTGCGGAGAAGAAGTAATTATCAATTTCCAATTTCCAATTTCCAATAAATTTACAATGAATCAATTTCCAATGAAAATTGAAAATTCTAAATTGAAAATTTAAAATCCAATGGGTAAGAAAAAAATCGCCACAGCTCCGACGGAAACAGTCGGAGTCCCGACCCAAAAAGACGTCGGGATTGAAGAAAAAAAGATAAGCGTTAAGAGACGCGTGGACTCTGGTGTACTCTATGTTGAATCTTCATATAACAATACTAAGCTAACGCTCACTGATAGTTCAAACAATACTCTCGCCTGGTCTTCGAGCGGTAGTCTGGGTTTCAGGGGGGCTAAGAAGGGTACGCCCTTTGCTGCTGCCAAAGTGGGGGAGACTCTGGCACTCAAAGCTCAAACTTTGGGCGTTAAAGAAGTTAAGGTAATAGTCAAAGGTGTTGGCTCCGGCCGAGAATCAGCCATCAGAGGATTTATTTCCAAGGGTATAAATCTGATCACCATCCAAGATAAGACACCTGTGCCACACAATGGCCCAAAGCCACCTAAGCCCAGACGGACTTAGTTTAGAAGTTTATAAGTTAGGAAGTTAAAATCCAAAACTTAAAAACTTAAAAACATCAAAACTTACAAACTTATATGAAAATAGGACCCAAGTATAAAATAGCGAGACGCTTGAACGCACCAATTTTTGAGAAAACTCAAACCCCCAAATATGCGCTCTCACTTGCTCGCAAAGAGAGAAATATTAGCAAGGGCCGTAGCAAACCGAAATCTGAATTCGGCCGTGAGCTTATAGAGAAACAAAAGGCTCGTTTCTCATACGGTATAAGCGAGAAACAATTCAGAAATTACGTTGACAAGGCGCTTCATTCACGAGAATCTCTCCAGAAACTTTTCGTTACTCTTGAGAGACGTCTCGACAATGTTCTCTCTCGATCTGGAATATCCAAGACGCGCGCACAAGCCCGCCAAGCTGCGAGTCATGGGCATATTCTGGTCAACAACAAGCGAGTAACAATACCGTCAATATTGCTCTCGGAAGGGGATATCGTCAGTCTGCGCGCTAGCTCTGCCGCGAGCCCTCTCTTCGGAGAGGTAGCGGAAAGGATGAAAACTATATCCGTACCAGCTTGGCTTAAGATTGATCCTATCAAGATGCAAGTGACCGTTCAGGGTCGACCAGTATATGTGCCACAGGAGCACGTCTTCGATCTGGGAGTGGTAATTGAATTCTATAACAGATAACTTTATAATTTTAAACACTAATTTTTATATTTTATGGCTAATTACACGATACTTCTACCTTCCAAACCAAAAGTTATCTCTGAAGAGGGAGAGAGTGGCGTCTTTGAAATTGAGGGACTTTACCCGGGTTATGGTCACACTCTAGGTAATAGTCTTCGCCGTATTATCCTCTCATCTTTACCAGGGGCAGCCATTACTTCTGTCAAAATTAAGGGTGTTAACCATGAATTCACCGTTTTAGATGGGATAAAAGAGGATATTATCACTATCCTTCTTAATCTCAAGAAGATTCGCATGCGCCTCTCAACCGACGAACCCCAAACTTTGTATCTTAAAGTTAAGGGAGAGAAAATAGTAACAGCTTCTGACTTGGAGGTGCCGGGCCAGGTAGAAATCCTTACTCCGAATGAAATTATTACCACTATCACTAGTAAAAATACCGTGCTTGATATGGAGATTAAGGTCGAAAAAGGTCTCGGTTTCATACCCAAAGAAATGATTGACAAAACTCGCGTAGATATTGGCACTATCGCTCTTGACGGTATCTTTACACCTATCCGCCGCGCGAGCTATGAGGTTGAAAATATGCGGGTCGGAGATAGGACTGATTTTAACAAACTTAAAATGTTTATTGAGACTGACGGCACCATTTCTCCTTCTGTTGCTTTATCCTCTGCTATTGAGATTATGATAAATCAACTCAAGGCGATTGTGGGTTTCAAGGAAGACGAGCCCGTGGCTTCAGAGAAAAATATCAAAGAGACACAAGATTCAACCTCTAGTGTGGAAGTTGAATCTGAAGTACTCAAGACACGCGTAGAATCTCTGGATATTTCAATTCGTACCAGACATGCGCTCTCTCTCGCTAATATCCGTACTGTTGGCGGTCTTGCCCGCAAGAAAGAGAAAGATCTTCTCGAAATTGCCGGTCTCGGAGCGAAAGGTATCCAGGAGATTAGGAAAGCTCTCGGTGAATTTGGTATTACTTTAAAATGAGACATCATAACGCCAACAGAAAATTTGGACGGGAAAAAAATCAGAGGCATGCTCTCCTCCGTTCACTCGCATATTCACTTGCTCTCAAAGGTAAAATTAAGACCACGGAGCCCAAAGCCAAGGAACTTCGGCCGTATATGGAGAAACTTATCACTTTAGGTAAAAAGCAGACCCTCGCTTCTCGTCGCCTACTTGAGAGTCGAGTCGGTTCTAGCACTGCTAAAAAAATTGCAGGAGAACTCTCGATAGCGTATAAAGAGAGATCCGGAGGTTATACTCGGATTACCAAGATGACTCCACGCAAAACTGATGGAAGTCCTATGGCCATCATAGAATTCGTATAGTTCGATAAACTCACCATAAAAAATGAAGAAACATATCATCAATGCTAAAGGTAGAGTGCTTGGACGAGTGGCTACGGAAGTAGCAGTGATTCTTATGGGTAAAGACCGGACGGATTTTGCCAGAAATCGTATTCCCGATGTAGAGGTGGAGGTAGTTTCTAGTTCAGAAATGTCGTTTGATTCCAAAAAATTGAAAGACAAAATGTATTCGCATTATTCCGGTTTCCCAGGTGGTCTCAAGAGACAGACGCAGGAGCATGTGATCAAGACTAAAGGTGCTCGAGAAGTACTCCGCCGCGCTGTCTATGGCATGTTGCCAAAAAATAAATTGCGCGCGCAAATGATGAACAATTTAATTATCAAAGATTAATGATTACAAAAACAGAAAGTAAAAAAGATAGGTATATTGAAGCAGTAGGCAGGAGAAAGACATCCGTAGCGCGAGTACGCATTACTCCTGCCTCGAAATTCTCTATTCTTATCAATGATAGGGAGCTTGAGAAATATTTCCCCACCCTCGCGCTTAGAAAGACTGTTTTATCCGTTTTTGATGACATGGAAGATAAGTTTGCTGTTACAGCCAAACTCAACGGCGGAGGCATTTCTTCTCAATCCGAAGCTCTTCGTCACGGCCTAGCTCGAGCGCTTATTTCTTATGAACCAAATCTCCGCATTAAACTTAAGGTGAAAGGATTTCTCAAGCGTGATCCTCGCGCTAAGGAACGCCGAAAATTCGGCCTCAAGAAGGCCCGCAAAGCCCCGCAGTGGTCGAAGCGCTAGATAATTTAAAAACAATGAAGAAGGAAGAAAAAGAAGAAAACATAATAGTTTCTGAAGATTTGGATGATTCTGTAGTGATGGAAGAACACACTGGGGAACAAGTCAAAAAGCTGAAAGAAAAGCTCAAGGAAGCGGAAACGAAGGCAAAGGAGTATCTTGATGGTTGGCAGAGAAGTCAGGCAGATTTTGCCAATCTTCGCCGCCGCGATGAAGAGGCCAGACTGCAATTTCTGAAGTTTGCAGCTGAATCATTTGTGGTGGAGCTTCTCCCTGTGCTTGATAGCTTTGATCTTGCTATTAAACATGACAATTCGGAACTTGAGCCGGTACGCAAACAGTTTTTATCCGTTTTAAAATCTTATGGCCTTGAAGAGTCTGAACCGGTAGGGGAAAATTTTGACCCACGTCTTCATGAATCAGTGGGCGCCATTAAGACAAATAAAGAAAAAGAAGACCATAAAGTTTTTGAAGTTATACAAAAAGGTTATATACTATCAGGGAAAATTATTAGACCAGCTAAAGTAAAAATTGGAGAATATCATGACTAAAATAATTGGCATTGACCTTGGTACTACGAATTCTGCTGTAGCAATAGTGGAAGCGGGTAGTCCGAAAATCATAGAGAATGCTGAAGGCGCGCGCACCACGCCTTCTATCGTGGCAGCTGCTAAGACCGGAGACCGCCTAGTGGGCCTGCTTGCCAAGCGCCAAGCGGTAACCAACCCCAAGAACACTGTTTTTGGCATCAAACGCTTCATTGGCCATATTTTCTCCGACCCGGCTGTGCAGAAAGACAAATCTACCGTGCCATATGAAATCAAAAAAGCACCCAATGGAGGAGTGCTTGTAAAAATGGGGGAAAAAGATCACCGCCCGGAGGAGATTAGCGCAATGATTCTTCAGAAACTGAAAGCGGATGCGGAAGCTAAAATTGGGGAGAAGATAACAGAAGCCATTATTACCGTTCCTGCCTACTTCAACGATTCACAACGCCAGGCGACTAAGGACGCCGGACAGATTGCAGGGCTTGAAGTTAAGCGCATCATCAACGAGCCAACTGCTGCCGCTCTTGCCTATGGATTTAATAAAAAGAAAAACGAACAAATTGCCGTCTTTGACTTCGGCGGTGGTACTTTTGACGTCTCAATTTTGGAAGTAGGCGATGATGTGGTTGAGGTAAAGTCTACGGATGGAGATTCTCACTTAGGTGGCAGAGACATTGATCAGAAAATACTTAACTGGATAGCGGATGAATTCAAAAAGGAGTCTGGTATTGATGTTAGAACAGACGCGTTTGCGCTTCAACGTCTCGATGAAGCTGCCGAGAAAGCTAAAATAGAACTTTCTACTGCCACTGAAACGGAAATTAATATACCTTTCGTCACTTCCGATGCCTCCGGCCCTAAGCATTTACTCCTAAAATTCTCAAGAGCCAAGCTTGACGAACTTTCTAGGGAATTTGTGGACCGAGCTATGGAGATTACGAAGCGCGCAGTGGAAGCGTCTCCTTTTAAGGTGGAAGAGATAGAAGAAGTCATTTTGGTTGGAGGTCAGACGAGACAACCCTTAATAGTTGAGGCAGTCAAAAAATTCTTCGG
>Ga0180007_10002633_pt1 | contig 21082 bp, 23 predicted proteins | sample MM_PC_MetaG_FD_121122 | JGI IMG/M metagenome (GOLD analysis project Ga0180007, IMG submission 121122) | Groundwater microbial communities from the Aspo Hard Rock Laboratory (HRL) deep subsurface site, Sweden - MM_PC_MetaG | ecosystem: Environmental > Aquatic > Deep subsurface > Groundwater... | reverse complement strand
CACTAGAGAGTACCAGGCTATCGGTAAACACGCGCAGTCCGGCCATGCTCAGGTCAAGATTCCCCGTCGTCACGATTGCCGGAGTGTCTACCGCACCATCCGCGACCGTGCCCGCTGAGTCCGAATGTGCCACACTTTCTAGTATCGTCTGACCCTTAGGTATCCCATGCGGGTATTGTGCCAATGCCGGGAGTACCATCGGGCCTGCACACGAGATTGCCGTCAGGACGGTCCACACAATGCTGCGAGCGATGAGCCGTTTCATGCCACACCTCCGTTTTAGGTCCATACCCAATTGCCTTCAACGAGAATCACTTTCATATAGTTAAGGCCGATCACAACGTCCTCGACCCAGAAATATCTCTTGTCGGTCGTGAATGTGTTTTCCCATTTACCAAGCCCGCCTGTGATTTCGGTACCGGTGAGCCCGGGATACCGCCACCCCTTGTCGAAAAAGCTGTCGTTGTCGATATCGACCGTCATGCCGACCTGGAGATCGATGTATTCCCAACCTGCAAATTCTATTTCCAGCCGGACGCGGGGGAGCACATGAAACGCGCCAATGAGATTCCGCGTCTTGCACGCGCTCGGTCGGTGTTTGATAAGGTCGAGCTTGAGACTTCGGGTCAGCGTGTTGAAGCGGGCATAGCTGTCTTCATAGTCGGTAAAGTCGGCGGGCTGGTTCAGCGTGCCGCCGTAGCCGTCGTCGCTCCCATCCTTGTCAACGTATGCCTCACGCCTGCAAGCTCCCTCATGATGACAATACTCGTACGGGCACTTGATCTCATTCTTGACGGCACGAGCATCAGTCCGTCCGATCTTACAGGTCTTCACAAAGTCAGCATGCAGTGGGCGGCCATAGTAGTTTGTGCTGTACCCCGATCCCCACCAGACCATCCCCCACTTGGGCGTGCCGAGCGCAGCATAGTCAGCATGTACCTGTATCAAGGTCTGGCAGCTCTGTTCGTTTATCCGCTCGATGATCTCCTGCAGCTTGGCCGGCTGCGTAAGCGCGAAGGCCATCTGAAAGTAGGCCCCATCTTGATCGTCACCGGTATCGTCGAAATCCCCGTGCTGAGCAACGCCGTTCACGAAATTGGAGCTCCCGATCCCGCCGAAGTGTTCCATGAGGTCGCCGACAATATGTGCCGGTAGATCGAGGAGCGAGGTAGATGTGCCGGTCCAGATAGCATCCGAGTCCATCCGCCCCTCGGCAGCGGCATAGATTTTCACGGTCGCATCGTCCAGATCAAGATACTCCTCAAACTTAGGGATATATACGGTCCGCCCCGGTCCCGCAGCACGCGGCTGCCAGAGCGACTTCCGTCGAGGGGTTTTCGATGTCAGCTTCGGCGGGAGTGCTCGCGGGTATACCTGGCAAACCAGCCGGACCTCCCGGATCTTCATCCAGTCGGAGCTCGAGCCGGACGTAAACGATATGTCTATCGCGGGGTCGCTCACTATCTCGGCTGCTGATTGGGCATCCGTATAGGCCACCGCCGTTTGAATCTCATAGCTGCCAGTCCCGCCCGTAATCGTGGTAGTCGCGCCGATCGCGCTTCCGCTGCTCGCATCGACAAGCCTGATCCGGATCGTAGCAGGTGTATAGGTAAGGTCATAATCAATCAGGGCATAGACCGTCACCGTTCCGATATAGCCAACATCGGGCGGGCGGCTGAGCTGCATCCGCCAGACCGTGTTGACATACCCGGTGATGTCGGCGTAGGTTTCCATGTCGCCATCTGTCGCATACATCGGATTGGTCGCGGTATTGAGTGCATGTATGCTCTGTGGCGCGAGTGCCAGGTAAAAGGCATGGAACGTCGTGAGCTTCCCGCGCGCTCCATCCGTAGAATCGTTATCGTACGTCGGGCTATCGAACGGGCACGGGCGCTCCGCCTCATCACTGAGAAAGTATAGCCCCGAGAGATAGGCATTGTCATCGCCCAGAGTCTTCGCCTCATGATCTGCGATCTGGAAGACAACGTCGTCGGTATCGCTTTCGCCGTTTTTGTCAATACATACCGTTGGTACCAGCCGACCGAGATCTATAAGCCCCATCTTCTCAAGCGCGAGTTGGTCCGCATCAGAAAACCCCGCATCATCGTCCACGTAGCAATCGCCGTAGACTATCGGTTTCATGTAGCCGACATGTTGCTGCGGCGCGTTCGCATGATCAGCCAGCTTCACCGTGGTGCCGATGTTGGTCTGGAGCGGCTGGAGGTTCCATGCCTCGACAGGGAGCACGCCCGCCGTCGCATCAAGCTCCGGCTCGGCGTAGATGTGGCCTTCATAGATACAGCGCTCATATACCGTACCGTTTACCTCTTCACACAGGAGCACCACTTCAAACGGGGCACCGGCCCAGTCATACACCTGCAGGAGCTCCGAGATCTTCGGCTCGTCATAGATATAAGGCATCCCCTGAAGCGCCCGGTTGAAAATGTCTATCTTGACCTTTGCGGCTTTCACAATCGGCTGGCCGAACTCGATCGAGTATCGGATGTCGGAATGTGCCGCGACCAGACCGTAGAACACATCCCCGCTATCGTCACTCGTTACATCCTGGGTCGCAACGCAAACCGTGAAGGCCGGATACGAGCCTTGTGCCGCAAGAGCGATCCGGAATCCAAACGCCTTACGGGTCGTCTGTCTACGCGCCGCTTCGCTAAAGGCCACTACCGGAACTCCTCCATCCTAAGCGTGAATGAGCTTTGCCCTGCGGCCCACCTGCGCCATATCTCGCCATCGGTAAAGCACATCTCGAAACACCGCCCGCTGTGGCCGGCTATGGTCGCATACTCCGGATCCATCACAAGGAAGCTCTTTGCCTGCCCCTCGGCGTATGTATGCAGCCCATCGAGTGCATCGACTTCCCAGCTCTCCATTTGCTCATCGAAAATCCATTCCAATTTTTTGAGGCGCTCCCCAACCCGCGTTCGGTATGAGATCCCGCTTGCAGCCTTCTGTACATCGGTCGGCGTATACACTCCAAGGCCGCTCCCCATGATAGGCAACTTCACGGCATCACTGAAGTCATACCCGGCGGTGGCCCAGAACAGCCGGCCTATCGTTATGGGCGCGTCCGAGCCCGTGATGTATATCTGCCACCATTTGTGCGGGTCCGGATGGGTCTCGAGATTGACTCCCAGAATCCAGTCATGGGCTTCGAGGGCACCGAGGGACGGCTGGCGCCATGCGGTCCACGAGCTGCCGTTATCGCTATACCTGGCATAGAGGATGTAGCTTCCAACCTCCGTCAGATTGTGATTGAGGATGCCCAGCGCGAGCACCTGTTGCGCCGTAGCCCAGTATGCCGTGACAACGGCGGCCCCCGTCGCGCCCTGTTTCCACAAAGTGCGCCGGTCTATATCGTAGGGGCCGAGGTAAGTATCTTCATAACCGGTGGCCTCGTTATTAGCTATGACGGACGTTGCATCAGGCGTCGCATCCTCCCAGTAGATCTTAAACCAACTATTCTCGCCTATCGCCATATCAGTATTCCGTGACGGCGGCCCGAATCTTATCTCCAAGCTCGCCGTGGTCAAGTGCGTCCTCAAGTGATTTGCGGTCGATCATGTAGCCCTCAAAATGTAAATGTATTTCACGGCCCGAACCTGCGCCGGCCGCAACCGGTGATCGCGTCGAGCCGAAGTAACGCTTGAACTCGCGAGTCATAGGCTCCGATAGTGTGAGCTCGCCCCGCGACACCCGTGTTATGATGCCGTCCTTACCGCCCGCGCCGAGATGGAGGCCGCCCGTTTGCTTGCCGAAACCCGGAAGCCCAACGAGGGCGAGTGACTTGCCCCAGTCTATGCCGGTTATCTGCATGAGAGCTGCTGCGATTGCGAGCTTGGCGATGAGGGCTATGAGGAGTGAGATCATCTGGTTTACGAGCTGCTGCATCCCGGCCAGGAATGCCTCCGTGAACTTCTTGTGCTGCGTCGTCATGGTGAGGTATGCCTGACCGACTGCATCCCCGATAGAGGCAAACGCCTGGGTACCGATATCCTGCATCTCGGCAAAGGCGTCAGTTGCCAAAAGCTGGGTGTCGTAGAAGTCTAAGAGCGTGGACGTGGCGATCTCCGCCTCTTCGCCCAGGGCCCGAATCTCTCCGCGTCCGGGCGTAGTTGCTTCTACTCCGACAGTTGCGCCTGCAATCACGCGCTCCGTACGTTGTCCGGGTCTCTCGGGAGTGGCCGCTGCCGCAAGTGCTGCCTGGGTATTCGCAATGCTGGCTGCGAGTGCATCATGTTCTTCTTTGGCCTTTCGTGCAGCCTCCTTTGCATCTTTGAGCTCATCCTCCCAGCGTGCCATAGTCGCACGGGCCCCCGCAATGGCTTCCATCGTGCCGTCAAGCCAGTCTGCGCCGAAAAACTTAAGGAACGAGCCAATCGCGCCTATGACCGTTTCCACAAACCAGAGCACCGCGTCAGCCGCTTTGGTGAGTGCGATCCCGATATCATACCTGAACTTATAGATCACGATCGACAGCGCCGCGATCCCCATTGCAATAAGCCCGATCGGGCTTAAAAGGGCGGGGAGTACAAAAGACGCCAGGACGCCTATAGGCCCCACCAGCGCCATAAAGCCGCCGACAAGTGCACCGACTTTGGCAATGGCCTCTTTGGTTCCGTCGCTCAGGTTCTTAAACCACCTGACTATGGCGAGGCCCTTCTCGACTACCGTGGCGATCACGTCGACAAACTGCTTCGCGAAGATGATTATGAGCTCCTTGATGTCCGGGATGAGCTCTTGCACCTCCACTACAAGCGCGCCGAGCCTGGCCTTCACGGCGTCGAATATACTTATCTTTATCCCTTCGATCATGGAGTTCAGGAGCTTCCACGCGCCGGAGAGCGAATTGAGCTGGATCGCCGCCATTTCCTGAGCGGCATTGGTCCCGGTGATCCGGTCAGTCAGAGCTCGGATCGCATCGCCGCCCTTGGGGATAAGCGAGAGCCAGACCCGTGCACCCTCCTTGCCGAATATCCTGGTAATATCAATAGCGCTGAGCTGTTTCTGTTTGAGCAGGTCTACGATATCGGCCAGGGAATGGAGCGACGGATTAACGTCCTGAGCCGTAAGCCTTACGCGGTCAAGCACCTCCTGGGCTTCCGGCGTGATATCGATAAGAGAGAGGAGGGATGACGCCAGGAGCCTGCCTGCGCCCTGGGCCTTGATACCCGAACTCGTAAGCAGCCCCAGCGTTGCGACAGACTCTTCGAAGGAAATGTTGAGGCTTTCGGCGACAGAGGATACGTAGGGCATGGCGACGCCGAGACGTTCCATTGTGAGCTGTGACGCTCCTATGGCCGCTGCGAAAGTGTTAGCAACCCGGCTTGCATCCTCTGCCTGCAGATTGAACGCATTGATCGTAGAGACCGTGATTTCGCTTGTGGAGGCCAAGTCTGCCTGCGTCGCTGCGGCGAGTGCGAGTATCCCCGGCAATGCGCTCATCTGCTTCTGCGCGCTGTATCCCGCACTTGCGAGGTAGTACAGGGCGTCGCCGGACTCCCGTGCAGTGAAGATTGTCGTCTCGCCCATCTGCTTGGCAAAGGCCGTAAGCCGTTCAAACTCTGCCCCGGTCGCACCGGACACGCTCTGGACGTTCCGCATAGTCTGCTCAAAATCGGCGCCTACGCGGATCGCGTCGCCGATAGCGGCCACGACGGGCGCGACGGCAATCGACATACCCATAGCGGCCCCACGGAATTGCTGCATACTGGCGCGCATCTTTGAGAGACCGCCCGAGAGGTGGTCCCTGGCCTGTACGATGACCTCTACGATGTTACTTGCCACGCTGGCTCCTGGCTTTTGCCTTTGCCATATCTATCTGCCGCTCTTCTTCTTTCGCTCCCCGCCATGCACAGGCGATATTGATGAGCAGATCCCGCATCGACATTTTCAGAAACGCCGTCGGCGGGCACCCGTATCGCCTACCCAAAAGATCAAGCAGCTCTGGGCTTTGCGAACTTAAGAAAGGGCCCTACGTCGATATTGACCTCCGAATGCTCGATCACCGCTGCGAAGAGGATGTACGCTTCGTTCCCCAGGTTCTTTACATGGAACTCACCCTCGCCCGGAATCACGTTTCCGCAAACTGCCTTAACCGGCGTACACGTCGTCCCCGTGACAATACCGACAACGGCCTTTGAGATTGCACGGCCTACCCAGAGCATCGCGCCTTCCTGTCTGGCTTTCTCTCTAATCGCAGCCTGGGCTTCACGCGCGAACTTGGCCCTGACCTTCTTAGTCGGCTTCGCCTCGCCCATAAGTCCGTCCGGTACGGGTATGTCGCCGATCTCGACAAAATCCTCCGGCAGTATCCGCTGAATGCGGATGACCACCTTGCCACCACTCAGATTGAGCGGCACATCCTTGTACGCACCCTCCCTGATGATAGCCGCTGCGTCCTTTGCCTGTGCCATGACCTGACCACCCCTTTCCTTTCCGCCCTCGTTAGAAGGCAATGGCTGCCACGCCGTTCTGTAGCAAGAGTTCTATTGGCTGATACGGATCGACATCCGTCGCATCGTCTACATATCCCTCGAAGGGTAGCGCCCGCTCCAGCACGTCAGCGCCGCCGACGTTCGAGTCGCCCGTAGGCGTGAACTTAAATGCCCCGACTTGAATCTGGAACTTGTAGTAGTCCGTCCCGCCGATCAAAGACCCGGTGTGTGTGAGATTGAGCTCGCAGAGCGTCGCTGCCGTAAAGAGCGTGTATTCCGTCATGTCGTCCCACCACATGACGAGCTCGCCCGAGACCTCGACCTTATCAGAGCGTGGAAGTGCGGCCCGCACGACGTCGGTACACGGATAGATGTTCTCGTTAAACGGTGCCTTGTACCGGACTACGGCTGACTTCACATCGACTGCAACGTCGGCGGCAGCCCCCTGGGCGCCCATTGTGACCGCACCCATCGTTTCGACAACCTCTTCAGCGGTCGGGAATACTGGCGATGCCGTCGCCGCACCGGTTGAGCCGGCCACGCCGACATAGGTGAACGTCACCATGAGCGGCTTCCCGGCTTCGTACTTGAACTCGACCTGCGTTACGCGGCAGCCGGTATAGATATCCTTGACGCCGCCCTTACCGACATGGACTGTGATTGAGTTAAACAGAGCTGCCGCATGGGTGAATGTATGAGCGTAGCCGTTGGTGAGCGCCGCCGTCGAACAGGCTCCGAGGGCGTGCTTTAAGATCGGTCCGAATCCCTCAAACTCCATGACGTGGACGGTGTCGCCCGAAACGCCCCTGAGACCCGAGCGCGGCGCCCGCTTTGTGGTCTCACCCAGGCTCGGGGAGAACAGTATCGGCTTTGAGTAGGAGAGGCTTTCGCTCTCCATTCGCACGACTTCGTCCTCACCGGCAGCGGTTCCGAAAGCTACATCTTCCTCGCCCCATGCAACGTATGTGTCCATTCCATCAATAGGCATTTCCTTTACCCCCTGTGCCTGCGCGGATAGTCGATGGCTACCGTTACAAAGGCCATCTGTTTACATCCATCTAACTGCCAGTCCTCATCGCGTTCAACCCGGCTTACCATTGCCCCGCGCAGGAGATATGGCGAGACAGCGATGCCGAGCTTACGATTCCGGTCAATGCAGAGCTCTATATCATCAATCGCACGGTTCGTTTCGATCCGGCGTTCGTCTGCGTCTGTATTCCATACGACCAGGCCGAGAGTAATTTCAAGGGTGGCGACATCGGTCTTAGATGCCCCCCACTCGCGGACGTCATCCTCCTCGCTCAGCATGATTGCCGGACATTGTGTCTCGCCCAGGTCGTCGGGAGTAAGCCAGTGACGGCTCACGGTCGGGTAGTCGAAATGGTATCCCTCGAAGGAATCGATCGTGTCGAGCGTGTCGAAGAGCGCGTCCGTAATGATCTGTCGCTGCGGCAGCGTTGCCATCGCGAGGTATGGACGGAGCGCGGCTGTCGTATACGTTGCACTATATGCCTTAAGCCATGCGATATCCGTAGGCGCAGATGTTTCATTCTGACCCTTGATGAGGACGTAGGCAGTGTTGCCTGGAGCGAGAAGCGCTATCTGGTCTGAGTCGAGTGCAATATCGATATAGTTCCCGTTGTCGTCCGATTCTATGTCCTCGCTTACATCAATTGCAGTATTATGGCTTGTGCCGGAAGCGTTCCACGCATTACCGTCCAGCGGGAGATAGGTCGCAGCGAGCACCCGCAGCGTCACCGTGAAGTCCAAGTCCGGTGTGTCGGCGAGATAGAGCCTGAGGTATACGTCGGCGAGCGCGCCCGTGAGTGGCCATGATGGGACGTCGATTTCCAGGTATGCGTGCCGGATCGCCCAGTTCGGCCCGCTACTCACCCAGTAGGCTTTCCCGGCATAGATAAAATCCGTATCCCCCAGGTCGTCTTTGCCGATCGCAATGAGGCTCGGGTTTCCAGCGATTGCCTGAGCATCCGCCCAGCTCGTACCGCTTGCCGCGCTCAGATAGTCTGTCGATTCCGGTCGTTGCTTCACTTGAGCCTTGCCTTTGCCAGCGCCTTCCCCACTCCCGTACCAAAGAGCTTGTGAATGTCGCGATCCTTCTCCTTCAGGCTGGAGCGCAGATAGCTCCGTGAATGGATCTTGACCTGCTTCACGGCGTGCCAGCTCCCGTCATGCGTTTGGAATACGAGATATTTTGCTCGCTTTGCCTTGATCGTTGTGACTTCTTGTCCATCCCGCCCCTCGTGTACTTTCGCATACCGCGCGGCCGGGTTGTTCTTGCTTACGCCGACATGGCAGCGGTAGCGCGTCCCCGATTCCCGGAGAGTGTATGTGATGCCCCCCTGTAGCCCGTGCCCGCCACTTCGAGTTGTGAGTATATCCGCTTTTGGTGCCGCCCACTTGCCGCGCTTTCTGGCCTTCGCTCCCTCTTTAAGCCGCCGGCGCCTCGTGCCCCGCCGGAAGTGCTCTTTCTTCGCCTGCCCCTGAACCATGATGCCGGCAGTCCGAAGGATAGCGAGATACGAAAGGGTCGCCTGTGCAGCGCGGATCTTATCATTGACTTCCCGAGCGCCGAGAACAGTGATTCCAATAGCTCGCGCCACGTCATTCCAGCTCCATTCGCATCAGCTCGTAATGCGCCAGTACCGGCTCCATGTCGGTCCGGCCCAAGGCCTTCCGAATATGATAATGGGTCGTCTCCCCGCCGGATGTGATCGCCCGCACGAGCTCCCGATTGGTGCCCTTCTGCGCATACAAGAGCTTCACGGCCTGAAGGCACCACTCGATGAGATCGCCCGGCACACTCGACCAGCCGCCGCCATAGGTCATCTGACAGTTATTGGGGTAGCCCTTTGAGAAGACCGCAGTCAGCAGGTGGACAACATGGCGGTTGTCGCTCTCACGGACGATCCGGACCTCATCAGTCGAGGTCGTATCAATTGTAACCCCGTACTCGATTGTGATATCCGTAAGGTCCTCGTCCTCTTCAATCGGGGGGTAGCGCACGCTGTGCCAATTCCGGCCGTTGCCGGTAAAGGTCTCAACGTATTCCCGCTGCTTGATCTGCCGGTGCGTCTCGGCCTCCATGTAGTCCGTGACGGCGTTTGCCATTCGGTTCATGGTATCCTGATCGCTTTCGGTCGCAGAGCACACGGCCCGAAGTTCAGCCTCGGTCACGAAGGCATACGATACCAGCTCAACAGACATCGGCTATCTCTCCCATACCCAGACGTCGAGCGTACAGGCCGGGCCCAATGATCGGGCCTTGAGCGAGTCCGCATCGAGGTCCGGAAACGGCCACCAGGTATTCGCTGGATAGCGCTGATACTCCCAATAGATGCCCTTCTTCGCCGTCACGAGAAAGATCTCGACCGGCCCGCCATCAATATAGACCGTCACCCCATCAGCGTTCTGGAAGTTGTGCTCCAGGTAGTTTGTTGGAAACGCAATCGAGACGCTGTCTCCGCTCGGCACGCCTATGCGATCGGCACACCACATCTTGCGAAATGGCTGGATGCCCTCCTGTACCGATAGCATCGACTCGGCAGTGGCCGCAGTGACGAGAGCACACACAAGGAGCGCCAGTATTAGAAGCTTCATGTCTTCGTTCCCTCCTTCATGGCCGCCCTGCGCCGGCTGACGCGGAAGTTTCGCCGTTCGGCAGCCGAGATCATCTTGGTTTCGGGCGGTTCGGCGGGAGCCTTCGCAATCGGCACACCTTTGCTCTGTGCGCCGGCGATCTCCCCGTCGGTTGCCTCACGGAATACGCCCGCCGGATGTCCCTGAATTAGATCGCGCGCTATCTGCCTGGTCGGCACGGGTACGGTCACCCCCTTCTCTGCGCAATGGGCATGCGGGCCGTGATAGTGCCCCACGACATCGCTCCCGACAAAGGTTATGTAGGTGGCGCCATCAGGTATTATGTGAGCCACCGTTGTCTCTGCTGTCTTTTCCTTGCCTGTCTTAGCCATGCCTACCTCCTCGACTTATGTAGATAACGGGCTGTGAGACGCGGGGTCAGGCAGGACCCCGCGCCCCACATCCGTACCTACGACATCTTGACACCGTATGACACTGTCTTTTCCGCGTTGGAGCCGGTGAGCTCCACAAACGATCTGCGCTGATAGGAGATTACACCGACCGCACCCTGGGCTGCGTAATGCTCTTTGAGCACCTTAAGCGTGTAGCCCTTCTTCTCGCCTCTCAGGTAATAGTCCGTGTTGACGAGCAGAAGCCCGGTGTAGACCGAGTCGCCGGCACCGTCTATGATGCCGGAGGCATTCTGTGCAGCCGACATATACTCAGAGACCACGACAGGGATCGATTCCAGGTCGGCCATCATGCCCTTGACTATTACGGCCTGCGGGCCTATGAGATCCATTGTGAGCGTCTGCGGCAGGCTCATAAGAGCAAAAAGACCGGTGAGCGATGTGATGTATTTGAGCTGTGCCACATCGTACCCGTACTTACCCATGAGAAGCCGCTGGGCGTGAATCTTGCCGATTGTGAGGGTGGAGATATCATAGGTCGTCGCCTTGTTCTGCGTTGCCTGATACCTGAGACCATCCCAGGCTGAGCGGAAATCCGTCGCGCCCGGGGCGTCGCCGGTATCGATATCCGCTGTCGCCTGCCCGTTTATGACCCCGTTCTCCTCAGCTACCGCATGAGCAAGTCCGTGCTTTTTCTGGGAGTAGGGGAGCACCGCGATCATCGCGTCCTCGTCAGCCTCGTCTGAGTACAGCGAGCGTACCGCGCTCTTCTTCGCAACCATCTGAACCTTGCCCAGAGCCGACGTCGAGAGCGGCCACTTGTAGGTGGATTCATCCGCATCGGCTGCTGTGAGCTCTGCCTGCAGATAGGCCGTCAGGTCACCACCCTCCAGGGGCAGGTTGAAGGTCGGTGTCGGCTGTTGTATTTGCTCAAAGAGAGCCGAGACCTTGAGCGCGAGCCGCATCTTTTCAACGAGCCTTGATGAGAAGTCGGTGGCAATGACGTTCGCAAGCTCGACGTCGGTTGCCATCACGCGCTCAAACTCAGGGATCGTTGCTGTCCCGAAATGCATGAACCGCTTGAAGCTCTTGGGCGCCAGCTCCCGGAGCTTGCTCGCTCTGTAGCCGGACCCGATCTTGTCACACGCACGGAGATAGGTTGCCAGATGGAACAGGCGATCCCAGGCCTCCATGAACTGTACCCGATTCCAGTCGCCTTCGCTCTCTCTGCCCGCCTCTACGCGCTTAATCGCGCGGGTGTCATGGAGGACCCTCTGGACCGGCGTGTAGTCCTCGTCATCGAGGCCATCCCGATCGACGTTGATATCCGCGCGGATCATATCATCCGTAGCAAGCATGTGGTCCTTCATCTCGAGCTTCCGCTTCTTCGGGTCCCCGTGAATGTCCTTCTCCATCCGCTCGAGCTGCTCACGAGCTTCTTTAAGCTCGCCCTTTGTGGACTTATGAATCTGATGGAGCGCATAGGTCGCGCGGGCCAGCTTCTCGAACTGCTCCTTTGTGGGCAGTCCGTCGGCGCCGTCGGCCTGCACGTCTGCCGCGCGCTCCTGCTCGAGCTCGTCGAGCATCCCGTCATAATCAATCTTGTCAGCCATTGTCATTCTCCTTGGAAAGTTCCCGATACACCTCATCGCCCGTGAGCCTTACCGCATCGGCGAGGCCGTCCAGCGATGTCCGGATTGCATCTATAGCGACACCTTTCGGTGCTGGTTTGTGCTTGAGCATGCCACGCTCATTGAGTCGCTTGAGGAGCCACGTCATACACTTGCGGACTTCGTCGCCAGTATAGAGGCGCGGGGCCTCTGTTGTGTCCTCAGGCTTCTTTGTCTTATCTATCTCGCCGCCAGTTGCGACCGCCTTGCCAAGCCCCAGACCGCATACGGCCTCCAGCCCGTCTCGCGTAAAGGGCTCACCGGGATCGAGACCGGCCTGGCGCGCGAGCTGTGCAAGCCCCTCGAACATGGAACAGCCATCGGGCACGCCGTAATCTGTAGGAAGGAGCGACGCGAGCTGTGCATCCGCGTCGCCGGAGAGGCCCATATCAAGACCGCGGACGAAGCCCCGGCTCCGTATGGCCTGAGCAAAGGCGTCCATCGGCACCGGTACAAGTGCGATCTCAAGGAGCCGTGCGCGGGTGACGAGAATATAAGTCTTGCCGTCCTCCGTTGTCTTCTCCTCGCGGGCAAGGATAAAGAAGCCCACCGATACCGCTCGCATGACGCGCTGGCTGTAGAGCTTCCATGCGGTATCCGCTTTGTCCCAGGCATTGACAGCAAACTTAATCCGCGCAAGAAGCCCGCCCAGCTTGCCGCGCGAGGTCTGTATTTTCTTATCGATCCACCACTTGGTTACATTCCCGGCGGCAAAGTCATGGTAGTTGTGGAACAGGGTAACCACCGGATTCTCCATGAACAAGTCCATGTCCTGAGTCCATGCCTCCGGGGCGATCACTACATCATCCGGAGCATGCCAATCCGTCGAGGCCACGAAGTCGATCTCGTGGCTCTCCTGGTCGATCCCCTTTACAATGCCTTGAGCAATTCTGATGTTTCGCATAGTCTCGATCCTTTGCCTCCGGCCCCGGCGGGCACCGGCTCCAAGAAGTCCTCGATCTCTGCCATAAGGATGTCCAACATTTTCTCTGTGGCGATTATAGGGAACATGTCGCACTTACAATTCACGGTCTGGTCTGCACTGCCCCGACTGTCGCCTGGATATTCGAGATGCGTGACCGGGAACATCTCGCCCATAAGGACACTGTGCCCATGCTCACTGGCGTGGTCGTCGCGGGTCGTCTCGATAAGGGCTGATACCCATTCCTTTTTCTCTACGACTTCGGCAGCTTTCCAGAGCTCATTTTGTGTGTCCTGTACGGCACGCTCTATCTCGGTCCGGGCAATGGTGCGGACACGGCCCGCCTTGAATTCCTTGAACTTAGACCTGATGCGGGCCTCGATCTCCTTCATGGTCTCGCCCTTGTCAGCTCCTTCCGCGAGCGCCTTCTGGAGCGCTGTCTTCGTAGTGCCGACGATATCGCTTGTAGCACTCAGGCTCTCGGTCTCCAGGAACGAGACAACCGCCGGAGTGTCAATGGTGAAGTCAACCGCAATCGGCAGCGGCTCGCTCCCATGTGCGATACCGGATATGCATCCCTCATAGAGCACCTTGTCGAGTGCGTCCTTGGTGGTCTGGCGAAGTTGGGTCGGGTCTATCACATCATCAATGCCGCGCTCGGTAGTCCATATCTCGTCGGGTGAGCGGCCGCCTTCCTCGAGGAGTTTCACGGCGTGTTCTTCTTGCTTCCGGAACATCTCAATCAATATGGGCAGTACCTTCCGCTCAGTCGATTCAAAGCGACGGATATACCGCTCCATTCTCTGCGCCTGCTCTTTGGTATAGACGATCTTGGCCCGCTGCTTAACCGCACCCGCCGCCTTCTCGGGCGTCATTGGTTCACCCGCTAGCTGTTCAATCGGGACAGAGTTCTGGGGCACCATGAATGTATCGCCACCCGGGACAGGCTCATCTATCCCGAAGAGCCGCTTGTTGACCATGTTCGGCGTCCATATCCGGTGCTTGACGGCATCTGCCCCCATTCGCATAAGCTCGACCTGGTCCTCTTGAAACGCCGGGTGTTTTTCGGTTGCGTACCTGTAGATCACGCGCTCACCGAATTGCGGGGCGAGATACTGCGTGAGTTGTTCCTGTATGAGCTGCAGCCTGGGCTGTACGGCGGTGAAGCGGGCAAAGATTTTCGTCTGTATATCGGCGGTCCGGTAGGCGACCTTGTCGGTAAGAGCTGCCATCACCGGCACCATGCCGAACAGGCCCAGTATCATTTCCCGATTGAATCGACGGGACTCAAGAATCTGTAGGTCGTTCGGCGTAAGCCCGGTCTTCTTAAAGTCCACATCACTTCGGAGAATCGGCATTCGGGCCGGACCATCCGGGGGCCGCATTGCGGACTCATACTCCTTCCGAAGCTCCGTCCGTTGCTCCGGCGTGCTCGACCCGGTGATCTGCATATACCCTGGAGGTATGCCGCCGCCCTTGACGATATTAAGGTTATGCCCCTCGGACACATAATCGCTGATGAGGGTTTGCTGGCCGGCCTGTATGCAGCTCTGGCCGTACCAGTCATCATACGGGTTGAACGTCTTTAGGTGTATGATTTCGTTCGCGGCAAACTTGTACGTTGTCCCCCGGAACTTGTAGAGATAGCCGAGGATCGGCCCCTCCTTGCCTTCGCCGGGAACGAGCGTAACACGATCGGGCCGTAAGAGGTGCATCTCCTTGGGGGGGCCACTGTAATTAAAAGCGCCGCGATAGTCGTCCAGCAGGAGATAGACATCGCCCCGGAGAAGCAAGTATCCGACCATCCCATAGGTGAGATCAAATCGGGTCTGCATGGGGTTCACATACCGCATGAGCTGGTTTGCCTCGTGGTCATAGGGCAGGAGGTGTGCATCGTCCTCTGTTTCCCCGCGCGGTATTTCGTATGCCTGGAGCATGATCTGTGCGGCAAAGCTCGCTATTCGGTCCACGCAGATATAAACCAGTGCAAGCTTCTGATGTGCCAGGAGAAACGCGCCGTCCGGATCGGGGTTGTGGGCACCGTGTGAGCGCTGTTCCTCAGTGGCTATGAGATCCCAGACGGAGCCCGCGAGTACGCCACTGAGCCCGCGCTCCAGGGCCCTGAACGCCCATCTGTGATACCAGCGCCAGTGTTTTCTCACTGCTTCTCCCCCCAGACCTCGATAAGTGGCTCATTCCAGCGGTAGATATAGAGTGCCAGCATAGAGAGCGTGTCCACCTGATCATCGTGCGTACCCTTGGGAAATCCGGTTATCTCGTCCTCCCAAACACCAAGCCACGGGGCATCTATCCGATGGTAGACCCGATGGTTCGTATAGAGTGGCTGGGCCTCAACTGCTCGCGCGAACTTAGAGACATCGGCGGGCATTGACTGTATCGGTAGCTCGTTGGCGAGCCTCTGAATCAGCGCCAGCCCGTAGGTCTTGTTCTCGACGCCCTGGACCTGCGGGTGATACCGGTCATAGAGACTCCGCATGATGGCATCATGCTTTACAGTCTGGGCCTGTTCGCGGAATACGTCATAGAGTAGCGCCGTCCCCTTCGGCGTCACATACCACGTTGAGCAGACAAAGTAGTCGCTCAGGTCCTTCTCGGTCGCTGCGGTATCGACGAACTGAAGACACACACACTCGGATCGCCTCACCCGTTCCGTGATCTCGCCACCCTCTATGAGCTCAAACGTATCAGGGTCCGGGCACTGGAAGTACCGGAAGTCCGAGCGATTGAACAGGTGCCCCTTGCCGCTCTGGGGCCTACCCTGGAATTTCGCCGACGCCTTGTACGGCCCCTGCGCCGACATGACTGACGCGATTTCCTCGGGCGGGTATCGCTCCGGCCATAGGGTCTCGCCTACAGTCCGACCGAGCCAATCTACGGTACCATCCACGAGGTCCACATCCTCGCAGATAGCCGGCAGGTGTACCACGGTGAAGTCATCGCCACCATTAGCCTGTGCTTTAAGCAGCCGACCCACTACGTCATCATCGTGCCAGCGGTGCATCGCCATAACCATGACGCCGCCTGGATCCAGACGATCTCGCGCCACTCCCGTATACCAGTCCCAGGTGTTTTCGCGGTAGGCCTCACTATCTGCTTCGGCCCAGTTCTTGACCGGGTCGTCTATAATAAAGAGGTCTGCGCCGTGCCCTCCAACAGGACCACCGGCGCCAGCCGTTATCATACCGCCCGGCTGGTCGGCCCGTCCGTTTCCCCGCAGTCCCACTTCCCACATGGTCGCTGCCGATTGCTCGTCTGAGACCTCGATCCGGAAATGCTCGGGATGGTACTGTATGAGGTCCCGGGTGCGCCTACCCCACTTTCGGGCGTAGTCGGCGGCGTAGGAGGCGAAAATCACCCAGCGGTCGGGGAACCAATCGAGATACTTGGCTGGTAGGTACTTACCCAGGTAGGTCGTCTTTCCGTGTCTCGGGGGCGCGACCACAATGATAAACCGAGGCCCGGTGCCGAAGATCCCCGCAAGCACGGCGTTTTCGATCTCCTCGATATGTCGCGCAGGGACCCAGCCGCGTTCCACCTGCTCCATGACGACCGATGGCAGGCCGCTACTGGCCGCGTAGTACAGCCCTTGCTTTGCGGATAGCGTCCCGACCGTCTCGGCTACCTGCAAGCCGCTTGATTGCATCGTACTCCATCTCCGTTTTGACTATGTCAAGACCGCCCGTTATGTGCTGCTTCGTGGGGGCATCGAGCCCCTCGAGTTCAGCTTCGCGCTTCAAGACCCTTACGATCCGATCGGCTGCGGAGTGCTTCTTGTCGATCATGCCGGCCAGGTATTCGGCGACCCGCTTTGGCTCAAGAGGCTCATTGCAGTGTGGGCACCGAAACGGGGGGATACCGTCAGCTTCGGGTGAGAGGTCGGGCATAAGGCAACGGAAAAGCATCTTGTGCCGTTCGCGGTGGAGCTTCTTGAGGTCTTCGGCTGGTTCCTGCTGGGCCTTTTTGAGAGCTGCCTTTATAGCATTAAAGGCGCTGGCCTTCCGGCTGTCGCCTCGATAACCGAGCTCTTCTGCTATCTCATCAAGCCTCCATCCGCGGGCACGCAATTCTAAGGCCCGCGCCTGTCTCTGTGCCGCCTTAATGGCACGGGTCGTTGTAACGCCGTGGGTTGTTTTCTTCCGCCCTTTTCGCTTTGTAGACACAACGGCTCACCTCCGGTATGCCTACTTGCCGATCCGTTCGACCTTGTACTGGATCGGGATGTCGGCGGTCTCGTTCCCGGTACTGGCAAAGACTAGCTCGCCTGCCCTGTGGTACTTCCTGACAATCGTTCCGACGGTCGTGGCGGGTAACACGGTGAAGTACACAGCGCTTGTTGTAGTATCGGCAGTCATACAGGCGCAGGCTACGCCCACACTATCGTCAGCCGCCGTAAGAATCGCAATTCCAGAACACCCACCGAGCGTCCAGATCGTATCCGCGTAGTTGAAGTAGCTGCCCACATCGACTGCAAGGCTGTCGCCCTGTATCTCCCCTGTCACATCAAGGACATTAGCAACCAGGGTGTCTGTGACATTCACGCTGTCGCCACTAAAGTCCACGTCATTGCTGTAGACAAAGACCTCTGTGGCAGTGATACTCAGACTATCCCCGAAGATCCCGCCTGTCACTTTGACGTCCTTGACAAGCAGGGTATCCTCCACAACCACGCTGTCACTGTAAATCAAGGTCTTGGTGGCCGTGACAGACAGCGAATCGCCGCTCAGGTGATCGGTCACAACGAGCTCTTCGACAACGAGGGTGTCACCGATCTCAGTGGTGTCTGAGTAGATTATGAACTTATTGGCGGTCACCGTGACGCTCTCGGGCCGACAGACCATGCCGGTAATATCGATTCGGTGCGAGTATTCCTCGCCGTCACCGACAAAGTCAAAGGCAAAGGCCGGCGCGACTAGTGCCAGTACAGCAACAACCAGAATCACAAACGGGAGCCGAGACATGGTTACCCTCCTTATCCTTGCCCTGCGGGCTGTGAGTGTAGGGCTTCCTCATTGCACTATGAGATTAAGTCATTGGGGGATATAGCGTAAACGCCAAACGTCCGCCAGTTCCGTGGGCGGTATCTGGCTAATGGAGCGTAGAGACGATGGGGGCCTCCGGCCGGCGTGGTGGTCGTCTCAAATGGCGGAAGCGTGGCGGAAGCGTGGCGGGAGCGCTATGACTCGTAGATTATGTGTTCAATCGCTCGCATGGAAAGGCAATACTCAAAGGCCAGCCTGCTCACGCTCTCTTTAATTGGCATACCCCGCCTTGTCTGCTTCCGGTGCTCTCTCCTGATCGCCCTATTCCGCGCCTCGATGGATTGCTCAGCGCGGGTCTTGTGTAGATCCTGTTGTATCTGAATTGCGGGTATCCTTTCGTTCCAGCGAAGGCAGTGCCGCGAGGTGTCGGAACTGTTCTGTCGCCAGGGGGCTGACGATCATCTTCCGCGAGAGCTCGGTCACGTCGGGGCCGTACCGCCCCATGGAATCCGTCATGGCCCCGATCTGGACTCCCAGCCGGCCATGTGCCGCATCCCTCAGCGCCTTATCGTGTCGCTGCCGGAGCATAAGCGCCCGCAATCGCTCAATCGTCCGAGCGTCCTGGGCGACCCTTGCCGATGGGGGCGCGGGCAGGAGACCAAGGCCCTCACATGCTTCTTCGTAGAGGCGCAGCGTGGCTTGCGTCTTCTCGCGGAACTCGGTCTGGCGCAGCCATGGGTTGTCAGTCGGCGCCATTCGTAGCCGCTGCATATCGACGAACCCATGCTCTATGATAGATGCTGCGCGGCTGTAACCATCGGGCGGGTCGATCACATACAGACAGGCGATCCACACAAGGAGCGCCACACTAAATGCCACAAGGCACATGGCAGATACCGGTGTCGGCCCTACCAGCAATATGATGCCTGTTACTGCGACGAGAACAAAGGACGGTCCGAGTAAGTCCCCGCTCTCCTCATGTAATCGCTTTCTCACAATGGTCTCCTTATCCTGCGCGGGGAGCCGAGACGGCCTGCCCCACATGGGTTCCGGCTTGTCCAAACCGGCTTCCCGCGTAACAAGGGCGCCGGAGGCAGAATGTGATGTGCATCCGGGATAGTCGATGCGTCGCAGGGGATTTCTGCTGCATCTGATTGGAGGATGTTCATCCGGTCGTACCTCCGGCACCTGTGGTTATCTTACCCGACAAACTCGTTTCGCTCAAGCCAAATCTCAAACTCGCCGATCCTCACCTTGACACGGCCCCGGGAATCCTCTCCGACGACCGGCACGTGTTTGTGCATCTTATCCAGTACAGCATCACGGTAAATACCGGACTTCCGGTTGCAAGCTATGATCCGTACGCGCCGGGCTTCATATTCCATCACGGGCCTCCGATTGTACGCCTGCGCCTGGCTCACGCTTCGGTCTCTCGAAAATGGGGATGGCCCGAGTCATGCTGTAGGCACCAAACCCCTGTGCAGTTATCTGCTCGTCCTCGATCCCGTGCTTCTCGAGCACGGCCTTGATAGCCTCCATGATATCGCGGCGTAAGCTGTGCGGTGCCGGACACTGTCTTGCTACTATCTGGACCGAGATCGGTATCTGCCACAGACAGCGTGGGCCATGCAGTTCCCAGGACGGCATCTGGACTAACCCGCTCCATATCCCGCATACCTCAAGCAGCCAGCGATTCTCAGGGCTCAGGTTCATAGATCGCCTCCGATCCGTCGCGGGTGAACTCGATCTTTAAAACGGCGTCGACCGGGATGATTGCGTGAATCACCCGTGCGTGCTTACCATCCGGGTTTTGCACCTGGCTCACGCTACAGATTGCGAAGTAGCCCGGCCCAGCGTCGGCGCGGTCGGCGTCGGGAAAGCTGTCAACGCGACAACCGGGCTGTGCAGATTCTCGATAGTGCACCTGTACTCCCATCATGTACCTACCCCTTTCCCTTAGGACAATAACTCCGTGCCAGCAGACTTCTACACGTCTCCGGCTTCGCTCCATGACCATCAGATATTCGCATCCCGCGTTTGACACACCGTGCGTTATGCCGATGGCGGCATGACGGTAGCTTGCCCTTGTATGTCAGACACTCGCCGATGTACCGATCCCGGAGAGGTATAGTGGCGGTGAATGATTCAGTCATGGCTGCTCCCCTCCGGTTTCATCAATCACGGGACTTTGTCGATCAGGTGACTTGGGTTCCTCGGTTGCATCGGACAGGGAGTAGTCGGGCTGTTTATACCTATCTTGCACTCGCCCCACGTAATCGGCGTGGCTTTTAATCTCTCGTACTCATCATCAGACATGTCTTGCCACTTACACCGCTTCGCTGGCATGGTCTACCCCTCCAGTCTGTAATGTGGCCCGAAAGTCATAATCCGATTGCCAATGAAGAAGATCAGACAGAGAGCACGCTTACCAATTGCGAACGTAACTCCAAAGGCTGCATAGTGCCGAACGCTTGGCCCAATGGAAAACCAGATCGTTGCTCGAGCCATCGTCTACTCCTCCCACGCTGTAAACTGGAAATCACTCACCAGAACTTCCTGGCCCTTGAAGCCGTCGGAGGCTTTGCCACCTAAAAGCCACAGGTCCATGTGGACGTGCTGGTTCATGTCGGGTACGGGATGAGGGTAGCGCCATGACCACAGCTCGCCACGACCGGGGATGTCAACTGAGAACTCTACCCATTCGGGCGCCCACTTGATTCGATAAACCAGCGACTTAAACAGATGACCACACCCCAGCCGTTCCGTGTGCCCATCAAGGTCGTGGGGCTGCACTACGAACTGCACGTTCTTAGCGTGCTCAACGCCCCACTCGCCAATCTCAATATCTATCTCACCTACGTTACCAGCCGCTGGATCGCCGCCTTCGGGGTAGAGGAAATACCCATTGATGACACGCTTGTCCAGGTCTTGTGGGCTACCCTGTACCGTGAATTCATAGGTGCCGTAGCCCAACGGCTCACGGATCGCAACGTCCGTACAGTACCAGCCACCCAAGCCTTTGTGAATCGTT
>Ga0180007_10002632_pt1 | contig 21084 bp, 38 predicted proteins | sample MM_PC_MetaG_FD_121122 | JGI IMG/M metagenome (GOLD analysis project Ga0180007, IMG submission 121122) | Groundwater microbial communities from the Aspo Hard Rock Laboratory (HRL) deep subsurface site, Sweden - MM_PC_MetaG | ecosystem: Environmental > Aquatic > Deep subsurface > Groundwater... | reverse complement strand
GATCTTAAATTGCAGGCTGTCCCCGCATCCCTTCAATTTATCAAGGAGTGCGTAGAAGCTGCTGTTAGAAAACTATTCCCAAATGATGAAAGTATCACTCTCTAATTTAAAATAGAGGAGTAAAAAATGAGTGAACCATTAAAGTTTAATAAAACCGATATGTATAAGGTGTTTATGGGGCTGGTCATTGCGCTTGCGGGTGCTGGATTAACCTACATAGAAACTACTATCCCGGATATTGACTTTGGCAAATATACAACTTTGGCAATGTTTGTTGTTAATTCAGGGGTAGTAAATTTCTTGCGGAAACTTTTAACCCGAACAGGGACTTAATTGTATTTCGGGAGTGTCTTGAACGGGAAAGGATTAAATAGTGAGTACAATTAAGGCTGACTACAATCCTGAGTTTGTAAAAGTTCTTCTCACTGACGGCGAGATTAGGTATTTAAATTTTGACTGTATCGAAAACATTCGGTATAAAGCCGATAAATGTATTATTGCCGTGGTGTCAGGGGTTGAATTATACATAGCAAAAGAGGATGGAATAAAACTATTTGGGGATAAAACAAAAGAAGTTTGACTCATCTGCCATGTGTAGGATGGGATCGGAGGCCCCTTAATTGGGGCCTTTGCATTTAAAGGGCGACTGCCTTGATACGATTCCTGTTACTTATTTTTCTATTTCTTCTATTGACATTCCAATGCAATAATTTAAACTGCCCACAATCCTTCTTGCATCTTCTTCAACCCTTTTCTCCGTTTCAGAATTTAAAGTATCTGTCCATCTCATAACAGCAATTTGAAACTCATTCATCCCAGAATGATGAACACTTTCATCTGACTTTAAATAAATGTATTTTCCTGAACCTGGAATATATTTAACAAAATATTCTTTCATTATTTCTCCTTTTAAAGTACGACTGCCTTGAGCTGGCCGGGATCACTCAGCACGTGTACCACCCCAAGGCTTGCCGCACTATTTTCTCGAATCACATTGGTTTTCTTCATCCCACCACTCGCCACCTTGTTCTTTTGGCGAGCAGGGATTGTTTTCTCTTTCTTTTAATAAATCGAGATAATGCTCTGCTTGACTTTTAAAAGGGTCAAATCGAAATTTCAAATAAGCGTCATCCCAACATTTTTCACAACTTGCCATGTTTCTCCTTCCTAAAATACGACCGCCTTGAGTAAGTGGTATTAATTTCATTTTTTCAACTCCAGGCGGGACACCCAGAAAAACTTTTACAATTCTCCCGGCAATAGGATTGAATATACTGCTCTTGAGTATTCGGACATTCGCCGCTTAGGGGTTCTCCTGTTTTTCTCTTTAAGTATCCTTGAAAAGTAATACAGCTTCCCTTTTCCTCACAGGTGTTGTTACAATAGCCAACCGCAACTGAGACTTTCTTGTTCATTTTCCCTGACTTTGGCGGGCAGTCAATTTCGTCCTTGGGGTCTATTTTTTTCTCTGATTGCGGTTTTGGTTTGTGGCTTTCGTATTTTTCCGGTTGCGCGGGTTTCGCACTTTCGTCAATTTCCGGTGGCTCTTCTTTTTTTTCTTCCGGCTCTTTTTTCTTGGCTTCCTTCGGAACGGCGGGTTTTCTCTTTTTCCATTTCTCAAAAATCAGCCAGAAATTATCAAAGTCTTTGCAAGCATCTTCCTTTACCTTATCAGGCGTGGTGACATTGGCTTTGGTAATCTCCGCGATAAACGCATCAAGATTACTTACATCTTTCCCCCGGGTAAGTTCCTCAAAGGTTTTTACTGTCTCGGTAGTTTCCGGCAATTCAGGGAATACTGTTTCAAATTGACCTTCTCCCAACATGGCTTTTTCTTCGAGGTAGGCAGCTCTTTGAATTTCAACCGCAAGGGGAGCGAGCTTGACATGCCTTCGGATCACGGTCTTTTTCATCATTTCACCTTCGTCCGTCTCCCAGGGACCAGTCCAAGAGTCTTCAGCGATTTCCCCTTTTTTATCCTTTTTTGGGTTATAGGTTTTTGACCTCCGGGCGATTTTCAAAATGTCCTCATGGCTCATGTAATCAAAAGAATGACCGCCATCTTTATACTTGAAAACAACATAGGCTCCTTTGGGTGCTCCCCGGTCTCCTTCTGCCGGGAGATGGTCAAGCTTTTCATTGAGGCCATATTGCAATTCGAAATTATCCTTTTCAAAAACAACTTGGGCGCTGATACTTTGAACCTCTCCGGATCGCCTGGCAAGCGCAAGGTAGCCACGGTAGCCAGGGATAAGAGTAGCTTCAAAAGCTCCAAGTTTGTTATTCCAAAAGGGCACAAGATACGCCTGGCCCAAAAATGGCTCCGGCTCAAGTCCGAGTTGGGCACAACCCATAACTGCTGCGAGAAGGCTCGCTTGGGTGCAGTCCAATAATTTAGGATTCATCCGGATCGCAGTCATGGCAGACCGGAGCAATTTATCAACCGTCAAGTGCCGGGGGATTGCCATTTGGATTTGTTTTTTCATTACCGGATTTTCAAATAAGTCTCTGATGGTATCTACCCTTTGTTTCGCTAACGCTTCTGATTTTGCCATGATTTATTCCTCCTCGTTTAATATTTCTGTTTGTTTTTCTAACTCAACAATTTTGTCTAACAATTCACAAGCAGGACAATATCTGCCCTCGTAACAAATTTCTTGATGGTTATCTGAACAAAGTTCCATGGTTTATTCCTTTCGTTTTTACTTATAAATTTTCTCGGACAAACCTTGAGATCACACACCCATTCTTTTCTCATTTTGCACCAACTTGCCGAACCACTACAAAAACCATAGTTGTAATTTTTATTTACACACTGGTCGCATGGCTCTTTCAGTAAACTACAAATTAATTTTATCGTCATGGCGTTCTCTTTATGCCACCCTAAAGCTGGTGGTTTCTTTTTCAAAAATCTTTATACCTGGCAAATTTCTACCCCCGCCTCTGACGAAATCATTTACTTTTTTCTCGTCTAAAGTGAGGTATTCTCGCGACACTTTATCCTGATCCTCAAGTATCCAAGTCCAGTGTTTTCTGCCACTGGCCGACCCGCTTTCCGTCCTGACAACTGGGGCTCCTTTCGGAAGGATGGGTGCTAAAATTTGCGGCGGTTCAATCCCCTTCTTAGCCGCATCCTTATCAAGTTTCGTCTGAAGTTTTTCGGTTTCCTTTTGTGCTTTAAGCTCCGCCTCCCGGCGTTTTTGCTCCTGGATAATCCGGTAAGAAGTGATTTTATCCTTGAGGGTCATTTCAATGGAGATTAATTTTTCAGTGAACATCTTGCAGAAATTTCGGATTCCCTTAACATAATTATCCGGCAATTTTATTATTTCATTTCTTCTGGCCTCAATTTGTTTGGTTAACTTTTTGGCGGAAGTCCCCATTGCTACGGCGAGTTGGTTTTGATCTTCATTTTCGATCTTGAGTACCTCAGCCTTTTTAACTAAGCTATCAACTTCTTCGACATAATCCCCGAAATCTGCCTTTGCCTTCTCAAGATCAAGTTCATATCCTTTAAAGAGAACGACTTCTCCTCTTTCTTCTTCGGGTAAGGCTTTTGAAAAATCTGTTGGCATTTTAATTACCTCCTTTGCTGTCTTCTATAACCAATAAAGCGGGGTTTAATGTTGTTCCTTTCTCGTTTGCTCGGTCCCCTTCATCTTTAATTTGGTTATCTTTATTCCACTTTCTGCGAAACTCTTCTCCTCTTGAATGGCACCGGGAAACCATCTGAGCAATACAACCAACCATGAAACCCGTCAGACCATCTTCTCCTATTTCTTCTTCTGCTCTACAAATGATTTTATGGGTATCAAAATCCTCTGGTTCATCATCGAGAATTTTCATCACTTGTCGGGCTACATCTACACAGCATTTCCCGTAAGGGTTGTCATTTTTTTCTTCGCATTGTTTCCATTCTTCTTGTTTTATAATTGCCATTTTATTTCCCTCCTTCTAATCTATAATTCGATAAGTTGTTGTTGCTTTTGTGTAGCCCATATCTGTTGTGAATGAAAATTTCTTCTCATTTAAAAATTCTGTTCCATCAATTGGGATTCCAATTTTTTTAAGTTCTTCAATAAAAGGCCAAAAATCTTCATTCTCAATAAATCTTTCGGTGTGGACTTCAATTTTCATTTTCCCTCCAAAAATCTATAAACATTGAGCAGCGACAGAAACACCCCAATGTCTTCCTCATAAGTGAGATATTCGTTTAGTTTTGGTTTTCCACCATTCGGATCGAGCCGGATCGAGCCGATACGATCGAGGTTTTTAAATCGCTCTAAGGCAAGTCTTTTATATCCTGCTAATTGAAGCTTCCATATCCGCAAGTGACTCGTGGGCGTTTTCAGGTCCCAAAGCGAAGGTCGCTTGTCTCCTTTTAAAATCAGGATGAGGTCAGGGTGGCCGCAGAAGCCAAGCTTTTTATCTTCCAAGAGTTCTTCGACTAAAAAAACATCTTGAACGTATTGCTCAAACCAATTTCGGAATGAATTAAAATAACCCTGATATTCTTCAGGGACAGTAACCCAAAGATTTTTAGCGTAACTGGCGCAAGCTTTATGAACGATTGTTCCACGCGTCTGCGCGGCCTCCAAAACATCCTCCGAAACCGGATAGACTTGCTTTAGAACATTAAGGGCTTGAGTTACTGAAACTAACATTTATTTTCTTTCTAAATAAGCAAACAAAGAACACCGTTTCCCATCCCTCATGAAATACCAAGCGTGGTTTTCATCCTGCTTTGCAATGAGGATTCCGTGATATCGCATAGAGCTTTTTAATTCTTCTACGCTTCGGTTTTTGTATCCTGGGTCTATGACCTTTGCGTCCAGTGGTGCTATCATCTCCAAAAAGCACCACACTATTATCACCATTATCACCAGGAACAGTAGCCCTCCGATGAACTGAATAAATTTTTTCATTCTTTTTGCTCCGTTGGATTCTTTGGGTTAGGGTGGGTCCGGCGGGAAGAGAAAAAGAACCGGACCACCCAGGGTTAATCTTGCAATCCGGCGGACGACCTCCTACGCACTCGGGGCTTTCTTCTCAGTGCCCACGTGGTCAGTCGCTCCCGTTCCCCATCCCGCTTGCCAAAGGCAGGACCGCCGAAAAGAGGGCAATTTTTTTATATTCAATAATCTTTACTTATGCTTTCCACTATCAAGCGGTGGTTTCGCCGTCCTCGAATACTCGCTTTCTCGCCCGAAGACTTACAGCACTGATTCACCTTGCAGCGAGGGTTTTTCCTCTGCGTCGGTTAGACTTAACAAATAAGCCGGAGAAGGAGTCGAACCTTCCACACTCTTGCGCACGAGCGGGCCTGCCGTTGACCATAATCCGGCTTAACTTATCCATGTTGTAAAAAATCTGCATATAGTTCAGTTGCTAATTTTTCAATTCGTTTTTCATCAGTGTCGTCTACACACACATCAAAATGGTATTGTAATTGTGGCGGCTTCATCTACGCCTCCGCTCGTTGGCTAAAAATGCTCTTTAAATATTCCCACCAGCTCACCTTCTCCGGCAATGGGGATATGCGGTACTCATAACAACGATTGCCGATGCTCTTTTTGATGATGGTATATCCAATGGTTTCGAGGTATTTCTGGACTTCGCTTTTTCTGCTTGAGGGGGAGCCAAACTTCAGGTCATAGAGAAGTTGACAGGTATTTACCGGCCCGTATTTTAGAGCTTGCAATAGGCGATAATTTTGTGAGTTATACTTAAATTGATTGGGGATTGTCATGGTCTGGCCTCCCATACCTTGTCCGCTTCTGCATACATTCCCATGGCTTTATCAAAATCATCGTGTGCCTTTTTATAAGCGGTATAGTTTTGTGGGCCATGGCCATGTTCGACTTCCATGTCTTTGATAGCTTGGTCTGCCATTTTCTTAGCTTTAGTCATAAGTGTTTCCCAACGGACACTTTTTATTTCGTGGTCATTTATATCCCCAAAAATTCCGTGTTTAAAAATTAATCGCAAAAGTTCTTCTTTGGTGAGATCGTTTAATTTCATTCTATTAATCTCCCAAACACCACCAGCATGGCGATAAACCACACGGCGGTTACGGCTAAAAGTTTGATTAGGGCCTTTGTGGTCACGACTCATCCCACAAGATTATCTTGCTCATGGCATTCTCCCGATGCTTCGTTCGATCTTGGCAGCCCTTTCCTTGATCACGTTTTGACAATGGGTAAAAATTCCTGCCGTAAGCCACACACAGAAAGCAAAGACAAGTAAAAATCCAAGGATGAAAATTGCTAAACTATACGGTTGACGTGGTTTCATGGGTTCTCCTTTATTCATCAACTCGATAATTTATAACGCCACTCGTTGACCGCTTCACCGCCTCGAACTCCCAAACAACATCTTGAACTGCCCCGTTATCCATAACCATCCATTTATTGTTAAGTAGAGCAATAACAAAACGATGCCCAGCTGGATGATAGGGGTCATTGCGGGTTATGGAACAATGAACATATTTATTGGGTATTCCGAGTTCGTCCAAAACTTCCTTTTTAATAACGGCTTGGTCTACACAACCCCCGCTTGGTTTATTGGGTGTCTTGAGGTCTCTCTCCCACTGGGGCGCGTCAAGGTAAGCAACCGGCATCCTTGGTTCCCCTTTTGCATACCAGTTAGCCCAGCCGTTAATGTCGGCAAGAAGATTCTCGGTAACTGGCTGACCGCGCCACTTTCCCATCATGGTTGGCTTGTCGGCGGTCCCAATGGTGGATTGGAACCGTGTCCATCCACCAGGTGTATAACATCCGATAAAAGTTGCTACTATTGCCAATAAAATTAGTTTTTTCATGGGTTCTCCTTTCATTGATTGTTGTTTGGGTTGGTAATCTCTGGGAATAAGCCTAATCTAGGTTGACGTATTTGTCAAGCAAATAATAATCTAATTTAGATTTTTTTTGAAATAATAAAAACCCCCTCAAAAATCAGGGGGTTTGGGGTGAAAAAATGGTAGGAGCTAAATTAAAATAGTATTATGATCGGAATAGCTAAAAAAAATAATGCCAACAACAAACACCTTTTCTGAAATTTTGTTCTTTCTTTCCAGTAATACCTATAAAATTTTTTCATTTATTTTCTCCCTATTGTCTTTTTTTCTTTTTTCCTCATGTCTTTTTGATAAAATTTATAAAATTCTTCAATAATATTTTTAAAAATATTTTTAACGCCCTCTCTATTATTTCTAAAAATAACTTTTATTTTCCAAAAAAGTTCATCTTCTTGATTTCTTTTTATTTGAAGGATATTTGAAGGATTCAAATCTTCAATTTTCTGGTTAAAAAAATCTGCAAGCTTTATTGCTTCCTCAAAAGTGGTTTTTCTTTCCCCATTTTCAATTTTCCAAATCATGCTTTGATGGTTTTCAGATTCAGGGAAAACAAATTTTCCTAGTTCTCCTTGTGTTAGGCTTATGTTTTCTCTTAGTGCCTTAATTTTTAAACCAAATTTTTTATCAAACATTTTCTTGACATTTACGACAATATAGATTAAATGAATAAATATGGAATTACGAAATTGGATTAAAGAAAATCAACTATCACAATTAGAAGTGGCTAACCGGTTGAAAATTCATTATTCCTTGCTTTCCCGGATTGTTTCTGGGAAACGAAAACCATCTCTCAAGCTTGCCTCCCTGATCGAGGAGGCCACCGGAGGAGCCGTGAGTCGGCTCGAACTCCTGTATCCAACGAAAGAGGAAACTCATGGATAAAATTTTTGCCGTTATTTATATTTTTTTGAGTCTCGGAATTATCATTTGTTGTGTTTGCTCGTTATGGCTTCAAAAACAAATATCTAAATATATTAAAACGGTTGAGGAAGAAAGAAACCTTTTCTTAGAAAAATTAATTGAGTGTAATAAAAGCAACAATCAAAGCAATAAAAGCGAGAAGTAATGTCGCTATTTTAAAAATTAAATCGCATCGTTCCTTTTTGTCTTTTCTAAATTGCCTTTCCGCTAAGGCGGCGTTGTATTCTGGGGTATCGATCATAATAATACGTTGTTTTATATGAGCACATAATTCTTCATCGGACATTGATTTAAATGGATAATCAGACATTTTTTAACGGCGACATCATTTTAAAAATCCAAGAGTTACTTTACCCTACGAAAGGACAATAATTATGGATAATTACTGGAATACTCCTACGCTCGAGGTAATCCATCTTCAGCCAAAGAAACCATTTTTAGTAACTTGTCGGCCAGACGGCGAGCCTCTATGGGAGTCAATTCAATACCTGGAAACAGACCAGGTGCAAGCCCTGTCTCGGGGGATGAAGAAGTTATTACAAGACCTATTGTCCGATGTGGAGTTGCGAAAACGTCAATGTTGTCAAAAGTAAGATACAAAATTTTTGGCTCAATCATTTTTTTAACCTTTTAGAGCTTTTGTATCCAAAAAACCCGGAGGGATAGGAGACCTCCACTATGACAAGGGGCGCACCCCAAAGGATGCTTCCCCCCGGGTTAGAGTTACTTTACCCCACAAAGGAGGAGATAAGTCCTTCCCGGAAGTTAGGAGACCCTTAATATGAGTAAAAAGGGCTATGTCCTTGTGGGACATATGGCTTCCGGGAAGGATTAGAGATTCAAGAACTTTTGTATCCAAATTAAAGGGGGCCAGCAACAAAACATAATTAACCCTTCCAGAGAGATTATGGGCTGGCTTCCTTTTACCATAAAAAAAACATCAAATTCAACCTTTTTATTAGAGGGTTGCCATGCCCAAACAAAACGGTACTGAAGTAACCTCAATTTCTTTCCGGTCAGATGTTCTTGAGGCTTTGGACGAATACAGCTCCCGAACGGATATAAACCGTTCTGATATTGTAAATCAGGCGGTAAAGTTTTTTCTGACTGCAAAAGACGACCAATATCAATCATGGCTCGACTATAAACGAAGACGACTTCACAAGTCATAACAAGATTTGTGAGGTTTTATTTTTTTAATTAACTTTTGTTAAACGCTAATAAACCATTGCAATAGGGGTTTCAGCCTATGAGCTTAACCGAAGAAGAAAAAGAGATAAAAAGGAGGTTGCCAATTCTTAAAGATTTTCATTGCCGAATGAAAAAATTAATAAAGGAGTTTGATGAGAAACTAAACATTAAACCCCTCGTAAAAACGAAAGTTAAGAATGGGAAGCAATAATGGTCAACCAAGACATTACAACGTCTCTAACAAAGAATGCACGCTTTTGGTGGCCAACTCTGTGCCAGGGCGTGAATTGCAAAAACGAATTTACTCCAAAAAGAAAAGACCAGCGTTTTTGTTCGCCGGAATGTAGAAAGAAGTTTTTTCGATTAGCAAGAAAACTCGGGGCAAACGTTTTGCATAGTTTAAAAAGTGAAATTGAATGATGCTTAACGCAGTTGAACAAATTTTCAAAGGAACTGATTATTTTTTTTGTATACAGCATCAATGCACGATAAGCCGGACGGCCTGTAAAAAGCGGCAGAAGACAAAACACACTGAGGCCGGATATTGGAGAAAGACTTGCGTTTACCCGGAGTGCCGGAATTGTAAACAAGGAAAAATAAATGCGAACAAACCCAACACCACCAATAAAAAGACGGGAATACCGGAACGGAAAAGTTTTTAACACCTGTCCGGTTTGTGAAATTAAATTTCCAGTTAAACCAGGTGTCGTACAGATTTATTGCCGCAAGGAGTGCCGTTTTAATCGGCACAAGAAAGCTGGCAGAAAAAGAAACCTTTCATAACCTCTTTTCCCGGCTCCGTCCACGTGGCGGGGCTCGGGGTGGCAATAAATAGGTTATTGTCGCCAGGAGCTAAGGAAAATGTAGTCCCGACACCGTGGCGGGTAATCCACGGTAAACCAAAAGTATGGAATTTAACCAAACAATAATTGGCGATACGTTGACTGATAAAACTGAAAAACAATAGAGTAAAAGGAGCCAGACAACATTATGAAACATGGGAAATACCTAAAATATCTTCTTAGGCATAAATGGTATGTAGCTATTGAATGTTTTAAGCGTGGTCTTTATCTTCATGCCTTCACCCATGATTTAAGTAAATTCCGACCTTCAGAATGGTTTCCCTATGTGGAATATTTCTATGGAAACTGGAACCGAAACGAACCTGACGATGCTAAATACTGGGCGGGGCGGGATAAAGTTCAAAAACCATTCGACATGGCTTGGTTATTACACCAACACCGGAATAAGCACCATTGGCAGCACTATGTTTTAAAAGAAGACGAAGGAAGAACGAAGGCTTTGCCGATACCGAGTAAAGTATTATTACAAATGGCTTGTGATTGGATTGGTGCTTCTAAGGCGGTCAGGGGGGAAGACGCTAAAGCTGAAGAATGGTATGAGAATATTCGTGAGGGAATGTGGCAATTTATGCATGATGCATCTCGTGAGAAATTTGAACGTCTGATAGGTTTTCATTTATAAGCGAACCGATAAGGTTCAGAGGGTTTTTAATTACTGATGCTCTGCTTAAGCTGCTATAAAGACGAATACCAGAGAACAACGCTCACCCGGACCGAGGCCGGGACCGAGTTTAATGTTGAGGCCATGCAGTGCCCGGCGTGTGGAGACGTTATTTTTACCCATGAGCAGGGCCGGAAACTGGATAAAAAGCGCAAGCTTATTCTTCTTAAAGAATCGTTGAAAAAATGATTGCTGAAACCCTCTCTAACGATATACAATCCCTCATAATAGAAACTTTTAAAGGGGGAACTATGAAAACCAAAGATGGGGATTGGAGGGGGAGCGTTCGCCATAAATTTAAACAATGCTTAGAGTGCCACAAGGGCGACAAAAGAATCGAGACACACCGAAATTGGTATGCGGAAATCTACCTCGGCTATTTATCAAGGGTATCATTCAAAATACAGGGATGGGAAGCCGGAAGACCCTTTAAAAACGGAATAGAGCCTTGGGTATATCTCAGCCAGCACCAAGAAGAAATAAAAAAAGAAACCTTTGTTCCCTGGAATTACAAAGGGTCCCTCCAAAGCAAATCGAATTTCGGCTATTACTTCCAAAAGAAAAATAAATATCCTGATTATACCAACCACATCAAAACACTTTTCCCTCTTGACATGAAAAAAATTGATAGAGTTATCATAAACCAATTCTGTCAAAATCTTTCCCCCAAACTAAAGGCCAGTTCAAGAAATACAATCGGTCAAGCCGTCCATAGCACTTTGTCGGATGCCTACCGGGAAGGACTAATTGAGTTTGTCCCTGCGTTTCCACGAAAAGAGAAAACCGAAAAACCCGCTAAAAATTGGCTCTCCTGGGATGAACAAAAGGCGGTCCTTGATGCTTTGCCAAACCGCTTTAAGCTGCTCTTTTTATTTATCGGTTGTCACGGTAAGCGGATCGGGGAAGGGTTGTCATTAAAGTGGGAAGATATAGACCTCAAGAAAAAGCTATACCGGGTTTATGAGGCCAAGGTAAAGACCGAACAATGGTTGCCTTTACACGAAGCATTTATCAAGGCTTTCCCGGTAGTAGGCGCTATCAAAAAAACTGGATTTATCTTTGACCGGATGTGGATCACCACGTTGAATAGGTGTTTAAAGCGAGCGTGTAAAAAAGCAGGTGTTCAAGTGGTTTCCACACATGAATTTGGCAGACATAGTTTCGCCGGGCAGCGGTTAGCGGCCGGGTTCTCTTTTGAACAGATCGCAATGGTAACAAACAATCTTTCCTCAATGCAGCACTATAAACATTTGGACATTGAGACAGCAAGAAAGGTTGTAAATTTAAATCTCTCAAACTAATCTCACACTAAAAGGTGATCAGGGGTTGAAATCATTGGAAAAATCAGCAAGTTTTTTTATAACAAAGAATACTGTATTAGTCAAAACACTTTGTTTTGTTTCATTATTTTTTTACCAGATAGCCCGAATTTCTCAAGCTAATCTCAAACTAATTTTGACCTGCTCGCCTCCTTCGGGGTGATGTGGGTTTTTTTATTTAACTTTTAAGTAAAGGAGAAAACCATGGATTGCTGTGGAGAAATTCCAACAATACAAGAAAAATGGGGTTTTAAAAACAAAATGTCTTACTGGTGGAGAGCGGTAAAATCTTGGTTTCAAAAAAAGCCTGAATCCAACACCATTAAGCACGCAAGACGAGAACTAATTGCCCTCGGTTATGATTTAAATCAAAAAGAGGAAGACCCCAACAAATGGATTGTTGAAAATATTTTTGAACTTTTAAGGGTATTTAACAAGCAAGGACATTCGGGAAGTTCAGCCCCCTATTGTGCTTCTATGTTTAAAAAGTTGGCTTTATTTGAACCCCTTTGTCCCCTCACCGGAGATGATTCTGAATGGAACGAGGTTGGCAACGACACCTGGCAAAATATCCGTTGTAGCCACGTTTTTAAGGGCGTTGATGGTAAAGCCTATGATATTGATGGCAAAATATTTCGAGAACTCGATGGTTGCCAATATACTTCGGCAGACAGCCGAGTATTTATCACTTTTCCCTATATTCCCAAAAGCGAATATGTAGATGTTCCAAAAGAAATAGACAATTAATCTACCCCTGCGCTTAATGTAAGCGAGGGGTTTTTTTATTGGAGGACCCATGACTCTCAAAGAAGCGATTAACGTAGCAAATCAATTTAACGATACAATTTTTACTAATACCCAGGAGATGGTGGATGCGGTAACTGTTTTAATAGATTATGCGGAATCCAGGCCGGAGCCGATAACGGGTGAGTGGCTACAGATGAATTATAATTTTATTTGCATTGGTTTAGACGATGAACAAAAAATTGTAGCTTTTGAGAAGCTTGCCGAGTGCATAAACAAGGCAATGGAGGAGGAAAAGCTAACCAAGAAGGAAGGAGAGTAAGTGGCTAAGGGCAGGATGTGTGTTTCTAAAAAAATTAGGGAAGAGATTATAAAAAAATGTGGTCCTAAATGTTTTTATTGCGGAAAAGAGGGTTTTGTTTCATCGCGATATAGCCAAGTAGTTGTTTTAGAAAAAGAGCCAATAAAAAAATGGATTAACGAGTTTGATGACACTTATGTTTTTACTCATCGAGCAATGGAGTTTGATCACGTTATACCACTTTCCCTCGGCGGACAAACTACAGCGGAAAATATGGTTATTTCTTGCTCTTTTTGTAATAGGTCGAAAGGAGGTTATGTTTGTGGCAGATGGAAGAATGTTAAAAAGAGCAGTCTCTCAGAGTAGAAGATTGTCTAATTTAAAAAACGATTCGCATCGTCTTTTATATACGTGGCTTATTCCTTTTTTAGATGTTGAAGGTCGTTATTTTGCAAGCCCCGACGTTATTAAGGGTAGTATTGTTCCACGACTGAAGCATTTTAATGAAAAAAATATTCAAGAAGCTTTGGGGGATATGGCTGATAATGAATTAATTTTATTATATCAATATGACGGTGAACAATATTTACAATTAAGAAAATTTAATGACCATCAATACCTAAATAAAGCGCGAGAGGCCGATTCTAAAATTCCCCCTTATAGTGAAGATTTACAACTCCAGATAAACTCCAGAGTTAATCCAGATGACTCCACAGAAGTTAAGTTAAGAGAAGTTAAGAGAAGAGAAGTTAAAGACGTGCATCCTACACCTGACGCTACGTTACTTTTTGAGGAATTTTGGAAAGCTTATCCTAAAAGGGTGAATAGGAAAGAAGCGCTCTACCGATGGAAGAAAGCAAAACTACCTCCCATTGAAATAATCCTAAAAAAAATCAGCGAACAAAAAAACACCGACGAATGGCAAAAGGATGATGGAAAATATATACCGCACCCGTCTACCTGGATAAACAAGGAAAGATGGCTTGATGAAATAGACGTTGGAATTATCAAAAAAGAAAATACCGAAACCTTTATTTGTTGTGAATGTAATCGTAAATTACCAATCATTCAACGATGGGGGAAAATAGGCAGCAATAGCACCTGCAAAGATTGCGCATTTACACAGCAAAAAATAAAAGAGGAGGAAGCAAGAGAATGAAAAATATTTTGGCCCTTGATTTGGCAACCAAAACGGGTTGGGCTTTTAGGCAATCACGAATTGGTTTGGGTAGGTCTGGTGTTCAGGATTTTTCTCTTAGACGGGGAGAAAGTCATGGTCTTATTTTTTTGAGGTTTAGGAAATGGCTTGCTGAGTTTTTAATACCTGGGGAAAAGATTTTTATTTGCCACGAACAGGCTCATCATCGTGGCGGCGCAGCAACGGCCCTTTGCTCCGGGTTAATAGCCGAAACCCAGGCCTTTGCTGCCGAACACGGATTTGAAATTATGCCCGTCCATTCCAAAACCCTTAAAAAGTTTGCAACCGGGTACGGGAATGCAGACAAAGCGACTATGATTCAAAAAGCAATCGAAGCGGGGTTTAACCCGGTTGATGATAATGAAGCCGATGCCATCCACCTTTTAAGATATGCTTTTCAGGAAATAGGGCAATGACGCTTTTGGTTGGTTACAAAGAAATAGGAAGAGCTCTCAATAATATGACCAAACAAACCCTTAAAAGATGGAGGAAAAAACACGGTTTACCTATTAAGTTTGTTGGCACAACCCCTACCGTTGAGGAGGATGCTCTTAAAAAATGGTGGAATGAATTTTCAGAAAAAACCCACAGTACCATTTAATATCCCTTTGATACCCATTTAATACTCTTTTGATACCCCTTTGATACCCTTTTGATACCCCCCCCTCTATTGACAACTCTTTTTTTTTCTTAAATATAAAAACAAAGGCACACAGACGCAGTCAAGTGCCGACATTGCTTGAAAAGCAAAAAAAAAGGAAAACTATGGCTAAAGTTGATTATTCACAAGCATTAGACCTAAAACTCAATCACGGACTTAATTACCCCCAGATTGCAAAGATTCAGGGTGTTTCTACCCAAGCTATCCATAAAAAATTACAGCAGTTCTTACCAAACGAAGCTACAGAGCTATATAAGGACAAACGAGCAGATATATTGGCTCATACTCAATTGAAACTAATTACTCAAATTGATACCGCTCGACTCAAAAAGGCACAATTAAGGGATTTAATTGTAAGTGCTGGTATTCTATACGATAAAGAGCGTTTAGAGCGCGGCCAATCCACGGCTAATATTGATGTGCATCTCGAACGAGCTGATCTCAAGGTTTTAGAGGCAGAAAAGCGGCGCGTTAAAGAGGAGCTAAAGAAGCTGGGTATTGACCCAGATAACCCCAATGGTGCCACGAATGTACCCGTTGATCCATTTTTAGATTATCAAGACGCTGAAAGTGTAATGATTACAGGGGCAGAGAATGAAAGTTAACATAATACTCATTATCATACCTTATAAAATGGCTGAAAATAGGTCAATTATTGGCACGGTTTATAATTCCGGGGGTAGGGGGGTATGTGCCCAGCGACTTGGCTGGTGTATTATCATATAGCGGTGTGTCTTGAAAAAAACAAAGGAAAATTGATGGATAGAAAAGACGAGGTAATCCGCGCGAACCAGGTGTTGCAACGCCAAGGAGAGCCAAGTCTTATAGGGGCGAAGGCCCCAGGTATATAGAAGGTTCATCCCAGCCGGAAGGGTTCTATGTATCTATAACAAAAAAACAAAGGAATTTTAGAAAGGAAACGGTATGTTTAAGAAATGCCCCATATTATTGTCAATTTTTTTAATTTGTCTAACATTTTTTGTTTTTTTTGCTTTATATTTTTTAGAAAAAGGCGACACAACAGTCATCCGGACAAACGAAGACTTATTGGTGGGAGAAAAATGGGAATCTGATAATGTTATAAAATTTAGTTTTCCTTGCGACCAACCGCACGAATTTGAGAAACTTGCTAACGGGCAGGAGATTGATTGGGGTTCTAAGGAATGTAGATATATAGAACTTACTGGATTTAACGTTTTTAAAAAAGAAATGGGTGTAGAGTGCGGTTTTCGTTCAGACGGAGTTGTAGTTTGGCGGGAATCTAAGAAATAATTTAAAAAAAAACAAAGGTAATTTTATGACTAAGCACAAAGCGATATATCTTGAGTGGGATGACGCAAGAGGAAGAAATGGTTGGTTTTCTAATGATGAAATTTTAAATGGGCCTTTCACCATAAAAACTATCGGTTATTTGGTAAAAGAAGACAGAACTCATATTACAGTAACGACTTCAATTTCCAAGAGTGACTATAAGGTTGATCCATTAACCATTCCGAAGTCGACAATTTTAAAAAGGCGAAACATAAAGATAAAAATTTAAGCATAAGGAGTTTTTATGCCGGTAACAAAAAAAGGAACAAAGATTTTAAAAGCCATGAAAAAAGAATATGGGACCAAAAAGGGCGAACAAGTTTTTTACGCCTCAGAAAATAAGGGAATAATAAAAGGAGTTCACAAGGGTAAGAAAAGATAAAGGAGAAAAAGATGGTTAAAAAAAGCAAGAAGGACAAAAAGAAAAAAGGCAAGAAGCTTGGTAAGAAATAAATGACAGATGCAGAAAGAGAATTTATAATTGAAATTCTAAAGGCTTTAGCTGGGGTAAAAAGGAAGCTGGAAAAGTTTATCAATCCTAATTCTCAAGTAGTAAATGAGAGTAAAGGGGAAAAAAATGGAAAAACTTGAAATAAACGAACTTCGTTTGAAAAGAGATGCCTTTGAAACAAGGATATATATAAAACTTGTCGAACAAAACAAGTGTTCTCATTGTTCCAGTGAAATATATTGGGTTTCTCTTCCGGACACATATATTGAGAGAGATAATATTGTTAAAATGTTTGAATTTTTGATTAATAAAATAAAGAAAAAATTAACATAACCGCCTAACCCTCAATTTACAAACGAGAGCAAAGGAGAATAATGGATACAGGTATGATTGCAGCTCTTATTGCAGTAATTATATATATAGTGTGTAGTGATGATGAATTATGAGCACTAAAAATAGTATTTTTTTAACGGAAGACAATGAACACTGGTATCATGAAGGATTAACAGACTGTTTTGTTTTAGAATTTGATAAACATCATATTATTAAAAAAGAGGAAAATATTACCGGAATAATAATTTATCCCAATACTCCCTTATATAAGGAATTAAAAAAAATTTCTCATCAGCAATATATTTTACAATCAATAAAACACCTAATCGAAAAATAAAAAAATGTTTTAATAAATTTTAACATCATAATCGCTTAACCCTCAATTTAAATACGAGGTCAAAGGCAACTTTCGGAGAAATCCGTTTGTTGCCTTTTTTTATTTTCCGAAGGAGTTAGATGAAGCAGAAGAAAAAAATCAAAAAGCGCAAACCGCTATCAACCGAGACCAGGAAGAAGATAAGCGAAGCTCTTCGGGCAAGGAAAAAGAAGGATGCGCCGATTGTTGAGCCGGTTCTAAAGTCCCAGGAACACACAGATGAATTACTTGAGAAATATAAAGACTTAACGCGACAGGAGATTATAAAACTTCAAAGAATCAGGGAACACCGGCAATCGAATGGAAGCGAATATTTCAAACCCTTCGATTATCAGGAGAATTTTTTAGATTACATCGTAGCGGGAAAGAAGGTTGCTCTTATTCAGGGTGCGAACCAAATCGGAAAATGCGTAACATCTCAAACACTTATAGATACCCCTTCAGGTGAATTATTAATGGGTAAATTATTTGAAAAAAATAAGCCTTTTGATGTTTATGCATGGGATGGGAATAAAAAGGTAATAGCCAAAGCCTCCACTCCATTTAAAAAAGAAGGCCTACATAAATGTTATCGAATTACGATGTCGGATGATCGTTGGGTTGAGGCAGCCGATTATCACCGCGTTTTTTGTTCTGACGGTTCTTGGCAGACCGTTCAATCCCTTTACGAATCTTTTCAACACCATCGGGAGTCCACTTTGGGCATTTGCCCTTCAAATCCTGCTTTAAATGTGAAGCGTTCGTTTGAAAAACGATCAAATTATCCGGGTGATTATTCAGCGGGTTTCCATCAATATGGTGAACAACCTCATTTCGTTCAAGATAACGGCCAAGTTTCTTTTCCATCACAAGACGATGTTCGGAAACATAATGTCCTTGAGTTTCGTGAGGATGTCCGGGGGAGTAGATATATAAATACTGCCCTACCATCCTTTTTCCCCCTTTCCAATCTGGATGTTCTTCGCCACTTCTGGGTCCGGTTCGTTGAGACTTTATTCCGTATCTTCGACAATATTTTGTCACCTTTTTCCTTGGGATGCCAGTTATCTCCGATACTTTCCACTGTTGTAATTTCTGGACTTCCACAAGGTTTCTTAATTGATCAATTTGTTCCTCAGAAAAAATTTTCCTTCTCCGATTCTTTGGCATATTGCCCTCCTTTAAGTGATGGTAATAAGATTATATCTATCACACCCATTAGCCCCTGTCAAGAGGTTTATGATTTCGAAGTAGAAAAATATCATAATTATTTTGCAGGTGGGTTAATTCATCACAACACGTTAATCGGTTCCATTCTGATTGATACCTTCGCCAACTGTCGCCAGGCTTTTGACTGGAAAGACAAAGCTCTTGAGAAGGTATTTGAGAACCGGCCGGTGAGGATAAGGATAATCGCCTCTGATTGGGAACATCATGCCAATGAAGTAATTGTTCCGAAACTGAAAGAGGTTATTACCGCGGGGACTTATACGACCAGAAAAAACAATGTTGGGGTTGAAGCATTCTGGCAATTTAAAACCGGGAGCACGATTGAATTGATGACTCATTCGCAGGAAACGAAATTGCACGAAGGCTGGACAGGGGATGTAGTGTGGTCCGATGAACCATTGCCTCAGGACAAGTTTGTTGCCAATAGAAGAGGTTTGATTGCTCATAGCGGACTGTTTTTTATGACCATGACGGCTATATCCGAACCCTGGATCATGGACGAGATCGTTTTGAGCAATAAAAAACATATCGGATGCGTCACCAATATCCCGATGCGAGCCAACAAAACGCTCACCGAAGATGACATTAGAATGTTTGAAGAGGATATTCCGGCAAGCCAAAGGACTGCTCGGGTCCAAGGTGGATGGTTACAACTTATTGGACGGATATTGAAAGAATATGACAAGGATAAACATATAATTGATGCCTTTGATATTATGACCGATTGGCCTGTTACTCCCTTTATTGACATTCATTTGAACAAACCCCAGGCGATCAGTTTTTATGCAGTTGATAAACACGGGAACCATTATGTCATTGACGAAATATGGGAGCATTATTCTCCGGAAGAAATAGCAGATGAAATAATAAAAAGAAAACTCCAAAAATCTTGGGATATAGATACCGCCTTTATAGACCCGCTTTCCAAGGGTGATAGTGCTTATGTCAAAAACAGAGGTCTTCAGATAGAAGACAGCTTCACCATTATCGGGAATAAGCTGGCAAACCATCAGATTCAGCTTTTGGCCGCGTCAAAGGACAAGAAATCAGGAATCCTTAATCTTTCCTCATGGCTTTTGGGAGTAAACAAAAGACCAACCCTTTTCTTTTTTGATTCGTTGCCGAGTTATGACGGGGCTTATGGGCATCTCTATGAGATTGTCCGGTGGATTTACGACAAAGAAGGTATCCCAACTAAGGAAAACGATCATTTTATGGAGAATCTCTATCGCTACACGTTAGCGGGAATTGAATATACCGAGAAAAAGGGAAATTATTGTTATCAAAATCAACCAGGCACAGTAAGTCATAGTGCAAGTTGGATGGGGAATTAGCATGAGTAAATTTGACGATGTGCAAGCCGAGTTAACCAAAGGTGGTAATTACCAACATGAGATTTTAAAACTTCTTTGCGAGATTGTAGAGAAACTCGAATTGCAATTACCCATTCCAATAACAGAAGAACAACTTAATAAAATAAAAAATGAGGTTATTATTATTCCACTGGATCAAAATAATAATATTTCCAAAAAAAGAGGAAGACCGAAAAAGAAATAAAAATTTATAAAAAATAGGGCAAAACCTTAGTTTGATCAACTGAGGTTAAATAATTAAGAGCCGGTATAGCGGCTATACACGCTATATTCGGCTCTTTTTATTTGCCCCAACAATTAATGGATTAAGTATGACTGAACAAAAAAAAGAAATAATCGGCGGAGAAGAAGTAACAGAAAAAGAAAAATTTCTTTCTTTGGCGTTAGAAAGATTTCAAAAACTTTATGATGCTGAGTTCCATATCCGGGAAGCGGCATTGGAAGATTTAAAGTTCGTCTACAACGTGGATAACGGTCAGTGGCCGGACAGCGTGATTACCGAGAGAGAAAATGATAAACGTCCCTGCCTAACGTTCAACAAACTCCGCAAATATGTAGCTCAGGTAGCCAACCACGAAAGAGAGCAGAGACTTGCCGGACGGGTAAGGCCGGTTGACGACAAAGCAGACCCCGATACAGCTAAAGTTATCGAAGGACTTATCCGGCAAATAGAAAATGCCAGCAGAGCCGATGAGACTTATGCCGAAGTAGGAGAAAAAGCGATTGCCGGAGGCTTTGGCTATTGGCGACTTATCACTAAAGAGAAAGACGATTCTTTCGACCAAGAAATTTTTATAGAAAAAATAGATAACCAGTTTTCCGTTTATCTCGACCCTGAAAAAAGATACGGCTTTATCCGTCAGGGGATGAGTAAAAAAGAATTTGAAAACCAGTATCCCAACTTCGATGTTTCAAGTTTTGACACGGGAATCGGGGAGGAATACGCACTCTGGTACGAACCGGACAAGGTTTTTATCGCTGAATATTTTTATAAGGAGCAATACGACAAGACCATTGCTCAGTGCATTAATCCCACTACGGGAGTTAGCGCGATTATAGAACTGACCGATGAGATTACCCTGGAAACATTGGCCGCTAACGGTATCCAAACTATAAGGCAAAAGACCAAGAAAGCCGAGAGGGTCAAGTGGGCTAAAATAACGAACTTCGACATTTTAGAAAAAAATGAATGGGTAGGAAAAGACATACCCATCATTGAGGTTGTCGGAGATGAGGTTGAGGTAGGAGGGAAAAAATACAAAAGAAGTCTTATCCGTGATGGGAAAGACCCACAGAGGATGTACAACTACTGGCTC
>Ga0180007_10002631_pt1 | contig 21091 bp, 19 predicted proteins | sample MM_PC_MetaG_FD_121122 | JGI IMG/M metagenome (GOLD analysis project Ga0180007, IMG submission 121122) | Groundwater microbial communities from the Aspo Hard Rock Laboratory (HRL) deep subsurface site, Sweden - MM_PC_MetaG | ecosystem: Environmental > Aquatic > Deep subsurface > Groundwater... | reverse complement strand
GATTTATAACCGAGGTCACCAGGGCCCCGTGGGGGCCTGTGATATAACGGCCGCTTTCCATATACAATTTGGGGACCCAGCCATTTTGCTGTTGAAAGGCTTCAAAGGAGCGGGTGATGCCCCGGGCCATTGCCGACAAATCAAATTTAGGGGTGTTCGGGGTGTAGGGGATACCCAGGCCGCCGCCGATGTTGATAAAATCAAATTGGATGCCAAGGGTTCCATGGATTTTTTGGATGACGGAAAGCAGCATGTCTGCGGTTTCCACCATATAGGTATAATCCAGTTCATTGGATGCCAGCATGGTATGGATGCCAAAGCGTTTGATGCCCAGGTCCATGGAATTTTTATAGGCATCAAGGATCTGGTCATGGGTCAGTCCGTATTTTGATTCCATGGGATTCCCGATGATTTTATTGCCGGTTCTCCTGGGGCCGGGATTGTATCGGAAACAGATCAGTTCCGGTATTTTCGGCAGCTTTGAAAGCAGGGAGATATCATCCAGGTTGATAATGCACCCTTCTTGATCCAGGGCACCCAGAAATTGTTCCCGGCTTGTGTTGTTGGAGGTGAACATGATCTGTTCACTCCGGCTGCCCAGGTTCCGGGCCAGGGTTATCTCGGGTATGGAACTGCAGTCAAACCCAAAGCCTTTTTTCTTTAAAAGAGCCATAATAAAAGGATTGGGCAGGGCTTTTACGGCAAAATATTCCTTAAACCCTTTAATTTTTTCAAAGGCAAGATTGAGTTCATCACAGGTTTGGTTTATGCCTGTTTCATCGTAAATATGGAAAGGGGTTCCAAAGGTGTGAACGATCCCGGGCAGGAGGGGGGCTAATCTGTTTTTAAAGTCGGATGACATTGGCATGGTTTTAAGGTTTCCTAATCTTATGGCCGGTCAGTTTATTCTGGCTGATCCGGCAGTTTGATTTTTGCACTTTCTTTGAAGGTGGAAAGGGCGATAAAGGTTTTGGTATCCTTGATGGAGGTGATCGGGGCAATCCGGGTTCTTAAAATAGTCTCCAGTTCCTTGTTGCTGGAAACCTTGAGTTTTGCCATGAGGCAGTCATCTCCGGCCAGGTAGTGAACTTCCTGGACCTGTTCAATGTCAGCCAGGGCAGTGCCGGTTTCAAAAACCTGGGACGGATCAATCACCTTCATATGGATAAAGGCGATCATGGCACAATTGAACATGTCCGGGTTGAGCCGGACCTCATACCCTTCTATCACCCCCCGGGCTTCTAACTTTTTTATCCGTTCAAGTACGGCAGAGGGAGCCATTCCGATGGTTCTGGCAACTTCCACATTGGGAATTCTGGCCTTTTTTTGGAGGATCTGAAGAATTTGAAGATCCGTGTTGTCCATATCTTTAATATATCCTTGATAATTGTGGCTGTTATGGGCCATTGAAAGCATAATATTCATACTATATCGCTTTGTCAAGAATAATATATAAGATTTTAGCAGTTTTTTAAGAATTATATTCTTTAGAATTCCCATAAGTCAGTGTTTTTGATTTCTGTTGATAAAATGGATGGTTTCATATACATTTACCGGATAGGGCTGTTATAATATCCGGATAGGGCTGTTAAAAATTAAAGTATACACAGATTGGCATTGATTAAGATGAAACAAGACACGATTAAGATCTTGGTGGTGGATGATGAAGAGGGCATCCTGGATGTGACCGAAGGCTATTTCCAGAGAAAGGGCTATGAGGTATACACTGCCGGTAATGGTGTCGAGGCGCTTGAGATTCTCAACCGGATAAAAATAGGATGTATTTTTACCGATATCAACATGCCGGTCATGGATGGGCTTGAGCTTGCAGAAAAGGTCAGGCAGATGGAGAGCACCCTTCCCGTCGTTGTAATGACCGGATATCCCTCCCTGGAAAATTCAATCCAGACCCTGAAAAACGGGGTGGTGGATTACCTCATAAAGCCTGTCAACTTAGAACAGATGGAGTTGACGTTAAAACGTATTCTGAGAGAACGTGAGTTGTTTGTGGAAAACCTCATTTTAAAAGAAGAGGTCGGCAGGCAGGAACGTCTCAAAGAATTGAACAATGAGCTGCTTGACAGGGTTGAGGAGGTGAACACCCTGAACCGGGTCATGGAGGATTTTGCGGCGACCGACTCAAGCCACGGAATTTTTAATAAGGTGGTCGACCTTGGGGTGGAAGTGCTCAAGGCAGACAAGGTTTTTTTTCATATATACTCCGAAGAAGAGGGGTCCCTGGTCCTGGTAGCAAAGGCCAGCTCAGACTTTGGTAATGACGATATTTCAGCGCGGTTTGGAAAAGATATTTCAGACAGGGCCAAAGCCTATATTCTCGACTCCCTTAAATCAGACGAAAATCCCTTTCTGATGTCAAAGTCCGGAAAAAACAACCATTTGGATGAACCGGTTATTTCCTTTATGGTGGTGCCGCTTAAAATACGGGAGAAGATATTTGGCGTTGCCAGTGCCTTTATTTTTCAGGAAGAGACGTTTTTTGCCGAAAAAGACATCTATTATATGAATTTTATTACCCAGAAAGCAGCATCTGCCATTGAAAACATTGCATTATACGAAAATATCTATGAAAATTTATTTTCCACACTATTTGCCTTTGTTACCGCCCTGGAAGTCCGGGATCTGTATACCCGTAAGCACTCCACACGGGTTGCCAATTATGCCCATATGATTGCTGCGGAAATGGGTTGTACCGAAGAAGAACTGGACGTGATTAATTTTGCCGGAAGTCTCCATGACATCGGCAAAATAGGGATTCGGGATGACATTCTCCTGAAGCCCGGCCGGCTTAGCGATGAGGAATATCAGAAAATTCAGGAACATCCGGTGATCGGCGCCGATATCATCAGCAAACTGGGATTGTGGGACCGGGAGATGGAAATTATCCGGCATCACCACGAACGGTATGATGGGAAAGGATATCCCGATGGTTTAAAAGGGGATCAGATTCCAAAACTGGCCAGGATTTTATCTGTGGCAGATTGTTATGATGCCATGGCTTCCGATCGGTCTTATCGGAAAAAAATGGAGAAAAGTATTGTGGTGGACATCATCAATAATGGTTCAGGCACCCAGTTCGACCCTGTGGCAGTTGGTGCCTTTCTAAGAATTTCAGATCAATTGTGCGATGATGTTTAATGGCTTGAGCATGAATTTAAAGTGTGCTAATTTGATATAGAGATAACCGCATGACAAGACGAAAGACGGAGTATATCTGCCATGGTCGCTTCAAAGGATGATGAAAGGCGTAAACATTCCAGAGTAGGGTTTGCTACCCAAATTGAAATTATACTCAAAACCCAGGCAAATCAAATAGACCTTGAGGGCAGTTCAAAGGATCTCAGCCTGAAAGGGATTTTTGTCCGTACGGACAAACAATTTGAAAGGGGAACGGCCTGCCGGGTGAACGTCTATCTGACCGGCGGAATAGAAGAAATTAAATTGTCCATGGAAGGAAGCGTTGTAAGACAGACTGATACGGGGATCGGGATTGATTTTGATTCAATGGATGTGGATACCTATTCCCATTTAAAAAATATAGTTCGTTACAATCGGGTGGATGATTCGGCTTGACAGAAGCTTTATTGGAAGGTAAACGCAATGGATGTTAAGTTGGTTAATCCCTTTATAAATGCAACAATAAATGTGCTGGAGACCATGGCATTTGTCAAGGTCGATGCAGGCAGGCCCTATGTAAAAACAGACAATCTTGCTGTGGGGGATGTCACGGGTGTTCTGGGTCTGACAGGGGTTGCCAACGGCACCATTGCAGTAACTTTTGAGGGAAAGTGCATTCTGGCCATTGTCTCCAATATGTTTGGTGAAATCATGGAAAGCCTGAACGATGAAATCGCAGACGCGGTCGGGGAGCTGACCAACATGATTTCCGGGCAGGCAAGAAGAGAACTCGAACAGGTGGGGAAGGTCTTTAGGGCCGCTATCCCTTCTGTTGTCATTGGGCGCAATCACAGTATCCGGCATTATTCAGATGGACCCAAGATAGCCATTCCCTTCCGTACCGAGGGTGGAAAATTTACGATTGAGGTATGTTTTGAAAGGTAGAAAAGGAGTTTTAATCCATATAAGGAGGAAAATGTGGCAATGGACACATCCATCAAGGTTCTGATTGTTGACGATTTTGCTACCATGCGCCGTATTCTTAAGAATATTTTAAAACAACTTGGTTTTAAAAATCTTGTGGAAGCTGATGATGGGACAACTGCCTGGGATATTCTGGAAAACCAGGCCATCGACCTTATAATATCAGACTGGAACATGCCCAAAATGACCGGCCTTGAATTGTTAAAAAAGGTGCGTGCAGATTCCCGGTATGCCAGAAAGCCTTTTCTGATGGTAACGGCGGAAGCCCAGAAGCAGAATGTTATTGAAGCGGTTCAGGCTGGGGTTTCCAATTATGTGGTCAAGCCGTTTACGGCAGAGGCCATTTCAGATAAGCTTGCAAAGATTTTAAAATGAGTCTGGTTCCCATTGCGGAAAGTGCGTCTGAACATCCAGTGGGATCGGAGGAGGGTATTGGAAAAACCGAATTCGACAGGAGCGGTATTGCCGGTGCAAGCAAGGGGCTGCTTAAAGTCCTTAATAGGGCTCGCAAAGTTGCCGGATCGGATTCTTCCGTATTGATTACAGGAGAGAGCGGTACGGGAAAAGAGTTGATAGCCAGGGCCATTCATAGCAATAGTCCCAGGCGGAATGGTCCCATGGTGATTATCAATTGCGGCGCTATCCCCAGCGAATTGCTTGAAAGTGAGCTGTTCGGGCATGAAAAAGGCGCCTTTACAGGTGCCCATCGTTCACGGGTCGGCCGGTTTGAAATCGCAGACCGGGGGACGATTTTTTTGGATGAAATCGGAGATATGAGTCCGGATTTACAGGTTAAATTGCTGCGGGCCATTCAGGAACGTCAGTTTGAAAGGGTGGGCGGAACCCAGACCATTTCCGTGGATATCCGGGTGATTTCCGCCACCAACAAAGATCTTTCAGCCGCCATTGAAAAGGGACGGTTTCGGGAGGATTTGTATTATCGGCTCAATGTCATTCCCATTCATATTCTGCCCTTGCGGGAACGCAAGGAGGATATTCTTCCACTTTCAGATCATTTTCAGAACACCTTATTGCTGCGGTCTCCTGATTATCAGGCGAAACGCTTTTCAGATGAGGCTGCCCGTGTTTTGCTCAACTATGACTGGCCCGGCAATATCCGGGAACTTGAAAACCTGATTGAACGTATTTCAGTGCTTGTGGAGGGCACGGATATTCAGGTTCGCGATTTGCCGGAATGTATGACCCATGCTTCTTCCCATAAAACCTCCCCCTCTGTTGCTTCTTTTTTTTCCAATGAGATCGGCTTTAACGAGGCCGTAGATCTTTATCAGCGAGCGCTTATTTCCCATGCCCTGAATGAAAGCGGCTGGGTAAAGGCCAAGGCGGCTGAGATGCTGAAGATGAACCGGACCACCCTGGTTGAAAAAATCAAGAAAATGGATATCAGACCTGAATCGGAGATGCCATTTTTTTGACGGACTACCGATATTTGAACGCATTTGATATCAGGTGGCCGGTCGTGGGTATGGCCTGTTGCCAGGCTTGTTCCCAGAGTTGAACCGGCAACGCATATTCTACCATGGCATATTATTTGCTTTGTTAATTCTCTAATACTATCAAACCATAGGGCAAGAAAAGATTATGAGAGAATTTGGCACCAAGTATCTGAAATTGTTTCAACAGACAGGCCTGTTGATGTTGATTCTGGTATTCATACCAGGCACTGCCATGGCGAAAATAAAAATAGAAAAAATGGTCATCCGGAGCAATCCCCTGGTTCTTGAGCTTTTTGTCGGTCAAAAGGTTCCTGTAAAGGTCATCAAAATAGAGGAAAAAGAGTTGCTGGTGGCCTTAAAGAATGCAATGCTCTCTAAAAATTTCAAGATTTTCGGCGCAGACAATCCGGCAATCAGGGACATCAGTGTTGAGGCCCTTGAGGGGGATGTGGTGGCTGTGATGGTGACCGGTAAAATACCCTTTGGAGATATCCGTTCCGGCTATAATACCGCTGGTTCAAGTTTTTCAATCAATCTTGGGAAAACCGTGAAAGCGGTGCCGTCTCCTCCGCCGGTTCCGGTAAAAACCGTTTCCCGGGTGCCCGGACCCCAGTTGTCTGAAAAACCACTTGAAAAAAAGACAATAGAAAAGAGACCAGGGGTCAGCCCCAAGCCCCAAACGCAAGCGGCCCCGGGCCTTCAGAAACAGGCAGCGGTTGTGCCTGTGGAAAAAAAGAGCGTCAAAGAATCAACACCGCCCTTGTACAGTCCTCCGAAAAGGGAAAAAACTGAATTCAAAGGGGACATCAGCGATCTATACCGGGTGATTGATAAGTTTGGGTGCAAATCAGAAGAGATTGAAAAGGCCATTGCCATGGTGGGAAAAAAAATGGATAAGGCGGCCTTTGAGGTGCTGGAGAACCATCTGTCGAAAGAAGCGTCCTCCTGCCGTGAGCAGGCATATTATCTGCGGGCCTATACCTACTATAAAAGCATAGTGGAGAAGGATTATACCCATTTGATCAAGGCGGAAAGGATGTTTCAGGATGCCCTGGTTTCTTTTCCGAAATCTGACTATGTACCCTTTGCCTATGCCGCCATTGGCATGATTCATACGGCCTTAAAAAATACTTCGGCGGCCGAGGGGTATTTTAATATTGTAAAGCAGGGATATGCGCAATATTCAGGGATGCCGGAAGTGGAGTATCACCTGGCCGGCGTTTATGCTGAAAAAGGGTATACGGATAAGGCATTGCAGTTTTACAAACAGGTGTTTGAATCGTCTCTGGAGAATAATTATATCCCCGATGCAGGGGTCGGGTATGGAAAGGCGCTTTACCAGAAGAAACGATATTTTGACGCCCTGTCTGTGTTTAATTATGTGGTCGAGTCAAATGTCAAAAAAATATATGAGGCCCCTGAGCTGTTGCAGCTCATGTCAAATGCCAATTTTGAGCTGGGATTGAACCGCCCGGCAAGACAAACCTTTATGCGCCTGTTAAATTTGTTCCCGGGGATACCCGAAAGAGATGTCATCTTGAGCAAAGTGGGGGATACCTATGGGATGGAAAACAATCCGGAAAAAGCTACCCGGATCTATGAACTGGTCCGGGAAAAATTTCCGGATTCCCAGGGTTATATCAATGCCTCCATCGGAATAGCGCGGTATTTGAAAACCGACCAGGAAAAAATTGAGATCTATGAGATGATCAAGCAAAAATTTCCGGAAAACACCTATGCCCGGATCGCCATGATGCGTCTGGCTGAGATTTATCAGAAAAACAAGGAATATAATAAATGCATTAAGGAAATTGAGGACCTTTTGTCAACCCATCCCAGGGGATTGCAGTATGAAGCCATAAAATTGATGCAAAAGGCCTATGAGGCCTTGTTCGAAAAGCAATTAAAGGCAGATGAGTACACCTCGGTTCTGAGCCGATATGAATCAGAGCATATCAAACTGGACAAGATGGGAAGCCGGGAGATTGCCTTCAGTGTCGGGATCGCTTATTCAAAGGCAGGTTTATATGAGCAATCATTTAACCATTTGATTAGTGCCTATAAACAGTATAAAAGGTCCTTGCGATCTCCTGAATTGCTTTTTGGTCTGGGGGTTGCCATGGACGAATCCGGAAGGGATGATGATGCCGTGAAATTATTGGCAGCTTTTTCCAAACAATTCCCAAAGGACCGGCATCGGGTTGAGGCATTGATCCGCATGGGGCAGATCTACATGGAAAAAGATCAGTTTGATCGGTCTGCTGAAACCCTGGAAACAGCATATGCCATCTCGGGCAAGTATCTGGAAAAGGGACGTATCCTTATTCTGAAGTCCGATATATATGAAAAAAAGAAGGATCTGAAAACCGCATCCAAGCTTCGCGAACAGGCAATAAAGGATTTTGCTGCGGCGCCCGGCAAAAATTATACCGTCATGACAGCGGCGTACAAGACCCTGGGCAATGCCTATTTGGGGCTCAAATCCTATGTTCAGGCGGCAGATGCATTTTCAAGGGCATTGGGTTTTTCCGAAGGGGACAGGGCTAAGGCCAACCTGGGATTTTTACTGGGAGACGCCTATCAAAAGGGAAATATAATCAATAAAGCCAAACAAGCCTTTGAGCAGGTTGCAGGCAATAATGATAGTGTATGGGCAAGGCTTGCCAGGCAACGGCTGAGTACCCTGGAACTGGCAGAAACAGCAATAAATTCTTAAGGGGTGGAAAGCAGAACGTTTATATGCCCGGACACCGAATTTTTATTATATTGGAAAATCCCAAGGAACGGATGGCCTATGTAAGGTTGTTTGAGGATCTGGGATTTTTGGTGGACGCTGTTCCGGACGGGACAACGGCATTGGAATATCTTGTTGAAAACAAGCCTGATATTGTCATTGCCGATGACACCACCCCCGGATTTCCCGCCATTGCGTTTTTAAAAACAATTGCAGAAACGCAACTGGATTGCAAGACCATTATTATCACACCCGAGCCTGTGGTGGACTATGCCATAAATCTGATGCGACACGGGGCAATGGATTATCTGGTTAAACCCGTTGACCTTCGCCAGCTGGAATTGAGTGCAAGAAGGGCGCTTTTGTCAAAAACAGCCGACGCTCCCCAGGAAGAAAAGCGTGTCCGGAATCAAAATAAGCAGGCGACCATTATCACCCAGGATCCAGGGATGCTGAATCTTTTAAATTTGGCATCCCGGGTGGCCGATTCCAGTGCCTCCATCCTGATCCAGGGGGAGAGCGGTACGGGCAAGGAGCTGTTTGCCAGATATCTCCATGAAAAAAGCCGGAGACATGCAGGGCCTTTTGTTGCCATTAATTGTGCCGCCCTGCCTGAAAATCTGCTGGAAAGTGAGTTGTTCGGCCATGAAAAAGGGGCATTTACGGGTGCCATCTCCCGAAAACCGGGAAAGTTTGAGCTGGCCAATCTTGGAACGCTTTTTCTGGATGAGATTACGGAAATGCAATTTCATCTCCAGGCAAAATTATTGCGGGTGATCCAGGAGCGTGTTGTGGATCGGGTGGGGGGAACAGAGCCTGTGGAAGTGGACGTCAGGGTCATTGCCACCACCAACAGGAACGCCATGGAAGCGGTTGAAAACGGGAATTTTCGCAAGGATTTGTACTATAGGCTGAACACCATTCCCCTTGTCATCCCTCCCCTGCGGGAGCGCATCGGTGACCTTTTGCCCTTGTGCGATTTTTTTATAAAAAAATACTGCAAAATTGACGGAAGGGATGTCAAAGGAATGACAAATCAGACAATCGCATTTCTTTCAGCCCATCCTTTTTCCGGCAATGTCAGAGAACTTGAAAATATAATTCACAGGTCCGTACTCTTGGCCGACTCTGACCTTATCACCCCCAAGGACCTCCTGCTGGACGGGGCGGACTTGCCGGCAGACTTGCCGGGGGAATCGGACGAACAAGGGGCCTTGGACCTGTCCACCGGTTCCCTGAGGGAGATGGAACAGAAAATGATCTATCAAACCCTTGACCAGACCGAAGGGAACAGGACCCATGCGGCTAAAATACTGGGCATCAGCGTCAGAACCCTGAGAAACAAACTCAACGAATATAAAGAAAGTCTCTGATATCCATCCCGGCATATAATTTGCAACCCTGAATTCGGTATGACGTGTTGACAAGGGTGAAGTCTTATTTAATCGGGAGCAAAGAGAAAAATGACAGATTCAAGAATTTTTGGCCGACCCCATAAAATTATTGCCAAATCCCTGGACATATCTGCCAGACGTCACAATTTGATTTCCAGCAATATCGCGAACATGGATACCATTGGATATGAACCCAGTGATCTGGATTTCCAAAAAACCCTGAAGCGGGCCATGGGAGACCGGGAACCCGATTATGTGGGGAAAACCCATCAAATGCATTTGTCTCCCTATGGAGAGGAACCTTTCTCAATGGGCGGGAGCAATAGTGAAGAGGTGGATATCTATCACCTGGATTCTGTCAATATCGATACGGAAATGATGCATCTGATGGAAAACAATATCAAATATAAGACCACAGCTGAATTGCTGTTGCGCAAAATGACGATACTCAACTATTCCATTGATGAAGGAGGCAAATAAAATATGGATCTTCTGAATGCATCAAAAATAAGCGGTACTGCCCTGGCAGCCCATCGTACCAAACTCAACGTTATCGCGGAAAACCTTGCCAATGTGGATACCACCCGAACGGCTGAGGGCGGGCCCTACAGACGGAAGATGGTGGTGTTCAAGGGCGATGACATCGATTCCTTCAAAAGTGTAATTGAAAAGAAACAGGCCAAAAAGGAAATAGCGGGAATCGAACTGGCTCCCATTGAGCTGGGTCCAATCAAAAAGGACGATAAGGGAAACGGGGTAAAGGTAGACCAGATCGTCCGGTCCCAGGAGGACTTCGCCCTGGTGTACAACCCGGCCCACCCGGATGCAGATCCTGAAACCGGGTACGTGCGAATGCCCAATGTGGATCATTTGACGGAAATCGCCGACATGCTGGTGGCCAGAAGAAGCTATGAGGCCAGTGTTACAGCTTTGTCAACCACCAAGGATATGGTGGCAAAAACCCTGGAGATCGGAAGATAATTTAGGAGGCAGCAATGGCAGAGACGAATGGTATCGGAAACACAAAAATTTCCCTGCAGACCGAACCCTTGTCCCAGAGAATTGAAAGGCGGAGCCCTGAATTTTCAGAGAGGGTAAAGGCAGCCGTGTTGGATGTGAATTCAAAACAAAATATTGGGGATGAATCAATCGAGGCGGTGATCCAGGAAAAGATGGGACTCCATGAAGGGATGATGGCCCTGGGTTCTGCAAGCACTTCCCTGAAATTACTGGCCCAGGTCAGAAATAAGGTCATGACAGCCTATAACGAAGTCATGCGCATGCAAGTATAATCGGGGGATAATTTGTTCATAAAGGATAAAATGGAGCAGCCGGATGAATCCTGTCATTGAAAGAATAGTTACAACAATTAGAGAATTGTCCCTTTCCCAAAAAATCGGATTGGGACTTTTTGTCATGGTTCTGGTTGCCGGATTTACCACCATGTTTATCTGGACCAACAAGACCGAGTTCAAGACTGCCTATGTCGGACTGACCAAAGAAGATGCCGCAGCTGTTGTGGATATTCTTAAAACCAATAATACACCCTATCGCCTTTCCGGAGACGGTACCACCATCATGGTGCCTGAATCCATTGTCTATGATGTCCGGCTTACCATGGCAAAGGAGGGGATACCCAAGGGCGGGGGGGTCGGATATGAAATTTTTGACAAAACCGAATTCGGGACCACTGAATTTGTACAGAAAATCAATAAAAAAAGGGCGCTCCAGGGAGAATTGTCCAGAACCATTGCCGCTTTTGACGAGGTCGTAAGTGCCAGAGTCATGATTGTTCTGCCCAAGGAGTCTGTTTTTGTTGAGGAAACCAAACAACCGTCCGCCTCCATTCTTCTGGAACTCAATTCCGATATTTCCAAGGAAAATGTAACCGCCATCGCCCATCTGGTGGCAAGTTCCGTAGAAGATTTAACCCCGAAACTTGTGACCATCGTGGATACTGCCGGCAGGATTCTGTTTGAAGGAAAATCTGAAGCAGAACAGGCCCGCATCGATGCGGAGAACCTTGCCGATGCCCAATACCAGTATAAGGTGAGGTTTGAGGAGAACCTGACCAAAAGAATTCAAACCATGCTGGAACGGATTGTGGGCAAAGACAAGGCCATTGTCCGGGTGACATCGGAAATGGATTTCTCAAAAAATGATATGAATGAAGAAATTTATGATCCCTTTGAAAGGGGAGGGGAATTTATCCGAAGCCGTAAAAACAAGGCTGAAAAGGTGATCCAGGTGACAGAAGACATTGGGATTCCTTCCAGTGTAAATCCCATTGTGGATGAAAATCCACCCGGAGAAAAAAACAATGAACGGGTTAACAAAAGCGATGACACCTTAAATTTTGAGATCAGCAAGCGGGTTCGGGAAACCCGGAAACCCATGGCGGTCTTGAACAGGCTTTCCGTGGCTGCGGTCATTGATGGGAAATATGAATTTAAGACAGATGAAACCGGTACCCAGCAGCGCATCTATGTGCCCAGGCCCGCTGCGGAAATGAAGCAGTTTGAAGATATCGTTATAAAGGCCATGGGGTATAATGAAGAGCGAAGTGATCAGGTGTCCATGGAGTGTTTTCCCTTTGCGTCCATTACGGATATGGATACGGCTCCGGCGGCCCTGACCGGGTGGCGCATGGTCCAGAATGAATATGGCCGGCTCATTGCCAACCTGCTGTTGGTTCTGGCCCTGTTCCTCTTTGTGATTCGTCCGATTATCAAAACCGTCAAGGATATCAAGGTTACCGTGGAACAGGAAGCATTGCCGGGTCCCGAGGAGCTGGCCCTGCTGGAAGAAGAGGGAAAAGAACCCCAGTTTGTCGATATGGATGGAAATCAGCAGAGGGAATTCCTTGAGATGATGACCGAAGAGCAGAAGGAAGCCTTCCTGCAGAAGATGACGGCCAGTGAGCGGGCAGCCTATCTGAGCAATATGTCTGTTACTGAAAAAGCCAAATATTATGCAAGAAAAGATCTTTTCAAGACCATCAATATTATCAAAGGCTGGGTTAGCGAAACAGAGGAGTAGAGAATATGGTTGATATGCTTGATCCTGAAAATATGACAGGGTGCCAGAGGGCGGCCGTTTTTCTGATGGCCATGGGTGAAGACTATGCCACCAGTGTGTTCGAAAAAATGAACGAACAGGAGATCGGGGAGATTGCTTTTGAGATGTCAAAGGTGGATCATATTACCCCGGAAATGCTCAAGGCCGTTTCCGAGGACTTTGTTGTACGATTCGAGGGCGAATCAAAAATAATCGTTGAAAAGGACGCCTTTATCAAGAACATTGTTTCCAAAACATTGAAGGAGGCAAATGCCAAGGCCATCCTGGACGATCTTGAGAAGAAAAAACAGGACAAACCCTTTATCTGGAGCCGTAATGTCAATGTGGGGACCCTTGCCGGATATGTGGAAGGGGAGCATCCCCAGACCATTGCCATGATCCTGGCCCATATGCCCTCGGAAATATCTTCGGAGATTATGATGAGCCTTCCCAATGAGCAAAAAGGGGATATTGCCCTGAGAATTGCAAAGCTGGGCCAGATTTCCGAAGATGTGGTAAGGGATGTGGACAAGGCCTTGAAAATGGAACTCAGCGGTGCGGTGGGTCCTGGTGGAAAAGCCGGCGGCCTGGAGGTTCTTGTGGATATTATCAACGGGGTTGATAAGTCAACAGAAGATGCCATCATGGAATTTGTTGAGGAAGATGATGCCGAAATGGCCAATGATATCCGGAACCTGATGTTTGTGTTTGAAGATCTTACGGGTATTGATGATACGGCCATGCGGGAAATCCTCAAGAAGGTGGAAGGCCAGCAGTTGACCTATGCCCTCAAGACAGCCACCGAAGAAATGAAGGAAAAGATATTCTCCAACCTGTCCCAGAGAGCTGGCGAAATGCTTAAAGACGACCTTGAAGCAATGGGGCCGGTCCGCCTGGCGGAGGTTGAGGATGCACAGCAGGCAGTGGTCAGGGCCGCCAAGGAACTTGAGGCTGATGGTACCATAACCCTTGGTAAAGGAAAGGATGATGTCCTTGTCTGATAATGAACAAGATGCGTTCAAACCCATTGATTTAAAGACGCTCGATGCCTTTGATGATGAGCTTTCCCATAAATCCGATGATACCAGACCCGATCTTGCGCGGTTCAAGATGTTGTTTGATCCTACCGAGCTTGGAGAACAGGGCCCCATCAGTTTTGAGACCCTGTTCTCCTTTGACAAGGAAGCCAAGACAGAACCCTTTGAACCCTTGATCAAGGAAACACGCAAGGACCGGAATAAACGCTTTGGGAAAGCAAGTATTCCGGAACCCATCGAGACGGATGCGGCAGCGGCAGCGGTTGATCCTGAAATTTCCATTGAAGAGCAGGCCTTTGAACAGGGCTATGCAAAGGGATTTGAACAGGGCCGGGCTGAGGGGCTGGAAAAAGGGATCGCCCGGGGATATGCCCAGGGATTTAAGGAAGGGGAACCCAAAGGGTTTGAAAAAGGAGAGTCCGAGGGGTTTGCCAAGGGAGAAACCCTGGGATTTGATAAGGGGTATCAGGAGGGACGGGAAAAAGCCGAGGCGCAGATTCGGGAAGACGTATCCCAAATCCTTGAACCGTTAAAGGAAGCCCTGATGGTCTCGGACCGGCTGCTGGACGATTTGATTGAGAAATACGAAGCCCAGATTGTGTCTCTGGTCTTTAAAATTTCAGAAAAGGCGGTCATGGCCACCCTGGAAAAAGATGTTGAAATTGTAAAGCATACCATCCTGGATGCAGTGAAAAGCCTTGTTGCTCCGGAAGAAATTACCTTGAATGTCGCATCGGAAGATTACGACTATATCGAGATGGTTAAGGATGAATTTTTTGAGGCAGTCGGGTCGTTGAAACATGTGGCGGTCAAGTCCGATCCCCTGATAAAAAGAGGGGGATGCAAGATAGAAACCGCAACTGCCTCGATTTCGACGGATCCCGAAGCAAAGCTTTCGGTCATCTACGACGCTATTAAAAAAGCGGTGGTCAAAACAGCAGGCCCGATATGACAAAGGAGCGCTCAATAAAAATCGATTTCCAGAAATATTTTGCGGCAGTGGATGGGGCTCAAACCGTCCAGCCGGAAGGCCGTATTACCCAGGTTGTGGGGCTTATCGCAGAAGGGGACAGCCTGGGGCTGGGGATAGGCGGCCTTTGCCGCATCATCAACAACCAGGGCCTTGAAATCAAGGCGGAGGTGGTGGGGTTTAAGCAGGAAAAAGCATTGTTCATGCCCTATGGAGATATCCGGGGGATCAGTCTTGGCAGCCGGATTATTCCGCTGGCCGCCTCTCCAATGGTGGGGGTGTCTGATCAGCTTCTAGGGAGGGTCATCGACGGAATGGGAGATCCCATTGACGGCAAAGGCAGTATTGAAGCCAAGGCCCAGTATTATCTGTATGGAAAACCCGTCGGTCCCATGGCCCGCAAACCCATACGAGAACCCCTGGACGTGGGGGTGGCCGCCATCAACAGCATGATTCCCCTGGGAAAGGGGCAGCGGGTGGCCATCATGGCAGGATCAGGCGTGGGAAAGAGCGTGCTCATGGGCATGATGACCAAGCACACCAGTGCAGACGTGGTGGTCATCGGGCTTGTGGGAGAACGGGGGCGGGAGGTAAAGGATTTTATCAACGATACCCTTGGGGAAGAAGGCTTAAAACGGGCGGTTGTTGTGGCAGCCACCTCGGATATGCCGCCCCTGACACGAATCCGGGGGGCGTATCTGGCCACCACCATTGCAGAATATTTCAGGGACCAGGGAAAAGATGTCCTGCTCATGGTGGATTCCATTACCCGTTTTGCCATGTCCTCAAGGGATGTGGGCCTGGCTGCCGGTGAACCGCCGACCACAAGGGGGTATACCCCTTCCTTTTTTGTCCAGATTCCCGTACTGCTGGAGCGTGCCGGCAACCTGGAAAGCGGGGGCTCCATCACTGGGATTTATACGGTCCTTGTGGAGGGGGATGATATGAATGATCCTGTGGGGGATACGGTCCGTTCCATCGTGGACGGCCACATTGTCCTGGCCCGGGATCTGGCCAACCGGGGACATTATCCGGCCATTGACGTCATGGCCAGTGTGTCAAGGGTGATGCGGGATGTGAGTGAGCCTGCACATCTTGCCTTAAGGGAGCAAGCCGTGAATGTGATGGCATCCTATAAAAATGCAGAAGATATGATCACCATCGGCGCCTATGTGGACGGGTCTGACCCCCAGGTGGACCGGGCCAAAAAACTCATACCCAGAATCAATCAGTTTCTGCGCCAGAACATGAATGTGAGAATTGATCATTCCGCCAGTGTGCTGGGATTGAAAAAAGCATTGGAAATAAAATAATACTAGGTTGCCATGAAGCGCTTTGAGTTTAAATTGAAAGCTTTGCTGAACTTTAGAAAGCACCTTGAACGGATGGCCCAGCAGGATATGGCCAAGACGGTGATGGAAATTGCGGCCTGTGAACAGCAGATTGATTCACTGGAAACAATCCATGGCCACTCAGCCCAGCGACTGGAACTTATTGTGGAAAAAGGGGTGGGTGCAAAGGAATTCAAGCAGCACCAGGCTTACATCGAAGCTGTGATACGCATGGTTGGCGAGGAAAAAGAACAGAAATTTCAACTGGGCAAGGTCCTTGAAAAGAAGCGTCTTGTGCTCAAAAAAAGAAGCATTGACAAAAAGGCCATGGAACGGTTACGAGAAAAGCAGGCAAAAGCGTATAACCAGGAATTGCTTGGGGCAGAACAAAAAGAGCTGGATGAGATTTCATCTTTAAAAAAAGCAAGGGAAATTTCCAATGACATCCATTAAAAAAATTATTTTCTTTCTTCTCCTTTGTCTTTTGTTTTCAGGCCTTACCCACATGGGGTGGGGGCAGGGCCTGATTTTTAAGGTGTTTGTTGAAAATGCCTGGGCAGCAGATGAAAAAGAAAAGACCGGCGCAGATCCGGCAAAGGCAGGGGACGCCACTGAGACACCCTGTCCGCCGTGCCCGGAGTGCCCCGACCCTGCCAAGGTGGTGTTGAGGGGGCTTGAAGATAAGAAAAATATGATCGAGAAAAGCCAGAAAGAACTTGCCCAGGAAAAAAAAGAACTGGAAAGATATGAAGAACAGATTGATGAAAAACTGGCCGCCCTGGAAATTTTAAAAAAACAGATAAATGATGACATGGCACAGCTTAACGAAAAGAAGACCGAAAAAGAGTTGGAAAAAGAGGCGGCATATGAAGCCAAACTGGGAAGACTTGTAAAAATGTACGCGGGTATGAAACCCAAAGAAGCGGCCTTGATTGTTGATAAAATCACCCTGGACGTGGCCCAGGAGATTTTTTTGAGAATGCGGGAAGCATCCGCCTCCCAGATTCTGGCCTATGTTGATTCGGAAAAAGCGGCTAAGATCAGCGAGCGGCTGGCGTTTAAACGAAATAAATAAAATTTTGGAATGGTCCGTTCCAAATTTCCGGGCATGGGCGATCATTATCTATGGATCGCCTTAATTCAGAATTTTTCAAGCTCCGGCAGATTAAGCAAAAGGCAGCTTTGTCTCTTTAACTGGAATCTGCCGGTGCCATAATTCTCAGGGCATATGACCTTGTGCCATATCTGAATATTCTGTCCTTTTCTCCTGTTTTTAATACCGGACTTAAAGCCCGGGACTATTGTGAAAGAGGTCTCTCATTTTAGAACCCGTCAGATCAGGTGGCTGCGGACGGCCAGCACGGCGGCCTGGGTTCGGTCGCTGACATTTAATTTGTTGAAAATATTGATCATATGGCTTTTAACGGTATGAGAACTGATAAACAGCTCATTTGAAATTTCATTGTTGGTAAGCCCCTGGGCGATCAGTCCCAACACCTCAATTTCTCTGTTCGTAAGGCCGAAACCATTTCTTGCATGGGTCTGGGGGGGATTTTCCCGGTTTTTATCCATCGCTTTTGTTCTGAGGGTTTCTTCCAACATCCGGATATGCTCATGTTGCTCCCGGATCCGGGTTTTCAAATTGGCAGTATTGATGCGCAAGGATACAGAACTGACAAGCTTACCGCCATTGTCAAGAACGGGATAAACAGCTGTCTCGCTTATCGGCCGGGCCAGGCTGGGACATTTGTCTGCCATGGTCTTGCCTCTGGCAACCGCTGCCGCAAATGCCATACAGGTGAGAAACCCGCATTCCCGGCAGTTTGTTTTTGGAAGAAGCCTTAAGATATCGATGACCGGTACCTGCTTTATCTTTTCAAAATTCGGCCTGATTCGATTTTTTTGGGCGTCGATATTGTTCAAAAAATCGATCAGGTCGGCAATAAAGCCCTTTGCGGCTGCTTTATTTTCAAAAAAATGGGCGGCGACCAGGTCCGGATACAGAAAACAGCGGTACCCGTTAAACAGGAATCTTACATGCTCGGGTTGGTCATAGCAAAGCGCATCATCTCTGAGTGCATTGATATAGGGGAAAAGAAAGCTCACATTCTGGTCCAGCCTGAAGGAGGCTGACCAGACCTTTGACGTTCGGCTTTCAACATCCGGCAAGGGATGGATAGCGTTTGAAATGATACATTTGAAGTCAGAATAACCTGTTATCAACATGGGCGACCTTTGTCCTCCTCGCATACCGCTTTATTTTCATTTGTTATAAAAAACACAAAAAAAAATAGAAAATCCCCCAAATGGGTGATGAAAATATAGTTTATGCCTGATAGGCATGGGCAGTACAAGAAATTTTTTTAAAAGGAGAGTTACAAAATGAGGGTTGATATTGTTAACAAGGAGCCAGAGACAGATGTTGTCATCCGGTTTCAGGACTGTGATCCTTTCGGCCATCTGAACAATGCCAGATATATCGATTATTTTATCAACGCACGTGAAGACCATCTGGCTGACCAGTATGACCTGGATATTTACGAAAGACAGAAACGGTACCAAACAAACTGGGTTATTGCTAAAACGAAAATTGCCTATCTCGCTCCGGTTTTTTTCAGGGAAAAAGTTTTGATCAGAACACGCCTTCTCCGCTATACAGACAGGTCACTGCTGATGGAAGGGGTGATGACCGATATGACCCGTAAGGATTTAAAATCAGCTACCTGGATCGAATTCCGCCATTTCGATCTGGTAAGAAAAACCCAGATCCGGCATTCAGGTCCATTAATGGATCTGTTTGAAAAAATGGCAGTCCGCAGATTCAATACATCCGATTTTGATGCAAGAGTCAAAGCGCTTCTCTGTTCAGACGACAAATAAAACCCCATTTTAGAAAGTTCATTTTTTCCACCAGTGATAATCAGACTCTCTTTGAAAATGGTTAGGTAATATTTTCCCATGGCCTGTTCCGGGTGTGGCAATATATTCCAATTTTTAGGGTAAATCCATCCTTAAAATAATAATTTTTTTATATAAATACTTGATTTTTAAGGTTAATTTTGACTTTATTCCAGATGGCATGATCATTGCTCATTTATGTCGCAAATGAAATTATTAAAAGGTGCCCTATGAATTTGGCTTTTTCCGACATAAACATGGTGGTTTCAAACCTGGTCCAGGCAGATGCTTTGCCAAGCGGAGTCGGGACTTTCGGGGGTTCAGAAAATCGAAATTCTTTGTTTGCCGATAATCTGAATCAGGTTCTCAAAGATGCAAAGATCGCTAAAAAAGCTGCTACAGATAAATTAGCTGCCCCAGAAACGAGGGTTCCAGGGAAAGAGGAACGTCTGGAAAAAGCAAAAAATTTGTTTCTAGATGAAGTGGATCAGGAACAGGGGTTGCCCTTTCTTTCAAAATTGCACAGCCTGTTTTTAACGCTGTCTGAAAAGGCAGAGGGCAAGGCTATCAAAACAGCTGCTGCAGGAATGATGGTTACAGGTACAAAGGAAAGTCTGGAAAAAGCGAAAACTTTATTTTTAGATGAAGTGGATCAGGAACAGGGGTTGCCCTTTCTTTTAAAATTGCACAGCCTGTTTTTAACACTGTCTGACGGAGATTTGAACAATATTACCCTTGATGCCCAGGGCCTTGAAGCCTTAAAGAAAATTTTGTTAAAGGCCGGGTTTGAGCCGGGAGAGGTGGAAGAGTTGATTTCCGGGTTGTCTGAAAAGGCAGAAGGCAAGACGATCCGTCTTAAGACGGTTATGGACAGCCTTTTTAAACTTTCCGTTGACAATGAAGATGAAACGGTGGACGAGGAAGCCCTCATTGAAACATCCGGCCTGCCCTTTATCGTCTCCATCCTGAATTCCCTGGGCCTTCCCAAGGACAAAGTGGATCAGATCGTAACCCAGGCAGACAGGGGACAAAGGGGAATCAGCCTTGATGTTGTCATCGACCACCTCAAGACCATTGAAGCCCAGTCCCTCGGCACGGGCCAATCCTTTCACACCCAGGAAGGGGATACTTCTTTTTCAATGCTCTTTGAACAATTAGGGCTGGCGCTGCCTGAAAACACAGCGGGCCAGCTTGGCCTGGGTGATTTTCTGGTCGCCCTGGAAGCGCGCAAGGAAAAATTGATTGATGCCAGAAGGCAGGCAGAGGCAATTACGGGCAAGGGGGGTGCAAGTTCGCCGGTGGGCAAGGTCAAAGAATCGTCCGATACCCTTGTGGAGTCATTGTTTAAACATCTTGAGATTCGATCGGCAAAAATCGGTGCGGCTGAATTTTCCCAGGAGCAGATCAAAAACCAGTTTGAAACGGATCTGTTGATTCCAGATAAGAATAAACCCAACAAAAATATGCTGTTTGCCCAGGATCAGCCGGGCTCCACGGTGAAATCAGAGGCATTTTTCAAGGAACTTGAATCTGCGCTGTGGGAAAAATCAGAGGCGTCCGTGAACTTAGGATCCCGGTTCAAGGCTGGGGAGGAGCTCACAAGGTCTGCCAAATCGGATACCACCAGGACAGGAGAGTCTCTCCAGGTGGGTGCATCCGATGTTAAAACAGACATGCTTGGGAGTGCCTTGAAAGCAAAGGAAACCTTCAGAAGCATGCCCACCCATGTGATGCAACAGGTGGAAAAAAGCATTGTCAGGGCCATAAATCAGGGTGAAAATACCGTGAGAATCCAATTGAAGCCGGCTGAACTCGGGCGGCTTGTCATGACCATTGACAATGTGGGAAACAGCATGAAGGTGAGCATTATCACAGAAAATCAAGCAGCAAAAGATATTCTGGCCTCCCATGTGAATGAACTTAAAACCGTTCTGGCCGCTGCCGGCATCAGTCTGGACAAGTTTGATGTGGACATGAACAGCAATTTTAAACAATCCATGGCCGACACAAACAATACGTTTGATAATCCTAACCGGAAAAACCGGAACAAAGGAAAGAATGGAATTGATTCCATTGAAGCCCAGGAACGGAATG
>Ga0180007_10002629_pt1 | contig 21095 bp, 20 predicted proteins | sample MM_PC_MetaG_FD_121122 | JGI IMG/M metagenome (GOLD analysis project Ga0180007, IMG submission 121122) | Groundwater microbial communities from the Aspo Hard Rock Laboratory (HRL) deep subsurface site, Sweden - MM_PC_MetaG | ecosystem: Environmental > Aquatic > Deep subsurface > Groundwater... | reverse complement strand
GGATTTTTTATCATAAAATAGGTTTCCAAGGGACCAGAAACATTCTCGTCCATAAGAACATTTTTCATTTCTTCAAATTTTCTAACATTTACATACGGGAATTTCATAACAAATTACTTAACAAAATCCAGATTAACACAAAGTTCATCTTCCCAAATCATTTCTTTATAACTACACAACATTTTTCTTACATAATCTCTTCTTAATTCAAACATACTACTACTCACTGCCTCAAATTTAACTGTTATATAAGGACCATTTTGTGAGTATCTGAATACGATCATACCATCTTCAAAATCAGCTCTAACCCCATCATCTCCGGGAATAACAGAATCGTCAGTAATCTGCGCGTCAGAAAAATCGGATTTAAATTTGACCGACAAATTCTTTATCACATCCGCCTTTTTATCATCAGGACACCCTATTTTTATCTCGGGAGAGGATACATATCTAGGAAAAGAGTCATAAAGTTGACTCAAAGTCAATTTCTTCTCGGAAAGATACTCTAATAATCGCAATGTTGCGTAACTACCATCATCATGTCCATAAAAGTTATCGGCAAAGAAAAAATGCCCCGAAAGTTCGCCACCAAAAGCCGCTCTTTCTTCAGCCATCTTTGCCTTTATAAAAGAGTGACCTGTTTTCCACATAATAGGAATCCCCCCGCTTTTCACAATCATTTTTTTTACAACTTGCGAGCACATTGTGTTATACACAATTTTTGAGCCAGGAAATCTTTCCAATATGTCTACTGCAAATATAGCAACAGCAACATCGTTCCACAACACTCTGCCTTTCTCGTCAACCATACCCACCCTGTCCCCATCACCATCATAAGCAAAACCAATATCTGCTTTATTTTTTAATACAACATCAGCCAGATTGTTCATTAATTTTGCATCCGTTGGGTTTGGTGTGCCATTCGGGAAGTTCCCATCAACAACACCGTTTATAACAACTAGTTCGCAACCCACCCTTTTCAAAATGTCGGGTAAATAGTATCCAGTAGTTCCATTATGCGGGTCTATAACAACTTTAAATTTCTTCCTGACATTAACACGCTTTAAAACATCTTTATAATAATCCTCTTTTATATCCACACGAGATAAACTACCCCTCTTAGAGGGAATAACAAATTTCTCTTCTTCAACAAGTTTTCTAATTTCTTGGACTTCTTCCGGACCAGTGGTTTGAGAAAAACCAATTGCCAACTTAAAACCGTTGTAATTTTTGGGGTTGTGCGAGGCTGTTACCATACACCCGCCATTAACTTGGAAACGGTATTGTCCGTAATAAACCATTTGAGTCATTATTTCCCCAATATCTATAACATCAATTCCTGAAGATAAAATTCCTTGTGTAAAGGCATCTTGGAAATCTTTTCCACTAATCCTGCAATCCCTGCCAATAACCATTTGATGGATTTTTCGCTTATCCAAAAAAGTGCCATATGCCTTTCCAAGAGCATTAACCTTTGAGATATCCAAATCTTTATCTACAATCCCACGAATATCATAATTTCTAAATATAAATGGATTTATTTTCATAATCAACTTATAGGCAAAGTAAAATTAAAACTTGCGCCACTCTTACCGTCGCTTTCAACCCACATTTTGCCGTTATGAGCTTCCACAATTCCTTTGGCTATAACAAGCCCCAAACCTGTTCCCTTTTGGGTGGGGTCCACAGGACTTCGCATCTGCTCAAACTTATTAAATAACCGCCCTTTCTGTTCTTCATTTATACCACATCCCGTATCAATAACGCTAACTTGAACCTCCTTTTCCTTTGTTGAGAATTTTACCGTTACCCCACCTTCTTTGGTAAATTTTATTCCGTTTGAAATAAGGTTTGCCAAAACTCTAGAAATTTGGTCCTTATCAAAAGAAAACTTTACAAATTCCTGCGAAAACTCGGTTTTTAAATACAAGCTCTTCCTTTCCGCCAAAGATTTAAAAAAAGTAACTTGCTCTTTAATAAGGTCTGCAATATCGTTTTCGCTTTTTTGCGGGACAAACTTTCCAGATTCTATTTTCGCTTCATCTAACAAATCATTAACTATTCCAAGCATATTATGCGAAGAGTTTTTAATTTCAAACAAAAGTTCGTCCAGTTTTGTTTTCTCAAGTTCGCTTGACCGCTTGGCAAGGAGGTCTGATGTGCCATACATAACATTTAAAGGCGCTCTTAAATCGTGAACCATCATAGAAGTAAAATCTTTTCTCATTTTTTCCAAAAGCTTGTGGTCGCTTATATCCTGCATAAGAACAGCTACCCCCAAAATATTTTGCTCGCTTTTTACGGGAGTGAATATAACTTTAAAATAACGGTCGTTTAAAATAAGTTCGGGCGAGACTAAATCCTTTTCTAGTTTAAGGGACTCTGAAAGTTTGTCATTAAAACTAAAATTATCAGGAAACACATTTGAAATATCCAAAATATTTATATCCCCCAAAGACTCAATTTTTAGCATATTTTTGGCGGATTTGTTAATAACCAAAAGTCGCATTTCCTTGTCTACATAAAAAACTCCATCCGCCAAACTTTCCACCATAATTTCAAGTTTGCTTTTTTCCGAATCCAAAACCTCCTGAAGTTTTGTTACCGCAATAGAAGCCTGCTCTGAAAGTTTGTACAAAACAAGCGCGTCTTCTCCTTTAGCATACATTTTACTTACAGTAGAAGAAATATTAATAATCCCAACCACTTTGTTCTGCGCATACAAAGGCACATTAAAAAAAGAAGCTAGTTTTTTATCGGGAAAATCTCCAACAACAGCCCCGGAGATACCCTCGTCTATTTTTATTCCAGCCATATTTCTGCCAAGCAAACAGGATAACGATTCAAAAACCGCGCTTTTAACATCCGAAACAAAGGTATCGTCCACCGCTTCTTCTAGACGAACACGAAATGTCAGTTTATTGTCATCCAAAACCGCATAAGATACCGCGGAGTGTTTAACTAAATCGCCAATGGAACTGGTAATAATTTCGCAAATTTTTTGGATATTTAAAGAGTAACCAATCCGTTTGCCAATTTCCTGAAGCACGGATAATTCGTACAATTTACGCAAAAAAAGTTTGTGTCTTTTTTCAAATTCTTCTTTCAAGGTTTGGTTTTTTATCTCGGAATACCGCGCGAATAGAAGACACGCTAAAGATACCGCAGACATAGCAAAAACAATAAGGGCAAGTAAGAATTCAGGAGGAAAAAACACTTGGGCAGTTACCATAAATCACTTTTTCTTTGAAATCAGTTCAAAAACACCTAATATCTTCATAAAAATAATAACACCTAAAAATACAAAAAGGCTTTCAATTAAAGGCACAATCCACAACTGTTCAATTCCAAAAAGCAGAGGAAATATCGCCGAAAGCAAAAACCCAAGACCAATAAAAAACATCGGAATAGCAAGTTTTCCAGTACCTATTCTTAAAATAAACATTAAGCAAATCAGAAAAGACACTAAATTAATGGTGATAAAAAGCATCCCGTCTCCTATAGTTGGTCCTTTTATAATCGTAATAGTTTCTATCATTTTACTGAATAACATTAACAAGTATTTCCGGATACTTTTTTAAAATCGGCGCTAGCACATTCCTAAAAACTAGCCCGGACAAAGATAGATACTCGTCAACAATTCCCTGCAGAATTTCTTTAGGGTTTCCTTTAAATCCTGTAGCTTCTCCCTTATCGTTAACTTCAAGTCCTTCAATATTTTTAGCTTTTAAAATGGCTATATCGGGACCCAATACAACAATTTGCTTTTGAACTATTTCAGTTATAGCTTTTTTATAATCGTTATTATCGTCCATATCTGATTTAAGTTAAAGAAACGCCTTTGCTAGAATCGGTATTAAAAAAGGTGTCCACCTTTTGCGCAAGCTCCGAAGGAACTATTTTATACTTTAGGATAAAATCTTCAGCGCCCCCTTCCAACGCCTTTTTAATATTTTCCTCATCTCCAAAATTAGTAAGAACAAAAACAGGAATATCTTTTGTAATATCGGAGGATTTTAGATTTTGCAGAATAGTTATGCCATCCATTTCTGGAAGCATTATATCAAGCAAAATAAGGTCGGGAGATTCGGATTGCGCTTTAGAACAGGCGTTACCACCATTACTTTCCCACACTACCTTATAACCTCCAAGCTCCAATTCAGTGGAGTACATTCTATACAAAGAAGCATCGTCTTCAACGAAAAGTATCTTTTTCATAAAAACACCCCCTTCTATATTTAAGATTACGCAAGTTCTTTCTTATTTGCAAGAGTATCTTCCTAACAAAGGTTTCTCCTTTGCAAAGGAGAAACCTTAGTCTATGGGACAATCTCTTTCTCCAATTTCACATTCAGACTATATTCCCTAGAACCTTTTTCATAATCCTTATATCCCCCTATCACTCTTTGCGCAAGCATGGGCTTAAAAGTTTTTTGAAAAAGAAGCAATTCTTTTTCATTTAAACCATCCAAAAAACATTTCTTATAATGGTTTGCCGTGTTTTCCGTTCCATCTCGGGTAAAAAGACGATGATAGATATAAGCGGGCTCATAACCCCAGAAGTACGCTCCTCCCGCAAGTTCCCAGTCTATAATCGCAAATTTCCCCTCCAAATCAAGAATATGTCTGTGGACTAAATCTCCGTGGACACACGCGGTGGGAAAATCTTTTAGAGGATATTTACTTAACACACTCCCCAATTTATCAATATTATGGTCAAATTCCTTTTTCCATTCATAAGCTAAATCAATAACCACCTGCAAAAGCTCTTGTTGTTTCCCTTCTTTTATTTTTTCCAAACGCGGAGTATCCTTATGCGGAATACTTATATTGCTTCTAATCACCGCTAATGTAGCTTTGGAGAGTATTTCAGCTCCTTCAGGCGTTTTTCCATCAACAAACTTTTCGGGAAATTTTTCAGTAATTAACCACAGATATTTATTATCTGTTAAATCAAAATTTATAATCTTGGGAACAACAAACTCGCTATTTAATTTTCCATTTAACTTGGCGAGAATATAAATTTCTGTAAGAGTTCTGCTGGTAAAAGTTGGATTTATATTTGCTTTAAAAATTACTTTTCGTCCATTTAAGTTCCCTGCAAGGACAATATGCTCTCCAGTTTCTTTAGATTTCTGGATATAATTTTTTAAGCCGAGCGAATTTGCTAAGGACAAAAGTTCCTGCTTGTTTATTCTAGGTTTATCCTTCAACCCCAGCTCAATGGTTTTTTTATAAATATTTTCAAACTTTGTGGACATTTCCATCCTCCGTTGTCATTATACCATTTTTAACTAGGGGGTTTTCAAACGGGGGATTTATTGGTAAAATCATAATATCGGCCCCGTCGTCTAGCGGTTTAGGATACTTGGTTTTCATCCAAGAGATCGCGGGTTCAAATCCCGCCGGGGTCACAGTAGTTTTTAAACTACACTTTTTTGGGAGCGACGACGTTTTGTGGGGTCCAAAATCTTCTTCCTCAACCTTAAACTTTTGGGCGTTACCTCCAAAAGTTCCTCTTCTTCCAAAAATTCCATATTCTGCTCTAAACTCATAATTGTAGGAGGAGTCAGTATAACCGCAATGTCCGCTGTGCTTGACCTAACATTGGTTTGCTTTTTCTCTTTGCAAACATTTATTTCTATATCCCCTTCCCTTGAATTAAGCCCAATAATCATTCCGGAATAAACATCCACCCCGGGACCAATAAAAGTTATTCCCCTTCCCTGGGCAACATTAAGTCCATAAGTTAGCGCTTTTCCCGCCTCGGAAGCTATAAGAACCCCTCTTCTTAATTTTGAAAAGTTAGCGCCCAAAGGTTGGTTTTTTATAAAATAAGAGTTAGTTATCGCCGTTCCTTTGGACAATGTTAAAAGAGTTCCTCTTAAACCAAGTAACCCTCTTGTGGTTATCTCAAAAACTATCCGCATACTCCCATCGCTATTATCGGATTGAGAAATTAAAACAGCTCTCCTTCGTATAACTTCGCTTATTACAGCTTGAGTATATTCGGGCGGTACATCCACAGTTAACTCTTCTACTGGTTCCATAGTCTTACCATCAATTTCTCTTGTAACCACTTGCGGTCTTGAAACCTGAAGTTCGTAACCTTCCCTTCTCAAATTTTCTATAAAAACCGACAAATGGAGTTCTCCTCTGCCAAAAAGAATAAAATCTCCTTGAATTCCCATTTCTAATTTTAAAGAGACATTGGTGGCCAGCTCTTTTTTTATCCGTTCCAAAAGTTGACGGCTTGTGCAAAATTTGCCCTCCCGTCCCGCAAAAGGAGAAGTGTTTGCTGACACGGAAATTTTTAAGGTGGGTTCTTCAATTGCTATTCTAGGCAAACTTTCGGGGCTACTTGCATCCGCAATGGTATCGCCTATACCTGAATTTTTAATCCCGGTTATTGCCACAATATCTCCTGCTATTGCTGTGTCCACTTCAACCCGTTTAAGACCTAAATTTGCGTAAATATGTTCAATTTGCGATTCCTCCACTATTCCTTTATCGCTAATAAGCGCCACTTCAAGACCTTTTTTTGCATTACCTCGCATAATTCTTCCAACAGAATATTTACCTTTAAAAGAATCCCAATCTAAAGAGGCAACAAGCAGTTGGAAAGGTTCGTTAAAAGAAACTTTGGGAGCGGGCACATATTTTAAAATCGCTTCAAAAATTGGGGTTAAGTCTGCGCTTTCATTAAAATCCTCCGGTATTTTTTCCCACGCTTTTCCTTCGCGACCGATTGCGTAAAATACCGGAAAATTTAATTGGTCGTCAGTTTGGGCTAAATTTAAAAACAAATCATAGGTTTCATTAAGGGATTTTGGAACATTAGCATATCTTTTGTCTATTTTATTTATAACAACAATCAGCTTTAAACCCAACTCAAAAGCTTTTTTTAGCACAAATTTAGTTTGAGGCATTGTTCCCTCCTGCGCGTCAATAACTAAAATTGCGCCGTCCGCCATATTTAAAGTCCGTTCCACTTCGCCGCTAAAATCCGCATGTCCCGGAGTATCTACTATATTTATTTTAGTGTTTTTATAAATTATAGCGGTATTTTTGGCTAAAATAGTAATACCCCGTTCCCGTTCTTGGTCGTTTGAATCCAATATTAAAGTCTGGTTCATTTCGGCTTCGTTTTCCCTAAAAGTTTTGGATTGCTTTAAAAGACCATCTACAAGAGTGGTCTTTCCGTGGTCAACATGCGCAATAATAGCAACATTCCTAATATCCATAATCCACAAACGATAAATCTTTCGAGGGCAAAAGTCAAATTTTACAGCTTTTCAAATAAACTTTTTATTGGTAAAATCACATAGGTAAAATAATTGGGGCCGTATATCAGTGCTCAATGAGCGGTTAGCGAGAACGAGCTTGCGAAGTTTGAGCTTACGCGAATTAGTCCGCCAAAGCGTGAGCGACGGCGGAGCAGAATGAGCTGAATATTGCTTGTTAAAATAAACTTAGGACTAAATTAAATTGGGGCCGTAGCTCAGTGGTAGAGCGCCTGCCTTTTAAGCAGGATGTCGAGAGTTCGATCCTCTCCGGCCTCACAATGCGCGGACAATCCAACATCGGGTGTTAAATAAGTCCTTCTCTAATAGACATTCAAAAGATATCTCTATGTCTAAAAAAACTTATCCTAAAATACAACAAGAGGTTAAGGAATTATACAAACATAATGAGTGGAAAACAGAACCCACATTGTTAATCATAGCTATGGTTGAGGAGCTAGGGGAATTAGCGGGACGTTGGTTGGCAGAACATCCTGGCTATAGGAAATCCTTAAAAAAAACTGACCCAATACCTGAGGAAATTGGAGATCTTCTTAATCTCATACTCGCTTTCTGTAATACCCAAAATATAAATTTTGAAGACTGTGTTAGAAAAACAATTAAGAAGAGATTAGAACAAAAGGATCATTGGAAAACACCTCATAATCCAGATATCTAACACCGGGTGTTAGATATTTATGTCAATAGAACCATTTATTCTTCGCAATATCCTCAAAAACACCTTCCAAAGAAGCTAATACGCTGTCCTTTGCAATAAAACTGGACTTTCTTGAATTTAAATAATCTGGCAAAGAACCCCACAAATAATTTTTTAAATCCTTCTCCGTCCTAATATAATTTAAAGATTTAGGATTATTATGAATATACTTAATAACATTAACAATACTGTTATTATCATAAATAGTTTCGGATTTATACATACTTTGAAACACCGCGCCAAAGCGTCCCGTTTTTTTATTAAAGTATTTTGCGTAACTATTTTGAAAAATACGCATAAAATCCGATATCCCGTTATCCCTCACTTCACGAAGTAATAAATGGAAATGTGTGGGCATTAAACAAAAGGCGTATATCTCAACTTGTTTGTTCCCTAAAATATTTAACTCCTCCAAAAATCTCTTTCTGTTGACAAGGGTTAGTTTAGAAAAACAAGAGTAGCTCATTTTAGGTTTATGGAAACGATAATAATTAATTGTATCCAAACATCTTTGGAAATTAGAAAAATTAACAAAAACTGGCTGGTTCGCAATACTACGGTTATAGATATGATATATCCCATCTTTTTGATGGGGGAAACGACGATAGGGCATTATTACTTTTATAGCACAAATGTCATAAATATCCAACACCCGGTGTTAGATGGTTTCGCCTTGGCTTTCTCAAAAGAAAAAACCAAGGCGAATTTTGCCTATACCGCAATCGGAGCGCGAATTGCGGGATAAGGATCATAACCTCTCAAATCAAAGTCCTCATACTTAAATCCAAAAATGTCCATAACATCTGAATTAAGCGCCATTACAGGCAACGGGCGAGGGACTCTCGTCAGTTGCAAACACGCTTGGTCCAAGTGGTTTGAATACAAATGCGCGTCTCCAAAATTGTGAACAAACTCTCCCAAACCAAGATTGCATACTTGCGCCATCAGCATTGTTAACAACGAATATGAAGCAATATTAAACGGCACTCCCAAAAACCAGTCTGCGGAACGTTGATGCAAAACGCAAGACAATTTTCTATCTGCCACATAAAACTGAAACAGAGTGTGGCAAGGAGGCAGAGCCATTTTGTCAATTTCCGCAACATTCCACGCGCTAACAACCAAGCGACGGGAATCTGGGTTGGTCCTAATAGCATTTACCACAGATGATATTTGATCCACACTTTCCCCATTAGGGCAGGACCACGAACGCCATTGATACCCATAAACAGGACCTAGTTCCCCTCTCTCATCCGCCCACTCATCCCAAATATGGACTCCTCTCTCTTGAAGAGTTTTGACATTGGTACTTCCTTGTAAAAACCACAAAAGCTCAAAAATAATCGCTCTTAAATTAACTCTCTTGGTAGTTACAAGAGGAAAACCGTCTGACAAATCAAAACGCATTTGCGGGGCAAAGATTGACAAAGTTCCTGTTCCCGTTCTATCTCCTTTCCTAACCCCCTCATCCAAAATCCTTTGCATTACATCTAGATATTGCCTCACAGAAAATCTCCTTTCTCTAATTCATTGGCGGTTTATGATGCCGCAACTACAAAAGATGGAATTGGCGACCACAAGGGTCGCTACTACAAAAAACCAACTCATCCCGCTTCTCTCTACTGCAAGAGAGAATTTATTTTTGTATGAATTGGGGTATAATCCCCATCCTTTGGTATTACCACCCATTGCCCATAATCCTCAATCGGAGGATTAACCAAATACTCATAGTCCACAACAAAATGTTCTACCGTATATTTGCCCCTGTCTTTTAATAAATCATAAACTACACCCATATCCTTAATATTCATATCCGTCTTTATGTGCTGGGTAATTAGCTCATAAAAATTTTGCAAAACAAACGGATTAAAAATGTTTTTAGGCGCGGTTTCTAAAAACGAACTTGGCATATTCTTTAATAAAACTTGCTGTCTTCGCATTCGCGCAAAATCGCTTCCTTCGCCATTGTCTCCTTTTCTGCTTCTTGAAAAAATTAAAGCGGTTTCCCCATCCATATGCGTTACCCCCGCATTAAAATCTACTGTTATGCCTTCATTAGCGTCTCCCTGCCTATCGTTTGGATATTGGCTATCGGTAAAACCTCTTTCCACATCTACATCCACTCCTCCCATAGCATCCACTACCCAAGCCAAAGCGTCAAAATCCACACGGATAAATCTGTCCACCTCCTGCCCGGTTATTTTTTTTATTTCCTCTTTCATAGCGTCATACCCATAAGTTACATATACCCCGTTTATTTTCATATCCCCCGCCCACAAATCGCGAGGGATAGAAGTTAAAACAATTTTGTTAAGTTTGGGATTAACCGTAACAATCAGCATTATATCCGTTCGGTAAGATTCTTGCGTTTGATATCTTCTATCTATGCCAAGGACAAGCACATTAAAAAGCTCGGAAGGATTGAGAACTTCCAAATGCGGTTTAAGAACAGGTTCGTTAGCCACAACAACCTGCTCCGTATGAGAAATAGGGTTTTCTTCCACTTCTTCAATAACTGGAACTGGAGAGGACTCTTTAACAGAAGATTTGCTACCAAAAATAAGCGCTAAAGCAACAATGACTGCGCCAATAAAAAACAAAACGCTAAATGCCAAAAGTCTATTCTTGCTAAAAAGCGTTTTTATAATGTTTAATTTCGCAAAGATTTTTTCCGTCATCAAAATTAGTAATGGCTATAACATCCATTCTTAAACTTTTACTACAATTAGGATGAGTTTTGCAATAGTACAAGGCTGCCCTTTTTAAAGCCCGTTGTTTGTAGTAACCAACCGCTTCCGCAGGATTGCCAAAATTTGGAGATGCCCTCGTTTTTACCTCCACAAAAACCAAAAGCGACCCTTTAACACATACTAAATCCAACTCACCCCATCTTTTGCTCCTAAACCGTTCCTCTATTATCGTATAACCCGTACTCTCCAAATACTTCTTGGCTGTCTCTTCACCCGTTTTACCAATATCAAGGCTGTAAGACATTTTTATCGCGAATGTAATATAACTTTGCTCGCCTCACCTTTTGGCTTTTTACCACTTCTACTTTCTCTATATTCGGAGAATGAAAAGGAAAAATTCTCTCCACACCCACTTTAGCGGCCCCAATTTTTCTAACCATAAAAGTTTTGGACACCCCCGCGCCCTTTTTAGCTATTACTACACCCTCAAAAGGCTGAATACGCTCTTTGTCCCCTTCTTTTATTTTGTAATAAACCTTTACTATATCCCCTATGTTAATTTCGTACTTGTCTTTCATAATCAGGTGATAATATCAGATGAATAAATTTTGTTCAATAATATAATTATACCCTTGCTGGAACTTGAGATTTAACTTCAATAATAAGATTATTATTTTTAACATCCACCAAAACAACATCCCCCCCCACAACTTCGTTTCTAATAACCTTTTCCGAAACCCGGTTCTCCAATTGATTTTGAATAAACCGCCTTATCGGTCTTGCCCCTAAATTAGGGTCAAATCCCTCCTTAGCTATATAATCACGGGCTTTAACGGTTACTTCTAAATTAATTTCCTGTTCGTTTAAAAGTTTTTCTGTTTTTAGAAGTTGTAAATCCACAATTTTTCGTATCTCCAACCTTCCTAAAGGCTTAAACACCACTATTTCATCCACACGATTTAAAAATTCTGGCTTAAAAGCATTTTTTAATACTCCCATAAGTTTATCCTTTAAAACTTCATAGGAATCCCCTTTATTGTCTTCGCTAGACCCCTGCGCAAAACCCAACTGGGTAGTTTTATTAATTACATCGGAACCTACATTGGAGGTCATAACCAAAATAGTGTTCTTAAAATCAACCGTTCTGCCATGCGCGTCGGTTAACCGCCCATCTTCCATAATCTGCAAAAGGATATTAAAAACTTCAGGATGCGCTTTTTCCAGTTCATCAAACAAAATTATGGAAAAAGGTTTTCTTCTAACAATCTCTGTTAACTGCCCCGCCTCGTCATAACCCACATATCCCGGAGGAGAACCAATCATTCTTGAAACCGTATGTTTTTCCATATACTCACTCATATCAAGCCTTATCATTAAATCTTCATCACCATATAAAACCTCCGCTAAAGCTTTAGTTAACTCGCTTTTTCCAACCCCAGTGGGGCCCAAAAATATAAAACTCCCAATAGGTCTTTTGGGGTCTTTTAACCCCGCTCTAGCTCTTCTAATAGCTTCAGATACCACCTTAACCGCCTCTTCCTGATTAACTATGCGAGTATGAATTCTATCTTCCAGATGCAAAAGTTTTTCTCTTTCCTCCATCGTAAGCTCCTCAAGCGGAATTCTTGTGGCGCGCGACACTATTCGCGCAATATCTTCCCTTTTAACAACAGGTATTTCCTCAAGTTTAGTTTTAGTCCAAATTTCAGTAAGTTCCTTTTTTACCTTATTAAGGTCTTCCAATTTAACATTTAACTTAACCGTATCCGCCCCCTCTTTGGTTAAGTCCTGTTTTATTTGCAAAAGCTCTCTTTCAACCTGCTTTAAGTTCTCTGGTTCCCTTACCGCGGATAATCTAACTTCAGCGCCAGCTTCGTCTATTAAATCTATTGCTTTATCCGGCAAAAACCTATCAGAAATATAGCGGTCGGAAAACTCAACCGCAGCTTTTATAGCCTCTTTTGAATACACTATTTGATGATGTTTTTCGTACCGGATTTTAAGCCCGTTTAATATGTCCAAAGTCTCCAAAAAAGTAGGTTCGTTTACTATTACAGGCTGAAACCTACGTTCTAGCGCGGCATCTCTTTCAATTCTCCTTCTATAGTCATCCAAAGTAGTTGCCCCAACCAGTTGGAGCTCGCCTCTGGCAAGAGACGGCTTTAACATATTAGCCGCGTCTATAGCGCCCTCTGCCGCGCCCGCTCCCACCACTGTATGCAGTTCGTCTATAAAAAGAATAATCTGCCCTTGCGCTTTTATTACTTCGTCCAGTATTTTTTTAAGCCTATCCTCAAATTGACCTCTGTGAGAAGTACCTGCGATTATTGAAGCCATATCTAAAGCAACCACTCGTTTTCCCCGCAATGTTTCGGGAACTTGACCAGCGGTTATTTTTTGCGCTAAACCTTCAACTATAGCAGTTTTTCCAACTCCCGGGTCGCCGATAAGAACAGGATTATTTTTTGTCCTGCGAGATAAAATGTGAATTACCCTTTTTATTTCTTCTTCCCTGCCTATTACCGGGTCAAGTTTATCGTCTTTGGCAAGTTGCGTTAAATCTTTGCCGAATTTGTCCAGAATAGAAGTATCCGCCGCAGTTTTTTGCAACTCATCAAAACATATTCTACACAAAGCAACATAAACTTGGCGACCTTCAATAGTTTGGGTAGTTTGTATTTCCGCAGGCCGTTTTTGACACCGTTGGCATATTATCATAGTTAAATTCTAACACATAAATACAATGTTATCTTGTTGTATGCAACTATTCATAGTTACTGACACAAACGAATGGTTGGTAACTCTCGTCATTGCGAGTCTTGTCCCTCGCTAAAGCTCGGTATCACAATAACACTGTGTCAATAACTGTGAGTAGTCACTAACAAGGTTTTAACTTGAAGTTTTGACATTTGACATTTGAGTTTTGACATTTTGTTCTAATGTTCCCACACATCGGAAACTACCGCTTCCGCAACGGCAGGCACTTCTTTTAAAAAATTCCTCCCCGCTCTTTCCATTTCTTCTTGTTGGATTTTAGCCACGAATTCCGCTTGTTCCTCCACAACTTCAGAAACTATTTCATCGTGGACTGTATGGACAATACCACCTTTAATACCCTCTTTTTCAAACCGTTCTTGTATAAAAACTAAAGCCAATTTTGTCATATCGGCGCAGGTGCCTTGGATGGGATGGTTTTTAGCCGCCCTCTCAATACTGCCTACCTCGCGAATATAATTTGGGTCGGCCTTATCGGGCAAAACAAACCATCGTTTACGTCCCAACATTGTTTCGGCATACCCTTTTTGCACACCATCCTTTGCCACTTTGTCAAGCCATCTTTTAACCCCGGCGTAAGTTGCAAAATATTTTTCCAAAAGTTTTTTCGCCTCGTCTGAAGAAATCCCTATTTGCGCCCCGATAGACACCGCTCCTCTGCCATACATAAGACCAAAGTTGATTGTTTTTGTAGCCTGACGCATTTCTTTGGTTACCTTCTCAAACGGAACATTATACATTTGGCTTGCGGTTAGGGTATGCAAATCGGCGTTTTCTTTGTACGCCCTTACGAAAGCGGGGTCTTTGCTATACTCCGCCAAAATTCGTAACTCCGCTTGGGAATAATCGGCGTTAACTAATTTATATCCTTTACTTGCGGAAAAACACGACCTAAAAGTGGCGTCTCGTGGTATTTGTTGTAAATTGGGATTAGAACACGAAAACCTGCCTGTGGAAGCGCCCAATTGAAAAAAATCGGGGTGCAATCTTTTAGTTTTTTTGTTTATTTTAGAAATCATATTCTCGCCAAAAGCGGATAGCAGTTTCTCGTACCCCCGATATTCCAACAACATTTTTGCAATTGGGTGGGAGGATTTTTGCAAAATAGCCACGCCTGTTGAGGGAAAATCCAAACCCAGCTTATCATTAAAAAGTTCCATTAATTGTTTTTGGCTATTTAAGTTAATAGCGCTTCCCATATTGCCAAATAAATCTGCTTGATTATTTTTATACAAAGGCCGAATCTCGTTTTGTAAATTGTTTGCTAAACCATCTCTTTTTGCTCTAAAATCCCGCAAATTTCTACGCCATTTATCTACATCTATATTGGTGCCTCTAAGTTCCATTTCACCCACAACCGGCAAAACAGCAAATTCAAGTTTAGCCGTTTTCGTTAACGAGTTCTCTTTAATTTTTGCGTATTGTTTGGCAAAAATAGGAAAAAGTACTAAAACATCCATCGCCGCATATTCAAGTTGGTCTTTTGTTACTCTACCTCCTGTAATAAAACTTTCCCTTATCTCCTTTTTCAAATCCACATCCAAATATTTTTTAGAAAGAAGTTTCAAAGAACTTAACCTAGAACCCGCGCTTATGCCAGCATTTAGCAAAGCTTCCGCCAACATTGTGTCGTAAATATTTTTCATAGCAATGCCCAAACTCACTTTTATAACCTCGTAATCAAACTTTCCGTTTTGGGTAAGTTTAAGTTTTTTGGGGTCTTCTAAAAGTTTTTTTACCCCCGAAAAATCTTTAATTTTTCGCGCATCAATTATATACGCTTTTTCCGGGGTACCAATTTGCAATAAAAGAAGTTTGTTTGCGTAAGGGTCAATAGAGGTGCCTTCGGTATCTATCGCAATAATATCTCTTTTTGCCAGATCTTTGGAAATTGCTTTTTTGAGACTTTCTTGGTCGGTAATAAATTCGTATTGAGGGTCCTGTAAAACCTTTTCGTTATATTCCACAAAGGTATTATAGCAGATTTAGGAAAATCGCCGAACACACCTTTGGGTCGGCTTTGCCTTGAGTTTCTTTCATTACACAACCTATCAGAAATTGCAAAACTCCTTGCTTCCCCGCTTTATAATCCAAAACAGGATTTGGATTTTCGGCAATAATTTTGTTAATTATTTTGGACAATTCCTTCTCGTCCGTTATAAAATATTCCACTTTTTCTTTTAATTCTTTAGGTTCGCTTAAAAAACCTTCGGGGACATTTTCCGCTTTGCCTGACATAGTTTTTGACAAATCTTTCTTTAGGTTCGCAATATAAGAATCGGAAAACTCCATCTGAGGGATATCCGGTTCGGGAAAATACCGATAATCATATTCCTCCTCTTTCTTTCGCTGACTCACCGTTTTTTTGGATTTTTCGTTCCATCCCCTTGTTTCTTGCTCCACAACCTTGCCCGCATTTAGGATTTTCTCTTGTCTGGCTATCTCGTAGACAATTGCGTTTCTTAAAAATCTAAAAGAATTGATGTTCTTAATTTCCACCCGATATTTCGGCAATTCTTGGGAACCCGTTTCTCTTAAAGAGATATTAAGCTCAAGACGCATATTGCCTTTTTCCATATCGGCATTGCTTACTCCCAAAGACCGCGCTAATTCTCTAATTTTCCTTCCTAATTCCACCGCCTGTTCCGCGCTTTTTATATCCGGCTCGGTAACCAACTCCGCCAAAGGTACGCCAGATTTATTAAAATCAAGCAAAGTTCCTTCTTTTGTATGCATAGATTTTCCAGTATCCTCCTCCAAATGTATCCTTCTTATATCCACTTTGCCAAAAGAGGTGTTCAAAAAACCATTAACGCACAAAGGTTGGCTAAACTGCGTTATCTGATAACCTTTTGGAAGGTCGGGATAAAAATAGTTTTTTCTTGCAAAGGAAGAGGTTTTATTTAATTTGCAGTTAAGGGACAAACCCAAAAGCTGGGTTTTTCTAATAGCGGATTCGTTTGGAACCGGCAAAGCTCCGGGCAAACCAAGACAAGTGGGGCAAGTTACAGAATTGGGGCTTTTTTTCCAAATATCATTACTGCAAGAACAAAACATCTTGCTTTTAGTATTTAGCTGTATATGTATTTCAAGTCCGATTACCGGTTCGTACATAATATCCATCTCAAAACTCAAATCTCAAAAGTCAAAGGTTACGAAGTAAGTTCGCTCCGCGAAGTCACAACTTAAATGTAAAAACTAATTTCATAAAATTACAAATGAGCTAAACCCCGAATGAATCTAAATGAGAAGGAAAAACCTCCCAATACCTCGTTTTCTGTTCAAAAGCGCGTCCAACCCTATACAAAAGTTTCTCGTTAAAATGCTTTCCAATAAACTGAATTCCCGTAGGCAAATTGTCCACAAACCCTCCGGGGACCGATAAAGCGGGCAGTCCCGCTAAATTTACAGGGACGGTTAAAACATCCATCATATACATTTTAACGGGGTCGGTTATGCTTTCTCCAAGTTTGGGAGGGATACTCGGAAAAACGGGAGCAACTAAAGCGTCCACTTTTTCAAAAACATTTTTGAAATCGTTTATAACCAAAGTCCTAACTTTTTGCGCTTTTAAATAATAATCCTCATAATAACCCGCAGATAAGCTATAGGTGCCCATCATAATTCGCCTTTTAGCCTCTTCTCCAAAATAATCCCTCGTTTTCCCAAATCTAATGCCGTCAAAACGGGCAAGATTAGAACTTATCTCCGAAGGTGTTATTATGTAATAAGCGGTTATAGCATACTCTGTGTGCGGCAAAGAAACTTCAACAATTTCCGCCCCCAAACTTTCAAGGGTTTTTATATTTTGGACAAAACGCGCTTTTAATTCAGCACCCAAACTAGTTATATATTCTTTTGGAACTCCAATTTTTAATTTGGAAATTCCTTTTTCAATACCGCTCAAATAATTGTCTTTTTCGTTTCTAGAACTTGTGGCGTCTTTTTCGTCAAATCCTGCGGTAATGCCTAACACAAACGCATTATCCCAAATCGTTTTTGTTATATGCCCAATAGAATCCATAGACGATGTCATCGCTATTATCCCATAACGAGACACTCTGCCATAAGTTGGTTTAATTCCAACAGTATTAGTAAAACTAGCGGGCAAGCGAATACTTCCCCCGGTATCGGTTGCCGTGGCTACAGGAATAAAACCCGCAGACACTGCCGCCGCCGACCCGCTGGAAGAACCTCCGGGTGTTCTATCTTGCGCGTACGGATTTTTGGTAATCTGAAAATCCGAGTTTTCCCCAGTTGTTCCATGCGCAAACGCGTCACAATTTAATTTACCAATAGATAAAAACCCTTCCTTGTTTAATCGTTCCACTACTACAGCATTATAGGGCGGTATGTAGTTTTTAAGGATATTTGAACCCGCCGTGGTTTTAATATCTTTAGTGGTAAAAATGTCTTTATGCGCAACAGGAACGCTGTTTCCCCCAATCTTTAAAGAATCTTTTGGACAAAGCGTAATAAAAGATTTTATGAGGGGGTCGCTTTTTTTAATCCGGTCGTAAAAAGTATCAAACACTTCTTTTGGGCTAAAAAGTTTGCTTTTATAACCTTCTAAAATTTGTTGAATGGTTAAAAAGTTATTTAACATCAAAAACCCCCTTAGTTAAAAAGTAACTGTCCTTAGTCATTTTAGAGTTTTGCAAAGCCTGCAACGCGCCCAAACTTCTAAAAGGAATATCTTTCCGCAACTCGTTTTTCTTGCCCGTAACTTGATAAGTAGGCATAACATCTTTAATTTTAAGTTGCTTAAGTTTTTCAACAAAGGAAATAATTTTGGGCAATTGTAAACTAAAAGTGGACAGCTCCTCGCTTTTTAAGGGTATTTTTGCCAACTCCGCAATTTTTTCTACCTCTTTTTTATTTAACATAACTTACATACTTCTTAACCTCTGAATCCTATCATTTATTGGCGGGTGCGTGTTGAACATATTGGCAAACCACGAAACGGAACCCTTTTGATTTTTAAGCGGATTTGAAATATACAAATGAGCGGTGGCTTTATTGGCAACCTCCAAAGGTTCCTTATCTTCCGCTATTTTTTCCAACGCGCCGGCAAGACCCACCGGATATCTTGTTAATAATGCTCCGCTTGCGTCGGCTAGATATTCTCTGTTTCGGGATATAGCAAGCTGAATTAACGAAGCTATTACAGGGCTTAACGCCACCAAAATAAGCGCCAACAGCATTAAAACACCGCCTATATTGCTATCGTCCTTGCTTCTTTTTCTGTAAAACATAGAACGCGCCATAAAATCAGCTAAAAGTGTAACCGTTCCAACAAGAACCACTACAATTACCATAAGACGGGTATCAAAATTTTTGATGTGGGATAATTCGTGCGCGGCAACTCCTTCCAATTCCTCGTCTTCTAATCTTTCCACGGCTCCAGTGGTAAAAACAACCGCCGCATGTTTGGGGTCTCTGCCTACCGCAAAAGCGTTTATTGCGGTATCTTTTATGAGATAAACTTTTGGGGCGGGAATTCCCGCGCCGATGCACAAGTTTTCAACTATCCTAAAAACTTTAGGTTCCGTGTTTTTATCCACTTTAATAGCGCCGGATATACTAAGAGCTATTGAATCTGAAAAAAAGTAGCTAAAAAAGGAAGTTACTGATGAAATAACAACAGCAAAGAAAACCATACTATTTCCATACCCACTGATTTTACCAAAAACAAAACCTAAAAAGGTTATTAAAAGCACAAACAAAACCATAACTACCCAAGTTTTTCTTTTGTTAGAATCAATTTGGTTATATATAGTCATTTAAATTTATCAGAACTTAACATTAACTTCCTTTTTATCCGCCTCGCTTGCCTTAAAAAATTCCGCCTCTTTAAACTTTAGCATATTGGCAATTAGAACAGTTGGAAACACTCTTATTTTAGTGTTAAAGTTTAGAACATTGCTGTTATAAAACTGCCTTGAGTACGCAATTTTATTTTCGGTATCCGAAAGCTCGTCTTGCAATTCTCTAAAATTGTCGCTGGCTTTAAGGTCGGGGTAGTTCTCGGCAATCGCAAACAAACTTTTAAGCGCGCCCGTTAGAACATTGTCCGCTGAAGCCTTTTCTTGAGGAGATTTTGCGCCCAACATTGCGCTTCGGGCGTTAGCAACACTCTCAAAAATACTCTTTTCATGTGTGGCATACCCTTTAACCGTTTCAATAAGGTTAGGAATTAAATCCGACCTCCTTTTTAATTGAACATCTATACCGCTCCAAGATTCTTCAACGCGGGTTTTAGCCACAATAAGGCTGTTGTAAGTAAACCATACTAACCCAGCTATAGCCACTATAATAACGAAAATCGATAATAATGTTGTCATAATTTTAAATTCACCTCCTTATTCTATTAATTTTTAATTCTTAATTCTTAATTTTTATTGAATTCTTAATGTTTAAATTTTTAAAAATTAATACATTACAAATTGATTAAAAATTTTAAATTAGAAATTAAAAATTCTATATATTTAAAAACTTCAACATTTCACTTAAAGACAATGTATTTATCACATTTTTCTTCTCGCACCAACCCCTCCGAGCAACCGATACGGCGTAAGGCATAAATTTTAAGTCCTTCACACTATGCGCGTCGGTGTTCGTGGATAACAATACCCCTTGTTGTACCGCCTGTTTTACCAAATAATCTGGAAGGTCTAAACGGCTGGGCTGTCCATTTATTTCTAACACTTTATTGTGTTCTTTACAAGCTTTAAACACTACCTCCCAATCAACGCTATAACCTTCTCTTTCTGATATAAGCCGTCCGGTTGGGTGAGCGATAATTTTTATGTATGGGTTTTTTATTAAAGTTAAAAACCTTTCCGTTATTTGCTTTTTGGACTGTCCAAAAGAAGTGTGAATTGCTCCCACAGCGTAGTCAAACTCTTTTAATAATCTGTCTGGATACACCACTTTGTTGTCGGCAGAAACATTTATTTCGCACCCGAAGAGTACTCGCATACCTTTATGCGAACTATTATATTGTTCAATTTCTTTCCTTCTCGCCTCTATTGCAAGCATAACATCCGATTCGGTATGAGTGGAAAGGCTCATTTGATGGTCGGTAATTCCAAAATATTCATATCCTAAATTTTCGGCAGATGCTGTCATTTCACCAAAAGAGTTTTCTCCATCGCTATAAGTGGTATGAGATTGGAGGTCGCCTTTAATATCCGAAACAGTTAATAAATTAGGAATTTTGTTTCTTATAGCAAGCTCAATTTCCCCCAAATCCTCCCGCAATTCCGGCGAGATGTATTGCATATCCAAAAAGCGGTAAAAACCTTCCTCGGTGTCAAATTTAACCGTTTGGGGGCCCTTTTTTATACCATACTCCGATAAAGAAAGACCTTTTTCCAAAGCCACTTTTCTTAAATGGATATTATGAAGTTTTGAGCCGGTAAAATGTTGCAATAAAGAACCGTACGAATCGGGATTTTGGGTCATTATATCTACTTGAAAATCCCCCAGTATTATTACACTTGCCTTAATATCTCCTTTGCTGATAATTTTTGTAATTTTGGGGTACTTAACAAAGTAATTTATAACTTCGCGGGAATTTTTAGTGGCAACGGAAATATCTATATCCCCAACGGTGGCGGATTTGCG
>Ga0180007_10002628_pt1 | contig 21095 bp, 19 predicted proteins | sample MM_PC_MetaG_FD_121122 | JGI IMG/M metagenome (GOLD analysis project Ga0180007, IMG submission 121122) | Groundwater microbial communities from the Aspo Hard Rock Laboratory (HRL) deep subsurface site, Sweden - MM_PC_MetaG | ecosystem: Environmental > Aquatic > Deep subsurface > Groundwater... | reverse complement strand
TTCTTCGCTGTTCGGATAGCTATCTACTGTTACAGCTTCAAAGGACCATTTCTCTCCCCCTATCCCTGCGAAGCCCTACCACCCATTTAAGCTGTGAAGGGCGTAGCAGGATGGCGGAGAGGGAGGGATTCGAACCCTCGGTGGGTTTAACCCCACACCGGTTTAGCAAACCGGCGCACTAAGCCAACTATGCGACCTCTCCACTTTTCTACAAATATCTTTTATTTAGGAAGGAAAAGTGGACTTCGAACCCCGTAAGGGGTGAGAAGCCTTCTTTCTTCGCTTACTTTTACGCCTTATACCGCCTTTGCCTTTATACCAAAGCGTGTCTATTATACCAAACTTGTCCGGTTTTTGGAAAAAATTTTTCTCACCCGGATTTAGCCCGGTTGATCATGAACGCTACGTTCTCGTTAGCATTTTTAACTGTTATCTCGATATCCTTGTGCGCGTTCTGCCACACACGGAACACCTCATCGGCGAACCCCTGCCCTACGGTGTCGGTATCTTTAAAATCCATAATAACTATCTTGAACTTATCAAGATTTGTGAGTATGCGCCGAGCCTGGGATCTCGCGATATACGGCGCATCGCCCTGGTAAAGCTTAATAACCACTTCGGTCTTCCCGAAATCATAAGACTCATTGGTGTATTTCCTGAAAATATCATCAACGTTACGGGTTGAATCCAGGCTTACAGAGAACATGATCTTCGTGCCTCTTATATATTTGCCGCGCCGGATGAAAATATCCTCGATCAAGTTATCATATAACAATTTTTTACGCGCGCTTCGGATGACAAAAGTATCAGCGGCCTTTGACGTGAAAAAGATGCCCTCCCCGCTGTGGCCTTTAGGGTCGGTCGTTTCTTTGCCTTTTAAAAGGCGGTTAATAGCCTCATCGTAATCCGCGAAGCCCCTTTTCTCCATAATGTTATTAAAGATGCCGACGCCGTTATCGTTTACGCGGAACTTTATTTTATCTTGAGTTTTTTCCACATAAATATCGATAGTTTCTGATCTTGAGTGTTCTATAGCATTATTCACCATCTCAAGAAACGCATATTTCACGATACCCGCGACATTGTCCTTAATGTCCGTAAAGATACCGGTTTTTTTTGTGATCTCATCCAGAACACCGTCTTCTCTTAGATCATTGGATCGGATCTTAAGAAGATGCGCTTTGCACACCCGGGAAAGTTCCCGTGCGATGATCTCTTTATTGGCCGGCACATAATGCGCCGTGTTGGCCTTACCGATCAATACGATCTCTCCTTCATCGATCAAGCGGCTGAATAACCGGTGCACGTAGGCGCGCGAAAATCCGGTTGCCCGGACTATATCGGCCACTGTAACAGACCCGTTATTATCTAAAGCTTCTTTGATCGTGGATCTTATATCCATGCTGGCTCCTATGTAGACAACTTAAGTATATATTAAAAATTATTACTTGTCAACAAGTTGTATACGGATGCGGTAAATCAAGAGGAAATGGTTTACAACTTAATTATATTTCAGAAATATTATGTTGTATACAAGTTGCATACTGGTTGTTCGGTGATGTGTCACCTTTTAGCTAAGAAGAATTTCTGCAGGATATCGCGGCATTCGGCTTCCATGATGCCGCCTTGCACTTCAAGCGTATGATTAAAAAGTCCCGGTTTGGTAAGATCGATCACTGAACCGCACGCACCGGTTTTGGGATCCCAAGCGCCGAAGACTATTGCTTTTAGCCTCGCCAGGATCGCCGCTCCCGCGCACATCGCGCATGATTCAAGCGTCACGTAAAGCACGCAATCCGTCAAACGTTCATTCTCTAAATGGGCGCTTGCCTGTGTGATAACGATCATCTCGGCGTGAGCAGTGGGGTCTTTAAGCGTTTTTATCTGGTTATGCCCACGGCCGATCACTTCGCCTTTATGGACAATAACCGCGCCAACAGGGACTTCGTCCGCGTCAAACGCTTTGCGGCTCTCATTGAGTGCCTGCCTCATGTAAAGCTCGTGTTCCATTGTCATGTAGGGATTCTATCACAGATGGGGCCGAGTGTGCAAGGACACAAGAGCGCACATAGTGTCAAGGCACAAGGATAGAGGCGAGAAGCGATGAATAAGAACATGGGCTTTGCCATACGCCGAGGAACCATTATACTTATTTCATAGAACCGCAAAAGGAGGCATTATGATCACTCTCATGAGAAAATATTTATGGCCGGCTTTTCTTGTGCTATCCACGGTGACATTTCTTTTTTCCGGCGCGTGCGGTGTTTTGGCGGAAGAGTTAGAACCGATCAAACTCTCCGCGCCGCGGCTTGAGAAAGGGAAATTGTTGATGGAAGCGCTTTCGGAACGACAGTCATCAAGGTCGTTCAGTTCTGAACCGCTGCCGATAGAAGTGCTTTCTGATCTTTTGTGGGCGGCTTTCGGGGTGAACAGGCCGGATTCCGGCAGGCGGACCGCGCCTTCGGCCAGGAACTGGCAAGAGATCGATATCTATGTAGCGATGGAAAAAGGATTGTACTTGTATGATGCCGGCCAGAATGTTTTGCAGCCTGTCCTGGCACAAGATATACGCGCCGCTTGCGGCCTGCAGGCTTTTACCCAAATAGCGCCGGTCGATCTTATATTCGTCGCGGACCTGTCGAAGATGAGCGGTGACAAAACGATCACGGATTTCTATTCAGCGACTGATACGGGGTTTATCTCACAAAACGTGTATTTATTCTGCGCTTCAGAAGGACTCTCAACGGTTGTATTGGGCTGGGTAGACCGAATACGATTAGCTGAAATTATGGGGCTTAAGGAAAACCAGAAGATCGTGCTGACTCAGCCTGTGGGTTACGCGGAATAAGATCGTTTTATCGAAGTAACGCGCAGAATTTAGCCACTTCCGCTTTAACGTCATCCGCGGTGATCACCGCGGAAAGCGCGCATAGCACGTCCGCCCCGGCATCGAGGCATTCATGAGCGTTCTTGAGGTTGATCCCGCCTATCGCCGCGATGGGAACAAGGCATGCCTTTTTGATATCGCGTATCATCGAAACGCCGATCGGGGCGATGCTTGTGCCTTTGGTTGTGCTGTGGTATATGGGGCCAACACCTAAATAATCCGCGCCTTCTCTCTCCATATCAACGGCCGCGTCGACCGAGCGCACAGTCACCCCGACGATCCTGAATTTACCCATAAGGCTTCTTGCCGCCTCATATGGAAGGTCTTTCCCGCCCAGATGAACGCCGTCGGCGTCCGCGGCAAGTGCTATATCCACCCTGTCATTTATGATAAGCGGGATCTTCTTGCATATTTTTCTTAGTTCACACGCCTCAAGATACATATCACGAGTAGTGGAGATCTTGTTCCTGTACTGCACGCCGACAGCCCCGGCTTGAACGGCATCCCGCACGTCGTTGATGACACCCTGCCTGCTCAGGGCATGGTCTGTTATAAAATAATATCCGCGTGTCATTCTATTCTCCGCATTTTTTCTATCTGGTCTTCTGTAAGCTGATACAGGTTATCCAACATGTTCATTTTAAAAACGGCGGGGCCCCTGCTTTCCGCGGCGGCAAGTTCCGCCGCTATCCTGTAGCAGCAAAGCCCGGCAACGGCTGCCAGCGCGAGGTCTTTTTCCACCGCGGCAAAAGCGCCTATCACCGCGGTGCCCATGCTGCCGGCTCCCACGACCTGACTCAGCATGTCATGACCGTTTTTAACAACGAAATGCTTGCCGGCTCCGGCGACCACGGATGGGTTACCCGCTATAACAACCGTGCATTTTCTTTGCTTTGAAAACCCCACGGCAAGTTCTACGGCTCTACCCAGAACCATAACGGGATCGATGCTTTTCAGCCTGATCTGTTTACCGGAAAATTTCGCGATCTCCCTGATATTGCCTTTTATAAGGTCTATCCGCGTCTCGGCGGCGATCTCCATCGCTTTGTCATCTCTGAATCTTGAAGCCCCGACGCCGCAAATATCGAGGATCACGGGTATCCCCATGCTGTTTGCCACAACGGCGGAGCTTTTCATGGCTTCGGCCACACGCGCCTCCAATGTGCCGATATCCAGGACAAGCGCGGATGAATATTTTGTCATCGTCTCGGCTTCTTCCCGCGCATGCGTCATTAAAGGAAATCCGCCGAGTATTTTTACCAGGCTGGCGCAATCATTCATGGTCACCAGGTTCGTGATGTAGTGTATTATCGGACGGTCTCTCCGCACTTTTTCCAGAAGTTTATATATCTCCATCTTCTATCCTCCCGGCTTAAATTTCATTGTTGCCGCAACCGCGTGTTTCCATCCAGAGAGCCTTCTTGCGCGTTTTTCCGCGTCAAATTCAGGTTTGAAGGTCTTTCTCATATGCCAATTGTTTACAATGTCTTTTTTACTCTTCCAGTACCCGCACGATAGACCCGCCAGGTACGCCGCGCCCAACGCGGTTGTCTCCGGTATTGCCGAAGAAATGACCGGGATACCCAGAATATCCGCCTGGAACTGCATGAGAAATGAATTAACGGACGCGCCGCCATCCACTTTAAGTGACTTCACCTTATGTCCTATATCTTCCTCCTGCGCCTTGATGAGATCGTATGACTGAAAAGCAATGCTTTCGAGCGCGGCCCTTGTGATATGTTTCCGCGAAGTCCCACGGGTCAATCCAAAGATCGCTCCCCGGGCGCCCGGGTCCCAGTACGGCGCGCCTAATCCCACGAACGCCGGTACAAAGTACACTCCGTCGGCGCTTTTCACCGAACGCGCGTGCGTTTCAGAATCCGCCGCTGTCGCGATGGTTTTCTGCTGATCCCTTAACCATTTTACCACAGCGCCGCCGATGAATACAGCGCCTTCCAGCGCGTATTCCAACCCGTCGCCGATGTCCCAGGCCACGGTGGTTAAGAGCTTATTCTTTGATAAGATCGGTGTTTTTCCGGTGTTCATCAGCACGAAACAGCCTGTTCCATAAGTATTTTTCGTGTCTCCTTTTTTAAAACATGCCTGCCCAAAGAGTGCTGCCTGCTGATCTCCGGCAATGCCCCCTACCGGGATGCTTCGTCCGAAGATCTTCTTTTTTGTCATGGCAAAACATCCGCTTGACGGCGCGATGGAAGGCAGCATGCTGGAAGACACACCGAAAATGTTCAACAGGTCTTTGTCCCACTTGCCTGTGTTGATATTAAAAAGAAGTGTCCTTGAGGCATTGGTGGGCTCGGTGATATGCTCACCGGTAAGGTTGAAAAGCAGCCACGAGTCTATGGTGCCGAAACAAATATCGCCGCGCCTGGCGCGTTCCGACAGGCCCGGGACGTGCTCCATCATCCACATGATCTTTGTCCCGGAAAAATACGGGTCGATCAAAAGTCCTGTTTTTTTTCGTACGACCTTCTCATATCCCTTCTTCTTTAGTTTTTTGCACAGTTCTGTTGTTCTCCGGCACTGCCACACAATAGCGTTATGCGCGGGTTTACCCGTATCGCGTTCCCATAGAACCGTTGTCTCTCTTTGATTGGTGATCCCGATCGAACTGATCTTGCCGGCATCGATGCCGGCTTTCTTTATAGCGGAGATGGCCACCTGTTTCTGTGTTTTCCATATCTCTATTGGGTTGTGTTCCACCCATCCCGGTTTCGGAAAGACTTGCGTGAATTCTTTTTGATCGGAGGATACTATTTTGCCGAAGTGGTCGAACACAATGGCCCGCGAGCTTGTCGTCCCCTGGTCCAGGGCAAGTATATATTTGCTCATAAGGTATATAATCCTTTCGTTTTTTTGACTCTGGCCCTTTTTGAAGTATATTTTACTTATAGCACGAAGTCAAGGAACTGTAAAATGAAAGATAAATTTGATGTCGCCATAATCGGCGCCGGTGTAGTCGGCGCCGCCATTGCCCGGGAACTTGCGCGGTACGCGCTTGATATCGCTCTTTTGGATAAAGAGGTCGATGTCTCTTTCGGGACCAGTAAGGCAAATTCCGGGATCATACACGCGGGGTTCCATTCAACGCCGGGAACGCTCAAGGGAAAGCTTGAACTCGCGGGGAACCGCATGTTCGACCGGCTTAGTGAAGAGTTGGAGTTCCCTTTTGAGAGGCGCGGTGAACTTATGGTCGCTTTTACGGAAGAAGAACTCCGGATCCTGAACGATTTCTACGAACAGGGCAGGGAAAACAACGTGCCTTACATGGAGCTTCTCGGCGCGAAGCGCACACTGGAGATGGAGCCTCACCTGAGCCCGGATGTGTTGGGTTCGCTTCACGCGGCCACCGCGGGCATTATCGGTCCTTATGAATATTGTTTCGCGCTTGTAGAGAACGCTGTTCAGAACGGGGTCGAACTGCTTACATCGGCGAAGGTGATAAAGATAAACCGGAAGAAAGACAGCCTTGAGCTTGTAACAGAAAGCGGTCTTAAGTTATCAAGCCGATTCGTTATTAACGCCGCCGGCCTTTACGCGGACGATATGGCCCGCCTCGTAGGCCTGAAAGATTTTAAGATACTCCCGCGGAAAGGCGAAGAATACCTGCTGGATAAACGCGTCGGCACTCTTATTCATCGCGTTATATTTCCCGTGCCGACAAAAATATCGAAGGGGATGCTGGTAATACCAACGGTCGACGGCCCCGTAATGGTAGGCCCGACGGCCGTGGATATCGACACAAAAGACGATTTCAGCACCACGCGCGCCGGCCTGCAGATAGTTTTCTCGCACGCGCAGAAGATGGTCCCCGATGTCCGGACAACGGATATCATCACTTCTTTCGTGGGGATAAGACCTGTCGCGACAGGTAACGATTTTATTATCGGCCCCACAAAGATAAAAGGTTTTATAAACGTCGCTGGAATACAATCGCCCGGCCTTACCGCCTCGCCCGCCATAGCGGAAATGGCGCGCGATATCCTGCTTAAAGAGGGGCTTAACCCGGATGTGCGGCCGGACTTTAACCCAAAAAGAAAAGCTATCACCCGGGTCAGGGCTTTTATAGAGAACCGTAAGTTCAAAAAACTGGAAGAGGCCGTCAATGCGAATAAGGATTATTCAAAACTTGTCTGCCGCTGTGAAAACGTCACCGAGGCGGAAATAGTCGCCTCTATCCGGAGGGGGCACATAACATTAGACGCGATAAAGTTTGAGACCCGGGCGGGCTCCGGCAGATGCCAGGCAGGTTTTTGCACCTCCAGGATCATGCGGATCATCGGAAGAGAGACCGGAATACCTATGGAAAAGATCACTAAAAAGGGCCCGGGATCAGAGATCGTTCCGCTGCCGGAAACAAAAGGAGGGGCGACGTGAGGCGTAAGGTCGATGCGCTTATCATCGGCGCCGGCCCCGCGGGGCTGGAGGCCGCTTTAGCCCTTAAAAATTCCGGCATAAACGACATCCTTATCATCGAAAGAGAAAACACGCCCGGCGGGATACTTATGCAATGTATCCACAACGGGTTCGGCCTGCATCATTTCAAGGAAGAACTGACAGGCCCGGAATATGCCGAACGCTGCATAGAAGCGGTGCGCGCTAAAAATATCGAAGTGCTGACAAACGCCTGCGCGCTTGATATCCTCGCCGGCGAAAATGGTAAAGAGATCATCGTCCTTTCCGAGGAAAAAGGCACGATGGAGGTCAATGCCGCCGCCGTCATACTGGCCATGGGCTGCCGTGAAAGGAACCGCGGCAATATTGCCATACCGGGCAGCCGGCCGGCCGGCATCATGACCGCCGGTTTCGCTCAAAAAATGTCTAATATCCGCGGGTACCTGCCGGGCAAAGAGATCGTTATCCTGGGATCCGGAGATATAGGGCTCATAATGGCCAGGCGCCTTACTTGGGAAGGTTCTCATGTAAAAGCGGTCATCGAAGTACAGGCATGCCCGGGCGGATTAAACCGTAATATCGTCCAATGCCTGAATGATTTTGATATTCCTCTTTATCTTTCGCACGCTATCACGAATATCAAGGGCACCCGGAGAATAGAAAGCGTGGACGTATCCCCGATAGATAAACACTTTGATCCATTGGATAAAGGCAGCTTCAGCCTGGACTGCGACTGTCTGCTTCTTTCAGTGGGGTTAATACCTGAAAACGAACTCTCGTTAAAAGCCGGCATCGTGCTGGACGACGTAACGCGCGGGGCATTGGTTGACGCGAACCTTATGACTTCGGTGCCGGGTATTTTCGCGTGCGGCAATGTTCTGCATGTTCATGATCTGGTTGATTATGTATCCGAAGAATCGTCGTATTGCGGCGCGCGGGCCGCGCTTTACATAAAAGGAGAACTTAAAGGAGGCGCTGAGATCCCGGTTAGCGCGGGCAATATGGTGCGTTACGTTCTTCCGACCAAGGTCCGGCAAGGCGGGAAAGCCCTTCTGTCGTTGAGGTGCATGGCTCCGGTTCAAAACGTTACGCTGGTCATTAAAACAGATACCGATGAGCTTTACACAAAAAAATATAAGAAGATCTTCCCGAGCGAAATGCAGCGGATCCGGCTTGATGTGATCCCGGACAACACGCGGCATCTTGAAGTGTTTTTTAGAAGTGAGGATACGCAATGAAAAAAGAGCTTATCTGCATAACCTGCCCCATTGGGTGCCGCCTGGACGTCACCTGCGATAAAGAGCATATCATCGATGTGCAGGGAAATACCTGCCCGCGCGGTGTGAAATACGCGGAGAAAGAGATATTCCATCCTGAACGGGTCGTCACAACCACCGTCAGGATATCCGGGTCCGGTATTGCGCTCTTGCCGGTGAAAACGGCGGGAACCATACCTAAAGAACTCGCCGTCAAAGTGCTGAAGCTCGCGTTTAAAGTGAGTGTACAGGCGCCGGTCAAGGCCGGTGACGTTATAATCAAAGATGTTCTGAATACGGGGATCGATCTGGTGGCAACGCGAAGCCTGTCTTAAGGATCATTCCAATCCTATTTTTTCTTCGATAATGAAATTTTTCTGAAAATCCAGGTCACGCGTTAATTCCGGTATCTTGAACTGGCCGTCGTGGACGCCTTCTTTCACGCGTTTCGCGCGGTATTTCTCGAATTCCCCTTTGGCCACGACCAAAAGAACAGGCGAAGAAAGAAGCTGCGCGTCTCGCACATACTCGTATTCCCTGCTTGCGGCGCACAGTTCTTTTTCAAGGTCCGCAAGGAAGCTTTTTTTCTCAGAAAGGGGCGGATCGCCCGCGAATTCCACCAAGAACGCGTAACGCGGCATTATGTCTTTTTCCATGCAGGCGCAGAAAAAATCTATCATTATCTCGCGCCGTGCCAGGACATTGCCTGCGGCTTTATTCACTTGTGATCCGTATAATTTTTCTCCGGCGAATGACGCGACGTCACCCCTCTTCTGAACGAACTCTATTAAAGGCGTTTTCCCAAAAAATCCGGTGACAAGGATAATATCGTCCGTATTGTACCTGTACAGCCCGCTCGGGGTCGTTACCACAAGGCAATATTGCTTGTCCTTTTCAAGCTGGGAACATAAGAGAAAACGCTTATTCTCTTTCTCCATATCCTCGGCCGGAATAAATTCATAAAAGTTTGTGTTTATGGCAAGCACCCCGCTGGCGCCTTTATCGCTTGTGGGGATAGAGCTGCGCGCTTCTGTTGAAAGGCAGCCGATATCCCTTATAGACACTCGACCGAAATATACCGGTATCTCTTTCAGATACAATTTCATCGTACCGGCTTTCCAGCATTCTATCAGTTCCAATCCGGGCCAGAAATCTTTCGGCAACAGTTCTTTTTTTTCATCCAGGATGCGTCTGAGTGCGGCCGCGCGGACGGGATTCGGCTTTAATCGTTTCTCGATGGCCGATCGGATATCCCCGGAAATATTTAGATCTTTATCAATCGTTCCTTTTTCTATGTCCTTGATGAGGCGCTCCTGCCATCCGGCGATCTTACGGCACAAAAGGACCGCTGTGTTTGGATTTAATGTCGCGAACGTTGTAACATTATGCGCAAGAGCAACGCGCAATATGCAATAGTACCTCGCCTCGAAATCTTTTATATTAAAAATTTCATGCGGAAGGACATAAAAACGCTTTATGAGAGCGGGCAAGTTTTGATACGCGTGCCCGCTTGCCGCGCCGCAAGGTATCCCGGCGCTTGTATAACATTCCGTCCCCTGGCTGATGACGGCAAGTATCTTTCCGTCAAGTGTGCCCGGGTGGCTCATGGCGATATGATACGCCCAGATAGCCATTATTTCGGCGTTCTTCCGGCATGAATATCGCGTAACGGGTATGATCTTCGATTTGCCGGTGGTCCCGCTGGTAAGATCAAAAAAGACAGGCGCGTCCACAGTAAGGAGGTTCTTTTCCCCATCGGCCGCGCGGTCTATGTACGGCCGGAGTGTCTTGTAGTCGTTTAACGGAACACCTGCTTGATACACCGCCACAGACTTTATCTCCGCGAACCCGTGTTTCAGACCGTATTCAGTCGCTTTGTTGCGCTTAAGATATTCAAAAAGAACTTTCGCCTGGGCGGTGTCCGGATCCCGGGTGGCCTCGGCGAACGCTTTCGCTTTAAACGCCAGCAGTTTTAATAGAAAATATGTGACATTCATCTTGAGCGTCCCCGGCCGTTCCGGATCCAGTACAGTATATCCGAGAATACCTTCTCTTTACCCCTGTCTATCTCAAGGCCGTGATACATCCCCTGATATGAAATCATGGTCTTATTTCTTGTCTTTAATTTTCTGAATATTTTTTTACTGCTTCCCGGTATCACCAATTCGTCATGTTCGGCGAGCAAAAATAATGTACGCGTTCTTATCCATCCTTTAAAAAACTGCGCCTGCACCTGCGCGATAGCTATATCGAACAATAATCTGGACGTAGCCAACCTGTGTTCACGATGGTCATTATCCAAATCCCTGACGCACTCCTCGTCACGTGTACACATCCGCGATTTAAACGGCATCCTGAACTGCCTTTTCGGTTTAAACAACGCCTCAAAAAAGATCTCAATATAATCTGTCGCTTTGAATTTTAAATTGCTGGTGAACGCCGGTGAGATACAGATAAGCCCGTCGAACATCTCAGGGAACAGCGCGGCTATAAGAAAAGATATAAGCCCTCCCATGCTGCTACCCAGTAAAACAACTTCCTTGCCCGGATGTTCCGCCCTGATGATATCGTTCAGCCTGTGTATATCCTTGAAATACACGTTAAAAGACTCGACATGCCCTTTTAAACTTTTAGTCTCCCCGAACCCTCTTAATTCTATGGCATATGAAGAAATATTGTTGCCACTCAAAAAATTCGCCATGTATGCCCAGCGTCCGCCGTACGCTCCAAGCCCATGGACAAGGAGAAGCACGGTTTCGGAAGAACCCGGGCCCGCTTCCCATACCCTGTACATAATGCCCGTTGTCTGATCGGTTTTGACGGCCGGAATATCCATATTATTGTTTTTATTTATGTTTTTGTGAAAAATGTTGCCCCGCACTCTTTTTGAAGTATATTTGAGTTATAGGTACAAGTCAAGAAACCGGAGGTGTCATGCGTATTTTTATAGGCGAGCTTATCGGAACAATGGTGCTTGTTCTCCTGGGAGACGGCGTAGTAGCGAACGTGCTTCTTAAAAAAAGTAAGGGCGAGAATTCCGGATGGATAGTTATAGCCACGGGTTGGGGATTTGCCGTCGCAATGGCCGTATATGTCTCAGGATGGGTAAGCGGCGGACATGTTAACCCGGCCGTTACTATCGGCTTCATGGCGATCGGCAAATTGACCCTGCCTCAAACGGTTCCCTATTTCGCCGGGCAGTTCATCGGGGCGTTCATCGGGGCGGTACTGGTATGGCTTGCCTACAAACCGCACTGGGAAGCGACTGATAACCCCGACCATAAGCTGATGATATTCTGTACGGTACCGGCGATCCGCAAACACGGCCTTAATTTGCTTACCGAAATCATCGCGACGGCCATGCTTCTTTTGGGAGTCCTGTGCATCTTTGACATACACAATTCTATCGGCAAGGGCGTGGGGCCGTATGTAGTTGGTTTGCTTGTTTTTAGCATAGGGTTGTCACTCGGCGGGCCTACCGGTTACGCGATCAATCCAGCCCGCGATCTATCGCCGCGCATAGCGCATTTTCTACTGCCGATACCCGGTAAACGGGATTCCGACTGGGGTTATTCGTGGGTGCCGATCCTCGGCCCGGTAATAGGATGTCTCCTGGGGGCGTTCCTGTACAAAATAGTTTTCGCGCAATATCTTGGTAATTAAGACTCAAGTCGTGAGTGGATACTCAATACTCAGTGTAGCGCGTCGCTTAATAATCCAGCCAGGTGTCCGGTTTGCCGTCGGCGTTAGTGTCTTTCTCGGCTCTTATAGGTTTCCCTGTTTCGTAATAGATCCATTCGTTCATTTTGCCGTCACCGGTGGTATCGGCGGTAACCGCGACTATCACGCCGTTCGCGTCATAAGTCTCGATCGCATCGATAACGCCGTCGTAGTTCTTGTCAATTTTCACTTCCCGCGGTACCGCATTTTTGGCCTCGATCCCCTGTGCCGCCGCGCATTGTCCGCTGTACGTCAAATATATTGCCGCGATACTTAAACAAAAAATTGATGTTTTTATCATCGTATTTTCTTTTTTTTAAGTTATTCTTTCTTTTTTCCGCGATTAAGTTTTTTCTCTTTCGCGGGTATCTTTTTATCAAGGTACTGTTTTGCTTCTTTGTCGTTGGGATCTATCGCGAGGATTTGATGGAACATATTTTTTGAGTCATCAAGCTCGTCCATGTAATAGTGGAACAGGCCTTCCTCGTAAAGCTTGTTTATCTTTTTTCTGTCACTATCCGAAACCGCGGGCGCAGTTTTTTCCGCTTTTTTGACCGGCTCTTTTTTGACCGAGGCGGGTTTTGTCACTTCCTTGACCGCCTTCTTTTCGGGCGCCGCCAGCTCTCTTTTAGAGCTGCGTCTCTTCTTGCCGCGCTCAGCCTGTTTTTGTTTCTTTTCTTTCTGTGCTTTCTTTTTTATATCCTGAGCTTTCTTTTCTTCGGCTATGCGTTTTTCCTGTTCGGCCTGTTTTTTTTCCTCAAACTGCTTTTTCTCTTTTGCCTGCTTTTGCTTGTTCAGCACTTCCTGTTCTTTTTTAAGAGCGTCTTTTTTCGCCTTTTCTTGTTTCCGCAGCTCTTCCGCTCTGGCTTCTTTCTGTTTTTTCAGTTGTTTCTGTTTTTCTTTGTCTACGCTTTCTTCCGCGCTGCCGGCATTTTCCCGCCTGGGCGCGGAAACTTTTGCCTTTTTAAGAGCTCTCCGTTTGGTTTCCTGCTGCTGTTTTATGCGTTTTGTGCGTTCTATCTCTTTACGCCGGGCAGGTATTTTTTTCTCCACGTAGAATTGCGCTTTCCAGTTCTTGGGATCTACGCCGAGAGCTTTCTTGAAGGTGCTTTCGGCTTTGTTAAGATCGCCGTCGCGATATTGATCCCTGCCTTTTTGTAAAAGGTCATCTACTTTTGACTCTTTTTTTGTCTTTGTAACCGGTCTTTTTGTTTCCGCTTCTTGTGTTTTCTTTGTTTCACTTTGCCTCTTTTGGCTTCTCTTCTCTTTGGCTCTCTTTGCCGCTTGAGCCCTTTCCTTTTTAGCGTTTTTTTCCAACGCTATCTTATCTTGTCTGGCTTTTTTATCGGCGGCTCTCTTATCTTGTCTGGCTTTTTTATCGGCTGCGGCGTTTTCTTTTTTCTTTAAGGCGGTACGCTTCTTTTGACGTTCGGCCTCTTTTTTCTTTATGAGTGTGTTCCTTTTTTCTTTCAGCTTCTCCGCATCCAACGTTTTCTCTTCTTTCTTTACGTCTTCTGCCTGAACCCGGACAGAAGGAACCGCAAAAAGAACCGCGATAGAAAAAACGCACGACAAGAACAATTTTCTTCCGAATGAGTTCAACATTTTTTATTACCTCCCTGTTTTATGTAATATACCGTTAAGTTTAAAATATAGAGGGACCTGTGTCAAGTTTTTACGCGTTTCTGCCGCGCCGATAAATACGCATCCGAAGATCACCCATAATATCACCGGCACCCATCCGAAACACGCGCCCAGAACGGGTCCGACGATTGGGCCGGCGCCGGCGATAAACGCGAAGTGGTGTCCGAACACCACGGGCGCTTTTGTCGGAACATAATCAATGCCGTCATTTGAATTTATGCGCTGGAGTGGGGGGGGCCTTATGCCGAAGAGGTTCGAAAGATGCCTCCCGTAAAAAACGTACGCCAAAAAATAGACCGCTACCCCGATGACCAATAAAAGCGCGCTGTTCATAATATTGTTATGTTACGGCTTCTCCGGCGGCAACGGAGCCGCGGAGATCTCGAGCCTGGCCTGACATCTCAGGCACCGTGAAGCTTCTCTTGTTGCTGCTTCTTCATCGAAGCTTTTTTCGACTTGCAGAAAATCATTTATTCTTTTTTTCACCGGACGGACCGGAATCTTTACGCGCTCCCTGTCGGCAAACCCCTCTTCCCTGCCGAAACAAACATCAATTTCCTCAAGCGGCACTATCCTTTGGTCGATCCTGCCGGCGCCGCCAAGACACTTCTCTATGGAATCCGCCGCTACCCTCCCGGCCTGTATTGCTGAAATAATGGAGTCCGGGCCGGTAACGACATCTCCCCCGGCGAATACGCCTTCCCGTGACGCGGCAAGCGTTTCCGGATCCGCAATGATGCGTCCCTTCTTATCCGTTGAAACGTTAAGTCCCGCCGGCACATCCGGCCTTTGCCCGATGGCCATTACCAGGCTGTCTGCTTCGACGATAAACTCACTGCCTTCGATCGGGACAGGACGGCGTCTACCGCTCGAATCCGCATCGCCAAGCTCCATGCGGATGCTCTCAAGGATCAGCTTGTTTTTTTCAGTCCGCACCGCAACCGGCGTTGTGAGAAAATCTATTACAACTCCTTCTTCCAATGCTTCTTCTATCTCTTCGGGCGCCGCTGGCATCTCGGAACGGCTACGACGATATAGCATGGTCACTTTCTCAGCGCCAATTCTAAGCGCGCTTCTCGCCACATCAATAGCGACATTACCTCCGCCGACAACCGCTATCTTGCCGCTAAGATCTATTTCCCGTCCGAAGTTTATCGCTTCTAAGACCGATATGCCGTCCAGTACACGCGGGTCTTCTTCACCCGGTATTCCCATCTTCATGCCGTGTGAAGCGCCTAATGCCAAAAATATCGCGTCGGATCCCTGATCGAACAACTCATCGGTAGATCCGATCTTCGCGTTGATTTTTATCTCAACACCTATCTTCATGATATCCGCGATCTCTTTATCCAAAATATCCGCCGGTAGCCGGTATCTTGGTATGGTAGACCTCATCATGCCGCCCGCTTCAGGCATAGCCTCAAAAACGGTAACCGTATGTCCGGACTTGCGCAAAAACCACGCGGCGGTCAATCCCGCCGGCCCGGAACCCACTATAGCCACTCGCTTTCCCGTATCGGGGGCGATCTTAACTTTTTTCCGCCAAGCGCCGGAATCTTTTTCCGCGACAAACTTTTTCAACGCCCGTATCGCTATGGGATCGTTCACATCATCTCTGAAACATTTTTCTTCACATGGATGCGTACATACGCAACCCAGCACATGCGGGAACGGGACCGTCTCGCGTATCACTTCAAGAGCGTCCTGAAAACGCCCTTCGGCGATCAACCGCACATACCGCGATACATCAATGCCGGCAGGACAGGCATGCTCGCATGGCAGGAGCACAGCTTTCTTATCTTTTTCATCGAATTGTATCTTGTCTCTCAAAGCGCCTGTCGGACAGACCTCAACACAAGCACGGCAGAACTTACACCCGGAGTCTTTTATTTCACTGTCCACTCCCGTCGACACAAGCGCATCCGTTCCCCGGTGAGCAAGGCCGATCGCTCCGATCTCCCTTACTGCCTGGCAAAACCTCACGCACCTCCCGCAGAGAATGCACCTGTCGAGATCTCTTGTAAAGAGCGGCTCATCCGATATCACCGGCAGGCCTTTTGTGCGCGGAACATACCCTGTGAGCTTTTCTTCTATGCCTATCCAATCGGCCACCTTTTTAAGCTGCGAAGAAGGTTCGAGATCCGCCGGGTGTTCACTTAATATCATCCATAAGACCTCCGCCCGAAGTTTACGTATTTCGGGGGTCTCTGTTCTTACAATCATACCTTCTGAGGCGCAAGCCGTACATGAAGTGGTTAAGTCCCTGGCTCCTTCGATCTCGACAATACATAAACGACAGGCGCCTATAGGAGCGATGTCCGGATGATAACAAAGATTCGGTATATAAATACCGGCATCCGTGGCCGCTTCGAAGACGGTCTTACCAGCTTGCGTCGTGATATCTTTTCCGTTTATGTTTATTCTTATCATCTTATCGCCTTAAAACGGCATGCTTCAATACATGCTTTGCACTTTATGCATTTTTCTTTGTCTATTTTCGCTTTTCCTTTTGGTTCCCACTCAATCGCACCCGCCGGGCATGCCTTATAGCATAAACCGCATTTAACGCATTTTTCTTCAATGACCTCGAATTTTATCAGGCCGGTGCAAACATGAGCGGGGCACGTCTTGTCTTCTATGTGGGCCTTATACTCATCAGCAAAATACTTTAATGTCGTAAGCACCGGGTTGGGCGCGGTGTTCCCAAGCCCGCAAAGCGCTGTTTTACGGATGTTCTCTCCCATTTCCTGAAGGAATTGCAGATGTTCCTCTTTACCGTTGCCCGACGATATCTCTTCTGTAACTTCAAGCATCCTTTTTAAACCTACTCTGCAAGGAACACATTTTCCGCATGATTCCGCTACAGTGAATTTTAAGAAAAATTTCGCTATATCCACCATGCAGGCTTTTTCATCAAGCACCACCATACCGCCGGATCCCATTATGGCGCCGGTCTTCGTTATGGATTCATAGTCGATGGGCGTATCCAGAAGGCTCTCCGGAAGGCATCCGCCCGAAGGCCCGCCTATCTGAACGCCTTTAAATCCCGCTTTCGCGTCAAGCATGCCGCCGCCCGGGCCGAATACAAGTTCTCTTATCGTCGTCCCCATCGGAACTTCGATCAATCCCGTATTCTTGACCTTGCCGGCAAGCGCGAACACTTTTGTCCCCTTGCTTGTTCCAGTGCCGATAGAAGAGAACCATTCCGCGCCCTCGACAAGAATATGGCTTATATTCGCGAAAGTCTCGACATTGTTGATCAGGGTCGGTTTCCCCCACAAACCTTCGTTAGCGGGGAAGGGAGGACGCGGCCTGGGCATACCCCGGCGTCCCTCGACAGACGCGATCAGCGCGGTTTCCTCTCCGCAAACAAACGCTCCGGCGCCTTCTTTCACCTTTATTGCGAACGAAAACTCTGTTCCCAATATGTTCCTTCCCAGAAAACCTTTTTCTTCGGCCTGTGCTATGGCCTTCTTTAATCTCTTAAGCGCAAGCGGATATTCGGCGCGGCAGTACACATAAGCTTCCCCGGCCCCGATCGCGTAACCGGCGATAATGATCCCTTCGATCACCGCATGAGGATCTCCTTCAAGTATGCTGCGATCCATGAACGCGCCCGGGTCGCCTTCATCCGCGTTGCATATGACGTATTTCACTTTCCCTTTTGCCGCGCGGCACAAACCCCATTTTACCCCGGTGGAAAACCCGGCGCCTCCCCGTCCGCGCAATCCGGACTTCTTGATCTCGTTTATCACTTTCTCCGCGCCCATTTCGCTCATCGCTTTCTTCAAGGCTTGATATCCGCCGGCATCCAGATATTCACTTATCTCTTCCGGATTTATGTGCCCGCAATTAGCCAGGACTATCCGCTGCTGATCTTTGTAAAAAGTTATATCCCTGTAATGCGGGACGGCTTTACCGGTGGCCGGATCCTTGTACAAAAGCCTTTCGACTATCGTATTTTCCTTTAGATGCGATTGCACGACTTCATGAACATCTTCAAGCTTTACATCACAATAAAAAATGCCTTCGGGTTCTATGATAATTATGGGGCCCCTCTGGCAAAAACCATGGCATCCGGTAAAATCAACTTTAACGGATCTCCCGAGCTTCGCTTTCTTGACCTCCGATTCGAGTGCCTCTCTTATTTGCGGCGCCTTTCCCGACACACAAGCGGTTCCCTGGCATATTAAAACTGTTATTTCATTCTTTGCCATGCTGTCCCCTGTCACTTCTTCGCGCGATATTCCTCTATTAAAGTTTTAAGTTTCTGAATCGTGCATTTGCCGTGAAAATCTTTGTCGATCATGATAACGGGCGCCATACCACAGCACCCGAGACACGCCACTCTTTCTAAAGAGAACATTCCGTCGGCTGTCGTTTCACCTTCGGTAATCTCCAGCGCTTTTGATAAATGATCCAGTATTTCTTTGCCGCCCATAACATAACAGGCGGTTCCCTGGCACACCTTTATTGTATGTTTTCCACGCGGTGTGAGATAAAACTGGGTGTAAAATGTCAGGATCCCGTAAACCACCACGGGGAATATTGAAAGTTCACGGGCTATAACTTTAACGGCTTCTCTGGGGACATACCCGTAAGAACCCTGGATATCCTGCAATATCGGGATCACCGCGCCCTTTTCGCCGCCATGCTTTTTTACTATTTTTTCTATGTCCTGGATCTTTACTTTCACCTATAACCTCTTTTTTACTGTTATACCCTCATAACAGTGCATATGCACTGACTCCTTATTTCCGCTAGTGTTTTATGGCATCCGGCCGTACATTTCCCGGACAAAAGTCCCGAAAACGTCATCATTGACTTTCTGGGGTGTGCGCCGCATCTTCTGGTAACATCCATGTTACGTATGCTTGATTATACCATTAAGTCTCTGGAAAAAAAGAGAAATTTCCCTCTTCGTAATATGGAAAATATACTATTTATTTTTTTCTGATTTCGACTTTTATGCGCATTTTTCGGACAACCGTCCCGAACACATCGTTAATGATCTCCTGTCTTACACAGTAATAAATATTCTTGCCGTCCCGGCGCTGATCGATCAGGTCACAATTCCGCAATATCTGGAGATGATGTGAAATAGTGGGCTGCGATGTTTTGAATCCCGAACATATGTCCGTGACATTCATTTCCTCTTTTGACAGCAGGCTAAGTATTTCCTGTCTCGTATGGTCCGCAAGAGCTTTAAATATTTTAACGAGATCATATTTTCTCATTTTTACGCGCCCTGTTTCTTCTCACCCTGTTCTTCGATCACAAATGTCCCTTTTTTCTTGTTGAGATCCACGCGAATATTTGAACCTTCGGATATTTTACCCTCCAAAAGCTCCATCGCCATCCTGTCCTGTATTTCTTTCTGGATAAGTCTCTTCAGCGGACGCGCGCCGTAGTCCGGATCGTACCCGCGTCTGGCGAGTTCTTTTTTAGCCGCGTCCGTGACCGCGACTTTGATATTCCTTTTTGTCAATCGCTCTACGATCTCGCCCAGTTCCAGGCTGACTACTTTCAGGATATCGTCTTCTGTTAATTGGTTAAAGACGGCCGTTTCGTCGATGCGGTTCAGGAATTCCGGACGGAAATGCTGTTTCACCTCATTAAGCACTGACCTGTCTATGTCTTTCTTTGACCTTGTTTTATCGGTAAAATATTGAGTGCCGATATTGGACGTCATCACAATGATAGTGTTTTTGAAATCCACCACATGCCCCTGATTATCCGTAAGCCTGCCGTCATCAAGTATTTGAAGAAGGATATTGAACACGTCACGATGCGCTTTTTCCATCTCATCAAGAAGGATCACGCAGTAAGGCCTGCGGCGGACTTTTTCGGTAAGCTGCCCGCCTTCTTCATATCCCACATATCCCGGAGGCGCGCCTATAAGCCGGGAGACGGCGTGTTTCTCCATGTATTCTGACATATCGATCCTTACCATCGCGTCGGGATCGTTAAAAAGGAACCGAGCGAGCATACGCGCCATATGGGTCTTTCCCACGCCGGTGGGGCCAAGAAAAAGAAACGACCCTATCGGCCGCGCGGGGTCTCCCAACCCGCTTCTTGAGCGCCTCACGGCATTGGCTATTTTTTTTACCGCCGGATCCTGACCGACCACTCGTTCCTTCAGGATGTCTTCCATGTGGATAAGTTTCTCAACCTCGGATTCCTTTAACTTGCTCAAGGGGATACCCGTCCACTGGGATATGATCTTGTCGATATCGTCATCATCCACTTCCTCTTTGAGCATTTTCTGCTCCTTTTGAATGGAATCAAGCGCTTTGGTCTCATCATCGAGAGCCTTTTGCAATTCCACAAGTTCCCCATACCGGATCCGGGACACCTCGCCCAGGTTGCCGTTTTTTTCGGCGCCGGCTTCGGCGGCTTTTGCCCTGTCGATCTTTTCTTTGATCCCGCGTATTTTGTTTATGGCCTGCTTTTCTTTATCCCAGTGCGCTTTCTTTTTGTTCAAGTCACCCCGCAGCGCTTTGAGTTCATTGTTTATCGCCGAGATCTTTTCTTTTTTGACTTTCGTTTCCGATTCTTTTCCCAGGGCCTGGCGTTCTATTTCGAACTGCATTATTTTTCTTTGTATCTGGTCTATCTCGGTCGGAACACTATCGATCTCTATTCTCAGCTTGGATGCCGCTTCATCCATAAGATCGATGGCTTTATCGGGCAGGAACCTGGCAGTTATGTATTTATCCGACAAACTCGCGGCCGCGATAATGGCTGAATCCGCGATCCTGACACCGTGATGAACTTCGTATTTTTCTTTAAGCCCCCTCAATATGGCAATGGTGCTTTCAACTGTGGGTTCACCAATGAATATCTGCTGAAAACGCCGTTCAAGGGCTTTATCTTTTTCGATAAATTTTCTATATTCATCGAGTGTCGTGGCACCTATGCAACGCAATTCTCCCCTGGCAAGCATGGGCTTAAGCATGTTTGAGGCGTCCACCGCGCCGGGAGCGCCGCCGGCCCCTACGATTGTATGCAATTCGTCTATAAACAATATTATCCCACCGTCTGCTTCTTTGATCTCTTTAAGAACGGCTTTTAATCTGTCCTCGAATTCTCCCCGAAATTTGGCGCCGGCGATCAATGCGCCCAGATCAAGCGCCACCACACGTTTATCTTTCAAACGGTTAGGCACATCACCC
>Ga0180007_10002627_pt1 | contig 21101 bp, 22 predicted proteins | sample MM_PC_MetaG_FD_121122 | JGI IMG/M metagenome (GOLD analysis project Ga0180007, IMG submission 121122) | Groundwater microbial communities from the Aspo Hard Rock Laboratory (HRL) deep subsurface site, Sweden - MM_PC_MetaG | ecosystem: Environmental > Aquatic > Deep subsurface > Groundwater... | reverse complement strand
GGTGATAACAAACACAGCATGCTTCCCTGTTTCTGATCGGCTCCGCGCATCAGGCCCTCCTCGCTTGAACCGATTTTAATATGAACCAGTCAACATCAGGGACTTTTTCAACAGCCTGCTAGGTTTGGGGTGCCTTATGAAATGCATGATGATGATAGAAGTTGGATTTGGTGGGAATTTGGGTTATTTGACGGAGAAAAATGGCACTCATTTCACCTAGACGATTCTTATCGAATAAGTCTTGAAAGTGGGAGCGTTGACGAGGAAGATGCAAAAAGGCGCGAGAAGGTGGTAAAAACAATTTATGGTGCGTTTAAAGAGGCAGCTGATAACATCAAGTTGTAAATAGAAAAAGTTTTAGAGGCGCGGTCATGAAACGCATTCTCGCAGCCCTGTTCTTGGTCATTCTCCTGGCCTCCCCGGCCTGGGCCGGGCAGTGCGCCATCCCCCCCGGCGGCCAGTGCAGCCTGTCCATGGACCCCACGCCCGCCTCGGTGGAAATCGTCAACCTGGACCAGGACAAAGGGGGCACGGCGCTTGGTTTTTGGCTCTACTCGGTGCAGACCGATCCCCGCCGGGTGTCGGCCGGGCTGAACCCCGGCGAGGCGGCGGTTTTCGCGCCTCCCCAGGCCAAGGACGGCCAAGGCAACGCCTTCACTGCCCGCACTTTGGTTATTTTCAACATAGGTACGGCCAACTTAAGCGCCCGCACCGTGAAATGAAAAACGGCGATTTCGCCGCCCGAAAAGGGTGACGGCGTCCCTTTGTTGACAAGGCCCCACGTGGGTGGTTTAATTCATACCCCACTAAAATTACGAGGCAAAAAGGAGACTTTAGGGATGGGTTACGACTACCTGTTCTCCAGCGAATCGGTAACCGAGGGACACCCCGACAAGGTGGCGGACCAGATTTCCGACGCCATCCTTGACGCCATGCTCAAGGACGACCCTGAGTCACGGGTAGCCTGCGAAACCCTGGTTACCACCGGCATGGCCATGGTGGCCGGTGAGATAACCACCGATACCTATGTGGACATCCCCGATATCGTGCGCAACACCATCAAAGGGATCGGCTACACCAACTCCTCCATGGGCTTCGACTGGGAGACCTGCGCGGTGCTCACCAGCATCGACAAGCAGTCGGCCGACATCTCCCAGGGCGTCACCGCCGAGACCAGCCTCTTCGGAGAGCAGGGGGCCGGCGACCAGGGCATCATGTTCGGCTACGCCTGCGTAGAGACCCCGGAGCTGATGCCCGCGCCCATCCATTACGCCCACCAGTTGGCCCGGCGCCTGGCCAAGGTGCGCAAGAACGGCTCCCTGGGTTTCCTGCGCCCCGACGGCAAGACCCAGGTGACCATCCAGTACGAGGACAGCAAGCCCAAGCGGGTGGAAGCGGTGGTGGTGGCCTCCCAGCACAGCCCGGACGTGAAGTACTCCACCCTCAAGGACGCCATCATCGATGAGGTGATTAAGAAGGTCATCCCCGCGGAGATGTTCGACGGCGACACCAAGATATTCATCAACACCACCGGCCGCTTCGTGGTGGGCGGCCCTCATGGCGACTGCGGGCTCACCGGCCGCAAGATCATCGTGGACACCTACGGCGGCCAGGGCAGCCACGGCGGCGGCTGCTTCAGCGGCAAGGACCCCTCCAAAGTGGACCGCTCGGGCAGCTACTACTCCCGCTACGTGGCCAAGAACCTGGTGGCCGCGGGCCTGGCCGACAAATGCGAGGTCCAGGTGGCCTACGCCATCGGTGTGGCCGAGCCGGTCTCCATCCTGGTGAACACCTTCGGCACCGGCAAGATTGCCGAGGAAAAAATCTCCGAGGGCCTGACCAAGCTGTTTGATTTTCGCCCCGCCCAGATGATCTACCAACTGGACCTCAAGCGTCCGGTCTACAAACGCACCGCCGCCTACGGCCACTTCGGCCGCGAGGAGGAAGGCTTCACTTGGGAGCTGACCGACCGGGTGGAAAAAATCCGCGAATACTTTGGCCTCAAGGGCCAGTGCTCTTGAGTGGAGTTGAATAATAATGAAGTGCGATATAGCTGACCACGCCCTGGCCGAAAAAGGCCGCCTGCGCATCGAGTGGGCCGGTCGCTCCATGCCGGTGCTCAATCTGATCCGCAAACGCTTTGAGGAAGAAAAGCCCCTGGAGGGCGTGACCCTGGGCGCCTGCCTGCACGTGACCACCGAGACCGCCAACCTGTGCGACGTGCTCAAGGCGGGCGGGGCCGAGGTGGTCATCTGCGCCTCCAACCCCCTGTCCACCCAGGACGACGTGGCCGCCTCGTTGGTGGCCAACAGCGGCATCAGCGTCTACGCCATCAAGGGCGAGGACACCGAGACCTATTACCAGCACCTGAACGCGGTGCTGGACGCGGCGCCCAACATCACCATGGACGACGGGGCCGACCTAGTCAGCCAGATCCACTCCCAGCGCAAGGACCTGATCAGCGGCATCATCGGCGGCACCGAGGAGACCACCACCGGGGTGATCCGCCTCCGGGCCATGGCCGCCGACGGGGTGCTGGCCTATCCCATCGTGGCGGTGAACGACGCCATGACCAAGCACCTTTTTGACAACCGCTACGGCACCGGCCAGAGCACTCTGGACGGCATCATCCGGGCCACCAACCGCCTGGTGGCGGGCAGCTACTTCGTGGTCTGCGGCTACGGCTGGTGCGGCCGGGGCGTGGCCATGCGGGCCAACGGCCTGGGCGCCAAGGTCATCGTCACCGAGGTGGACCCGCTCCGGGCCCTGGAGGCGGTGATGGACGGCTATCAGGTGATGCCCCTGGAGCAGGCCGCGGCCATCGGCGACTTCTTCTGCACGGTCACCGGCGACATCCACGTGATCCGTCAGGAGCACTTCCTGGCCATGAAGGACGGGGCCATCGTGGCCAACAGCGGCCACTTCAACGTGGAGCTGGACCTGGAGGGCCTGGCCGAGGTGACCAAGGCCAGCCGTACCATCCGCGACTTCGTGATGGAACACACCATGGATAACGGCAAGAACGTCTACGTCTTGGGCGAGGGCCGCTTGATCAACCTGGCCGCCGCCGAGGGGCACCCCTCCAGCGTCATGGACATGAGCTTCGCCAACCAGGCCCTGTGCGCCGCCTACATGAAGGACAACGCCGCAGACCTGGAGAAGCGGGTCTACGAGGTGCCGGAGTTCATCGACGCCGAGGTGGCCCAGCTCAAGCTGGCCGCCCTGGGTGTGACCATCGACGAGCTCACCGAGGAGCAGGAGAAATACCTCAACTCCTGGAACATGGGGACCTAAGCCAAAGAGGGTTTGGAAAAAGTAATAGCGAGGGCCGTCCGCAAGGGCGGCCCTTGTTTTTTTTGGGTGGGGGGTTAGGTGCGGGATTTCATTTCGTTGAGAATGATTTCGAGGTTTTGTTGAGTGCCTAGGGTGTGAGGATGCTCCGGGCCTAGGGTGCGCAGGCAGATGTCCACGGCCCGGCGATAAAGCGGTTCGGCTTCGTCCTGTTGGCCCTGCGCCCGCAGCACCCCGGCCAAGTTGTTGAGGTGACTGGCGTATTGAGGATGTTGCTCGCCGACGCTCTTTTTGTCGATATCCAGGGCCCGGCGGTACAAATCCTCAGCTTCTGTGAATTTATCCTGGTACTCCAGCACCAAGGCCAGGTTGTTTAGGCCGATAGCAACATGGGGATGATCGTCCCCCAGTGTTGTTTGGTGTATATCAAGCGCCAAACGCCTCAGGGGCTCGGCTTCACCGTACTTTTCCTGACTTTCTAGAGCGCCCGCGAGGTTACCGCAATTTGTTGCGTAGTTGGGATGCTCCTTGCCGATGGTTTTTTCGCCTATCTCCATTGCCTGGCGAAATAGATTTTCGGCCTCTCGATAATTTCCTTGCTCCCGCTTTTGCGTGGCGCGATTATTGATAAGCGTGGCGTAGTCGGGGTGTTCTACCCCTTTGGCCACGGCTACCCTGACTTGCACCTTTGCAAGAATTTCGTCTGATGCCTGGTGACGTCCGCTTTGCCAAAGAAATTCTGCCCATCCAGACATGGCGTAATAGGAGGGGAAATCATCCTCTCGTAGCTCGGACGTGGAGAGGCCCGCGATGTGCGTCAAATGGGGTATCAAGGGATAGCCGTTTTTATAGGCACCACTTTCACTAATGGCATTAATGGCGGCATCCAAGACCATCACCACCCGCTCACCCGCCTTCTGCCCCTCATCCTCCAGCCGGGCAGCCTCTTGCACCAGGCGGTGCATGGTATAGCCGCTGCCCCCCGGCTTGGGTTGCACCACCGAAAACTCGGCCAAAGCAGCCAGCATGGCTTGGGCTTCATCGACAGCATTCTCGGGTGCATCCTCCCCCATGCCCGCGAACATAATTAGGGCGAGCAGCTCTTTATCCAACTCCTCGGGGTACAGATAGGCTAAATGCATCAGTGCTTCTTTGGCGCGGGGGTGGGAGTAGTTGTGGCTGGTCACCGCCAGGGCCGCGGCAATGGTCAGCTCCTGCCCCTTGGTGCCCACGGTGGATTTCTGGGTGACTGCCTGGTCCAGAGCCCTGGCCAAATCAACCAAGGCAACCTTGCGGGCGTTCTTGCCCAATATCTCCAAAGCCACCGGCAAAAACCCTGCCCGCCGGCAAACCTCGTACGCCGCCTCTTGCTGCGCCTCGCTTAGCTCCTGGCCCTCCAACCCGGCATAGGCCAGGAAGATGCCCAGGGCCTCCTCCTCGGTGGGCAGGCCCATGGTCACGGGCTGGCCCACCGACACCTCGCTGAGCCGGGTGGTGACCAGCAACTGGCTGGCGGGCAGGGTCTCGATTTCCCTGGGCACCACCTTGTCGTCCAGGTTGTCCAGGACTACCAGCTTGGGCTCCTGGGTGCGCAGGCGGGGCAGCACCGAAGCGATGATTTGCTGGTCCGTGGCTTCGGCGGGCATCGGCCAGCCCAGGTTGGTGGCCACCTCGGCCAAGGCCTGGCCCAGGCCCTGGTCGGCCTGCACCCAGAACACCCCGCCGGGATAGCGGTCCTGGTACCGATGGGCATATTCCACGGCCATGGCCGTCTTACCCAGCCCACCTTGGCCATGCAGGGCCACGCCTTGGCTAACGTCGAGCTGGTTGACCACCGCCGCGCCGGTGCGCAGGGCCGCCTCGATCTGCTTGAGCCAAGACTTATAGTGCCGCAGCAAGGGGTTGGGCCGGTGGGGGATGTAAACGGGAGGGGCGGCCTGCTTGGCCTCGGGGGGGGCGGCTTGGTTGGCGCGCCCACCATGCAGCAGGATATTCATTTGTTCTTTGAAATCAGCACAGACTGTGGGTACCCGGCCCGCTTCCTTGCGCTTGAGAACCGAGCACTGGTCTAGCAGTTCGTTGCTGAAATCAAAAAGCTGCTGGCATACCTGTGCGCGGTCGTACACTTCCGCCGCAACAACCGTGGCCCACTCCAGGAGCTTGCCGGCATCAACGCTTTTGGAGATAGCGAGACTGAACAGCATCTCGCGAAACTGCCGGTCCTTGTGGCAGGCAGTCATCACAACGTCGGGACACCTATCAAAGGCCCGGTTGAACACCTCGTCTATGTCTTTATCCAGCCTGTACCCGGCGTGCCATTTTTTGAACAAGGCAATGACGGTTTTGGCCGTCGCCTTCGCGACGAGTATTTCGGCGCCGGTCATGGCGTCCCCCCGGACGTGAGCGGATTCAGACGAACTCGCCCACCATAGCAAACCGCTGCGCCCCTGCCAAGCCCACCCCCGCCGCCCGCTTGACGGCCAACCGTCCCTCTGTTACAAGGACTTACGTCCCTAGCCGGCGTAGCTCAGGGGTAGAGCAGCTGATTCGTAATCAGCAGGCCGTTGGTTCAAATCCTACCGCCGGCTCCAGTAATATCAAGTGGTTACGGCAATTCGCCGTAACCGCTTTTTTGCTCTGGGAAGCACATGGGAAGCAGATGAAAGAAATTTTTTGCTTAGGAAGGGGGAACTTAATCCACGAGAGGGCTCCGACCGCTGTACGGCCATATCACCCAGTAAGGTTTGGAAATGGAGTGTTGGTTGGGAGGCTTCAATATCTGACCGTATGCATGGGGACGACACAAATGAGGGCAGAACTCAAAATACTCCAGTGAGTTCGAGTCTCGCCTCTGACACCAAATAAATTAAGCAGTTACGACCAGGGCCGGTTCCCAGGAATCGACCCTAACTTTTGCCGGGGAAGCAGGGGGAAGCAAATGAGAACGTTTGGGGAGGCTGTGATCCGTACCTTACCCATTCCGAACCCGTCAGCATATTAGCAGCCTTGTTTGATTGCTAGACAGGGTCACCCAATTTCATCATCATCAGCCTATTGATTGAAACCCCTTCACCAGTTCCTAACAAACCACTCCAAATTTTAGCTAAAATACTCGTGGCATATGGGATTGAGAATATTGTTATGATACGTATTTGACCAATTGATTGAAAGTGCGATAAGGTGCTTTATTAGATGAGTCCGCAGCTCTTTTTCATTTTAACTTGGATATGGTAGAAAAAATACTCGAATGTCACAATGGGTTAACAAAGATTTTTGGCGGAATATTTATCTGATTTTCATGCCCAATTATGTGATTCCTGATTTATATGTTGAAGGTATTTGGGCCTTAAATTCGGACGACTTGATCCGTCGAGGTATCAATAATTGTATCGTTGATGTAAATCAGACCTTGATAGCTTATAATCATAAGCACCCGCCAGAAAAAGTAATTGAAGTAATACATATAATGCAGGAACATTTTCAAATGTGTGCGCTTTCTAACTATATAGGCAATGCAATAGAGGACAAACAAAATGAACGTGCCATGGCCATAGAATCAGAATTAAATATGCCGGTAATTAGGTCGGGCTCTAAGAAACCTAGTTTGTCGGCATATGAAAACGCATTAAAATATATGGGGGCAAGGAGCTTCGATACCTGTTTTATTGGAGATAGAATATTCACGGATACCATTGGAGCAAAAAGGGCGGGGCTATTTACGGTACTAGTTGATCCAATCGATATAAATGAAGACCCATTGTTCGTAAAAATTCCTAGGTGTATCGAGCGGGTTATATTAAGAATAATGAGTATTGTTGCAAGGCTAACGGGTATTACTTATGGATAACATTTTAAAATTTATAAAAGAGTTGTGGGGCCACCCGTGGTTGCCCGTCCTAATAGTCGGAGTTGCCGGGAGTCTGATTGCAAATATTCTATACAATAGATGTCAAGCGGTTATCCAAAAATTACAAGATAAAGCGATAAACGATGACAACGTACTTAAAGAGAAATTTGTTGATAAACTAAAGCCTAGCCCCGACAATATTGGTCCTATATTTTGGTCGTGGAGCCGAGTTAGACACAAGATTTATTTTAACATGCTGCTAGTAGTAATTCTGTCAGTAATATTTAGCATGATATTCATACTAATTCCCGTTTTTGGCCTAGCGACCCTGTTTTTATATATTGTTATAATGGGGATTAAGGTTCGGCAGATTATCAAGCTTAATAATGCAGAACGGATTTTAAAAAGCTTAATAAAAACGGAGGCGCAGATAGATATATTTGAAACGAGTTGGTTAAATATAAAACAGAAATAGCACTAAATAGCAGATAAGGTATGGTGGAGTTGGGTCGGTGTACAGCCAATTAATCCTAAGCATATGCCCAGAATGTTCTGTGACGACAATCACCTGACAATTTAGGCCTCAAAGGTTGGTGGCAATGCCACCTCCAGCCGGGTTAGAAGAAGTGTTGCTGAAGCACTTCGCCCCAAGGAGGAAAGACATGACCACCGAGAAGAAAGTAGCACGAAGGAAGCTGAGACTGCTAGATCTCGCGGCCAAGATGAAAAACGTTAGCCGTGCCTGCCGCATCATGGGCTATTCCCGGCAGCAATTCTACGAGATTAGGCGTAACTACCAGACCTACGGGGCCAAGGGCCTGGTAGATCGGCTGCCTGGCACTAGAGGTCCGCACCCCAATCGGGTGTCCGAGGAGATCGAATAGGCCATATTGCAGCACAGCTTGGAGAATCCCACCCACGGCTGCCTGCGCGTGGCAGAGGAACTGGTGCTCAAGGGCATCCAGGTCAGCTCCGGTAGCTTCAGGGGCGTGTGGTCTCGCCACAACCTCTTGACCCGCCGCGAGCGTCCGCTGCGGCTTGAGAAAACAGTCCGCCAGCAGAAGATCGAACTGAGTGATGGATAGGTGCAGCTTTTGGAGCGCTTCAGTCCGGAATTTCGTGAGCGGCACATAGAAACCAACGGCGTGGGCGACCTGGTGGCCGTGGACACCTTCATGGTCGGCCACCTCAAGGGCGTGGGCCGGTGTGTACCTGCAATCAGTGATCGACTGCCACAGCCGTTACGCCTGGGGTCACCTTTACGCCAGCAAGCTGCCGGTGACCGCCGTGCACGTGCTCAACAGTGACGTGCTGCCTTTGTTCGAGAAGCACGGCGTACCCATCATGACCGTGCTCAGCGCCAACGGCCGAGAGTACTGCGGGCGACCTGACAGGCACCCTCACGAGCTATTTTTGCAACTGGAAGGCATAGAGCACCGCACCACCAAGGTCCGGCCGGCCTCAGAGCAACGGTTTTGTGGAGCGCCTGGACTGCACGCTTCTGGACGAGCATTTCCGGATCAAAGGCCGCACCAAGTGGTCGAGTCGGTGGAGGAGATGCAGAAAGACCTAGATGAGTACTTAACCATCTACACTACCAAGCGGCCCCACCAGGGCAGGAACATGAAGGGCCGCACCCCTCAAAAGGCTTTCATGGATGGACTGAAGGGCTTGAAAGTCAAGCCCCCGAAGGCCTCTAATAGGAAGGCTGCGTAACGACCACCCGACAGAGGTAGGTGCCAGGTAAATACCGTTACTGTACAGTTGATAGCTCCTCAATCACAAATATACTCGCCATGTGGATCACGCAGAATTGTTTTTTTTCTTTTGCGTCGATTAACTTTCCAAACCCCTTCAGGGGTATAGGTTAACCAAACAAGCGAACCGTATCCTGGAGACAATCGAATCTTGTCTATAATTTGATTGTATGAGTTTATGACACTAATGGGAACCTCAGTAGAACGATTTAAAGATGATTCTTCCTCTCGCAGTTTATTGACCATTTGCTCAACTTGCCGTACGGTACGCATTATCTCATTAGTAGCATCGCACTGCCTCTTTGAAGATAGAATTCCGCTAACCGATGAGATCACGCTTAGGCCATGGAGAATCAAATCCAGCATTGAGTGGTTTAGCCCTTATAACGGTTTAACATTAGTTTAACTGATTCTTGTGCGTGGCAATATCTCTAGCCAAATTTACAGCTTCTTCAAGCTGGTTGTATCTCGTTTCATCCAATTTAATTTGTCGTTTAATAATCTCTCCTGACCCAACAGTAGCTAAAAATATAGCAAAAGAGTCAATTTCGTCGTCGGCAGGATGTTCAAACTTAAACAATAATTGATTGCTCCCTATGGATTCTTCCCATCGCCAGAGGACGGCACCATTTTTCTTATTAACTAAGGCACGTGATCCAGGATAGTGTTGGGTTATCCACAAATTATCATCACCACGAATTAATTTTTGTTTATTATATTTATTTGGATCGCTTTTTACCGCGACCTCATTCCGCACCATTTTGTCACTAGCATTCGATCGAATGGTTTTTTTGGAGTAAGGAAGAGGACCCAACTTGGTTGATTTGGCTTTAAGCGGACGCACACGCCGAACAAGATTCACACATTCTTCTGCCGCATGAAGAAGTCCCTCCATGCGATACGGTTCATTAATAATTGTTATTTGCTCAGGTGGTATTTCCACATAATGATTACTTCCTCGCGTGAATGCCCAATATCTACACTCAAGGTTTCCTGCGCCCAATCCCGTTATGAGCAATGCGAGAAAAGCGTCACAATTATATTGGGGATCATTTACATTCTGTACATATCCTTCCACATCTCCACCACTAAGACGTTTCAGCCCATTACAATGATGAGAGTGCCAACTTCCAATGTGTTCGATTACCGGGTCTAGCGACTCGATTACACGGAACAAGGCTTCCTGGTAATCACCGTCCGGGATTAAATGTGATTCAGATTGACTGACGTTAGGTCCGGCATCCAAGTAGGAGACTACATTGAAGGTGGTAAGCTTTCGGTATGTTCTAATCTGCCCAATTAATTTGCCCCCAATTTCCACATGAGACAATGATACAGCTTGCGCTATTCTCTCAATAACTTCGGCAGATATGTCAACAGAGAAGGTCGAGTTAACCATGTGTGAAACCTTGCCTTTACTCATCATCTGCCTTCTCAATTTCCTTTTTATTGGCGCGCATTGAAAGATCGCAAACGCACCCCTTTTGCGGGCGAAGACGCATTAGTTTAGTTTCGAAATGGCTTCTAAATACCCCAGGCGAAGGCCTGTTACCAAAGATAACCCAGTTGGCTTGGAATTTGGGAAGATTAGTCCGATGATTTCGCGTTAGAATTGATAACGCCATTTTAGCTTGGATCAGAGAAATCATTTGGATGTCAATCGAAAGCCCAGAGGCCTGAAAGTCCTTATCGTTTAATCCATAAATGCGGTGCTTTTCTTGATCTGTAAGCCCAAGCAAATCATCTGTCAGATCTATTTCATTCCTAGCAGCATACAACTGGAGGCACCTATAACACCCTGTCTCCATCGGCACATAACCGAATACCTCACCACCTATTCCTGTCCTAAATACCGATGCAACAACAAACGGGACCTCAGCTGCTAAACAACGGTCACTGATGAATTCACGCACGGCTAGCTTGTCAGGGCAAGACAAAACAAGATCTGAAGATGCCACGGAAGCATTAAACGAATCAGAAATTAGGACATCCTCACTATAGGTATTGACTTCTGCTTTTGGATTGCGGTCAAGAATCCATCTTTTTTGGATTTCTACTTTTTTCATCCCAATCTCAGACCGCAGCCTAGGGTGTTTGACCAAATTGACACCATCAAGTGTGTCTGGATCGTATAAATCCCACTTGCGAATGCCATTCATCGTTAGATGATCGCAAACAGGAGCACCACCACTTCCAAGCCCCACAATAGTAATCTTTATGTCGGCGAGTTGCTCGGGATTTAGAAGGTACTCAATCCTATCAAAATCCAAAACATCTGATTGGTTATGCATCAATGGCGCTGCCCTTTCCCTGGCCAACTGCGGCAGCCGTTTCGCAACCAGGAGTCATACTTGTTTAACCATATAGCAGTTTTGGCCACAACAAATGCCAAAGACATAGTGGTCGACCACTGCCCTGAACGCATTATACATAAGTTGTCGTTTTTGTATGTGTGAGGGCAACCGGAACGAAGGGAATCATATGGGAGGGACACAGTCGGTAATTCGTAAGGGTATCTAGATCCTATGTTTACTTTAACATAGTACGAATGCCCATAGCTTGTCGAAAGATTACCTTGGACAGATGTTACTGTATTCCCCCTTCCATAAAAGTCAAATGATGGAAAATGCTCATCCATTTTCTCTCGCTCAACTACAAATCTTGGACGAGCAAGATCACCAGATGAGAATAACAGCCCTTGACTAACTTGAAACCGCAATTTCCCCCCCCCTTTCTAGCCTACGGTATTGTATTCTCCTTGTGGGTCTCTCAATATGGTTGGTTTCCTACCGAAACTGCGTGGGGCCTCACCGGGCTTGTAAATGTTGCCATCCTCATCGATTTCGACGAGTTCCTCGTAGTCTCCCTGGTCCCTAAGTGCCTCATCCGCATCGTTTTCTCTACTTGCCATCTGCTTTCTCCTCCAATATCCTTACTTACAGCTAGCGGATATACCTAACAACTAAAGTTATTCCACTTGACGTGGAAAAAATGTTGTCCCTAAAAGGAGCTTCCATAAATCAATAGCTTCATTTTTCTTACTAGAAACATTTGCCTTGGCAGCTACACTTTGCCAATAGACAATTCTTTTATGGAATTTTTCATAATTAGTAACACCCCATTCAGTTTCAAATAATTTCTTGTCGCGGCAGGGTGTTCCCAACCCAGAGCCATAAGTCTTTTCCGGGTCAAAACCTTTGACAGCGGTTAGGACTCCTTCGATACAGTCGGCGAAAGAGGCTGAATAAATGTTTGCCTTAAGGGCATATAGTAAACACTCGATCAAAAAGGAAGGAGCATCACTTTCTTCTAGTATTTCGTCCTGCGATCTAAGATGCTTCAGCACCTTTACCATTGGGATCAGCTTCCCATTCACAAGGCTATTCCTGTCCGACATGCACTTTTGATGTTTACGGGCAAAAGCTGGCACCCACGTCATTTCAGTAGCTACATCCCTCTTGATCTGGCCAAACATCCAAAAAGGTTCGTCATAGTAACTAGTCCCTTGTACTTTTAAAGCCGGCAATACTTCAATCTTAATCGAACTTAGCATCACTTTGACACATATACTGTCCGAATCGTATTTAACTTTGCCTGCATATCGATCACTCTGTTTAATACTATCCCCCAACATATCAAATAATTGATCTCTAGTTCGCCGATTTGCCGATGAACTTTTTGACAAATTTGCGAGAGCAACAATGTCCACATCATTAATTGTGTGGATCGCAGTGTCACGCCCATAAGATCCTTGGATGAAGGTCTTTACCTTAAGGTCTCCGGCTGGGCCTTCACGGTTCTCAATCAGTCTTCTGATTTCTTTCTGAGTTCTGGCGGCTATTTCAACATATGAGGGAGAGGGATTTAGACGTTTGAAAAACGCTGCGAAGTTATTGGAAAGCTTATGTATTGCCATTTTGCCCCCCCCAACTACTTAAATTTTATGTGTATTTTATGATAATGCCCACATTGCACGCAAGAAAAATGTTTTTAATTTACTTGCGGCACAAAGGGGTACTAATTTATTTAAGTTTGTCATATATTTATAACCAGGGCGCGGCAAATAGATTGGGGCTTAAATTAAGTAGTTATTTAAATTTACACTAGTCTTAGAAATGGTTAGTTATTGTTGTTCATGTTATATAGCTATTCAAATTTATTTTTGCCCCTCTGCCCCTACAAAGTCACGGAAACCCTCACTCGCTAAATACTTTTCAATAGTTTGTTCAGCAAAGTCGTAAAGTTATCAATCTAATCAAACCCGAATGCCTTGTTTGCTTGTTAAAATTTCAATTTTACTTTACTTTTATTCCTCACCCGCCCTGTTTACTAGGTGTTATTAGTAAGGACGTTGTTCACACTTTGCCGGTCTTGAGATTGGCGGTTTGTAATTAAGAGCGGTGTTGGGCCTGGTCTGATTGTAGTAATTTGTGCGATTCACAGAGATCGTTTCACTTTGGACAATTGAAGATCAAGGTGGTAGTTGGCTTCCTTAAAACGCTCTTTGGAGGGGTCGTACATGGCCTCTACCTCTTCGGTAAATGGGGTCTTGGAGATGCGCTCGCTGATACGGTCAATAGGAGCTTTCTCGCCCAAGCTCCCGTGGCCACGCAGCCAGTTGTAGTGGAAAACCCACTCATTAAGACGGTCTTGTAGCTCAGGGTCGTCGAGGTCGGCCATGGCGTAGAATTCATAGAGAATCGTCTTCTGGACCCTTTCCACTTTGTCGTTCAAGTGTGGAGATCTCGGTTTAACCGGCCGGAATTTGATGGCCCACTCCATCAGCCTCTCTGGCCTCGTAGATCCTTATCCACTTTAGTCGTTTTTTCGCTTCCGGACTCATAGCCCATCCCTTATACCTAAAAAATTGAAAGGATGTCTATGAATCACACAGATATTCTACGGAGGCATCTGCGGCCCTATTGTACGAACCTCGCCTTGTAATCCTTGAGATTAAGCGTCGCATAGCGCCATAGAACAATGTCTATCACCGACACCTTGTCCCCGGTTTGATGTGCAATCATTTCACATAGGTCATTCGGTGATAAACCCCCTGCGCTCTCGGCAATCCTGACCATGTGCCGATCAGGTTTTACCACATCTAGTCCGATACTCTTGGCCAAGTGGTATGACGTTGCGGGTCCCATGAAAGCAAGTGTTCTGATGAAATCAACTCCTCCGTGCTGAATTTGGTCGCGGAAAGCCGAGAAGCCTATGTCTGTCACGCGCTTTGCTGCTGATAGGACAGCATCAATCTTGGGCCGATGGTTGAATACTCGAATTGCTCGCCTTTGGCATGAACGCCAACGCTTGACAATGTCCGCCGCTGACCTCCATTCGAGGAAAGCTTGGGAGATGCGAGGGAATAGACCGCGCACAACAGTTTCTTTCATGCCGGAAGACAGGACGACCCATGTGAATTCCTCCATAAAATCGCTCTCAGACAATGCAGCCAAGGATCGAGACTCCTGCCAATCTATTTCGGCCCCGTATCCTGCAGCGATGACTGCCTCCCGAGCTGTGAGGTATGTTTCAGCGAGTGTTATGGAACGGTCCCGGGAAAGCATTGGCACCTACCTCACTATTTGCCTGATAACGTTTCGATTTCAGAATCTCGCAGTGCCCCCGATGTGTGTCGGATACGAATCATAAGCCAAAGGATTGAGCGTGATGCTCCCGGGTGCTTGCTCGTCAGTCGACTAATAAGCACCTTTCTTAAATAGTGAGCCTTTAGTGCGTTAAAGCGACGCCCTGGAATATCGACTGAAAACTTATCTGTCTGCCAGTAGAGTCCCGACAGTTCTGCCCAAACCTGCGATGGCCAACGCTTGTCTTCAAGCCGCGTTGCTCGGAAGCGCTCAAGAGCATCAGACCATCGCTTGGCTGCTTCGGCGTGTTGGGCGGCCTCTCGATTCCAGCTTAACACGATTAGCGCAAGAGAGAAGGCAAACACTGTAACACTCACGATGCCCATCACAACACGTCCCAGCCCCGGCACTATGCCAAGCGTCTGATAGAAATTGTCCGATGCAAAGGTCACGGAACAAAGAATCACTGAACCCACAAGAACCACGATCTCAGCAACGCGAGACTTGAATATGTACTCGTCTCTAAGGTCCGAATGCATCGAGAGGGTCTGCTTGAGGACCCGGTATTGCCTTGCGATTTCGTTGGCCGACAGATCGTCCATCACTGTTCACCGAAAATGGCCTGCCATTGGCCAAGCGACGATGCAGCATCTAGCCGTCTGGCCATCCCTGAGAGCGCCTGGGATGCGACCCGTCTGGGCACACTTTCTGCCTTGCCGAGGTAGGCATCTACTATTCGAGATTGACCCGTGGCATCCTTTATGGGAGTCCTAACCCTCTCGGATGCATGCCGGAGGATGTGGAGTAATAACTCCTTTGGTGTCCTGTTGCCTCGGTATCCGTTGGCGGCATCTAGAGCCATGGCCTCAATGTGGTACCCGGAAAGCTGCTTTTGTTTTGGCAGAGATCCTACAAGAGCCTTAACGAGCTTGATGGCAGGGATCAGCGACTGGCCTAGCCGTTGGTTCGCCTGCGTGAGCTGTTGATGAACCACCCGTGGTCTCGTGTCATTCCACGATTTTCCGTCTGCAGCGGCAATAGAGATATTCTGGCCAGAACGAAGGGCCGGTAGGAGCTGAATCTCCGTTTTGTCGCTGTAAACTACAGTGACGGCGAGCCGCCCCTTATCAACCGAAACTACGTCCGCCCTGGATAGCTGATCTTTGAGCGTCTTGTGAAATGCATCGAGCATCGCCTGCGCCGATTTACCACGCAAGTCCTCACGGTCGAGCACCACGAGTGCGTCAATATCACTCAACCCGTCTACGTCGGTGTGCTTTGCGACTGATCCACCCAAGAGAAATTGGTCGATCTCAACATCCAGACCAAGCAGTTTGTGGATTGCCTCGAGCCTGGCGGCGATCTTCTCTCTGTCGCGATCATTAAAGCGTACGAGTAGCTTCCTTAAGTAGTCACCGATGTTCTTCTCAAGCCGTGCGCGTTCTTGTTCACGGATCTTGTCCAGGCGTTGATTAAGTGTTGGCGAACTGGGACCAGTATATCGGCCTCCCCCACTGCCACCCATCGTTAAACCCCTTTCAATCCCGGAATCTTGCTGCACATCACTTTATAGGCTTTTGCAAGATGATCGCGAATGTTTTCATTGAACATGTCGAAGCTTTGTCCCTCAAAGTCGACCCACTGCTGGAGAGCACTCTCTAGTTCTTCCATGGCGGTCCGGTTGTCCAAGCTTGCATATGCATGATTCATTTGGCGAGAAGCGATGACCCCCGGCTGTTTCATCACTGTGTAGTTCCCCCGATATACTGCAATGCCTTCATGATAGGCATATCTGAGCCAGCCTACTCCGTCGAAAATTTCGGCACCGGCGAAGAAGAATAGCGGGCTGCTGATTGGGTCAAGGCCGCCCCATATATGGATAGGGGCCGATATTCCAGCTTCGTCCAACTTCTTGCGGAGGGTTGCGACCTTTTTAATACGGTCTATGAGGTTTGTCCCGAGGTCCTTCTCGGTAACACCTATAATGTGAAAGCCGCGAAGCTGCCTGATGTCATCGTCAGACAATTTCGCAGGATTGACTACTTTGCTGTCATGTGACCATGGTTTGATAATGAAATCCCCAATGAAGTCAGGATAGCGGTTGAAAAGTGTCCGGGCCGCTGTGATCTGACTCTCCAGCGGTTGTCCAATTGATGCACGATCGAAGTTCGCAATCACAAGTGGAGGGGTTCGATCGCTACGTGCAAGATGTTTGAGGAGCTTCTCATACTGGTCTTCCCAATACCCATCCTTAGGCTTGTATCCGAATACCCGGAGATCCGTGAGATCAAAATCTGGCGATAGTTCGTAACCTCCGCTATCCAAAAACACGAGGCATGCTTTGCTGAGGTGGGACTCCGCGGGAGTTCTGGGAAACTCACGAGCTTGGAAATGCTTGTAGTGCAAATCGTACGCACTGACGAGAACCGACCGAGAAGGGTACTTGCCAAAATCAGCTAACTCGTAAGCCAGCATAGAGAACTCTCGCTTCGCTTTTCCCTCCCCCATAATATCAAACTCAAATCCCTTGCTTGAAAAGGCAGGGACAAGCAACGGTAAATCTGAACCCTCTGCGTGGGGGTGCATGAGTGTGCTTCTACGTGCCAGCATGGAGCAACTCCCTATCCTTGCATGAAAGACAGCTGCCACAAGGGGGGGGACCTCCCGCTTCGCAACTGTAGGTGAGATTCAGAGGAACTCCATGGGTGTTACAATATTCATAGACGTCGATTTTCTGCCAGTCCAGAAAAGGTGCAAGAATTTGCACCGCCCCATTCTCATATAAGTCCATTACTCTTTGCATGGCCGCCACGAAAGCTGGGGAAGAATCAGGGTAGTCCGTGCCACTATGGACACCGACTACAATGGCAGAGACGGTCGGCGGGCGTTCCATCAGAGCAGCTAAGATAAGAAAGGCGTTTCTTGCCGGAATCAGTCCCGCCTCCTTTACATATGGACCGCGCCACTGAGCGTTTGCGAGTTGAATTGAGTAGTGTTGTGCAATGGCCCGGGCAGATGAGAGTTCAGGCCCCGCAGATGGCTGGCCATAGTCGACGAAGAGAGCACAGATTGGCCTCGCCATCTCTGAGTAGATCTGCAAGCAAGCGGCGGAATCAACGCCCCCACTAAGAAGGACCAAAACTTCCGGTTGACTCCGCAGGTGAGTCATCCTGACCTCTTCTCCTCCTATAGGTCTCCACCCAGAACCCGACAGGGGGTACTGTAGGGCTCAACTCTCATAGTTGGACTTTCAGTGGATGATTTCGCGAAACGGAGTGGTGAAGAAATTTGCCATGGTCCCCCCTAGCGCACTCGTCCTAGACACCCATAAACTAATTCATCGATAACCCCATGGTCAAATATAGATTTGTCTTCATGGCCTGTACTCCAATTTGGGGGGCATCAATACTAAATGCGCTTTCGGGTGGCCGAGGTGCGCCGCCTGAAGCAGTTGGAGGAGGAAGACCGGCGTCTCAAGCGCATGGTGGACGACCTGAGCCTCGACAAGCAGATGTTGCAGGATGTCCTTTCAAGAAAATTATAAAGCCAGCCCTCAGGCGCCGCTTGGTGCACGATCTGGATCAGGCCTACCGGGTGGGTGTGCGCCAGGCGTGCTCAGTGTTGGGATTCAGCCATACTAGTTATTACTACAAATCAATCAAGGTCGATGATAAGGCCCTTAGACAGCCTACCCGTGAGATTGTCCAAGTAAGGTGCAGGTACAGGAGTTGACACCTCACAATGCTTTCCCGTTCAAGCCTAGTTTCCATGCAAATTGGAGGGTATCTTGAATGATGGTGTTACCTTTTTTTCAAGAGTGCTGGTCGCCCAAGTTGAAAGTGTCTGGCTCGCGCTAGATGAAATCTCCCGAAGTGCAATGTCTATGCGCGACAATAAAGGCATCGACTCTTGAGCAATGGCCTTATCTATCCAGCGGTTAGCCTTGTCCCCCTCACGCGCAAGATAGAGGAAGACAGAATATGTAATTGGTTCCACAATACCGTCTTTATGGCAGATGATTGTGCCGATGCCAGAAATTTCATGCGTTAGTATCGAATTCATACCTAGTTCTCCCTCGGGTCTGCGTAGAATTTCGTTAGCGGTGCCGACCTTTAGAAGAATTCGTGGATCTATTCGTTTCTGATTGCCGTCAATTTCCATCATGAGCGGGATGGCTGCCAGATGCGACAGGACTAACCACTCATGGATGTTGTGATATGAGTATGGAAGGTCACCCTCGAGGTCAACAACAACGGATTTCCGCTCAAAATCTATGGACGCTGAGCCATCCTCATGCAAGACTAGTTCAACTAAACCTTTACCTGGATAATACATTGTCGATCGTGTACCTGGAGGAACAGGTTCTCTTTTGGGTATAGTTTCGAGCATGACTCTAATTAGCTCAAATGGCAAACTAGTTGGCTGCGTTGCGGCATCAAGGATAGCCTGAGCTGCAATAACGTCCCCGATCGGTAAGTTGCTGGCAGCACCAGCAATAAAGGCAGAAGCATCGCGGGGATTTCTTTGCGCCAACGGGATCAGTTCGTCCGCAAGGAGGCGTGCGACTTCACTTGCCAAAAGTTCAGGTAACCGAATATATAATATGGATTCATTAGATGCTTGGTGCATTGCGGGACGAAGGTAACCGTGGTCAAGGAGCCATTGCAGCTCAGAAGCGTCTACATGATCAACAAGAATCTTTCGCCGAACGAGATTAACGCCACTCGATTCTATCTTCAGTGAGTAATGGCGTTGTTGGTCTCTGGTGTCTATCAACAAGGCAGTTCCAATGGCCTTAAAAAGACGTCTAACCTTTTCGTCGATAAAGCGTTCGCGCGCTAGTCGTATTAGATTAAGGCTCAGGAGAGGAGGTAACATAATAAAATGGTGTAGATTGGCCTGCTCTATCGATTCAATAGCAGGTTTACTTATGGCCCCCAATATCCAAGGCTGCCGAAATTCTAAGCTGGCATACGCACCATGCATCATTCGGATTCGACGCTGAGACAATAATGTTTTAGCGATTACAAATTCTTCATTATCAAGTGGGCCAACCTTGATTCTCCTTGCGCGTCTACCAATAGCGGATGTTGATCGACCACTGGGAAGGTGAACGAGTTGTTCCGCTACAGTGTCATCAAGCGCAACCACTATAACCAATCCTTCAGAAAAAGCATTTGATGTGAGATCTTCAATTTCTCTACGTGCGTCTTGATTATCGATATCGAGACCGTCTATTGCCAACAACAACTTGTGCCCAGCATCGTTTCGCGACACCTGAACAAGCCAATTACGCGCCTCTACTGGCGAAACGGGCCAATTTAGCGACCTTGATAAAGTATCAGCCAAACTCTGGAGGATACCTTGACCAACACCTCCTTCGATGTACAACATAGCATGATGCGAATGATGCATTGTATTTAATGTGATTTCTCGCAGTACATTGCTTTTACCTATCAGGGGAGGGCCTTCAACGAGGATCAGGTTGGCACCTTTTGTCACCTGTTTCATAACGAGGTCTGCTGATTTACGTGGTATAAGAAAACCTCTGACAAAAGGATTCGCCGGTGCGTCTAAAGATACATTGAGATCACTCAAAGTTTCCTTACTGGTGTTCCGAACCGCCTGCTGCCAAACATTCGCGTTGGTCCCCATTAAAGTATCGACAGCCAACTTTGTGTCTGATGCCGCAATGTTGGCTGCGTTGGCGACTAAGGCCAGGAAAGACCGTTCATTATAATGCGAGGGATGCCATTGGTTTCCTGAGTGTGTCTCAAGGCAGTGCAGTTCATGGCCATTGGTTACAATGACCAGCGGTGCTTGAGGATTTACAACACGTGCGTAGGAAAGGCCTTGGGCATCATCGTAAGGTGTCAGGGAGATACCAGACCGTTTAAGTTCCAATACCGCTAGTGGTTTTTCATCATGGCACAGCAGGATATCTGCTCGTGCTTCAGCTTGCGATGCCTTGCTGCCGTCAATCTCTATTTTTTTTCTGCCAAAAGTGAAAGAAAATTTCGTTTGATGGCGTATGGCATGAGCAGGGAGCCACGGAAATGTTATTTTTAGCACCTCATGTATAGCTGCCTCCAAATCTGCTTCTGTCCATGAAGTTGTCATTTGCCTTATAGTCAAATTGAACTGCCCCCTTCTTTCTAGTTTAGAGTATCGCAGGGGTGTCTTATTTAGTCACATCAATGAAATATTCAGGGTATTGATAACACCCAACTTCTTTCTTGAGCGACGCGAGCCGAGTTGAAAGCTGTTGCTGACCTTTGTACGGTGCAAAACGTGACAAACTCACCATTTGATTCGTTTTCTAAATCAAGGAGCAAAGTCAGGACGCTGTGGGCGGCCAAGATATTCCGGATGACAAGTTAGGATGACGCGGTTCACCTACTGGCCTGCCATACTCCAGACGCCACGCCTCGATTTGGCCTAGCAGCATAGAGGCTGATTTATGCCGCTTCTCGTCCTCGATCGCCATTTTAAAAAGTGAGCCTATCCGCATGGCGCATGGCAGGGGGAAGAATCCAATGCTATACTAATGGCTAGCATTAGATCTTTCTGGAGGTTCGCCATGTCCAAGCAATACAAGGTTTCTTCGTTGATCAGTTT
>Ga0180007_10002626_pt1 | contig 21107 bp, 17 predicted proteins | sample MM_PC_MetaG_FD_121122 | JGI IMG/M metagenome (GOLD analysis project Ga0180007, IMG submission 121122) | Groundwater microbial communities from the Aspo Hard Rock Laboratory (HRL) deep subsurface site, Sweden - MM_PC_MetaG | ecosystem: Environmental > Aquatic > Deep subsurface > Groundwater... | reverse complement strand
TTCTCCCCGATATTTTTTCGGCCATTAAAAACCAGCAGGTGCAAAGGAAGGAAAAGATGCCCCTGGTCATTGAGACCAACAAATTTGTGACCGATATTATCATTTATCCCATCCTAGCGGGGAATACCCCGGGGGCGGTCATCCGGGTGGATGACATCAGCAAGCGCATAAAGATTGAGGAAATGATGGTCCAGTCTGAAAAAATGATATCCGTGGGCGGTCTTGCTGCCGGCATGGCCCATGAAATCAACAACCCCCTGGCCGGCATCCTCCAGAACGCCCAGGTCATCCGGAACCGCCTGTCCAAACCCTTGCCCGCCAATATCAAGGCAGCTGAAAAACAGGGGATATCCCTGGATCTTATCCAAAACTACATGGAAGACAGGGGCATTTTCCACATGATGGACCAGATGGTCTCTTCGGGAAAACGGGCCGCAAAAATCGTTGACAATATGCTGTCATTCAGCCGTAAAAACGACAGCCGGAGGTCCAGCCATTCCCTGCACGATATGGTGGAAGCCACCCTGGACCTTGTAAGAAATGACTACAACCTGAAAAAAAAATATGACCTGCGCACCATGGAGATTCTCCGGAAAACCGAGGATGATCTGCCGCCCATCCCCTGCGAGAAAACCAAAATCCAGCAGGTATTGTTTAATATCCTGAAAAATGGGGCCGAGGCCATGTCCGAGGCCAAAGTGGCCTTTCCCAAGTTTGTTATCCGATATTTTCTGGAAGGGAACATGGCGGCAGTTGAAATATGGAACAATGGCCCCAGTATCCCCGAAGAGATTCGAAAACGAATTTTCGAACCCTTTTTCACCACCAAGGAAGTGGGCATTGGAACCGGACTTGGGTTGTCTGTCTCCTATTTCATCATAACGGAAAACCATAACGGACGACTGACCGTTGAATCCTCCCCGGACAAGGGAACCTCCTTTATTATCAAACTCCCGATTTAGGGGTTTCCAGGCCTGGTGCCTCCGGGTCGAAGGTCTTAAGAAGTGAGGGTGGCAGGCCCCCTCCATAAAGCGTCAACACTCTAAATTCTTTTACATAACCCAAGATTCGTGTTAATTTTAATACATCGGATATGCAACCATTAATATTTCCCACTCATATGGAAGGTGACCCCAATGAAGACAACCCGTGTGACCACCACAGACAAACCCGTTGATTCCTTTGAAACAGACCTTCTGGTCTATCTGGCAATTCAGATTAAAGACAAGACTCCCCTTTGCGATGCGGCCATCATGGACCCGGTAAAAAAGGCCTTTGACCTGGGGGATTTTAAGGCAAAGGAGGGAGAGCAGCTCTTTTATTACCCTGCGACCGGTACAAAGAAAAAACAGGCCGCTGCCAAAAGAATCCTGATCCTGGGTCTTGGTGAAATCCAATCGGAAAAAGACACGGCCATGGTCTGCGACAGCCTCCGGGAAGCCGGGGGGCACCTGGCCTGCGCCTGCGAAAAAATCCGGGCCAAAGAGATGGTACTCTGCCTGCCCGCCCTGGATATTCCGGGACCGGAACAGGTCGCCAAATCCCTTGCTGAAGGACTTTTGCTGGGGGATTACAGATTTGTGAAATACAAACAAATCACCCGGAAGGATACCGACTATCCCGGACTTGGGGCCATTAAGTTTGCCTGCAAATCTTCTGTCCAATCTGTCCGCAAAGGCGTAACCCAGGGCAAAATCTGGGCCCAGGCTGTCTGTGCTGCACGGGACATGGCCCATGAGCCGGGAAACGGCTGGACATCGGCTGATTTTGCAGCCTTTGCCAAGGTTCTTGCCAAAACCCATGGGCTCAATTACCGGTGTATTGAGAAAAAAGAGATGGAAAAATTGGGCATGGGCGGGATTCTTGCCGTAAACCAGGGATCTGCCATTCCGCCCCGGATGGTCATTCTGGAATATCAGCCGGAAAAAAAATCAGAGACCCTGCTGCTGGTGGGCAAGGGGATTACCTTTGATTCCGGCGGCATCAGCCTGAAGCCTTCCGCAGGCATGGAAGAAATGAAATATGACATGGCCGGGGGGGCAGCCGTGCTTGCCGCCATGCAGGCGGTGGGAGAAGAAAAACCCCAAATTGGAGTGGTGGCCATTATCCCGGCCACGGACAATATGCCCAGCGGTTCTGCCGTAAGGCCCGGAGACATCATCCGTCACTTTAACCAGGTGACCTCCGAAATTGTCAACACCGATGCCGAAGGCCGGATGATTTTAGGCGATGCCCTGGCCTATGGGATTAAAACATATGCCCCGGATTGCGTGGTGGATGTGGCCACCCTCACGGGCGCTGTTATCATCGGACTGGGCCATCACTACTCGGGACTGATCTCCAACAACGATGCCCTGGCAAAATCCCTGGAGGAGGCCGGCAAGCAGGCGGGAGAGCCCCTGTGGCGACTGCCCTTGAACAAACATTATAAAAAACAGATCGAATCCAAGGTGGCGGATATTAAAAACATCGGGGGCAAGCCCGGAGGAACCATTACGGCGGCAGCCTATCTGTCCAATTTTGTGGGCAAAACCCCCTGGGCCCATCTGGATATCGCCGGCACAGCCTGGGATTTTACGGAAAAATCCTATATTCCCAAGGGACCTTCCGGCATCGGGGTCAGAACCTTTCTTACCCTGATCAAAAACTGGACAATAGGAAAATTAAAACAGGAATAAGCGCCCATGATGACCCGGGAATTTGAGGATATGGTGAACCGGATTTCCAGTGTGGTTCTGGGGAAAAAACCCCAGATCCGACTGGCCCTGACCTGTTTTTTTGCCAGGGGTCATTTGTTGATCGAAGACTTTCCCGGCATTGGCAAAACCACCCTGGCCAAGGTATTGGCCAAATGCATGGGGTTAAAATTCCAGCGAATGCAGTTCACGGCAGATCTTTTGCCCGGGGATATCCTGGGCATGTCTGTCTTTGATCAGAACACAGGTAAGTTCCGCTTCCATGCAGGGCCCATATTTACCCAGGTCTTTCTGGCCGATGAGATCAACCGGGCCACCCCGAAAAGCCAGAGCGCACTGCTGGAGGCCATGGAAGAAGGACAGGTTACCTTTGAGGGCCAGACCCGGCCCCTGGAAAACCCTTTTTTTGTCATCGCCACCCAGAATCCGCTGGAGCAGGCCGGCACCTTTTTGCTGCCCGAATCGCAAATGGACCGGTTCCTCATGCGCATCGAGCTGGGGTACCCGGACCGGGCAGCGGAAAAAAAAATCCTCAAAGGAGAAGGCGCAGACCGGGCCATGGCTGAACTTGACTGCTGCATGGCCCAGAAGGATGTTCTTGGTATCCAGGCCCGGATAGACCGGGTCCATTCTTCAGACACCTTCCTGGCCTATCTCCAGGATCTTCTGGAATTCACCCGGACCTCCGCTGATTTCCAGATCGGGCTCTCCCCCCGGGCCGGCCTGTCCCTGCTGCGGGCCTCCAGGGCCTGGGCCTTTCTCCATGGCAGGGATCACACCCTGCCCGAAGACCTCCAGCACATACTGCCCTGGGTGGCCGGCCATCGACTCAGGTATCGCCGGGACCTTGGGGGAATTCCCAAAGACAGGCTGGCGGAAATGCTCCGGAAAGTGCCGGTCCCCGTCTGACAGCCACCGGCCTTGCCCAACCATAAACAAAAGAGCCTGTATGAAATTACACCGGAAACATTTGTCCATTTTTCCCACCCAGCACGGATTTTTGTTCATGGCCATCCTCATTGCCATGCTCCTGGGATCCATCAACTACAACAACAATGCCGGATTTATTCTTGTCTTTCTGCTGGGGGGCATGGCCCTGATCTCCATGGTCCATTCGATTAGAAATCTGGTGGGAATGGATCTGATTTTTTTATCTCCAATACCTGTTTTTGCCGGCCGGTCCGCCGTTTTTCCCGTCCGGATTACGGCCCCTGGATCCGGGTGCCGGTCTGTCACATTTACCCTGGCCGAACAGGAACCTGTCTTTGTGTCCGTTGACCGGCAGATGACACTTCAAATGAGGATGCCTGCCCCCAAAAGGGGTCTACTGCGCCCCGAATTCCTGACCCTTTCCAGCCGCTATCCCTTTGGACTGTTCACCTTTCGCGCCACCCTGCCGGCCCAGACAGGCTGCCTTGTCTATCCCCATCCCCTGCCGGGCCCCTTCAGATCTGCCTCCGGCACTTTTTTACCCGACGGGAACCAAACAACTTTTCGCCGGGGACCCGACGATTTCCAGGGGTTAAAACAATACCAGCCCGGTCACAGTATCAACCGGATTTCCTGGAAGGCCTTGTCCCGGGGCAGGGGACTGTTTATCAAGGATTTTACAGCCAAAGACAATCCTTTGGTGATGCTGGATTTCAATGCCCTGCCGGGCAAAGACACGGAGTTCAAACTCTCCTTGCTCTGCCACAATATCCTTTGGGCAGACCGCCAACAAATGGAATACGGATTAAAATTACCCGGCTTTGTCAAGAATCCTGCCAGGGGGAAACCCCATCAGCACCTTTGTTTAAAGGCATTGGCATTGTTTGATCTTCTGGGAAAAAATCCCTTGCACAAGGATGTTCCGTGAAAACCGACTCCGCCCATGTTCTTCCCGTCATTGGTGCCCTTGTGGTGGCCATTGCCCCCCATACACCCGGACTGCCTCTGTGGATCAACGCCTGGTGTCTCGTCATGTGGGGGTATGTCCTGGTGCAATTGAAAACAGGATGGCCCCTGCCGGGAACCATGGTCCGGTATGCCCTGACCTTTGCTGCAATCGCAGGACTGCTCCTCACCTATCGTTTCCGGATCGGAGCAGATGCCTTTATCGGACTTCTGGCCCTCATGGCCGCCATCAAACCCTTTGAAATGGCCACCCACCGCCACCAGATGATCACCGTGCTCCTGACCTATTTCATCATCATTACCAGCCTGTTCCGGTCGGAATCCATGTTCATTGTGCTCTACATGTTTTTGAGCGTATTTGTGACCACCATGGCCCTTGTCCGGGTCAATGCCCCCCGGGACCCTTTCAGACAAAGTCTGAACATGGCAGCCAGGATCATGGCCCAGGCCATCCCCCTGATGGCACTGCTATTTTTGCTTTTTCCCAGGCTTCCGGGAAGTTTGTTCGGGATTGAGGACAAGACCCTGGGCAGAAGTGGTTTTTCAGACCACCTGAGCCCGGGAAGTGTTTCCAGGCTGACACAGGACCAGACCCCGGCTTTCAGGGCAGAATTTAACGGGCCACTGCCATTGGCGGAACAGCTTTATTGGCGTGGCATCGTATTCCAGGCCTTTGACGGAAAAACCTGGACAGCCCGAAAGTCGGCCCCGGCGGCCCCGGCGCCCATCCGCAGGGGAGAAAATCATACCTACACCATTGTTCTGGAACCCCATAACGCCCGCTGGCTCATGGCATTGGACAGACCGGTCAAGGGTCCGCCATGGGCCGACCTTACCCAAGATGGGGTCTTAAAATCCCGCCTCCCGGTGAAACAGAAAATCCGGTACACGGCCACCTCCCTTGGAGGGGAAACGTCCGGTGAAACATGGGTGGCCGAAAACCGCTTGCCCCAAGAGATGGCCGCAGCCATTATCTCACCATCAAAAAACCTGAACCCTAGGGCCAGAGCCCTGGCCCTAGGGCTGGCCCGGAAGGCGGACACACCGACAGATAAAAGCCGGATTTTACTGGCCTACTTCAAAGAAAACCCATTTGTCTATACCCTGACGCCCCCAACGGCCGGAGGCCATCCCGTTGACAATTTTCTTTTTGATCACAGAAAAGGATATTGCGAGCACTATGCGTCTGCCTTTGCCTTTATGATGAATGTCCTAGGAGTTCCGGCCAGAATCGTGGGCGGATACCTGGGGGGGGAACACAATCCCTATGGCCGGTATTTGACCATCCGGAATTCCTACGCCCATGCCTGGGTGGAATTTTTTGACCCGGACAGGGGATGGGTACGGGTGGATCCCACCCTGACCGTGGCACCGGACAGGATCAGAACAAACCCGGACGGCTCGTCCGCAGCCCCAGGGTCGTCTGCCGGTGCCCTTTCCTTTGCCCGGAAAATAAAATTTGCACTGGAAGCCGCCAACCTGAAATGGGAAGCCTGGTTTACCGGATATTCCTATTTTGAACAAAAGGCCTTTCTTGAAAAACTGGGCATAAAAAAATGGAAAGGACTTACCGGCACCCTCCTGGTTCTTTCTCTGGTGACCCTTGGGGTTCTGGCAGTATTTTCAGGAATTGTTTTATGGCTGCTCCGCCCAAAGAAGGACAGGCCGGATCCGGTGGGGCAGGCCTATTTTGAATTCTGCTTTTGCCTTGGCCGACTGGGTCTGGCAAGGCAGTCCCACCAGGGCCCCTGGGATTTTGCCAGGGCCTGCTCAGAAAAAAGGCCGGATTTAAAAACGGAAATCATGGCCATCACAGCCCTTTATGTGCAGCTTAGATTCCAGAAAAACTGCCCCCATACGGCCCTGGCTGACTTCAAAACCCGTATTCACCGGTTTCACCCCAAACCTGCCCCCCAAAAGGAGCTTCCCATTGAAACAACTCTCCCGTAAAAGGACCCTGTATATCCAAGAAAAACTTATGGCCTGGTATGGGGCCAACCGCCGATCGCTGCCCTGGCGGAAAAGTGCCGATCCCTATGCCGTCTGGGTATCTGAAGTCATGCTCCAGCAGACCCAGGTTAAAACCGTTATTCCCTATTATCTGAAGTTCATGGCCATTTTTCCCACGGTCAAAGACCTGGCGGCTGCAGATCTTGAAATTGTTTTAAAGGCCTGGGAAGGACTGGGGTATTATGCCCGGGCCAGAAACCTTCACAGGGCCGCCGTCCTTGTGACAAAGGATTTTAACGGTGAACTTCCAAATCAATTCTCCGGGTTTCTGGCCCTGCCGGGAGTTGGCAATTATATTGCTGCAGCCGTCCAGAGTATCGCCTTTGGCCATTGCCATGCCGTGGTGGACGGCAATGTCAAGCGGGTGCTGGCCAGAATGTTCTGCCTCGAACACCCGGTGAACCGGCCGGGGGCCCACACTCACTTCCAATCAGTGGCAGATTCTCTTGTGGCCAAAAAAGATCCCGGCACCTTTAACCAGGCGATGATGGAATTGGGTGCCCTTGTGTGCACACCCGCCAACCCCAAATGCAACATCTGTCCCTTGCTGGAAAAATGTCTGGCCCTCAAAACCCAAACCCTTGGCCAATTCCCCCTACGGGTCCAGTCCAGACGTGTGCCCACCCATACCATCTGCGTGGGCATTGTCCGGAAAAACGGGCAATTGCTCATTACCAGAAGAAAGCTTGACGGCCTTCTGGGTGGGCTGTGGGAGTTTCCCGGCGGAAAACGTGAAAAGGGAGAGGACAGCCCCTCTGCCTGCATTCGGGAAATCGGGGAGGAAACCGGCATTGCGGTAAAAATTGATTCTTTCCTGACCCGGATAAAACATGCCTATACCCATTTTAAAATTGAAATGGATGTCTTTTATTGTTCCCATGTTTCAGGGAAGGTCACCCTGAACGGCCCCATTGAGTATCGGTGGATCCACATTTCCCAGATCGATGAATTTGCCTTTCCAAAGGCCAATTTAAAATTTATCCCCCTGATTAAACCCCAAAATAATCTTTCCTAAATGGGGCTTTCTTTATTGCATTCTGGCCGGTCGGACAGTGAAATAATGATAAAAGGCAAAACGCCTGCCCCCTTCCTGCCAAAAATACGGGAATAAAAAAACCGGCACGGCTGTCCTTAGGATAAAGACGGAAAAAGGGCTGGGGTGATCCGGAGTCTCTGCCAAAACACCGGGCGTACAAAAGAAAACAGACAGTGCAATTGAATTGATCCATATTCTGATTACCTTTAAGACACAAAGGGGCAAAATCAGGACGTGATCATGATATTTAAAAAACAGGTATCGGAACTTAGATTCAAAGAGCTGGCCTATCCCCACATGAAACTCTTATACAATGTGGCCCTGAAATATGTGGGCAATGTATTTGATGCGGAGGATATTGTCCAGGAAACCTATCTCATGGCCTTTAACAAATTTCACCAGTTAAAAGAGCCGGAAAGTTGCAAGCCCTGGCTTTTACGGATATTAAGAAACAATTTTCTTAAAAGCTGCCGGAAAAATCAAAACCAGCAACGGCTGTCTGAAACAGCGTATATTGAATTTTTGAAAAACCATCTCCGGCAAAAGGGTGCCGATGAAATGCTTGTGGAAGAATCTGAAAACAAAACGCTTAACGAAGCCATTGACAAGCTTCCTGTGAAATACAGGGAGGTCTTGGCCCTCTATTACATGGATGATATGCTGTACAAGGAAATTGCACAAATTCTTAACATTCCCATGGGTACCGTCATGTCCCGGTTGACCCGGGCAAGGGAAGGCATAAAAACAAATTTACTGAAGGCAAGGACCCAAAAAAATATGGTAACCATTCATTTTAAGGGGCAGTATCCAAAACATGGAGTGTAAGGCCTTTCATCACTGGCTGCGCAACCGGGATAGCCGCCATGCCCTGAGGAATACCGAGGCCATGGCCCACATGGCAGCATGTGGGGACTGCAAAAAGCTTTATGACCTGGATACCCGGGCAGAGCAGGCCATTGTCCTTGCCTTTACCCAAAAGGACATGCCCGTTAGTCTGAAAGCGCAGATCGACCGGCGCCTGTCTCTGGAAAAAACACCCTCTTTCCTTGATGGGGTTGCATCCAAACCGGACAACCCGTTTTTACGGCTCAGACACACGGGCTTTATTGCAGGAATCGCTCTCCTGGTTCTGCTGACTGCCCTTTTGTTTTCCCTGGCACCCCCGTCCTTCAAAGACCTGGAACAGATCAGTGAACAGGCGGTCATGGACCATCTAAAGGGGAACAGGCACACCTCCTTTGACGCAGCCACCCTTTACCAGTCCCTGGAAATGTTAAAAAGAGAACTGGGATTCAATGTGGTCCTTCCAGACCTGAACGGCCAGGGGTGTTTCCTTGTCGGCGGACGTCTCTGTGCCCTGGGCAAATGCAGGGCGGCCTACTTTGTCATTGAAAAACAGGGAAAGACAGGCTCTCTTTTTATCATGAACAGTAATCACCTGGATTCTGAACTGTCCGACGGTAGCCGCTACACCACCACCACCAAAGGGTGTGCCGCACAGGTCTGGAAAGAAAACGGGCAGGTCTACGCCATGGTCTTTTAAAAAGCTATTGAAATCGTATACTACATTGTGATATAAACTTCCAATGAACCACCATAATCAACGATTTACAGGAAAATTCATGTGAAAATAGTCTCCATCGCAACCAGCAAAAAAAAAGGCACCATAAAAAAATGTGTTGACCGGGCAGAGCTCATTGAGAATCACGGCATAAAAGACGATGCCCATGCAGGAGACTGGCACCGGCAACTGAGTTTCCTGTCTGCAGAAAGCATTGAACGGGTCAGCACCGATGCGTTCAGACTCAATTTTGGAGATTTTGCAGAAAATGTGGCCACCACCGGAATTGACTGGAAATCCCTGCCCCTAGGGCAGCGGGTAAGTCTCGGGAAAGACGCCCTGGTTGAAATCACCCAAATCGGAAAACAATGCCATCAAAAATGTGCCATCTATTACCGCACAGGGGATTGCATTATGCCCAAAGAAGGTGTATTTGCAAAGGTTCTAAAAGGGGGTATCATCAGGGTCGGCGATAGTATTGCATTGCTGAACTGATTACCCGGCAAAAAAAAATACGCCAACCAAGGACAAATATAATGGGTTATGAAATTCAATTACAAGACGCCATGAAAGGCTATACCTACGATCAGGACAAGATCATGTCTCCGGGCGAGACCGTCAAACGGTTCAAAGAACGAACAGCGGATCTGGACCTGGATATTCTAAGCCAGACCCGGCGGATTGATAACGGCAGACTGGATATCCCGGTCTTCTTCTCCGAATGCGGGACAGACGCCCGGCGGGTGACCGGCACCAAAAAGCAGATGGGGAAAGGCGGTACCCCGGAGCAATCCGAGGCCAGTGCTGTCATGGAACTTGGGGAACGCTTCAGTTTCTTCTCCTTTGTCAATAAAAAAGAAAACTTCATTTTTGCCACGCCGGCAGAATTGGGGGATAAGGCACTTGATTTTTCCCAAATCATCAAATCGGTCCACGACACACAGATCGATGCCCTCAAGGTCAAACCCATTTTTGATCAATTGCCCCTTCAATGGGCAAGGGGATACAATCTGACCCAGAAAAAGGAAGTTTTCATCCCCTTCAACTGGTTTTACATGATCAACGAGTTCAACGGACCCAGTGCGGGAAATTGCACGGAAGAAGCCTTAAGCCAGGGAATCTGCGAATTGGTGGAACGTCATACCTCCTCCATTGTCAGCCATGAGAACAGCAATGTTCCCGGCATACGCCTTTCCTCCTTTACCGATCCCCTTGTAAAAGAACTGCTGGAAAAATACAAGCAACAGGGGATACAGGTCTATGCCACTGATTTTTCCCTGGATACCGGTATCCCCACCATTGGGGTTCTGGCCTGGGATCCTGCCACTTTCCCCGGGATGAGCGAGATTGTCTGGACAGCCGGTACTTCCCCGGACCCCCAGAAGGCCATGAGCCGGGCCCTGACAGAGACGGCACAGCTGGCAGGCGATTTTAACACAGGGTCCAATTATGTGGCCTCGGGCCTTCCCAAATTCACCCGAATTGAGGACGCCCATTTTATCACAAACCCAACTTCCATGGTGGACATGACAGATCTTCCCAACCTTTCCTGCGATAATATCCGGGTGGAAGTGGAAACCCTGATCCAGACTCTGGCAGACAGGGATTTCGATATCCTCGCAATTGACACCATGCATGAAGGCCTTGGGATCCCGGCCTTTTATACCATTATGCCCGGCGCCCATTTCAGGGAACGGGCCGTTGCTGCCAGCGTGGGAATGTTCTCCGCCCGGCTGATCACGGAAACCCTGGAGCCGATCCAGGCTTTGACCCGGCTGGATGCCCTTGAGAAAGCCCTGCCGGGCCAATACTATACCAGTTTTTATAAGGGACTGATGTTCAATGCTCTTTATGAACATGGCAACGCCCTATCCCAATTTGACGCCTGCCTGGAAAGGAACCCAGCCCGGCTGAACCTGCCGGATATCTATTCCCACATGGGGACCTGCCTCAAGGATCTTGGACACTATGCCCGGGCTCTTTCCACATGTGAGCGGGGACTGGCCATTGACAGCCAGCGTCCGGATATATTTAACACCATGGGGGTGTGCTGTTTTATGACAAAGGCCTATGAAAAGGCCATCGAATATTTTGAAAAGGCCATCGAAGTGGACCCCTCCCTGGCCATCAACTATGCCAATATCGGCTCAAGCTACCGGGAGCTGGGAGACATACCCCTTGCCATCAACTATTATGAAATGGCCCTGAAAATAGATCCGTCCATCACCTTTGCCAGGGAAAATATTCAACGGCTTTCAAAGCAATAAGCCCTAACCGAACAGACAGATGATCACGCTTCCCAGGATCATGATAAGCCCTCCCAAAAGCCCGGTTGTCCGGGCTTTTTCCTTTAAAACAACCACGCCGATAACAACGGAGAACAGAACCGCCATGCGCCGGACCGAGGAAACATAGGCCACAGGCCCCAGGTTGATGGCCATATAGTAGCTCAATACTGAAAAGGTAGAAAAAAGGGCCGGCCAAATGGTTTTTTTAATTTTATGAACAGAAAAAAATTTTTTCTCGGACTTCATGGCAATGGGAAATAGAAACACGGAAATCAGGCCGATTTCACAGGCCCCCCAGAACAACGGGTTTGTCTGACGGATTCCGATTTTATGGAAACTGGAGCTCACCCCCCAGATGCAGGCGGTGGCCAACATCATCAGGGTGCTTTTGTTTTGGACAAGACCTTTAATGGGCGAAAAAAAGCCGTCCCACTGCTGAATATTCAAAATATACGAACCGGCCACAACCACCAAAACCCCCGCCATCCCGGGAAAGGATAAATTTTCATGGACAAGTACAGGGGTTACAAACAATTGGACCACCGGAATAAAACAGAGCATGGGAATGGTTTTTGAAAGGTCTCCGTGTTTAATGGCGCTGAGATAAAGAAGGGTGGCAGCCGCATCCATTATAGCGGCCAATACCAGAATCTTTAAAAATTCGCCGGAGACAGAGACCGTCCTGCCAAACAAAAGGGTGATCCCGAGGATCATCAAAAACATGAAAAAATTTAACCCCCAGCTCATATAGGCAGACGACAGGCCAGAGCCTGCCTTTTTCACGCTCAATTCCCTCAGGCTAAGGGCAACGCTGGAAATAAGGGTCAAAACAAACCAGTTTATCATCAATTGTGTGTACCACCGGAAGATCACAAATGAAACCTTTGATTGACGGAAAATCCGGAATCTGTCAATATTTGGCCTGAATCCATTTTATGCCCAACCAAACCTGATCACAAAAAGGTAATTTTTATATGTTTAAAAAGAAGAGCCCCCCATGGAAAAAAAACACCGTTTCCACGGATGATGTGTTAAAAAAAATAGAACCGGGTATGCATATTTTTATCGGGACGGGCACAGCAGAACCCCGGACCCTTGTCAATGCCCTCATGACCGCACAGGGATACCATTTAGACGACCTGACCCTGATCCAGCTGCTCAGTTTCGGGGATGCCATTTCATTCAAGGCCCTGGAATCCAAACGCTACCGCCTTAGAACCTTTTTTTCGGGCTGGATCTCTGCCGAAGCCATTACCGCAGGCCAGGTGGACATGATCCCCTCACGGTTTTCCGCCATCCCGGCCCTTATGAAGGAAGGCCAGGTTCCCATTGATGTGGCCTTTGTCCAGATCACCCCGCCCAATGAGGCCGGCTATTGCAGCCTGGGCGTCGGCGTTGATGTGGCAAGGCGGGCCATGGCCCAGGCTGCCCTTGTGGTGGGAGAGGTCAATGAGGATATTCCCTTTACCCTGGGCGACACCTTTGTGAATATAGACGATTTTCACATGCTGGTTGAAGCCACGGTTCCGCCCTTTTATTTTCCCCGGTACCCGGTGGAGCCCGTATTTGACAGGATAGCCGAGAATATCGCCGCGGTCATTGAGGACGGATCCTGCCTGGCCTTTACCTTTGGCCCTATTTTTGAAGCACTGCCCAAATATTTGTCCCGGAAGCGCAACCTGGGCATCCATACGCCTTTTTTCACGGATGCCCTCATGGAATTGGTGAAAAGCGGGGCGGTGACCAACCGCCAAAAAGGCATGTTCAGGGGAAGATCCCTGACCGCCTATGCCCTTGGCAGCAAAGAACTCATGCACTGGCTGGACAAAAATCCCATGGTGGAATTCCAGAGCATTGACAAGGTGTTCAGTCCCATGGAAATCGGTCGCAACCACCGGTTTGTCATGATCCTTCCCGTCCGCCGGGTGGACCTGTCCGGCCGGGTGGCCCTGCACAACAGTGCCGCCAATGTCTCGGCAGGACCGGGCCAGATTGCCGATTTCCTCAACGGAGCTGAAATTTCCCAGGGCGGGTATACCATTGTGGCCCTTCCCAGCCGGAACCGGGAAGGCACCCCCAATATCCGGCTTTTTTTGGATGAGTCCCCGGATCTGCTCAGCCTCCCGGAATCCGTGGACCTTGTGGTCACGGAGCACGGGGTGGCCCACCTTCGGGGCCGGACCCTGAGGGAACGGGCCCAGGCCCTGATAGAGATTGCCCATCCCGAAGACCGGCCCGGGCTTGTGGATGGCGGGAAAATGGAAAAGCTGCTCTACCCGGATCAGATGTTCCTGGCGGACAGTGCCCATTTCTATCCGTCTGAAATTGCCACCCAGCACCGGTTCAAAAACGATCTCCATGTTCATTTCCGGGCCATCAAACCCTCGGATGAAGACCAGATGCGCAGACTGTTTTATCGGTTTTCAGACAAGGCTATTTATTACCGGTATTTCAGTCCCATTAAAACCATGCCCCACGCCAAAATGCAGGCCTACGTCAATGTGGACTATCGGGATGTGCTGTCCGTGGTGGGGCTTGTGGGGGAACCCGGCCATCAGACCCTTATTGCCGAAGCCAGGATTGCCAAACACCCGGACAAACCCTTTATGGATATTGCCTTTGTTGTGGATGAAGAATATCAGGGCCACGGCATTGCCACCTTTTTATACCAGATGCTGGCGCGCCTTGCCAAGGAACGGGGTGCCGTCACCATGACAGCCGATGTTCTTTCTTCCAACCGGACCATGCTCAAGGTGTTTGAAAACGGCGCTTTCCCGGTAACGGCAAAGCTGGAAGGCGGGGCCTATGCCCTGAGCATTGATTTGACCCGAACCATGACCTGATGCCCGGCAGAACGCACATCTGCCACAGAAGGATTTTCCCATGGCCATAACCTTCATCTGCCCCCAGCGGGATACAATCCCCTGGATTAAGGCCTTAAATGCGCTTGACCCCCAACTGGATATCCGGGTCTGGCCCCATGACCATCCCAAACAGGCCATTGAACTGGCCCTGACCTGGGCACACCCCCCTGGAGTTTTCCGGGAATACCCAAACTTAAGCTGTATCTGTTCCATGGGAGCGGGCATAGACCATCTGCTGGCAGACCCTTTGCTGCCGGACCCCGACCTTTCCGGCAGCCCGGAAATTGTCCGGCTGGTGGACCGGGAACTTATCAGGAGCATGTCGGAATATCTCCTTTGTGCCGTCCTTTACCATTTCAGGCAATTGGATGTCTACCAGGCCCGGAAAATGCTGAAGGAGTGGCATCCCCTGCTGCCCTTGGAAAAAAAGAAATGCACCATCGGAATAATGGGAATGGGACAATTGGGGGCAGCGGCTGCAAAAACGTTGTCTGCATCAGGGTTCAAGGTCTTCGGATGGCGCAACTCGCCTGAAAAAATACCAGGAATTCCCAGCTTCCACGGACCAGATCAGCTGGACAATTTTTTATCCTGTTCCAGAATTCTGATCTGCCTGTTACCCCTGACCCGTAGAACCAGACACATCCTCAACCTGGACACCTTTTCAAAGCTGCCGAAAAATGCCTATCTCATTAATGTCGGACGGGGGGGACACCTGGAGGAAGCCGACCTGCTGACAGCCCTGGATACGGGTCAGTTGTCCGGAGCCTGCCTGGATGTCTTCCAAACAGAACCCCTGCCGGCAGACCACCCCTTTTGGCTGCACCCGAAAATAGCGGTCACCCCCCATATTTCCAGCCAGACAGATCCGGTCTCCGTGGCCCCCCAGATCCTTGAGAACCTGAAGCGGCTCAGGGCCGGCAGCCCCCTGTTAAACCGGGTGGATCTCAAAAAGGAGTATTAGAATGTCTTTAGAATCATGGCTCTTATATTTGGGTTTTGTTTTCATTGCCACGGCAACCCCCGGACCGGCTGTTTTTTTCATCATGACAAAATCCGGCATTTATGGATGGAAAAAAGCCAGTTTTTCGGCTCTGGGCAATATTTGCGGCCTGTTTTTTCTGGCAACCATTGCCGTGACCGGACTGGGTGCCCTGCTAAAGGCCTCTGAACTGATGTTCAGTCTTGTCAAATATACAGGAGCAGCCTATCTGATCTACCTGGGTTTTGTACAATTGTTTCAAAAACCCCAGCAAAAAATTGGACCCGTTTCTTGTTTGGAGAACAAGGAATCCGTTTCGGATATCGCTTCATTAAAAATATGGCTCCAGGCCTTTGGGGTGGCAGTGAGCAACCCAAAGGCCATTGTCTTTCTAACCGCCCTGTTTCCCCAGTTCATTGTTACGGATCAGGCGTTGATTCCCCAATTTATGCGCCTTGTAATAACCCTGATGACATTTTCATTCTTTTTTCTCATGCTCTATGCGTTCCTGGCCCACAAAGCAAAGACCTGGCTGGCCAAGCCCGGCAGGATGAAATGGTTCCGCCGAGCCAGCGGGTCCGCATTTATCGGATTCGGGATTTTCATGGCCGCCTCCTCCAGAAACTAACCCTGAATGGATGCCTGGCTAACAATCTTGTTTCGGCCGGTATTTTTTGCCATGTACAGGGCATCGTCCGCCCGTTTGATCATATTGTCTCCCGGTTCATTCATGGCATACATGGATATTCCCATGGACACAGTAATCGTCCCCATGCTCTGACCGGATTCCTTGAGTTTCCATTCTTTGGTTGACAAGTCCTTTTGTATCTTAACGGCCACGGCATCCGCGCCCCCAAGATCGGTCTCGGGCAGGAGGATCAAAAATTCTTCCCCCCCGTATCTGGCAGCAATATCATTGCGCCGCAGCCGTGTTTTCAAAATCCCGGAGATTCCACGGAGCAGGCTGTCTCCCACCAGGTGGCCATAGGTATCGTTGACCCGTTTAAAATGGTCGATGTCCAGCAGAATAATAGAAAAAGAAAAATTGTTCTGTTTTGCCCGTATCCTCTCCAGCTCGAACCGTTTTTCAAGTCCTCTCCGGTTGATCAGGCCCGTCAGAGAATCTGTCTGGGCCTCCTGCTGGGATTTTTCCAGCTCCCGGTACAGCTGCTGCAGGTCTGCAGAAGAAATCTTCATCCGGCTCTGGAGTCTGGAGCCGGATGTTATAAGGGCCTTGGTCTCCAGAATCATCTTGTCGACAATCTGTTTGATCCCCTCGTAATCCTGAACCTTTCGAATCTGCTCGGATAGCCCACTCAGGCTTCTTCCATGACCGAAAAGATCCCCTTCGGTCTCGAGCACATGGCGGGTGATCTCCCTGAGCATGAGATTGATCTTGGTCAATAACTTGCTGATCACAATCCTGTCACCGTCTGCCACATATTTTTGGTACAGGGTTTCCATATTTTTATCGGTCAAGGGGATGGCCGATTCAATGGATGTATCAATGGCTTTTCTAAGCCTCTGGTTTTTTCCTGACACATACTCATACCAGATTGTATAATTGACCGGGCTTGCCGGCTGGTTATATTTTGCAAGATAACCTAGGGTCAGCCGTAAATATTCACCCGCCTGACCTTTATCTTCAGAATAATTCATTGGGTTTCCGCATAAGGGGGTTGTCCTGATAAATCAGAAGACTATACATAATTTTTTTTTGAGTCAAGTTGCCTTTCCAACCAAGTTTTACGGGGCATCCGCCAGTTTGAACCTCAATAGTTTTTTGCGCAGGCCTTCCCGGGTGATGCCCAGGAGGGATGCAGCTTTTGTCTTATTATTGCCTGCGCTTTCCAGGGCCTGGGAAACAGCCTGCTGTTCAAGTCTTTCCAGATTAAACTCAAAAAGTTTTGTTGCGGCAGGATCTGCCGGGCCGGCTGATGGCGTATTTTCAGCTTCAGGTCCGGAATAAAGGGTGCTTAATTTAACGGACAAATCCTTCACATCAACCCTGTCCGCCAGGGTAAGGGCTGCAGCCCTTTCCATTTCATTGTTCAGTTCCCGCACATTTCCCGGCCATTCATGGGCAAGCAGGCACTGCCGGGCCCCATTGGAAAGGGAAAGGGGGGGCCGCCCCAAATCCGAACAATTTTTTATCAATAATTTTTCAGCCAGGATCAAAATATCATCGCCCCTGTCCTTTAAGGGCGGCAGGGTCAGTTCCACAACATTCAAGCGGTAATACAGATCCTGTCTGAACCGGCCCTGCTCAACCGCCTGTTTAAGATCAACATTGGTGGCAGAAATAATTTTCACATCAATTTTTATGGGCTTTGCAGCCCCCACACGCACAACTTCCCGTTCTTCTATGACCCGTAAAAGCTTTGCCTGATTCACCAGGCTCATATCACCGATTTCATCCAAAAAAACAGTGCCGGTGTGGGCCTGCTCGAAAAAGCCTTTGCGCTGGAAAACACCTGTGGCCACTCCTTTTTCAATACCAAACATTTCGCTTTCAAACAATGCTTCCGGTATGGCGGTGCAATTGATGGCCATAAAGGGATTTTCAGCCCGCAGGGAATTAAAATGAATCATTTTGGCAAAGACTTCCTTGCCGGTTCCACTGGCCCCCAGGATAAGGGTATTAATGGGATGACGGGCAATATTCAATGCCACCTGTTTTGCCTTTTGCATTTGCCGGCACTGGCCCACAAACTGGGCAGGATTGTATTTTTGTCTCAGGGAGATCACCAGGGATCTGTTTTGTTCGCCAAGTTTGTTTTTTGCAATCTCAAGAGCCCTGTTGTTTTTTTTCAAGGCCTCAATAAGTTCTTCCTGCTTTAACTCCCTGGCCTCTAATTTTACCAGCATCAGGCCAAAGGATTCTGCAAGGCTGGAAATTTTTCCGGAGATTTTACCCTGGTCGGTTAAGTCAAAAAGGCGCTTGATGATCTCTTCTTTGTTCTCCCACCCCATCCCCTTGTCGGCATCTGTCTTGCCCGGTTCACCGGCAGACGTCTCCTGCATTGACAGGGTTTCAAAGGCAAGGGAATGGCAAATCCGGGCCATCAGGTCTAGCAGCCGGGCATCTGATATTGTTTTATCGGCAGCCTTCATTTCTCCGCATCTTCTTTCCTTGGATAAACCGTATACCTCCCCCTGCCTGCCTTTTTGGCCTCATACATGGCAAGGTCTGCATTTTTCAACAGATCCCGGGGGCCCTTGGTTGTCTCGTCCATAAAACAGATCCCGATTGACGAATCAATAAACACCAGGGAGGAGCTCAGGTCAAAGGGCTTTTTAATACTGAACAGCACTTTCTGGGCAATGGTTTGGGCCTGCTTGTCGGTCTCAAGTCCGGGTAACAGAATGACAAACTCATCTCCGCCAAGGCGGGCGGTAATCCCTGAATCACCAACCACTTCGTTTATCCGCGATGCGACCTGGCCCAGAAGCAGATCGCCCGCATCATGGCCGTATGCATCGTTCACCGGCTTGAATTCATCCAGATCAAGGATAATTAAAGCCAGTCGTCTGCCTTCTTTCCGGGAGACAGCAAAAATCTTTTCCAGGCGTTCATAGAAAAGCCCCCGATTGGGCAGACGGGTCAAAGGATCATGTTTTGCCAGATGGAGTTCATGACTGGTTTTTTGAAGGTCGTCGTTCATAAATTCCAGGCGAAGCTCCCGGCCCTCCTTCTGGATCATCAGCAGGGCAATATTTTCAGCAAAATCCCTGAGTTCCCTGTCAATATCCTTGCGTACCGTATAGGCAAACAATTTTTGCCCGGCCAGCATCTGCTCCTCATAGGAAAGAGATGTGATGATATCCAAAACAATCTGGTTGAGTTCTTTTATTGTATCCATCCGACCCTATCTTTATATTTACCCTTTGCATCCATTTTTGAAAAACAGACAAACTTCAAAATTTGTCCCCATCATCACCAGAATTTTCTGGCCAAACCCAAAGAAGAACAGGTGCATCCTATTGCTTCTTTTGTCTGTGTGTACATTCAATGTACAGGGGTTGTCAACTTGTAAGATCTTTAAAATTCACGAAAAAGACAATCAAACATTTCGCCCCAATTGGCCGCAACCGGCCGCAACCGACCGGCCCCGGCTCCATCGCTTGATGACCATGATCCCCTTTGCCGACAAGAGATCGGCAAACACATGCATCTGATCGTCACTGGGGCTTTCATGATCAAGGCCCTTGACCGGGTTGTAGGCAATCAGGTTGAGCCGCACGGGCAGGGGAAAAATAAAGTCGGCCAGCAGATCGGCATGGGCCGGAGAATCGTTGAGTCCTCTGATCAGAATATATTCAAATAAAAACACCCCTCTTTTGGGCAGGGGAAAATCGATCAGGCTTTTTTTCAGGCGGGCCAGGGAAAATCTCGTGTTGATGGGCATGAGAAGTGAACGGGTCGCGTCATCGGGCGCATTGATGGAAACCGCCAGGCGCAGGCCTGCCATGGCAAGCATGGCCAGACGTTCAATGCCCGGGACCAGGCCTGCGGTGGACAATGTCATATGGCGAAGGGCAATGTCAAAGCCCTGCTGCTCGTTCATGACCCCAATGGCGCCCATGAGATTATCAAAATTGTCCAGGGGCTCACCCATGCCCATGAACACGACATTTTTAACCTCTTTCTTCAACCTGTGCCGGGCATTGTAGACCTGACCCACAATTTCGGAAATACTCAAATTTCGTTTAAACCCCATGCGCCCGGTTTCACAGAATTTACACCCCATTTTACACCCCACCTGGCTGGAAATGCACAGGGTGTTGTGCCGGGTCATGGGGATGACAACAGATTCGATTTCAAGGCCGTCGTGCAATCGGGTGATGAACTTGGTCAATTCTCCTTCGTCAAAGGTTTTCACCACCTCCCCTGGCGTTAGGGACACCTTTCCCTTGAGGGCCTTTGCAAACCTCGGGGAATCCAGAAATTCCGGACTGACGAGAAAATTTTCATTTCCCTGTTTAAAAATATCCCGGAAAAGGGCCTGGGCATGGAAAAGCCCCTTACCAAACTTTTGGTCAAAGGTTTGGACCAGGCGCTCCAATGTGAATTCTAAAATATTTATCATCATTTACCTTGTAAAATTCTGGTTTTTCAGGCTATGAAATACCAGATATGATCCGATAATTCCATTGATTAATTATCCTTAAGGAACAGCAGATGTCCCTTTTAAAGCCGCCTTTTAAAAATCCGGTCTCCGGCAGCATCTTCAGGGGAATCCGGATGATCGGCCTTATGACCCTGTTCTTATTCCTTATTTTGGACACAAAACCATCTGCCGGGGCCGGCTGTACAACCAAAGACTGCCATGGCGGAATCATGGACATTGTACCGGGCCAGCTTCCCATGATGCAGCTTGTCAAGAAAACCGGATTGCGCCACGGAGACTTTGACGGGTGTATCATCTGCCACGGAGGAGATCCAACTGCTTCTAAGAAAGAAAAGGCCCACCGATCGGTTCCCAAAAGTCTTTTCCGGGCGCCCGGACCCAAGGATTTTTATCCGGACCCGGGTTCCGTCTGGATTGTGGACAATACCTGCGGGGTCTGCCATGCCGGATACGGATATCGGGCAAGAAACTCTCTTATGAATACGGAAGCCGGAAAAATCCAGGGAAATCTCCACACCTGGGGGGTGGAGGCGGTTAAAAATTACCAGATCCCCTGGGGAAATTATAAAATTGAGGATACGGACGGCCCTGTTCCCAGCGGCAGCTTTCCTGCCTATGAAACCTATATGGCAGGTCTGATGG
>Ga0180007_10002625_pt1 | contig 21112 bp, 15 predicted proteins | sample MM_PC_MetaG_FD_121122 | JGI IMG/M metagenome (GOLD analysis project Ga0180007, IMG submission 121122) | Groundwater microbial communities from the Aspo Hard Rock Laboratory (HRL) deep subsurface site, Sweden - MM_PC_MetaG | ecosystem: Environmental > Aquatic > Deep subsurface > Groundwater... | reverse complement strand
ATACCGGTAGACTTTCATAAGCAAACTAAAAAATCCGCACTCGAAACTGTCCTTACAACACTTCATGCCGGAGGAAAATTTGGCGGTGAGGGTTATAAAGTATCAGGTGGCTTGCATGGTGTCGGTGTATCAGTAGTGAATGCATTGTCTGATCTGCTCGTGGCCGAAGTTAGACGAGGTGGAAAGAGCTACAAACAAACCTATTCACGCGGTAAAGCAAAGGACAAAATCCAAGAAGTTGGTGCTTCCGACAAAGACGGTACAACAATCACTTTCACTCCCGATCCGGAAGTATTTGAAGAGATAAAATTTTCATTTAAAAGTATCTCCGAACGCTCGCGCCAACAGGCTTTTTTGACAAAGGGCGTAAAGATTACCGTTATTGACCAGCGAGAAGAATCCACCCGAAAAATGACTTTTTACTTCGAGGGAGGAATCAGTGCCTTCGTCAGATACATTAATAAGAACAAATCCTCTTTAATCGATCCGCCAATTTATATTTCAAAAGAGGACGGTGACGCTACGGTCGAAGTATCTATCTCATACACAAATGATTTTAATGAACATACACACACATTTGCCAACAATATTGGTACCCTAGAAGGCGGAACTCACCTAACCGGATTCAAGACCGCCCTGACAAGGGTTATTAATGACTATGCGAAAAAGAACGATTTATTGAAGGGACTCGAGGGCGGATTAACTGGCGACGATGTAAGGGAGGGTTTGACGGCAATCATATCAGTAAAGCTCCCCAATCCCCAATTTGAAGGTCAAACAAAAGCAAAGCTCGGAAATCCGGAAATGAAAAGTATCGTTGAAGGCGCCGTTATCTCCGGACTCTCCTCGTATTTTGACGAAAATCCAGCCATCGCCAAATCGATTATAGAAAAAGTATCTCTGAGTGCCAGAGCGAGATTAGCCGCACGTGCCGCCAGAGAGACAGTTATTCGAAAAGGCGCCCTTGAGGGAATGACGCTTCCAGGAAAACTAGCGGACTGCAGCGAGAGAGATCCGGCAAAAAGCGAAATATTCATCGTCGAGGGAGATTCCGCCGGCGGTTCAGCCAAGCAGGGGCGTGACCGAAAATTTCAGGCAATCTTACCACTCAAAGGAAAAATATTAAATGTTGAAAGAGCCAGACTCGACAGAATTCTCTCGTCAGATGAAATTAAAGCACTGATCATAGCTATGGGAGCTGGGATTGGGGAGGAATTCGACGCAGAAAAAATCAGATACCACAGGATAATAATAATGACGGACGCCGATGTTGACGGAAGTCATATCCGAACCCTTCTTTTGACCTTTTTATTCAGACACTTTAAAGAAGTAATTGATCGAGGGTATATTTATATTGCCCAGCCACCGCTTTACATGGTTCAGTCGGGAAAAGAAAAGAAATACGCTCATACTGAAAAAGAGCGTCAAGCCTTTGTTGAAGAATTCAAAACAAAACAAGGCAAAGTTAACATTCAACGATACAAAGGCTTGGGAGAGATGAATCCGACCCAGCTGTGGGAAACAACCTTAAACCCCGAAAGCAGAAAAGTTTTGAAAGTTACGATCAATGACGCCGAAAAAGCAGACGAGGCCTTTTCAATGCTTATGGGCGATGAAGTACCGCCAAGAAAAAGATTTATACAAACGAGAGCTAAGACGGTAGCTAATCTCGACATATAATTAAACTAAATATGAAATTTAATCAAACAATAAAAGTAAAGTGCAGTCCGTCCAAAGTTCGCACTGTGAGTAGAGGACAAAGTCCCTTTTACAGTAAGAACGTCGGTGGACAAACAAGAGCTAAAACTGTTGCCAATTTAGATATTTAGCCCGTTAGAGACAATCCGATAAAATTAAACAAAAAGATAAAAAATCAAATTAAAATAATGCAAAACCGTCCGTGCGAGAATTTAGAAAGCTTCTAGCTTTCTGTCTCTAACGGGCCAAGACAAAAAAATGACTCAAAAAAATCCAAAAGACAAAAACCCTGACCCCAAAAAGGAGAATCAGGAAAAAGAAATTCGCAAAGAAGATGAAGAGCGATTGCTTAAATGTGCAGAATTAGACAAAGAAGATAAAGTGCAAGAAGCCCTCGAGAAGGATGATCGGAATGATAAGGACAACAAAAATGAAGAAGTTGTCGATGCTGACCTAAACTTCCCGGAACCACCTAAGTTTGACTACCACAAAACTGAATTTGGTGAAGTTGCTAACCACAATATCGTTGACGAGATAGAAAAGTCATATCTTGACTATGCAATGAGTGTTATCGTTGCTCGGGCCTTACCCGACGCCAGAGACGGCCTCAAACCAGTTCACCGCCGAATCATTTTCACAATGGGAGAGATGAACCTAACGGCCGGATCGAGATTTACAAAATCTGCCAAGATCGTAGGAGAAGTACTTGGTAAATATCACCCTCATGGAGACATGGCTGTATACGATACGATCGTCGGTATGGCTCAGGACTTCAAGATGAACCACACTCTGGTTAGCGGGCAGGGAAACTTCGGCTCAATGGATGGCGATCCGGCGGCGGCTCCGCGATATACCGAGGCCCGCATGTCTAGAATTTCCGAAGAAATGCTCGCTGATATCGAGAAAGAAACCGTTGACTACGTTCCAAACTACGACTCCACACTCAAAGAACCAGTCGTTCTCCCGACTAAAGTTCCAAACCTACTCGTAAATGGAACTGTCGGAATTGCAGTCGGTATGGCCACCAACATTCCGCCCCACAACCTCGGGGAGCTTTGCGATGGGATTATCCACCTTGTAGATAATCCCGAAGCAACTATCGAAAACCTAATGCAATTTGTAAAAGGCCCTGACTTTCCAACTGGAGGCACGATCCATGGGTCGGAGGGAATTAAAAACGCTCTTGCTACAGGACGTGGTAAAGTCATTATTAGGGGTGAGGCCGAGATAAGCGAGACAAAGAGAGGTTTTCAGATAATCGTTTCTTCTATCCCCTTCCAGGTAAATAAAGCCGATTTAATCACAAAAATTGCCAATTTAGTTAAGGAGAAAAAACTTGACGGAATTACTGAACTTCGGGATGAATCCGACCGAACCAAAAGTGTTCGAATAGTAATCGAACTAAAATCAACCGCGTATCCAAAGAAGGTTCTAAATAAATTGTATTCGCTCACCTCGCTTCAGACTTCATTTCACATCAATATGCTTGCACTTGTTGATCGCATTCAGCCAAGAATTTTAAATCTAAAGTCAGCCTTAAAAGAATTTATTGCTCATCGCAAGGAGGTGATAAGACGCCGAACACAATTTGATCTTGACAGGGCCAAGGAAAGAGCCCACATCCTAGAAGGCCTAAAAAAGGCCCTTGATCACATAGATGAGATAATTAGCCTAATTAGAAAGTCGGAAAGCCGAGAAGATGCTCACAAGAACTTGATGAGCAAATACAAATTCACCGACGTTCAATCAAGCGCAATCCTTGATATGCGCCTTTCGGCACTTGCCGCTCTTGAACGCAGGAGGGTTGAAAGCGAACTTGCAGACAAACTCAAATTAATAGACGAATTAGCGCAAATCCTCAAGGATCCAAAAAAAGTTCTGGAAATTATCAAACAAGAAACCACTGAGCTTAAGGACAAATATGCCGTTAAGAGAAGAACTAAAATTATCACACAAGAGATTGGCGATTTTAAGGCCGAAGATCTCATCCCCGATGAAAGCGTCGTGGTAACGTTGACAGCAGGTAACTACGTTAAAAGAGTGTCCGTTGATGCTTATAAGAAGCAAGGACGCGGCGGAAAAGGTATTATCGGAATTACTCCTAAAGAAGAAGATCAAGTGATTAAAATGAATATTGCCAGCACGCACGATTCGGTATATTTCTTTACTAACCTCGGAAAGGTGTTTTCACAAAAAGTATATGAGATTCCTTCCTCCTCAAGACAGGCCCGCGGAACTTCGGTCGTAAATTTCATTCAAATATCTCCCGACGAAAAAGTTACCGCAATGCTCATAATCCCCAAAAAAGCAAAGGTAGACGATAAGTTTTTCATGATGACAACCAAGTCCGGCGTAATTAAAAAAACGCCTGTTTCAGCTTATTCAAACATCAGAAAAACCGGATTAATCGCAATCAAGCTTAGAGATAAAGACGAGCTGAGGTTCATCCAAATTACAAGCGGAAGTGACTATGTTGTGACAGTAACCAAAAACGGTAAGGGAATCTTGTTCGAGGAAAAAGAAGTCCGATCCATGGGAAGATCAGCTGCTGGTGTAATCGGCATAAGACTCCGAGAAGAAGACAGGGTTATTTCGACTTCAAACTTCTCAAAGGACACAAACAAGTTTGAACTTATAACCGTCCTGGAAAACGGCTTTGGTAAAAGAACGCTAATTCTTAAAAATTTCCCCATACAAAAACGGGGAGGATACGGCGTTATTGCCTCTCGAAACTCAGAAAAGACGGGCAAGGTTGTCGAGGCAATTATCACAGATGAGACAAACAAAGATCTAATCATTGCTTCCAGGAACGGACAGGTCATTAGAATCCCCATGAAGGCAGCTAAACAGCTCGGCCGGGACACTAAGGGGGTTAGGCTAATGAGATTGAGCGGCAAGGACAAAGTTGCATCGGTTTCGGCTATCGCAACCGATGCCGTCGAAATCGATGAGCCGGAGAGCGAGGACATCAAGACGAGCGAAAAATCCGAACTCGAAATAAATTATTATGACAAACGAAAAAAATAGCATCACACTTCCCTCCGTGGTTCCAGTTAAATTACTAGCCGACGAAGTATCGGTTAGTCCTGTTGAAATTATAAAAAAACTGATGCAAAACGGAGTTGCAGCAAGTATCAACGAAAGCATCGATTTCGATACTGCCTCGATTATTGCTGACGAATTTGGTTTTAGCACTTCAGAGCAAGCAGACGAAAACGTACAAAGAAATGAAAAATCCGATAAGAAACACACCCTGAAAGACAGGCCACCAATAGTTACGATCATGGGCCACGTTGACCACGGTAAGACTAAATTACTTGATGCCATTCGCAGTACAAACATCATTGAAACTGAATCCGGCGGGATTACTCAACACATCGGCGCTTATCAAACTAAAATCGAGATGAAAGAAAAAGGGAAAAAGATCGAGAAGATTATTACTTTTCTGGATACTCCCGGTCATGAGGCTTTCTCAAAAATGCGAGCTCAAGGCGCAAACATCACAGACATAATCATTCTTGTAGTTGCCGCCGACGAAGGGGTAAAACCTCAAACAGTTGAGGCAATCTCTCATGCAAAGGCAGCCAAAGCTCCAATTATCGTTGCAATTAATAAAATGGATAAGCCTGACGCCGATCCCGATAAAGTAAAAAGAGAACTTTCCGAATATAATCTGGTTCCCGAAGAGTGGAGCGGCAAAACCCCGATGATACCAGTTTCTGCAAAAACGGGTGAGAACCTGGACAAACTACTGGAAATGGTTATTTTAACTGCTGAAGTCGAACAGTTGAAAGCTCCCATTGATGTAAACGGGGAAGCAATGATTGTGGAGAGCAAGGTTCAAGTCGGCAAAGGCGCAGTAGCGACAGTAATTGTTCAAAAAGGCATCTTCAAATCTGGCGATATTATGATCTATGACGAAGAACACTCAAAAATCAGATTCATGGAGAATTGGTTAGGCAGCAGAATCAAAGAAGCCTATCCTGCTGATCCTGTCCTAATCGCAGGATTTAAAAAAGTCCCCAAAGTTGGATCAATAATCTCGGTTGCCAAGGATGAAAAAACGGCTAAAGAGATGGTCAGTGACATTCAAAAAAGTCAATCGGCAAAAACTATCCGAAAAACGAGCGGTTTAGCCGAGTTTTCCCAAGAAGCAAAAGAAGGCAAGCTCAAGGAACTTAAAATTATTCTTCGCGCTGACGTTAAAGGATCTCTTGATGCAATCAAAGGATCACTCGAGGAAATTACCGGAGAGGGAGTAAAGATAGTAATTGCCTCCGAAGGCGTGGGGGCTATTACCGAATCAGACGTGAACTTGGCAATTGCCAGTCACACAGCAATTTTAGCTTTCAGGGTACCCGTTCCTCCGGCAGTTCTAAAGATGGCAGAAGCGTCCCTCGTAAAAATTTCAAAATACGAAATAATTTATGAATTGATCGATGAGGTAACAGCAGCGCTCGAAGGAATGTTAGAGCCCGAAATCATCGAAAAATCAATCGGTAAACTCGAAATCGTCAAAATTTTCAGAAAAGAAAAGGATCGTGGTATCGTCGGAGGAAAGGTAATATCCGGTAAGGTCTCACCAGGAACAAAAATAAAAGCCTTCCGCAATGATGAATTATTTGGGGAGCTTAAAACCGACTCGATAAGGGTTGGAAATGAAAAAGTTAATCAAGTTGACAAAAATTTTGAGTGCGGAGTGAGTTATATCGGAGAATTAAAGTTAAAAGAAAAAGACATCCTGGAATTCATCATGGTCGAAGAAAAACTCAGAATGCTCAATAAAAGACCCGTCAATTAATTTTTTATATTGTTCTAAATATTGACAATCCCCAAAGAGAAGAAGTATTATCATTATTGCTTTATGAGAGATTTATTTGAGGATCACCAGAAGAAACAAGAAACAAGAAGCCCTCTCAAAATTGTGTCAGCTTTGCTATTAAAGGCCCTAAATAGTGTGGGGCTGTTTTCGGAAAAACTCAAAAACAACGAGTTACTTGATCGAAAGAGCTATTTTAATATTCTGCTTTTAATCTTTATCGTACTTATGCCTTGGATCTCCGAAGCGACAATCAATAAGCAGATTTATACCGAGTTAAAAAGATATTCCGAACCGCTCGATCCTATCAAGGCCGGTGAATTAGCGGAGAGGCTTAATAAGTATACCCCCGGAATAAAAGAAAATGCTGAAGACGTGGCGTTAAACCTACTGGTTGAGAAAGATAGTTACACTCTGGCGCAGCAGTTATCACTTAATGCAAATAAAAAGATCGATACACCCTCGCGCCAAGATGCAACTTATACGGTTTTAGGGGGTGAAACAATCACCCAAATTGCAGAAAAATTTTCACTCCACGTCGCCAGCATATTGGATGCCAACAATCTAAAGGCGGAAGACGCAGATAAAATTAAACCCCAAACTGTTTTAAAAATCCCCTCCTCCGACACTTCGACTTCAACCGATTGGTTGGTGGCTATCAAAGAAGCTGAAGAAAAAGAGAGAGAGGAATACCAAAAGAAACTGACAGAGGAGAGAAATCGAAAACTTGCACTTTCAGCCAGATCCTACGCCTCGAGCTATCAGACTTCATATCAAGGCGGGTATCAGGGTTCGGATACCGGAGGCTTAATTACTCCGATTTCTTCCCGAAGCATTTCGCAATACTTTGGAGGAGGACACACTGGAATTGACTATATGGCTAACGTGGGGACTCCGGTTATGGCTGCATCGGGAGGAAGGGTTGTTATAATCTCAAGCGGTTGGTCCGGAGGATATGGTAATCAAATCGTCATTGACCACGGTTCCGGCAGAGCCACACGTTACGCGCATTTAAGCTCTATCAATGTAGGCACCGGAGGTTATGTATCGCGAGGACAGGTTATTGCATATTCGGGAAATACCGGCCGATCATCAGGTCCCCATCTTCATTTTGAACTCATAGTTAACGGCCGTCCCGTTCCCCCATTTTAAAATTTCTTTGACTTTTTTAAGCATTATACTAACATAAGACTATGTTAACTGACGAAGCAACGATCACAGTGGAGGCTGGCCGAGGCGGCGATGGAGTCGTTTCTTTTAGGCATGAAAAATATGTCGACAAGGGCGGACCCGATGGGGGTGATGGGGGCAAAGGAGGAGACATTATTTTTATATCTTCGACGGATTTAAACGTCCTGAATGATTTTGCCCGAAAGAAAATCTTCAAAGCTGAAAATGGCGCAAGTGGAGCAAAGAACAAAAGATTTGGCAAAGGAGGCAAGAACCTGGAAATTAAGGTTCCTGTTGGCACAAGCATTATCGACAAGTCTACAAAGAAAATTATTTACGATTTCACCAAACCCAACGAGTCGGTAGTAATAGCAAGGGGCGGAAAAGGCGGCCTAGGTAATGTTCATTTTAAATCGGCTACAAACAGGGTTCCGCGCGAAGCTACACCGGGTGAAACAGGAGAAGAGAAGGAGTTGTTTTTAGAACTTAAAATGATCGCCGATGTCGGATTAATCGGAAAACCTAACGCCGGAAAATCAACATTAATTTCGGTAATTTCGAACGCAAAAGTCAAAATTGCCGACTATGCCTTTACTACTTTAGAGCCAAATTTAGGCGTGGTTAAAACAGCGAACATCACGTTTATCGTCTGTGACATTCCGGGTTTGATCGAGGGCGCCTCGCAAGGGAGGGGCCTGGGCCACAAATTTTTGAAACACATCCTGCGAAATAGAATATTAGTTCATTTGATCGATTCAACCAGCAACGACTACCAGAGAGATTATGACTCAATCAGAAAGGAGCTCGGACAGTTTGATCCGAAGTTACTTGAGAAAAAAGAAATCGTGATTTTGACAAAATCGGATCTAACGCAAAAAGTGACACAAAAATTTAAATACGATCTCATTGTTTCAGCGGCGACTTCAAAAAACATTGATAAATTGCTTGAGAAAATATCAAAACTTTTATGATCGCGAGCTGTTTAGTCAGACGAAAAACCTCTAAAAACTACATATTTGACTATTTGATTCCGAACGAGCTTGGAACAATCGAGTCTCTTAGTTTAGTTGAGGTTTTCTTTAACAATCGCAAAACCGATGCCTTGGTAATAGAGGTCAAAAATCAATCTCCTCAAGCAAAGCAACCTGTTCTTAGAAAATTAACCTCGGGAAGCGCGATTAGCAAAAAGCAACTTGATCTCGCCGAAAAAATAGCGCATGAATTCTTAAGCGATTTACCTTCGGCTGTTTTTGACTTTATTCCAAAGCTAAATAAATCCGACCTTAAAAATATTTCTTTCAAGAAGAATACTGCGAGCGGAAAAAAACCCGAATATATCTTTCTGGAAGGATCCTACCCAGAAAGATTAAACTATTACGCGCAAAAAATTAACAAGGAAAAACAAAACCTTGTTATTCTTCCAGAAATATCACAAATAAAGTTCGCGATAAAAACCTTTAACAAATTAGACCCCTCGATTGAAATCTACCCTTGGCATTCGCAATTATCTTCAAAAGAAAAGCGGATCGTTTTACAAAAGTTACAAAGCGGAGAGAACCTTACCGTTATTTCAGCTCGTCACGGACTTTTCTTACCGTTTACGCGACTTGAAAATATATTCTTAGATCAAAGTCAAAACTTTGCTTTTTTTGAGGATCAGGAGCCATCGTACAATGCTTACAAATTAGCTCTAATTGCCACATCGATCTATAAGAATAATCTGATAATCGGCGATAGTATCGCACAAATGCAGATTCTCACCGCAATTTTAAAAAAAAGATTTAAGAAAATAAAATTAAAAAACGAAATAAGCATCTCTTTATGCCCGAGCTTAAAAAATATATTTTCAAACCAAAAATTTTTAGAGGATTTTAAGAGTTCTAGACGGATGCTTGTTTTAGGATACTTTAAAGAAATAACTCGTTTTATTTGCCAAGACTGCGAAAAAGAAATCGCCTGCGGATGCAAAAACAACACCTTTCGAGATAAAAGCCTACTTTGTATTAAGTGCTCTGCGCCTGTTCCGGTTAACTGTCCGCAATGCAAAAGCACAAAAATAAAAAAAATCGGGATGAGCTTTTCAAAAATGATCCAAAAGCTTGAGCAGGTTTTTGGAAAAAACTCCGTCTCGGGTGAAATTACCGAAGGGAAGATAATCGTAAAGTCAATCAATGAATTGGACAAAATTGAAAGTATTTATGATCTCGTTCTTATTCCGTTTTTCGATTATTATTCCTCTTTGCCATATTTGAATATAACCTCGGCCCTAATCAGAACTATCATGGATATAAGAATAACTGGAGCTAGTCGGGTTTATTTATCAACAGATGAGGAAAACGAAACTGCTAATCTTCTCGTTCGCCGCGACATTGAAAAAATTTTGCTTAAGGAGCTCTTTTTGCGTCAGGGGGAAAAAATGCCTCCCTTCACCAGATATTTAGAAATAGAAAATGTCGCTAAAATTCCCCATGAGTTAAGTTCAATTATCGATGAAAAATTATGGATAAAATCAAAGGACAAGTTTATAACTTTTGCTAAACACTCTAAAGTTAAGGTCTTGCAAGATTATTATCAAAAGAAAAAGCCCGGCTGGAGAATGAAGCTTGACTCTCCCGATTTTGTTTAACTTTTATATTTAGCTGTCTTTGAGGTATGATTAAGATATGAAGATTGCTTTAGTAACCGATACATATGTTCCGGCCCCAAACGGAACGAGTATTTCTGTCGAGACGCTAAGAAGAAGTTTGTCAAAGATTGGGCACGATGTATGGATTTTCGCTCCGGAGTATAAATCGCTCAAGATAAAAGAAGAAAAAATTGTGACGATGCCTGGAATTTACTCTGTTTCGGACAAATTTAAGCCGACGGTATGGCCGACAAATTCCCCCAAGGATAAAGTTATTGAGCAGGCGCAGTTCGACATTGTTCATTCACATCACTTCTACTCACCTTTTAAATACAGCCTGGATTTTGCCGCTTCAAGCGGCGCTAAACACATTGCTTCTTTTTATCGTTTATTTCCCGAATACGAAAACAAAAAAAGCGCTTTGAGTTTTACTTCTCCCGAGAGAAAGTCGATAAAAAAACTCCTCGACATAGCAAATAATTGCGATCACGTCGCGGCTTTAAGCAAGGGAGAGAAGAAGTATTTTGAAGAGATCGGGGTCAGCACGCCGATTAGCGTAACTCCCGTCGGTGTTTTTACCAAAGATTACGCCAGTTACCCTCCCCAAGCAGTACGCGAGAAATTCCAAATTCCAAAAGAGCGCCAGATTATTCTTTATGTCGCAAGACTGGAAGAAGATGCGGCACTGGAACTCCTGCTTAAATCATTCAAGATTATCTGGAAAGCGATCGACGATGTGCATCTTTTAATAATCGGAGGCGGGAGCAAAGAGAAAGAGCTAAAAAAATTAATTTCCCACCAAGGTTTTGCTGATTACGTTACCGTTGCCGGATTTCTTCCCAAGTCACAAGTTAATAAGATTTATGGCGCAACGGATGTTTTCGCATACCCCAAGACACTTGATCCGCAACCTCTTTGTATTCTGGAATCGCTTTCATCCGGTACTCCGGTTGTCGCAGTTGAGGGCTATGGAGCATCCGATTTTGTCAAACACAATCAAAACGGACTGATCAAAAAAAACGATGTCAATGATTTTGCCAAAGGAATTATAGAAGTTTTGAGAAGAAAACAACTGATGCTGGAATTCAAAAGAAACGCCCGAATACACGCCATTGAGCTAAGGGCTTCAAATATGACTCATTTTCTGCTAAAGTTATACGAATCAGTTTCGCAGGAAAAAAGTGAGAAGATGTTTTGATGGTAGAATTAGTCCCTAAAGATAATCCGGTTCTTAGAAAAAAGACAGAACAAGTCAAAGATTTTGATTCTGTTGATTTTTTAGTTGATGAACTTTTCAACAAGCTTGAGACTTTGGAGGGCGTGGGTTTAGCTGCTCCCCAAATCGGCAAATCCCTTTCGGTTGCTGTTTTAAAATATACCCGCAAGAAAGACGACAAGGCAGATATTTCCGACATCCCCGAAACGATACTAATAAACCCAAAAATTATTTGGCGAAGCAAGGAAAGGGAGCTCCAAACCGAAGCCTGTTTTTCACTTCCGAAGCAGGAGTTCGAAGTCTTGCGACACAAAAAAATACATATTGAATACAATGCAAGATCCGGCAAACGTGAAAAGCTAAAAGCCAAAGGACTCTTTGCAAGGACGATCCAACATGAAATCGACCACCTTGATGGCATATTAATTTGCGATAAATAAATGATCTTTTTTTCAAGCGATGAAGATTTTGAAAAATTTTACAAATCTCTTTTGAAGCAGAACGAAAGAATATCTCTCTTAGTCAGCGAGTCGCCCAAAAGAACCGGAAGAAAAAAAATAATATCCGAAAATGCAGCTCATCGGTTCGCCAAGTCGAATAACTTAAAAGTAATCTCCCCTAACAACCTCGCTGAAAAAAATGTAAATAACGAAATTTCAATGGCGCTAGAAAAAGATCAGGACAAATTCGGTTTTATTTTTTCTTACGGCAAGATTATTCCCAAATCTCTAATCGATCTTTTTGAAAACGGCATCTTGAATATTCACTTCTCCCTCCTACCGGAATATCCCGGTGCGTCTCCCATCCAGCAAGCAATCCTCGATGGCAAAGGAGAAACAGGTTATACGATATTTAGAATTTCTCCGAAACTTGATCAGGGTGACATCCTTGTACAAGAAAAAATTAAGATTAAATCAAACGATACTTTTGATTCTCTAAGAAATAGAATAATTGAAGAAGCGCTTGCCGATTTACCCGAAAAACTAAATAAATATCGCCAGGGGGAACTGGAAACTCAAAAAACCAGTGATCTCCTTGGCAAGTTTACCAAGAAAATTAAAAAATCAGACGGGCAGATCACTGATGGCGATAGTCCAAAATCAGCTTTTGCTAAAATCAGGGCGTTCTCTAGGTGGCCAAAAGCTTTTATGATAATCGAGAATAAGCGAATAATTATTCACAGCGCCAAAATCAACAACAATTTGCTCCAAATCGAGTTAATACAGCTTGAAGGTAAAAAACCGATAAGCTTTAAGGACTTTGCCAATGGACACTGCCAATTGTTGACAAAAATGCCCAAATTTGTTAAAGTTGATTAAGCAACAAACCAAGAAATGAAGGAAAATCTGATAAATGCTAGTAATCAGGTATCAAAGACAAGGCAGAAAAAATTCAGCTTTCTTTAGAATAGTTCTTACGGAAAGTTCAAAACCGACAAAATCGGGGTTTTTAAAGATTCTCGGCTGGTATAATCCGCACACTAAAGAATCCTCTTTGAAAAAAGAGGAAATTTTAGATTGGCTCAATAAAGGAGCGCAAGCTTCTAACTCCGTCTCAAAATTGCTAGAAATGAATAAAATCGACCACAAAAATGCTTCGTTTGTTCCGGATGCACCAAAGGCAAAGAAGGAAAAAGAAGTAAAATCAAAAGCTCCGGTAGCACCACCAAAAGACAGTCAAGAAGCTGAAAAACAACCGGCGAGTGAACAGACGGGAGAAACGGACGAAAGCAAAGAAGTTGAAATTCAGCAAGAAACCGTAGCAGCAGACAAGCAAGAAGAGGTCGCCGAAGTTCCTGCCAAAAAGGGTGAAGAAGTAGCTCCGACGAGCAAAACTGTCGGAGTCCCGACTGGAAACGTCGGGAAAGAAAAGGTTGAAAAAAATTTAGAAGAAGGCAAATAATTAAAGCGTCCTGACGGGCGCCCCATCACAAATCCCTACTGTCAAACGAACTACGTTCAGTTATGACAAGTAGTGGATTGTGACGGGACTCTCGGGTCAGAAGTATCTGACTCGATGTGGAGGACAATATGGAGAAAGATCAAAGTTTTGTGGAGATGGTCGTCAAAGAAATTGTCGACAACCCCGATAAGGTTAAAACAGAGAGAAAAGTTGACGAAATGGGAGTCTTGATAGAGCTTTCTGTTGATCCGACCGATATGGGTAAAATTATCGGTAAAGAAGGAAAGACCGCCAAAGCAATCCGAACTTTGCTTAGAGTTCTGGGCGCTAAAGAGCATGCTAGGGTCAACCTGAAAATTATTGAGCCAGAAGGAGGAAAAGAAGACACTGGTGAAGCGAGCGAGAAGGGCTCAGGCGATGCTCCATCAGATATTGTAAGCGATGAATCTAGTGAAGCCGCAAACGACTCTTCAACCGACGCCTCGAGCGACTCCGAACCAGAAGTTACCCCGATGGAGGAAACTACCGAGGAAAGCACCACCAGTATTCTTTAACAACAAACCGCAAAAACCGCCAAGTTATATTTAACGGGCGGTTTTTGTTATGGGTTGATTTTCTCGCCTTATTTGCCTATAATAAGTCATTATGAAGTTTAAAGTGATTACCCTGTTTCCCGAATTTATAAATCGAATCAAAGAATATTCGGTTATTTCGCGCGCTATAAAAAACTCAAAGATCAAACTTGAAACGATAAATATTCGGGATTTTGGACTCGGTAACTATAAGCAGGTTGACGACAGGCCTTATGGCGGCGGGGTCGGAATGTTACTTAGAGTCGATGTAATGTATAAAGCTCTAAAAAAAGCGAGTCCCAGAAAATCTGCAAAACGCAGAGTAATACTTTTGTCTGCCGACGGAGAACAATTCAGCCAAAAAATAGCCCATCGCCTTTTGAAGTATGATGAAATAGTCCTTGTTTGCGCTCATTACGAAGGACACGACAAGAGAGTCGAAGAATATGTCGATGAAAAAATTTCAATCGGTCCCTATGTGCTAACGGGTGGAGAAATTCCCGCAATGACTATAATCGACGCGACCTCAAGACTGATTTCGGGAGTATTGGGAAAAGATGAATCCTCAAAATCGGAGAGTTTTTCGATTGACAACAATGAGAAAACACTCGAGTATCCTCAGTATACGCGTCCATTTGATTTTGAGGGCAAAAAAGTACCCGAGGTCCTCCTTTGCGGAGATCACAAAAAGATCAAAAAGTGGAAAGAGGACAATACTCGAACGGTTTAGGTGGAGCCCAAGCTTTAGCTTGTTTTTTGTTCGAGCAAAGCCTGCCTACCGGCAGGTAGGTCGAGAACTGTCAGGTTGGATCTTCTCGACTCGCTTCACTCGCTCGAAGAATAAGTTATTTGATGTTTTTAGTGTTTTCAGCGGTATTAATCCCATGCTGTTGACGAGAGCAGTATAATTTGAAAAAATGGTATTAGGTATCCCCGTAAGCCATACCCGATATGGCAACGGGGCAAGAAATAAGCTCTCCCAAGGAGGGAGATTGTCGAAATTAAAAAAATTCCTGTCTAAACCAAGAATATCCCGATTGGTGAGTTTTTCGGTAGTGCTTCTTTTAATTGCTGGAAGTGCCTATTTTGCTTATAAAAGAGGTGTTTTTGCGGATATTCAGGTAGCTTGTAAGGTACAGATGAAGGACGGGGTTACTATCCAATATGACCCCATTAAAAATACAGACGAAACTGGAGGGTCGATAGTCACTGGATGGTCAAATCTTTATTTAATCCTGAACAACCAATCAACCCAATCTATTTCAAACCAAAATAAATACATAACTGTTTATGGACAAGGTGGGTCATCCTACTTGTATTCGGAGGGAAGCAATAAAACCTCTACTGTACCTCAAGCCCAACAGCCAAAGATAAAATCTGCAACTTTCGACTGTACGGGCGGTAAAACAATAGAAGTTACCTATGCAAACACATCGCGTGAAGGAACACAGGGCATCAGCATCAACGTGATCACCCCTCAATCAGCGCCTGCTTCAGACACAAATTTAGTTTGCGTTAGAATCAAAGATGATACAGGGAACCCAGTAAGGATAGATAGATCATTGCTGAATTCAAAGCCTTGGGATTACACAGAACTACCCGATTCTTCATGCACCTCGGGACAGACAGGACCTGGAAGCGACGAGACAACTGCGGCAGCTGCCACAACGCTAGAGTGTGAGAATGGAGAAACATGTGTTTCCGTAAAAGGTGGAGATCCATACTGCGTTAGTAATACAGAAGCAGAACATCAAATGTACAATAAATCGACAGGGTGTCCACGTCGAACCACCGGAAGCGCAGGGTCAGATGCGCCAGCTGCCCCAACGAAAGGATGTCCGACGGGTGAAAAGTGTTACGATATCGCAGGCGATCCAGACAATAGCCCCGTATGTCTTAAGCCTAGCGACACAGGAGCTGTGAACGTTGGAATGCATACTGAGGTGGATATAAACGAATGCACCCACCAAGCCACAGCTACTACTGATAAGTGCGACAAGGGACAAATATGGATGGTTGGAAAGGTGAGCGAAACTGGTCTTTGTTTCCCATGTGGAGTTATTACGAAAAACCAGGCTCAAAAAGGAGAAACCGAGAGTTATAGATTTAGTACTTCGGATTATACAAAAAATTGCTCTACGCCAGGAGGTACTATCGCTGATGCCGAGGGACAAGGAGCTGGTCAAATAGATCCTAAGGTTCCCGTCTTCGGCCCAGGAACCCAGGCCGCACCAGCTGGAACTGGAAAAGTTACATTTTCCGCGTGGCGAAACTCTGGCAATGGGACAGAAGAAGATCCAGCTCAAAATAAAATTGTACCTGTTGGTGGCGTAACTCTTACATTAACCGGCAAACCCCTTAAGGACGCAAATGCAAAGCTTGAAGGACTAAAAGCGGAAAGCGGATTTGCAAACAACAAAGCCTGCAGTTTTTGGCAAAGCTTCCAAAATACCACCATGCTAAGGGGAATTTTTGGGGGCCAGGAGAGATACACGATTATTACCCCAGATAACGGACTAACAAATAACACGACCATAATTCGAGGATTACCTGCCGGAACATACACCATCTCTGCCAGAAAATCTTCGTTTATACTACCAACACCCAAAAACCCCACTGGAGATAATAATATTTGCTTCAACGTCACAAAACAATCCGACACACAAGTTAAGGTTCTCCTTATTGCGCAGCCATCGGCCGCTGAACCTCCCGGAATTGACGCTCCAGTCATCTATGAAAAATTAAATAACAACCAAAGCAGGTTTGTATCAAAAGGCGGGGAAAAGGGCGAATACCAATTTCAATATAAACCCGAAGCCCCTTACCTCGGCTGGCAGAAAATTGATAGTAGCTTACCAAACCTCGGCTATAATCCCGAACGTCCAAATGGACTAACTGCTGAAGGAGGACTTAGGCCCGGAATTTCAGTAGGTTTGGGAATGCCAGGGGGAAGTATTGGCGGGTTCATTAATTTGTGCCAAGGGATCAATTTGACCATCGGAACTGGTAATTTAAGCGAAGTGGAAACTATAGCTTTTGGATTAGTAATGGGTGCCGCAACGGGCTCAAAAGACAATTCCCTTTTAAAAAATGCGGGTATAGGTGGAATAATTGGATGGATGGCGAGTAAGGCAATGGGAAATAATTCCAGTGTATCAATTAATTTTAATCCACTACGTGAAAAATGCGCCGCTTTCAACCAACTCGGAATCCCCCCGCAGTGCCACATCTGTCTTTCGAATCCAAGACTTTGCCCCGAAGGTTGCTGGGCCTATAGCGCACAATTCCAAATGCTTAGTCAAATGAGAGATTTCTTTTAATAAAAAATAGGAAAAATTATGGAAAAATTTATTATATTACTTCTGCTTATCACACTGCCTGCACCGGTTTTTGCTCAAACTACTGACGGCGGCCCTCCTGCTGATGAAACTGCCGATGGTGGAGAAGCATTACTCGACCAAGGTCCTAATGCTGCGGATGACACAGGCCTAACCGATGACGGAGGAGGAGCAATTGCACCGGTTCAAAGCCAAGTTGTTGCACCGGTTCAACCCGCACCGTCAGACGAAGACAGTGCAACAAAAACTAAATACAAATTGAAGTTCGCCGCCATAAACAGCAAAACAGAAAGATTGCTCGGTGATGTCAATATTGTAATTGACGAAAACGGCGAAAAAACAGACGAAGAACTTTCAGATCCCCCAAAATCCCAAAATGGTGAAGAACTTTTTGAAGCTACGGCAGGCAAATATGAAATCGTCGCCAGCCGAGCAGGTTATAAAAACTACGAGGGATCGTTTGAGGTCAAGGATAAAGATCTTGGATTTACACTGAAAATGGTACCCTTGAGTACAACTCCGGACCCCAAAACAGAATTTATGACGCGCTACTCGCTTATGCAATATTCGATGGCGAATAGTTCAACGCAAGGATTTCCTTACGCCCAAAACAACCCCTACCAGACAAATCCAACTTTTGGCAATCCTAACTACGGCAGTTACGGTTATCCAACCTATACCCAAAACGGTTATGCACTTTCTGCCAACCAGCAGGCAGTAGTTCCACTAGCGGTCACCATATCATCGACAGCAATGCTCTCAAGTTATCAAAGTTTCGACGTTCAGATAGTCGATCTGTCAACTTCATCGGTCGTAAGCCTAGTTAACTCTCAAACCCCATACGGCTATTCAAATAACTCCTATACCACGAACTCAAATTTCTATAACTCTATCAATAGATACGGCTGCCTGAAGCCAAATTCGCCCTATATCCTTAGAATAGTGCAATCTCCGCTGGGAGGTTTTTCCTCTAATACCAATCAGGATTATCCCTTCCAAAGCTCGAGCTATGGCACTATCACCCAGATCAATATCCAAAATATAACAACCGGAATCATTGCGAGTCCAATTACTCCAAATATTCAAAATATTCCACTTGGAAGTATCCAAATCCCAATTAATTGCCCCAGTTCCTATAATCCAACAACCCAAACTGCAAGCTGGCCAACCGCCCCCTATGGCACCCCCTCACCCTATGGCACCACTGGCGCCTATGGAACAACTACTTGGGCTGACCCGACGATCAACACTCTTAACTTCGGCTCATACGAAGTCCAGCAGAATGCTTATAGAACCGGGTATTTCTTGGTTAATAAAACAGTCCTTAACGACGCTAGAATAATCCAGTTTGTCGAAAATGATTCCGGTTCGGGCGGACTTGCTTTCGTATCGGCTCAATCCGGCACCCTAACCGGCTCACAAAGCGCTGGACAGTGGTATGTAACAACCTACACTCGCAATATTTCAACTCACGTTAACTCCTGCAAAACTTACTTGGGAAAGTTGATCGCATTGCCAGAATTCAAAGGGCTAACTGAGGAACTACAAACAAATTATAGAAATCAAATAAATACAATCAGCTCTGTAACAGATACGAAAGCACAATACAAAACCTGCATTTCGTTAAAAAATGATTTGTCATTAAAGCTTAGCAACCTTGGAGCAAGTACTCCCGCATTTGAAGTTCCAAAGACAGACGTGAATGTGAATATCTCAAAGTTTTATCGAGTCAACCTCAGCCCAAGCGAGTATGCGAATGCCATATCCGGAAAAGTACTAACGACTTTCGAGCAATAAATGTGTAAAGTATCCTTGACAATAGATCAACAAGTATTAATATCTAAGTATGAACTTAATAGATCAAATAATTAATCAAGCCAGAAACATTCTTTATTGCCCGGTTTGCAATAACCAATACGACAAAGATAGAATCAGGTTTCGTGGATTTATAGACAACACATATATTTTTCACGCGTATTGCAATCTCAACCACCAACCGATCGCAATTACTTATTTGGCTTCACTTCACCGGATCGATCAGCCAATCAGCACTTACTTCCATCTGTTGTCGGGTGAAAAGATATCGAAAGAAATGGTTAAGAACGCCGAAAAAATTTTAGACACTCATAAAGGATCGATAGCAGGATTATTCGACCAATAAGCTCTAATATATCCCCCTGCTTTGAGTAAACTTTGACAGGGGTTGAAAAAAACATCTCTTTAAGGTAGAATTATCTTCGTATCAAAGGAATAAACATGCAAGTCAAACACATCGCACTTGACGCAAAGTCAAGAAAAATCACAGGGAAAAAAGTTAAGAGCCTAAGAGAACAAGGCCTAGTTCCTGCCGTGATATACGGGCACGGGTCAAAACCTCTTCCTTTGGAGATTAATTCGACCGACTTTACAAAAGCATACCAAGAAGCCGGAACATCTACCTTGGTAGATTTAAAAATTGACAATGACTCGCCAATCAAGGTTCTAACGCACGAGCCGCAATTAAATCCCGTAAATTCTAAAGCAATCCATGTTGATTTTTATCGCGTTAGAATGGATGAGAAGATCAAGACAGAAATCCCGCTTGAATTTATCGGTGAGTCAGATGCGGTTCAAAACGACGATGGAACTCTGGTTACAAACAGAGACAATATTGAAATAGAATGTTTGCCAAACGACCTCATCCCAAGCTATCAGATAGATATATCAGCTCTTAAGACATTCGATGATCAATTAACTGTTTCAGATATAAAATTTCCCGAAAGCATTGAAATCCTAACCGAAAAAGAAGAAGTTATTGCCTCTGTTGAACGTCCGCGAACCGAAGAAGAGCTGGCTGAACTTGAAGAGTCTGCGGCCGAAGAAGAGAAGGAAGCCATAGAGCAAATCGCCGGTGAAGAAGGCGAAGCGGTTGACGGGGGAAACGTCAACCTAAATAAAGAAGGATCCGAAGAAACGCCAGATGATAAAAAAGACGAAGTACAGAAGATAGAAACAGACAACTCCGCCAAAGACTCCAAAAAGTAACCGAACTATTTAAACATTTTATCATTAGAAATTGATTAAAAATTCGAAATTAGAAATTAGAAATTCCCAAAACAAAAAACCAGAAAAGTTTTTTGTTTTGGTTATAGGTTGCCAACAAAACGAACATGATGGGATTAAAATCTCGCACATGCTTGAGAACCTCGGTCTCGTTGAAACCTCCCAGGAAGAAGCTGACCTAGTAGTGATAGTTGCTTGTGCAGTGAGACAAACAGGTGTTGATAGAATTTTTGGTGCAATAAAAAACTGGAAAGACAAAAAGATTATAACAACTGGCTGCGTATTGGATTCAGATAGGAAGAGATTTAAAGATCGTGGAGTGGATTTCTGGAACATCGAAAAGCCAAACGACCTAATCAAGGTTTTAAACATCAAGACAAAAAAAGACATAAAAAATCTTTTATCTGAAGGAGCGAAGCTTTCCTCCAGCGTTCCTATAATGTTTGGATGCAACAACTTTTGTTCATACTGTGCCACGCCTTACACCAGAGGACGAGAGCGCTCGAGGGAAATAGAACAAATTGTTAAAGATGTCCAGAATATAATAGGAAAAGTCCCGACGCCGAAGGGTCGGGACTCCGACCGAAGCGTCGTAGAAATTCTCTTACTAGGTCAAAATGTCAATTCATATCAAATTCCTAACAAAACTGTCATCCCGCACTTGATGCGGGATCTAGATTCCCATTTTCACGGGAATGACAAAAAACCTTCCCATTTTACAATTCTACT
>Ga0180007_10002624_pt1 | contig 21120 bp, 25 predicted proteins | sample MM_PC_MetaG_FD_121122 | JGI IMG/M metagenome (GOLD analysis project Ga0180007, IMG submission 121122) | Groundwater microbial communities from the Aspo Hard Rock Laboratory (HRL) deep subsurface site, Sweden - MM_PC_MetaG | ecosystem: Environmental > Aquatic > Deep subsurface > Groundwater... | reverse complement strand
ATTAAGGGAACAGAATTATTTTCAGCGATACTTCCAAAAATAAATTTCTCAAATGATTCTGTTCAGATTAAAAACGGAGAAATTGTTAAGGGAAATATAAACAAAACTTTGTTTGGAAGTGAAGATGGAGAATTAATAAAACAACTTGAAAAAGATGTGGGAATTAACCAAACCTTTGATACAATAAGAAATGCTTTTGATTTAGGAGTCAAATACTTATCTGAAAAAGGGATAACAATTTCAGTAGAAGATTTGGATTTAGACCAAAGTGTTATCGATGCTGGAGAAGAGATAATTAAGAAAGCTGAAAAGAAAACAGAAGAAATTATTGATGCTTATAATAAAAATGAACTTGAAAGAATACCTGGAAAAACTTATGAAGAATCTAGAGAAATCAGAGTATTGCAGGCATTAAATGAAGTTAGAACAAAGATAGGAGAAATTGTAAAGAAAAATTTCCCAGAAGGAAATCCGGTTAACCATATGATTATGTCTGGTGGTGGGGGAAATATATTAAACATAACAATGATGGCGTCTTGTGTAGGACAGCAGGCTTTATGGGGTAAGAGAATTGATTTGGGTTATAATGAAAGAACATTGCCTTTCTTTAATAAAGGGGATTTGTCTCCTCATGCAAGAGGATTCATAAGAAGTTCATTCATTAAAGGACTTAGACCGGATGAATTTTTCTTTGGGGCAATCACTGGAAGAGATTCACTAATGGATACAGCATTGAGAACTCCGAAATCTGGATATTTATACAGAAGATTGGCAAATGCATTGCAAGATTTAAGAATAGAATATGACGGAACAGTAAGAGACAGCAATAATAATGTTATACAATATAAATACGGAGACGATGGACTTGATGTTTCAAAACTGCATCCTAACGAGCAGATAAGTCCAGGAGAAGCTATTGGAATAATTACTGCGCAATCTTTCGGAGAATCTTCAACACAGATGACACTGAATGTATTCCACCTTGCAGGAGTTCAGGAAATGCAAGTTACAACAGGATTGCCAAGACTTATAGAAATCTTCGACGCTAGAAAAAAACCTTCTTCACCTAAAATGGAAATATATTTAGATAAAGATTACAATGATGAAAAGAACGCGAGGATATTCGCGGAAAAGATAAAAGAAGTAACATTGAAAGAAATTGCTTCGGAAATAAATCTTGATTTTAGTAACAAGAAAATTGAGATTAAAATTGATAAAGGAGGATTAAGACAAACTCATGTTTCAGTTAAAACAGTTATTGATAGATTAAATGATTTAGGATTTAAGGCTAAAGAAGGAACAAACTCAATTGTTTTGAATGCTTCTGAATTTAACTTTAAAGATATTTACAAATTAAAAGAAAAATTAAAAGATACTATAATTTCAGGATTAAAAGGGATTAAACAAATTTTAATTATTAAGCGAGATAGAGATTATGTTATTTTGACTCTTGGTACAAATCTTAAAGATATACTTAATTTTAAAGAAGTCAATAAAGATAAAGTACTTTCAAATGATTTGCATGAAGTTGCGGGTATTTTTGGAATTGAAGCAGCAAGACAATTAATAATGAATGAAGTCCAAGAAGTGTTGAAGTCACAGGGACTTGATATTGATAAAAGACATCTTAAACTTATCTCCGACGCTATGACTAATACTGGTGAAGTTAAAGGTGTTACAAGAATGGGGATCATTGCACAGAAATCTTCAATCTTAGCGAGGGCGACTTTTGAAACTCCGATTAAACAATTTGTTAATGCGACGTTGAAAGGAAGCAGAGATAAATTATCAAGTGTTATAGAAAATATAATTGTTAATCAACCAGTTCCAATTGGAACAGGATTGCCTGGTCTTCTTGTGAAGGTTATTGGCCCTTTGACAAAAAAAGAAGAAGATAAAAAAACAGCAAAGAAGGAAGTTGTTGAACAGACAAATAGGTAGTTATAAATATTAATTATCTTTCTATAAGTTATGAGTAGGTTCTATGATATGCTTGACGAAAAAACAAAAAAAGAAATTGAGAATATATTTAGTAAAGAATATCTTGATGAAGCGTTTAGAAAAAGGGAAATAAGTTTAGAGGAGATGAATAAATCTTTTGCTAAATGGTATGGGATTACTCAAGAGACAACAGATGAAGAATTGGAAAGATTAAGAAATGTGTGTTATGAATAATTCTTAGTGAATAAAATTCCAAAGGTTTAAAAATAGATTTTTTCTAACAGCATTATCTAAAAATGGTGAATACTATTGATATGCAGGATATACGGCATCTTAATCTATTTGATAAAATTACTCATGTCCAAACAAGATTTTGTTTTCAGTATAATAACACATTAGTGTTTTGTGTTCCTCATCTGTTGTTGCAAAAAGCAGTTGGGGAGAATGGAAAAAATGTCCAAACAATGAAAGATATACTTAGGAAGAGGGTTCGAATTGTTGCAAAGCCGAGAGGAATTCAGGATGCACAAAGTTTTATTGAAAGTATTGTTAGCCCTATAAAAATTAATGAGTTAAAAATTGTAGGAAATGAAATAATAATCTTAGGTAATCGGCAAAATAAAGCAGCGTTAATTGGAAGAGATAAAAGAAGGTTGAAAGAAATGCAAGAGATTGTGAAGGGATTTTTTGACAAAGAATTGAGAATCTCCTAAGAACACTCCAGAAACTTTTTATAGGTTCTAGAGGGGATTAACCTAAAACTTTTGTTCGGCAAAACTTTTTATAGGTTCCCTAAAAATTCTCACCCGAAGAATTTTTAAACCAACTTCTTCAATAAATTATATTCAAAATGGGATTACAAGCAGCAAAAAAATTAGTAAAGAAAAGAAAACAGTTCAGGTGGAAAGATCGATATTATAAAGTTAGTACTTTAAATTTATTCAAGAAATCTGACCCCCTCGAAGGTGCGAGTCAAGCAAGAGGAATTGTTCTTTCTAAATTTCAAAAAGAAGCTGCACAGCCAAATTCTGCGATGAGAAAATGTTGCAAAGTTCAGTTGAAAAAAAATGGAAAAACTGTTGGAGCTTTTATTCCAGGGAACCTTGCACAGAAATTTGTCGACGAACATGACGAGGTAATGATAGAAAGGATTGGTGGAAAAATGGGGCGGGCAAAAGGAGATATTCGTGGAATTAGATGGCAAGTTATTCAAGTAAATGATCAACCTCTTTCAAGATTGGTTTCTGGAAAGATTGAGAAGGGGAGACGATGAATATAAAAATTGTAAACAATTTTTCCTTCGATTGCTCAAGCGTGGTCAACCGGAAGGGGAGGAGATAAAATGGGAATATTTTCTACTGATTTGGACGATGGAAAATTTATAGATCAATATGAAACATGGATATTTTTAGGAATGCAAAATTGTGCAAATCCTTATTCTGTTCTTGTTGAAAAAGATAGGAAAAAAGGTATGAGGACAACAATATTTGATAAAGATGCGGGGGAAATCCATTGGGAGTATTGGAGTGAATAAAATGACAACCCAAACATTACCAACATTCAAAATTTTTGACTTGTATGATTTGTCAGAAGTGAAAGTAGAGGAACCAGGTTTGAAGAATGCGATAAATCTTGAGCCGAAATTGATTTTGAAAAGTTGTGGAAGGAATGTTATGAAATTTGGGCAGGCTAAAATTAACATTGTTGAGAGGTTAATGAATCGCGTTGCAACTTCTGGGCACCGAGGGAAAAAACATAAAATTATGTTCGGGACTTCTACAGGGAAATATTCAAAAAATATGAAAATTGTTTTGGAAGCGTTTAAGATGATTGAAAAAAGGACTGAGAAAAACCCTGTTGCGGTTTTTGTTAAAGCAATTGAAAATGTTGCACCACGTGACGAGGTTACTGTTATTGAATATGGTGGAGCGAGATACCCCCAAGCAATTGATGTTTCTCCGTTGCGAAGAGTTAACTTATCTTTAAGATGGCTTGTTCAAGGTGCGTCTGATAAAGCATTTAACAAAAAGAAAACAATTGCGCAAAGTTTAGCTGATGAAATTATAATGGCTTCTGAACAAAATGGCGAGAGTTTTGCAATGAGGAAAAAGAAAGAAAGCGAGGCACAGGCTGATAGTGCAAGATAATTCTAAAATGGCAGAAACACCAATAACAAAATTAATGAAAAAGCAAGACCATATTCGAAACATAGCGATTGCTGCGCACATTGACCATGGGAAGACAACGTTTTCTGATAATCTTCTGGCTGGCGCTGGAATGTTATCTGAAGAAACAGCAGGGAAACAAAGGGCTCTTGATTTTCACGAGGACGAAGCAACCCGAGGAATTACAATTGATTCTGCGTCAGTATCCATGATTCACAAAGTTGGCGGAGAAGATTATTTAATTAATTTAATTGACACTCCAGGGCATGTAGATTTTGGAGGAGATGTTACTCGTGCGATGCGAGCTGTTGATGGATGCGTTATTTTAACTTGTGCTGTCGAGGGCGTTATGCCTCAAACAGAAACAGTTGTCCGTCAAGCATTGAAAGAATTGGTTAAACCTGTTTTGTTTATAAATAAAGTTGATAGGTTGATTAAGGAAGTTAAGTTAACTCCTGAAGAAATGCAAGCAAAGTTCATTAAAATTATTGATCATGTTAATGAATTAATCGAACAAATTGCGCCTGAAGGTTACAAGGAAAAATGGAAAGTTGGCGTCGGTGAGGGAACTGTTGCATTTGGTTCTGCGTTTAATAATTGGGCATTGAGTTTCCCTTATATGAAAGCTAAAGGGATTTCATTTAAGGATATTATTGACGCTTACAGCGAGAGTGATGATAATAAGTTGAGAGAAAATATCAAAGCACTCGCGAAAAAGGCGCCGTTGCACGAAGTTGTTCTGGGTATGAGTGTAAAGCACCATCCTAATCCTGTTGATGCACAAAAATATAGAATTCAAAAAATCTGGCACGGAGATATTGATTCTCCTCTTGGAAAATATTTACTTAATTGCGACCCAAAAGGGCCCCCTGTTTTTGTTCCAATTAAAATTGTCGTTGATAAACACGCAGGAGAAGTTGCATGTGGAAGATTGTTTTCAGGAACGCTCAAACAAGGTGACGAAGTTTACATGAACCTTGCTAAAAGGCATGTTCGTATTCAGCAAGTTTCTGTTTACAAAGGAGCACAAAGAATTATTGTTGATGAAGCAAATTCAGGAAATATTATCGGTGTTGTGGGATTACGAGATGTTTTTACAGGAGAGACAGTTAGTAAAGAAGAGATAGAACCATTTGAAGCAATCAAACATTTGTTTGACCCTGTTGTTACAAAATCTATTGAAGCTAAAAAAGCAGCTGATTTACCAAAACTTGTTGAAATATTGAAACAAGTTGCAAAAGAAGACCCTTCTATTAGAATTGAGATTAATGAACAAACAGGTGAGTCGTTGATGTCTGGAATGGGAGAGTTGCATTTGGAGATTATTGAAAATAGAATCAAAACAGAAAAAGGTTTGGATGTTAAGACCTCCCCCCCTATTATAGTTTATCGTGAAACTGTCGGAAAAGAATCTGATATTGTTGAGGGAAGAAGCCCAAATAAACATAATAGTTTTTTCATGAAAGTTGAACCACTTGAAGAAAATGTTTATTCTGCAATAAGAAATAGTGATATTCCCGAGGGAAGATTAAAAAAGAAAAATAATGAGATTTCAGCGACACTTTTCAAATTAGGTTGGGATGGGGACACTGCAAGAAATTTAAAAGATGTTTACAAGAGCAATATTTTTATGGATGAGACACGAGGAGAAGTTCACATGCAAGAAGTTATTGAGATGATTCTTGATGCGTTTGAAATGGTTATTGACCAAGGTCCTTTGGCACGTGAGCCATGTATGAAAATGAAAGTTTCTTTGATGGATATTAAATTGCACGAGGATGCTATTCATCGTGGACCTGCGCAAGTTTATCCTGCTGTTCGTGAGGCTGTTAAAGGTGCAATGAAAAAAGGAAGTTCTACATTGTTAGAGCCGTTGCAAATTCATGTTATTGAAGTTCCTGAAAAGTTCATGGGAACAATTACTAAATTAGTTGGAGGAAAGCGAGGACAGACACTTGATATAGAACAAGAAGGAAGTGTTGTTAAAATTAAGGCAAGGGTACCTGTTGCTGAAATGCTTGGGTGGTCAAATGATTTGCGAAGTGCAACAGAAGGTCGAGGAAGTTCTTCACTTCTTGAACAAGAATTTGAAAAAGTTCCAACAAATTTACAAGACGATATTATTAAGAGAATTAGGGAACGGAAGGGATTATCTGAAAATCAGTAGAGTATAATAATTCTTAAAAAGATTTAACCTTCTCCTCGATAATCTTTAAAACTTATCAACCGCTAATTATTTAACCTTAATCTTTATTTATTAGATATGAATAAAAAAGAGCGTAGAGTTATCTTCTCAATAGTTTCTATTTCGGTCTTTGTTCTCTTATCTATTTTAGTTTTCTTCAAAAAAACTTTCGTAGATGATTTCATCAGTAATTCGTTTATTAATTCTTGGAACCCGACGGCAAATTGGTTTTTTATTTTTCTTGGAAAATATTCACAGAGCATAATGATTGGACTTGCAATTTTGATAAGTTTAATTCTCTATTTACAAAAAAGAAGAAAGGGAACTCTTATTTTTATTTTCAGTTTAGGAATAGGATATATACTTGAAAAAATAATTAAAATTATCATTCAAAGAGAGAGACCATTAATCCAATTAATTCAAGAAACAAGTTTTAGTTTTCCGAGTGGGAATTCTGTATTTTCGATTATTTTATTTTCATTAATTATTTATTTTTACAAAGATGAAATTAATAATAAATTTGGGAAAATTGTTTTTATATCTGTTGGAATTTTTATAATTTTCCTCGTCGGGTTTAGCAGGATTTATCTAAATGTTCATTGGTTTACAGACGTCATTGGAGGATATGCTTTAGGATTTTCTTTAGTTAATATTGCGATTTTGTTTTTAGAAAAAAAATAACAAAAAGTTTATAAACTAAATTTTTTTACATAACCTATGGCTAAAGAAAATCAAAAGATTTTCATGACCCATTTTAAACACTAAAACAAAAATCAAAAATGGCTAAAGAAAAACCAAACATGAATGTTGTGTTCGTCGGGCATGTTGACGCTGGAAAGTCAACTTGTGTTGGACAACTTATGTTTCAGTCTGGACTTGTCTCTGAACAAGAAATGAAAAAGCTTCATGAAGAGGCTGAAAAACACGGGAAGGGAGGACAAGCTAGTTTTGAATTTGCTTACATCATGGATAAGATTAAAGAAGAAAGAGAAAGAGGAGTTACAATTGATTTAGCTTATAGAAAGATTATGACTACCAAATGGCAGATCACAATCATTGATGCGCCTGGTCACAGAGACTTTGTTAAGAATATGATTACTGGTGCGTCGCAAGCTGACTCTGCTTTCTTAGTTATTGCTGCACCTTCAGGAGTTCAACCTCAAACAACAGAACACTTGTGGTTATTGAGAACAATGGGGGTAAAGAATCTATGTGTTTTAGTTAACAAAATGGATGCTGTTGAATACAAAGAAGAGAATTATAATAAAGTTAAAGAAGATGTTGGAAAACTTTTGAAAGGTGTTGGGATTAATCCTGAAGCGACCACATTTATTGCATGTTCTGGTTTGAAAGGAGATAATATTAAAAATAAATCTAATAAAATGGCTTGGTACAAAGGGCCAACATTATTCGAGCAACTTGACTTGTTCCCTGCTCCAGAGCCACCTACAAATCTTCCAATGAGAATGCCTTGCCAAGATGTTTATGAAATTACTGGTATTGGAACTGTTCCTGTTGGAAAAATTGAAACAGGCATTATGAAAGTTGGACAGAAAGTAATTGTGCTTCCTGGAAGAACTGGCGACGGAATTTCAGGCGAAGTTAAGACAATTGAAGCTCACCATGAAGCATTACAGCAAGCAGATGCAGGAGACAATGTTGGAATAAATATCCGTGGAATTGGAAAGAAAGATATAGCAAGGGGGGATGTTATTTGCGATGCATCTAAACCGATTCCAATTGTTGAGGAATTCGAAGCAACAATCACAGTAATTAATCACCCAACTGTTTTGGCAAAAGGGTACACTCCTGTATTCCATGTGCACACTGCTCAAGTTCCTTGCCAATTTGTAGAATTAATTGCACAGATTAATCCTGCAACAGGTGAAGTTATCAAAGAACACCCAGACTTTTTGAAGAACGGGGATACTGCAAAGGTGAAAATTAAACCTCAAGGTAATTTGTGCTTGGAAACAAATAAGGACAATCCTTTCATGAGTAGATTCGCAGTTAGGGACGCTGGTGCAACTGTTGCTGCTGGAATGTGCACTGCGATTACTAAAAAGAAGTAATTTCTATAATTTTATAAAATTTTAAGGAGATAATATGGCAAAACAAATTATTCATTATTTTATCGTAAGTGGACCTACAGAAAGGATTAAGAGTTTAGAAAAATTTGCTATAAAAAAGGAATTAGGGAGAGTTGAAGATAAAAAAGTTTCAAATGGGAATATGAGAACTTATTACCATTATCCTCAAGAAGAAGAGAAAAGAACCTTTTTAATGAATAAAATTGATAAGTCAAATATCCAAATCCTTGAAGAGGGGATGGGGGTTTTAGAAGAAAATAATGGGCAATGGATATTGAAAGCTTATTCTTCTGATTATTGTTAAAAAAAATAAATCACAATAACACAACAATCCTTAAATAATTCTTGTTTCTGTTTACTTAATGGTTTATACTGGAATTACAAAATCAGAAATTGAAGCGGTTTTAAAAAAGAAAGGGGATTTTATGCAGATAGATTATCTCTCAGATTTTTTAAGAAAAGAACTTCCTACCGACGTGAAAAAGTTTGTTTATTTGAAACTCGCGGATATTTATGGTAGAAAAAGTATGTTCAAAGAAGAGGCGAGAATCTTTGATTCGCTTGCACTTAACTCTATTGCGTTTTCTGAAAAAGTTAAATATTATGTTAAAGAAGCAGAGGTTTTTATTCGGGCGTGCAAATTTACCGACGCTGACTCTGCAATGAGAAAAGCCATGAGAGAAGCGAACTCTATTGAAAGGGAGGAGATTTATTATTCTGTTAAGGATTTTTATAAAAAAGTTGCAGAGGATTATGTTAAACAAGTTAAGAGAAGTTCTGCGGTGAAAGTTTATGAAAAACTTTTGAATATGCGACTTACTAATTTTGAAAAAAAAGAAATTAAGAATAAGCTAATTGAACTTTATGAAAAGCTCGGGAGATTTAGCGAGGCAAAGAGATTGGAAGTGCTGGGTTGACCAAAAATTTATTTAATCTTTTTCATTATCTTTTCTAATTCAAAAATAAATTCTTTTGTATCCACAAAGTAATTAGGATATGCCTTTTCCAAATCTTTAGTTGTTTCTGCACCTACAAGAACAACATCATAATCCGTTCTTCCTTTGTGCCTCTTTTCTAATTTATCATAGTCATCTATTGCTTTTTTTTCTTGTTTTTGTGTATATGACTTAACACTTAGTTTATTTCCTAAAATATCAAGTTCTAACAAGAAAAATTTTACTTTTCCCTTCATCTTTTTCTTTACCTCTTCATTAAAGAATTTCATTGCATGTGTCCAACCCTCCATTCGATGTATTACTTCTAATTCTTTTTCTTTAGCCATTATTTGAGAGTATAATTTTTTTTTGTTGGCTGTTGTCCCTTCAATTATTGGACAATTTTCGTTTATTGCAAAAGCAGAACTTACTAATTTAAAAAAATCTGCCCAATCAGGTCTTCCTTCATTAAACTTAATTGCTTGTCTTGTGAAAAAATCAACTGTTTCAACAGCCGTGGCCCATAAATGTTGTAATTTAGATCTTATTTGAACTTCAACCTTTAACCCATTATATTCTTTTTTGCCCTTATCACTCTTAAATTCATAAACAAGGTGTAAACTTCTATATCCATCTTTTTTTGGAAAGGTGATATAATCTTTTTTTCCAACTCTCTTATGTTTTAAATTTCCTTTAAGATAATATTCATTGTAAATCTCTTTTGCTATTTTAACATCTTTAACAACAGCCCTACAACCAGCTATATCTTGCATTTGGGATAAATTCATTGTTGGCTTTCTGCCTTCATATTTTCTTCTTAATTTATTAATTATTGAAGTTGCTCTTTTAAGTCTTTGAGCAACTAAAGAAGTTTTATCACCTCTTTGGGAAACATTTTTTAGAGTCATTTGAAAAATATGCAAAGGATAACTGTGACTTGCTCTCCAATGATTTAATATTTCGGTAGCTTTTGTTGTTTCTTCCTCAGCGCTATTTTCATCTTTTAATATATCTCCTGCCTTATTCAATTCATTTTTATTATATTTTGGGGCTTTCCAAACCATAATTTGATTAAAACTGAGGAGTATTTAAACTTATTCATTTTGCGCAGTAATTAATTTATTTATATCACATATTAAATTTATATCTTCCGACGATATAAAATCTAATTATTTAATTTTATTTATCTTTGCGCAGTATACATTAAAAATAAACTTAATTTTGCGCAGTAATTTGAATTCTTACTTAGATGAATTAAATCTAACAATTTATTCCCAATCTTTAATTTGTTTATAGAGATTGATTGATCCAAGCCAATTCTAACCAAAAATTTAAATACCCTCTTTCTCAATAATTATAAGTAGGAAAATATCGTAAATATCATTGTATCACATTCACATTCATTTTAGCGTTTTGCTTAGAAGTTTTGAGTAGCGTAAGGAATTAGGTATTTTTCTAAAAGAAATCTTAAGATTTCAAAAAATTAAACGGAAAAAAATAATATGGCAAAAATTAGTCCTGTATCAATAAAATACCTGATACATGCGAACTTTACAGCTGAAGGGGCGTTAGAAAAGCCAGATGTAATCGGAGCTATATTCGGGCAGACAGAGGGTTTGCTTGGTGCAGACCTTGAAATGCGAGAACTTCAAAAAGAAGGAAAGATTGGGCGAATAGAAGTTGATTTAAAGCGAGAAGGTAAGATGACAACTGGTTCTGTTAAAATTCCTACTGCACTTGATCAGTCAGAGACAACTTTGATTGGCGCTGCAATTGAGACAATCGACAGAATTGGTCCGTGCGATTCGCAAATTGAAGTTGAGAAAATTGAAGATGTTCGAGGAAGCAAGAGAGATTACATTATTGAGCGAGCTAAGAAATTAATGCAACAGATTGAAGGTTCTTCTGATTCGAGGGAGATTTCAAATGCTATTAAGGACTCTGCAAAAGTAGCTGGAATTCAAGAGTATGGCCCAGACAAACTTCCTGCTGGAGATTTATCTGGAAGAGAAATTATTGTAGTTGAAGGAAGAGCAGATGTTCTGAACTTAATGAGAAACGGTGTGAATAATGTCGTGGCTATGAATGGGACAAAACTTCCTAATTCAATCAAGACATTGGGCTCTAAAAAAGAATTGACTCTCTTTGTTGATGGAGACCGGGGCGGAAAATTGATTGCTCAAAATGCTGTAGATAATGCAAAAGTTAAGTATATTGCAATTGCACCAGATGGGAAAGAAGTTGAAGAATTAATGGGCAAGGAAATTTACATGAATCTTCGAAGGAAAGTTTCTGTTGAAGAATTTTTCAGAAGAAATGGAAATGGTTATAGACAGAATTTTTCAGAACAAAGTGCTCCTAAGGATTTTGAATTGACAGAAGAAGTAAAAACCAAACTCAAGAGGATTTCAGAGGAAAACGCTGGAACAAGTAAAGCAATTCTTTTAGATGACTCGTGGGGGGAAATAGAAGTTATTTCTGCTAGGTCCTTAAATAGCACATTGAAAAAGATAGACGAAAAACCAACTGTAATTATAACTGATGGTGCAGTTACAGCTCCTACAATAGCTACTGCAGAAGAAGCGCATGTTCAAGTAATTGTTGCAAAGAATTTTTCAGCAACAAGTGAGAAAATTAAGTTGTTGAGTTTATAATTTTAAAATCCTGGGGGAAATTCTCAGGGGTTTTTATTTTTTCGAAGTAGGATTAAAAATGATTGATTAGATTTATAAAAGTTTCTTGATTAAACATTTTATGAAACTTCGGAATATTAAATCAAGAGAAGTTGTAAAAATTCTTCAAAGAGGGGGATTTGAGATTCGTCGGCAAACAGGAACGCATGTTATTTTAAGAAAAGGAACTAAAACAGTTGCCGTGCCTGTTCATAAAGAGACTATGCCTATTGGAACGTTGAAAAATATAGAGAAGCAAGCAGAAATAAGATTTAGAGAAATAATCTAGTTACCATTAATGGTTCTTCTTTCTTGAGCAACTCTTGTTTTTCAGGAGCTTCTTCTAGCAAAAGTTTAATCCCTTTCTTTAAATTGCTTAAAGCCTCATCAAGAGTTTCTCCGTGATCTCCAACTCCTAACTCTGTACACTCTACTACAAAAACTTTTTTTCCATCACTTAATTTTTCTTCATGTACAGATACACTGCAAGATAATTTCTTTTCCATACAAAACAAAAACATCTAGATTATTTAAAGTTGTTGGGAGGAGAAATCTCTGGGGGTTTTTTGTTTTTTATTAATTAGTAGGAACTAAAGAATTTTCAAGTTTTGCAACACCTTGATCCAACATTGCTCCAGTAACCCCTAATAATCCGGCTCCTAACCCTCCTACAAAAAGACTAGCCATTATGTGAGTGGGTGCACTAGTCATAATTATAAGATTTCCAAGCACTCTTTCTCCAAACTGGTTAGAATAAGCTAAATCTACTATTCCTGATTCATAGAACCTATTACAGATAATCTGAACCATTCCCAAATAACCTCCTACTAAGCCCCCAATTGCAAAAGCAGGAGCAAACTTAACTTCACGAGTTAAAAGATTTCCTAAACCCTCTTTACGATTATTTCCTTTTCTTCTGACAAAATTATTTAAGGTTTTTCTTCCATTGTATATGAGTTGTTTCATGAAACAAAGGTTAAATTTGGATATTATAAATTTTTCGTTTTTATTTTTCACCCCCTGTCCCAAACACCCAGTGTTTTTTCATGTAACTTCAAAATTACGACAACAATAAAATTTATAAATCACTTTTGAGGTGAATATAGACAGCAAAAACAAAGTTTTTGCACAAATAAATTAAAATGATAAAAATGAAGACAAAGAACATCTTGGTTTTTTTCCTCGCTTTGGCGAGTGTTCTTTTATCACTGACAGTTGTTAATGCTGCGGAAATCGCAGATGTTTATTCTGTTGAAGTTGACGGTATCTATGCTCTTGGCAATGATGCTAGTGTAACTGCAGGAGAAACAATAACTCTGAAGGTTTATTTTGATGCTTTAGAAGACGCTTCTGATGTTAGTATTAGAGCTGAAATTGAAGGCGACAAAATAGATGTTCAAGATAGAAGTGGCCCATTCACAATTGAGAATGGATACGCTTACAAGAAAACATTGACACTTAATATTCCTTATGAACTTAAGGATGAAGTTAGTGATGATGTGGACTTAGTGATAAAAATCTGGAACAAAGATCACAAGACAGAAGAGACAATGACTCTTCGAGTCCAAAGACCTACATACAATATAGACGTTATGTCTATTAGTGTAAGTCAAACTGTCGAAGCCGGAGACACAGTGCCTGTAGATGTTGTGATTAAAAACATTGGTTATAATAGTCTTGATGACTTGTATGTAACTGCTCAAATCACTGATTTGAATGTTAAATCAACAACTTACTTTGGGGACATAGTGGCTTTCCAATGCTATGACGAAGACGGGCTAGCTTGTGATGAAGATGATGAAGATAATTCTAGAGGAAGATTCTACTTGAAGATTCCGTATGATGCGGCATCTGGAATTTACAATTTAGAAGTTGAGGTAAAAAACAGCGACTTGACTATTGTTGAAAACAAGCAGATAATTGTGAAGAATGATTTTTCTGCGGGTAATGTTATTGTGACAGGAATGTCGCAAAATGTTGCAAAAGGACAAGACGCTGAATATGAACTATTGATTGTGAACCCAACTAACAAGTTGAAAGTTTACAGAATAGTTCCAGAATCCTCTGGTCAACTCACATCAAGTGTAAGTCAATCTGTTGTTGCTGTACCTGCTGGTTCAACAAAAACAGTTAAAGTGATTGCAAACACTAATTCAGAAGGTACATACAACTTTAATGTGAATGTATTTGCTGGAGAAAATCTTGTTAACACAGTGACTTTAAGCGCAAATGTTTCAGGAACTTCTTTCGCAGCTCCAGTAGTTATTTTGGCAATTGTACTTGCAATAGTATTATTAGTATTACTTGTTGTATTAATTGTCTTAGTAGGAAAGAAACCAGAAAAACAAGACGAAGAACTCGGAGAAAGTTATTACTAATTTTAGTTTTAATTTTTTATTTATTTTTTATTACTTTCTCTGTTCTTCTTTTATAATTAGTAGGAAAAAATTAAATATGGGAAAACCAATAGTGAGATAAGAAAATGGCAGAAGAAAAATCAAGATTAGAAAAAAAAGTTAAGAAGTATTTGTTATTGAAAATTATCCCAAAATATAGTGTAGATGCTTCAGATCATGAGTATGTAGCAGTAATTGCTGCTGAACAAAAAGAAATTAATGATTTTGCAGGTATATTAAATGAAATTACTGGAGATAGACATTGCTATTCTGAATTGCCTCAAGAATTTTCATCTTGTGAAGAATATTTTGTTTATTTGAAGGGACAAGAAATTGAAAAGAAAACTTTTGTTGGGGATTAAACAAACCTCACAAAAACAAAACCTGGGATTTTTTCTTTGATTGTGAAGTTTTTCCCAGTTCTCTGAATAGCTGTCAATGATTGCTCAATTCCAAAAACTCCAACAGGTGCGACAAGAATTCCTTTGTCTTTTAATTGGTGTAAAATTTTGTCAGGTATTTTTTCAGTTGCAGCACTAATAAGAATTCTATTGAATGGTGCGTGCTCTTCTAAACCATCTGCTCCGTTTTTGTTGTAAACTTTAATGTTCTTGTAAACTCCTAAATTTCTTTTTGAGTTTTCTGCAAGTTCTTTTATTATTTCAATTCCGAAAACCTCCCCCTTTTTTCCAACAATCTCAGAAAGAAGAGCAAGAACATAACCACAACCAGAACCAATCTCTAAAACTTTTTGCTCCCTTTTTAATTCAAGCAAAGATAACATCATTGCAATTGTATATGGCTGTGAAATTGTCTGACCTTGCCCAATAGGAAGAGCAGTATCTTCATAAGCGCGCGGTTTTAATTTTTCAGGTATAAATTTTTCACGTGGAACTTTTGAAAAAGCATTCATAATTTGATGGGAGAATCTCTGGCGTTTGAGAGAGGAGAGGAGTTGGTTTTTTTGCATGGATATAGGGGAAGAAAAGAATTAATAAAGTTTGGCTCGCTGGCTCACGATTAATGAATGTAGTTAATTCCGAAAAAACTTTTAATTAAAATTTAACTAACAATCCAAAGAAATTACAGTTTTATTATTGATAATCTAATCAATTGTGGGCACGCAGTGCGAATGTTTCTAAGAGCGGGTGGGCTCACAAAATCACCAATCAATAGAGCAATAACCTAATTTACCTTTGAATTTTTTCTTTTCTTGTTCAAAGTGTTTTCTACATAAATAACTCCAAGTACTTTTTCTAGGAGGATAAACTTCCTTAAATGCTTTATTTTTACACTTTCCTTCAAAATCGCATAAAGGGACTTTCTTTCCATTTAATTTTTTATACTGAGCCGTGTCTTTCATCAAATAGAGAATACAAAAATATATTTAAAACTATATTCTAATTTTGGAGTTAAAACTTATAACAATTCCTCAAATTTTTCTCGTGAAATTTGTAGGTCTTTTTTTATTATTGTGTTTAGTAATCCAGGTCCAATTTTTTGCCCAGGATGATTTGGGATTGTTGTAACGCGTCCATCAGCATTCTTGAAAAACATATGACTTCCTTTTTGCCTTGTGAATTTAAATCCTATTTTACTAATTATTTTGGCAAGCTCTATCGCAGTCAAGCGAGGCAGTTTAGCCATTTTAGATTTCTATTTTCTGCGTCCCAACAAAACTATTTTTAACTTCAAAAACAGGCATTTCTTCAAGGTAGAGCTCAATTGCTTCCCTTGTTCTTTCAATAAGTTCATCCATGCTTTTCGCTTGAGTATGGCATCCTGGAAGTTCAACTACTTCTGATACAAACCAACCATCTTCATCTTTCTCAATTACTATATTAAAATCCATGTTAATTATTATGTGGAGAAGTATATAAGGTTTTCTGAGTTTGGCTCGCTGTGGTTCGCGAGTATTGATTGGCTTCGCATCTGGCTCTGCCAAGATGCTCCACAAAAAGGCTATTAAGAGGAAAAATTCTCGAGATAATTATATTTTGGTGGAACGGCGTGACAAAGTCTGGCGTGGGGTAGATTAATAATGCGGAAGTATATGATAACTAAAAAGTGGTAACAAGGGAAAAGTTTATAAAGTTTAAAGTATCTATAAAGACATGAGAAAAAACAGATTGCGGAAATTAACAGACAACCTTATTACATCTGGAGGAGTTTCAGACGAAGAAAGAGAAGTTCTTACAGGATATGTTAAAGGCCCCTTAGAGGAAATCAAAGTTCCAAGTTCCCTTGGGTGGATGCAAAAAATGATGAGATATAATGGATTTTCAGATAAAGGGATTCATACTCGCACAGAATATGTAGGTCCTTCAGAACTAAAAGAAGGTGTATTAGATACCTTAAGCATGATAAGAATAAGAAATCATAATGCTAAGGATGCGTCTGAAGAGATAGGTTGGAAAACTATGATTAGAGCATGTAAAAAAACTATAAAAGCTTCTTGGAAATTACAAAATTATGTTCTTAATCCTCGTTTAACTCATTAAACCCTCAGACTAATAATTTTGCTAACACCGTCGTGCATACTTATTCCATAAAGTGAAGTTGCATTTGTGATGACCTCGTCGTTGTGGGTGATTACAATGTATTGTCCTTTTTTCATGTATTTTCTTAACAAACCTGCGAGGCGTTCTGAATTTTTTTTGTCAAGTGCCGCGTCTATTTCGTCAAGGATATAAAAATAGTAAGGGCTTAATTCTTGGATTGCAAAAATTAAGGAGAGCGCGACCAATGTTTGCTCGCCTCCTGAAAGTGATTTCACATCAAAGTATTTTCCGTGTCCTGTTTTTACAAGGATTCCAACTCCCCCTTCAAAAGGTTCTTTTCGATTTTCAAGTTCGAGAGAAACTTCTCCTTTTGCACTTAATTGCGTAAAGTTCCTAGTGAAAATATCATTTAGTTCTTTCAATGTTCTCAAGAAAGTTTTCTTTTTCTTTATATCAATTTGGTAAATTATTTTCATTATGCCTTCTTTTTCTTTGGCGATAATATCTGTTTTTTCACGAACAGTATCATATTCTTGTTTTACTGAATCATAAACTTCCAAAGAACGAAGATTGACTACTCCAATTCTTGACAGAATTTCTTGTGTTGAATTTAATTTCTCAAGAAGAGAATCCCGATTGGATTTTATTATTTCAATCTCTCCAAACTCTAACATTTCTATTTCTAAATTTTGCATTTCTGCATTTACTCTTGCTTGGTCTATTTTCAAATTATTGATAACTTGCCCTATATTGTAAATTGTGTTTTTCTTTTCTGAAAGATTTGCCTCGTGGTTTCGTATTCCTTTTTGTAATTCATCCCTGTCTGAAATCATCTTTCTAAACTTCTTGGTGAGTTCTTCTTCTTGATGTTTCTTCTTTTCTAGTGAGCCTTCTTTCTCTTCAATGCCCTCACTAAGGTATTTTATTTCTTCTTTCAAATCTTCTTCTTCGCGTGAAAATTGTTTTATTGAAATTTTTGCCCTCTCTAATTCACGCTGTTTGAAAGAAATTTCAGAACTTACATTCTCTTCGGTCCTAAGTGAAATCTCCTGCACCTCTATTCTCGATGTTTCGTATTTTTGCTCAATATTTGAATTTGCATCAAAATTATTTTCTAGATTTTTTCTCCTTTTTTCAAGTACTAATAATTCACTTTTGGAATTATCTATTTTTTCTTGCAAGGACTTTATCTGGGTTTTTTTCTCGCTAATGCTAAATAATTTAATTAGGTCTGACCCTCTTTGAGTAATTTCTAGGGTTATCTCTTCTATTTCTTGTTTCAATGATTTCTTCCTCTCGTAAATTCTGTTAAGCTCAGCGTCTGATTTTTCTATTTCTTTTTTCAGTGAACTTGTTTTTGAAGAAATCTCATCATTAATCTCTCCTATATGTTTTGAAGTTATTTTACTCTTACACATTGGACAGATATCAATCTTGGAAATTTTTTCAATGACCTTGTTTTGCTTTTCTATTTCTGATTCATTCACATAGCAAATTTTGTCAAGCTCTCTTTCTCTTTTGGTTAAATCTTCAAGAAGTCCTTCTTTATCCTTAAGTAAAGTGCTTAATTTGTTCACTTTCTCCTTGTCGGATTTTTCGTCAAAAAGCTCAAGTGAAGTAGATTGGATTTGTTTTAAAAGAAATTCTGATTCTGTCAAATAATTTTGAAGTATCAATCTTTTGTCATCAATCCTTTCTTTCAATGATTTCAATTCTGACTTGAGTGTGTAAAATTTTTTCCTTTCTTCTTCTAGTTTTTCAAGTTCTTCTTTTTTCTTTGAAATTTCTTTTTCATTTTTTGCGACAGTAGGTGATTCTTTTTGGAGATCTTTAATTAAAATTTCAGTTTCTCGTATATTTATTTTTAATTCTTGTTGGTTTTTTTCGCAAAGAGAGAATTTGCTTTCGTAATTCTCAAGCTTGACATTCATACCTGCAAGTTCTGCGCGAATATTAGCTATTTCTTGGTTTAACCTTTCTTGTTCTAAACCAGTTGAATTTTGAATTGTCTGGTTTATAGAATTAATCTGGGACTCTAAATTTTTTATTATGGTTTCTAAAGATATTACTTCTTTTTTTATTTTATCTATCTCTTTATTTTTCTTAGAGATTTCATTATTAATTGATTCTTCTTCCTTTTTTTTCAAAGTTAGGTCGTGATGAATTACACTTGCCTTGAATTTTTTTACATCTTTTTCTAACTTTTTAAATTTCAGTGCCTGTTGTCTTTCTTTCTCGAGGTTGTTTAAATAAGCTGTTCTTTCTCGGAGAATTGCCATAACTTCTTTTAGTTTTTCTTCTGTTTTCTCAAGCTCTTTTAATGATTTTTCTTTTCTGGATTCATAAATTGAAATTCCTGCTACTTCTTCAATTATTTTCCTTCGTTCTTCAGATTGCATCCTTACCAAATTTTGGATTTCCCCTTGGAGGATTATATTAAACCCATTTGGATCTATTCCTGCCTGAGCCAGAAGCCCGAGGATATCTTGTCTTGTTTTTGTCTCGTTGTTTATTTGGTAAATGCTTTGTCCATTTCTTCGAACAATTCTTTTTATTGAAATCTCATTTGTATCTACTGAGAAAGTTTTTTCAGAATTATCAAAGACGATTTCTACACTTGCTTCTTTTGCAGGTGATGCTGTCTTACTTCCTAAAAAAATTAAATTTCTTGCTTTTGCAGCACGCATTGATTTTACACTTAAACGCCCTAGGACAAAACACAAAGCATCTGAGACGTTTGATTTTCCCGAACCATTTGGACCTAAGATAACATTAATTCCTCGCGTGAAAGGGATTTCTGTTTTTCTTGGAAAACTTTTGAATCCGTGCATCACCAGTTTTTTAATGTAACTCATGCGAGGACACCTACGGTTTCCTTCGCTTAACCTTCCCTCTCTGTTCAGGTAAGCGATTTCTTGAACTGCCTCCGTGAAAATCGCGAAGACAATCAATTAATTTAATTAGAGGATGTGTAATTGTCATGCGATGAGAAATGAATAGAGATTTTTAAAGTTTGAGATTAAAACTCTAGGAAACGAATATGGGGGTTATTTGGATATCCTTCTGGAACAAAAAAAGCCCCTAATAAATCAGTATTTTTATTTCTAATTAATAAAGTAAATGGCTCTAAACAATTTTTTATCATTTTATTTATATCTTCAAAATAAGATTTATCTTTTTCATCAACATAGATAGTTCTCTTTTTTATATCAAAGGGTTTTTGGCTATAAAATTTTCTTGCACAATTATTAATCCCTATCAACCCGGTCCCCCCACTATGAACAGATGCTATTTCTAAAAGAGATTCTTCCAATTCTTTATCTCCTTTTTTTGGTAATATGACCGGCAAAAATTCCCTTATTTCATTTTCCATAAAATTTATTTAAATTAAAGTTTAAAAGGATTATTGTAATTTCAAAACAACTTCCTTTGCCCTAAATCTTTTGAAGCTTTTTTCCAAGTTACCCAAGTTTTTCTAAAGATTCCATCCTTAGAATATTTGTCTGCATATTTTTGGAGAAATCTCTGAGTCGCAGGGTCTGAAGTGTAACCAGAGCCAATTTCACTGCCGTACTTTTCTTTGAGTTTGTCCATTTCTTTTTCTCTCTGACTTTTTGCTAAGATAGAGGCTGCTGAAACAGCAACGTGGTTTTGGTCTGCCTTATGTTCACATGAGATTTCTAAATTAGAAAGTTCTTTTATTTTTGTAACAAGATAATCTTTCCATTTAACTAAAGAAGTTGAGGGACAATCTAAAACTATTTTTATTTTCTCGTCTTCTTTATTTAACTTATTTATTATCTTGGCACACGCTATTGCTTCGACCTCATTGAGTTTGATTCCTTCTGCTTGTTTTTTTTCTATTTCATCTGGTTGGATTATTACTAGTTCGTAGGCAATTATTATCTCTTTTATTTTTTTAGCTAAGAATTCTCTTCTTTTTGGAGTTAATTGTTTTGAATCTTTTACCCCTAATTTTTTCAATTCTCTTTCTTGTTCAGAATTTGTTAAAACCCCTGCAAGAATCATTGGTCCGATTACTGGTCCACGACCTGCATCATCCACCCCTATTTTTAACATATTAATTTGAGAAAAAGTTTATATAAAAAGGTTGTTGTTAATTTTTGAATTAATTGCCTGGATCGCGTAATGGTATCGCACAGGATTGGAAATCCTGACCCTTCGGGGTATCTGAGTTCGATTCTCAGTCCAGGCGTAGGCCCTTATAGTTTAGT
>Ga0180007_10002623_pt1 | contig 21125 bp, 18 predicted proteins | sample MM_PC_MetaG_FD_121122 | JGI IMG/M metagenome (GOLD analysis project Ga0180007, IMG submission 121122) | Groundwater microbial communities from the Aspo Hard Rock Laboratory (HRL) deep subsurface site, Sweden - MM_PC_MetaG | ecosystem: Environmental > Aquatic > Deep subsurface > Groundwater... | reverse complement strand
ATAGCATTTTCGTTGATTCTGATGACGATAGTAGCCTCAGCTACTTGAGGAAGAAGAAGCAAAGAAAATGCATAAAAGATGCCATAAGTAGCCATTGCCCTTATTTCGCGACAAGTCTATTATGAACATATTAAAATACCGATATTTCTACTTTGCCATTTCTCTGGTCTTTTTGATCCCGGGTATTTATTCACTCATCCGATTTGGGTTAAGGCCCTCGATTGATTTTGTGGGAGGATCCTTAATCGAAGTCCGATTGCCGGATGGTCAAACTCTGGGTTTTGATCAGGTGGTTAAATTGGTGGATGACAATTTTGGTTTAAATGCAGTCCAACAATCCGGACCGGCCCAATACATGATTAAAGCCAAAGAGATTGATGAAGCCCAAAAAAATGATTTGACCAGTCAGCTACAATCTGAGTATGGCGAAGTTGAAGTTTTAAGATTTGAGTCGGTGGGTCCCAGCATTAGTCAGGAGTTGTTGTCCAAAACCCTGGTGGCCATTGGCTTAGTGTCTGTCATTATCACTATCTACGTCTGGCGGCAGTTTAAGGAACTTAAGTTTGGGGTGACGGCGGTGATGGCTATGTTTCACGATAGCTTGATTTTACTGGGGAGCTTTAGTCTGTTAGGCTATTTTTATGGAGTGGAAGTGGATATTTTATTCGTGACTGCCATGTTAACCACATTGAGCTTTTCGGTGCACGATACGATTGTGGTTTATGACAGAATCCGGGAGTTGGGACGTAAGTATCCCAGAATGGAGTTTGAAGAGCTGGCCAATACGGCAGTTTTGGAAACATTATCTAGGTCAATCAATAACTCGGTGACAATTATTGTGATGCTATTGGCTTTGGTTTTGTTGGGTGGAGCTACTATTCGCTGGTTCTCCACAGCTCTATTGATCGGTGCTATCACTGGTACTTACTCCAGTAGTTTTACAGCTGTGCCATTGTTGGTGGAGTGGACGAAGAGAGTTAAGAAAAATTAAAGCGCTGATTCCTTCGCCAACTCCAGCAATTTTTCTTTTTGATTGAGCTCCGGTTGGTCCAGCACTTTCTCCAGCAAAAGCGCCAGTATTTGGCCAATTTTGGGTCCTGGTTGTAGGTTGAGTGCCTGCATCAAGTCGCGGCCGTTGATGGCCAGATCGGTCACGGCCAGTGGTTGATTGAGCTGTTTGATCATTCGCTGTTTCATTTCCTCCAGTCGCCAACTGGTTTTGCGGGCACCCGAACCCAAACGATCACCTTCTCTCAAATCTAGGATATCGTCAATATTTTCCAAACCAACTTGGCGCATCAAGCGGCGAATTGAGGCATCGGTATTTTTAGGTTGATAATGAAACATATGAAAGCGGGTTAAGATAAAAATTCTTTGTTGATCGTGACTGGACAGTTTGAGCCGACGGGCTACTTGTTTAGCCATACGCGATCCTAAAACCTCATGATTATAGGCGGTGATTTGGCCGGATTTTTCCTCATAAGTTTGAGGTTTGGCGATGTCATGAAGCAGACTGGCCAGCTTAACCACTGGATTGCTTGAGGGACAAGCTTGGACAGTATCCAAAGCGTGAGTCCAGACATCAGTCGTGTGATGACCACCTTGCTTTACACCTTTGGTCGTCAGCAGTTCGGGCAGAATGTGGACCAGTAAGCCGGTTTGATCCAAGAGTTCGATAGCCCGTTTGGGTTGAGGACTAGAGAGCATTTTAAGCAACTCATCCCGGATTCTCTCCCAACTGATCTGTTGAAGCAGTTTGGCATTGACTTGAATGGCTGTTAAAGTTAAATCATCAATCTGGAAATCAAGTTGCACGGCTAGGCGAATAGCCCTCAACATGCGCAGGGCATCTTCTGCAAACCGTTGATTGGCATCTCCCACAGTTTTAATGGTCATAGCTTCTAAATCAGCCAAGGAGTGATGTTCGTCAATAATTTCATATTGATCTGGTTGAAGAGATGCAGTTAAAGCAGATTTCGTCTGACTATTTGCCAATAGTTGTTTGGTTATTTCTGGTGAAATAGATATGGCTAGAGCGTTGATGGTAAAGTCTCGACGCCCAAGGTCTTGAGACAAAGACTCGCCCCAACTTAAAGAAGATGGTTTGCGGGGTCCATTTTCATAAAGTTCCTGGGATCTATAAGTTGTCATCTCAAAATTGGGAATCTTGAGTTTCTGATCAGTTTCTGGCGGGACGTTGGTTTTGGGAGTTTCTAGATTAGTCTTGAGAGAGATATGCACCTTTTTGGCTTGAAGTAAGTCAATAATTTTGGGTAGAGTAGGGGGTGCTAAACTTTTGATCAGGGTTGCAAAAGCTTGACGATATGCTGGAGAAACAGCCATTTGCTCCCACAAATTCTCTAAGGTGATACTAACTGTGCCAAAATCATTTTCGTAGAAACTATCAACGAAAAGCTTTAACATTTCCTCTGGTTTCGCCTGGGTAGTAAAGTCATAATCGAAAGAGTAGGGCGAAAGAAGGGGTTGAGGTGCGGATTTTGATTTGAGGTCATTTTGTTGGTCAAGACGCAGTAAATCGCGGACAGCGCCACCTACGATAAACGCCTCAAAACCAGCAGACTGAAGTTTTTCTAAAATATAAATTGCTTCGCGTGGTAAAGTAATTTGGGATTTTTGCATCGTCAAGGATTAATAGACTTGTAGTGAAATAAGCAACCGTTTCCTTTATTTCGCTACAAGTCTAATTATAGACTATCAGAATGTGTGTGGTAGGCTAAGTAGATAAAAAGTTCATCATGAAGATCAAGCTCAAATCAACACAAGTCCCCTCTTCGCTCAAAAAGTTAGAAGAGGTGTTGTTGGGTGTGCGAGAGATTGAGGATAGGTCAATTTTTTTTGACCCCCCTACTCCGCTGGATATTTCCCTCAAAGCTTTGGGTTTGTCTGCCCAGTCTGTTCAGATAGCTATTAAACGCTTAATTAAAGCCAAGCAGAGTCGAGAACAAGTGGTAGTTTATGGAGATTATGATGCTGATGGCATTTCAGCCACGGCTATCGTTTGGCAAACTCTCAACCAGTTGGGATTTAAAGTCATGCCGTTTATTCCTGATCGTCACAAGCATGGTTATGGTTTAAGTCTAGTGGCTTTGCAAGAGGTGATTGATCAACATCACCCCAGTTTAATTTTGACAGTTGATAATGGGATAGTGGCTCACGCTCAAATTGAGTGGCTCAAAAGTCAGCAAATTGATGTGATTTTAACCGATCATCACCAACTGGAGCTTGATAAAAAAGGTTTAGCTATAACTCCGTCTGCAACAGCTGTGGTGCATACCACCAGTTTATGTGGGGCAACGGTGGCTTGGGTGTTGATGCGAGAATTAGTGACCTCACTTAAAGAAGATGTCAAAATCGTGACTAAACAATTTGATTTGTGTGGTGTGGCCACTATTGCTGATCAAGTGCCACTGCAAACTGTTAATCGAAGTTTTGCCGTATTTGGTTTGGAGGCTTTAAAACAAACTCGGCGACCAGGACTGATAAAATTATTTGAACAAGCTGGTATTAAGGCAGATCAAATTAATGAGCGCACAGTTGGTTACACTATCTCACCCAGAATTAATGCCATGGGACGAATGGCTCATGGTTTGGAGGCCTTGCGTTTGTTGTACACCAGTAATCAGGCACAAGCCGGTGAATTAGCCCAAGTTTTGGAAAGTGTTAATCAAGATCGCCGTGATTTAACTTTGGATTTAATGGCATTGGCAGTTGGTATGGCAGAAGATCAGGTTCAAGAACACATGATCGTGGTTCACCATCCAGATTTTCATGAAGGTGTGATTGGTTTGGTGGCTGGTCGATTGGTGGAGAAGTTTGCCAAGCCAGCAGTGGTGATTGGTACAGCTTTAAGCCATGGTGGGCAAAGTCATGTGGCCAAAGCCTCAGCTCGATCTATAGAAGGAGTCCATATCACTAAATTTTTGCGTCAAATTAAATCAGACTTGTTGAGTTTGGGTGGTCATCCTTTGGCGGCCGGTTTTAGTTTGGAGACAGCCAAGATTAAGGATGTGACTGTCAAACTGCAGACTTTAGCCAGGGAAAAAATTTCGGCTAAGCTGTTGGAACAGAGTTTGCCGGTTGAATGTCAATTACCTCACAATTTATTAACGATCAAGACTGCCCGATTAGTGGAGTCATTTAGGCCCTTTGGCCAAGGCAATCCCCAACCCCTATTTTTACTCAAAGATTTGCGGGTGGTTAACGTGAAGCAGATGGGCCAAGACAGCCAACACCTCAAGCTGATGGTTCGACCGGCTCTAGCCACCAGCCCATCGGCCCAGCTATTCCAGGTTCTGATGTGGGGCAATGGTTTTAGGGCAGAGAAACTGCAGACCAACATGACGGTGAATTTAGTTTGCGCTCTTGAAATTAATCAGTGGCGTAACCAAACCAGCCTGCAGTTGGTGGCCCAACAAATAGGGTTTGATTGAAAATGACGACGTGCGGGAGGAGGGTGTGGCAATTCGTTCTAGAACTTGTCATTCACCACAGGCTGATCCCCTCATGTTACAATAGGTTTGTAGCAAGATAATGGTAGCGATTGTTTTAACAGCTCTTCTCTTTTATTGTCACTACAAGTCTGGAATTTTTATCACATGTTTCATCAACTTCTTACTTTGGAAAGAACACTATGAAAAGAACTTTGATTATTAAGACTCCAACGCTTGTTGGCCAGGAGGTTAAACTGCAGGGTTGGGTGGTCACTAAGCGTGATCATGGTAAACTGACCTTCATTGATTTGAGAGATAAAAGTGGCTTAGTTCAATGTGTGGGGTTTGGTCAACTGGGCGATGTCACCCCAGAAACAGTAGTGGCAATTGAGGGTTTAGTCAAAAACCGACCAGCCAAACTAGTTAACAAAGATTTAGTTACTGGGTCGATTGAAATTGAGGTTAAAAAATATCAGATTTTAAACTTATCTAAAGAACTGCCTATTCCTATTGATGCAGATGGTTATGATATTAACGAAGAAAGTCGGCTCAAGTATCGCTACTTGGATTTAAGAAGGGCTAGGATGCAAAAAAACATCCGTCTCCGATCTAGTTTAACCAGAGAAATTTGTGGCAGTTTAGATAAGAGAGAGTTTGTCAATATTGAGACGCCCATGTTAACTAAATCAACCAAGGAAGGAGCCAGGGATTTTGTGGTGCCCAGCAGATTTCAGCCTGGCAAGTTCTATGCCCTGCCTCAAAGCCCCCAACAGTATAAGCAACTTTTAATGACAGCTGGTTTTGAGCGATATTATCAAATTGCCAGGTGTATTAGGGATGAAGACTTGAGGGCTGATCGGGGTTTTGAGTTTACTCAAGTTGATTTAGAGATGAGTTTTGTGGACCGAGCAGATGTGATGCAGTTGGTGGAAAGTGTAGTCAAGGAGGCTGTAGTTGCTGTGGGTGGCAAACTTAAGGAAAAAAACTTTCCAGTTTTGACATATGGGGAGGCTATGTCTAAGTATGGATCCGATAAATTTGATCTGCGATCTGAGGCCGATAAAAAAGCTGGCAAGTTAGCTTTTGCTTGGGTGATTGATTTTCCGTTTTTCAAAAAGGTGGATACCAAAGATGTGGCCGAAGTTAGAGATGGCAAAAGTGGTTGGACGTTTACCCATAATCCATTCAGCCAACCACAAGATAAATACTTAGAGCAACATCTAGCGGGTAAAAAGATTGATCAGATTTTAACCACTCAGTACGACTTAGTGTGTAATGGTTATGAAGTTGGTGGAGGCAGTATTCGAGCTCACCATCCAGAAGTATTAATGGCTACATTTAAAACAATGGGCTACACCGACCAACAGATTCAGGATGGTGTGGGTCATATGTTGGTAGCGTTTGGAGTTGGTACACCACCACATGGGGGAATTGCTTTGGGTTTAGATCGTTTGGTCATGTTGCTGGCAGGTGAAACTTCACTCAAAGAGATAACACCATTTCCTATGTCATCCAGTGGTCGAACAGCAATTATGGATGCGCCAGCTCCTATCACTGCGGAACAGGCTAAAGAATTGGGCCTTAAGATTAACTCTTAACCAAAAACCTTTGATTTTGAGATAAGATGAGTTAATGACTTTATCTCGTGTTCAGTTTAACTACTTAGGTAGTTTGATAGTGGTGTTGATAGGCATATTTGTGGTTTATAACTTGGGTCCAGTACCAGAGGTCATTTCTGTCGATCAACCTCCAGATATTTTGGTGCCGATTGTCAATCCGGATCAATCGGTTAATATTCCAGAGCCAGCAATTCAGGCTCCGATTGCCTATGCTTATGCTTTAAATTCTGGAACAATTCTCTTTGAAAAGCAGGCAGATCTGCCTTGGTCGCCAGCCTCAACCACCAAACTCATGACTGCTTTGGTGGTTAAAGATGCCTATACACCCAATACTTTGTTGACGATTGAATCATCAGATATGATCTTGCCGGAAAAACCCTTGTTTAAATTAGGTGAAGAGTTAACTGTGGCAACCCTGCTTGAAGCCATGCTGGTGACTTCATCCAATCAAGCGACTTATGTACTGGCTAATCATTATCCAGGAGGTAAAGAGGGTTTTGTAAAGACCATGAATCAGAAAGCCCAAGACTTGGGATTAACTCTAACTCATTTTTCCGATCCAGCCGGTTTTGATTATTATGATCAAAAAAGTACGGCTCGCGATTTAGTGAGGCTAGGTCAAGTAGTCATGGCCGATGATGACTTGAGGCAAATGGTATCAATGCAACAAACCACAATTTCTGATTTTTCTGGTCAAAATACCCATCAACTTTCAACCACTAATCAATTACTGGGCGGTGAGTATCAAGTAGTGGGTATTAAAACTGGCACCACTCAAGAAGCTGGACAAGTATTAATTAGTCAATTCAGGTTACCGGCAGAAGACGTGGTGGTCGTGGTCATGGGTAGCCAGGATCGCTACAGTGATACTAGGTTATTGGTAGATTGGTTAGTTAGACAGTACCACTGGTTTAAAATGAGTGAACTTGAATCTATTTTCATAGATGTGGATTAATTTTTCTCTTGGCTAGGTCTGAATTTGAGTGATATACTCTTTGCATATGACAATTGCTGTAATTGGAACTGGGTTTGTGGGCGTGGTGACAGCGGCGGTGTATGCCTCATTTGGTCATAAAGTTTTTGGTTTGGATATTGACCAAAAGAAAATTAATAAACTTAAAAAGTCTCAAGTGCCATTTCATGAACCTCAACTTGAAGATCTGCTCAAAGAAACTCAGAAAAAAAATCACTTGAGTTTTACCACTAGTTATCAAGAAGCCATTCAATCGGCGGATTTGATTATTGTGGCTGTGGGTACTCCTTCGACCATTGATGGAGGAGTTGATTTAAAGTATGTGTTCGCTTGTGCTGAGTCTTTGGCTCCTTATCTCAAGTCTGAGGCGGTGGTAGTGGTAAAATCAACTGTGCCACCCGGTACCTTGGACTTGGTTCGCGACAAGATAAAATCTCGTACCAAAACCAAATTTAATTTAGCTTCACTACCCGAATTTTTGCGGGAAGGCAGTGCAGTTAATGATACTTTGCATCCGGATCGGATTGTGATCGGAGCAGAAAATCAAACCACATTCGAGTTACTTGGGGAACTGCATGCTCCTTTAAAAGCCCCGATTGTGAGAGTTAGACCCGAGTCAGCTCAAATGGCTAAATATGCAGCCAATGCATATTTAGCCATGAGGATAACATTTATTAATCAAGTGGCGGACATCTGTGAAAAAAGCGGAGCAGACATTGAAGAAGTAATTTCTGCTATTGGCTATGACAAACGGATTGGTGCTCACTATTGGTATCCTGGTCCTGGTTATGGCGGCTCGTGTTTTCCCAAGGATGTCAAAGAGTTGGCTCACTTTTTCAAACAAATGGGAAAAACCGATAATCTATTTGTCAAGATTAATCAATTAAATAGTCATCGGATTAATTTACTTTTGACAGATTATGGACGGAAAGTGGGTGGATTTAAAGATAAACAAATACTGGTTCTAGGTTTGTCATTCAAGCCCAATACTGATGATTTGCGGGAAGCGCCTAGTACCAAGTTTATTCCCCAACTGATTAAATTGAGGGCTCAAATCATAGCTTTTGATCCAGTTGTTAAACAAAAAACTGCTCAGGCAGTTTTTGGTCAATATTTAGAATCTGGTAGTTTAATAATTGAGGATGAATTAGATGACTTAACTAATTCTGCGGATGCTATATTTTTATTGACCGAATGGTCTGAATTAATTAGTTTAGATTATTCAAGATTTAGGAATGGAACAAAACCACAATGGTTATTTGATATCAGAAATAGACTCAATCCGGTCCAAGTCAGAAAGTGGGGATTTAAATATCAGGGTATAGGAAGGCAAGGGTGAAACAAAAAGTTTTGATTACGGGCGGGACTGGGTTTGTGGGTAATCACTTAACCGAGTTGTTGCTTAAATCAACAGAACTTGAAATCCATGCGACTAGTTTTGGTTCCCAAATATCTCAAGTTAATTTGCCGGCCAGTCAAGTTCATCAAATTGACTTAACCGATTTTTTAGCCACCAAGCAGTTATTGACACAGCTTCAGCCTGATCAGATATACCATCTAGCGGCTATTACTACTGCCAGCAACAGTTTCGCTCATGCCTCAAAGATTTTGCTTAACAATGTCGAGCTTCAACTCAACTTTTTTCAAGTTTTAACCGAACTTAAAAGCCAGGCAAGAATTCTAGTGGTAGGTTCGGCCGATGAGTATGGTTTGAGTCAGCCTGGAGAATTACCCATTACCGAAGAACATCCTTTGCGACCGATTAATCCCTATGCAGTCTCCAAAATTGCTCAAGACATGTTGGCCTATGCCTATGGCCAGGCTCAAAAACTGGATGTAATTAGAGCTCGACCTTTCAATCACATTGGACCAGGTCAGGTGGGCGATTTTGCTGTGTCAGCTTTTGCTAAGCAAATTGCTTTGATTGAAGTTGGTAAACAGAACGAGTTATTAGTGGGTAATTTAAAAGCCAAACGTGATTTTTCTAATGTGGAAGATGTAGTTAAAGCTTATCAATTATTGATGAGCAAAGGTGAGCCTGGCCAAGTTTACAACATTGGCTCAGGTCAAAGTGTCAGCATGGAGTGGATCTTGAGTGAGCTGATAGCTTTAGCCAAAGTCAAAATTGAAGTCAGGGAAGATCCTGCCAGATTGAGGCCAAGTGATACTCCAGAAATGGTAGCAGATATTAGTAAAATTACCGAGCTGGGATTTAAAATTCAAGTACCTCTCAAACAAAGTCTGGCTCGGGTTCTAGATTATTGGAGGAAACAAGTATGAAAAAGGCTTTTATCACTGGTATCACGGGTCAAGATGGCTCGTATCTGGCAGAGTTATTGTTGGAAAAGGAATATTTAGTTTATGGTTTAACCCGTCGCACCAGTACTCAAAACTTTGCTCGAATTGAACACATCACGCACCATCCCAACTTGAAATTAATTTCTGGAGATTTAATTGATCAGCATTCTTTAACTTATCCTATCAAAGATATTCAGCCTGATGAAGTCTACAACCTAGCGGCCCAGTCATTTGTCCAAGCTAGTTGGGAGCAACCAGTCTTAACTGGTGAATTTACGGCTCTAGGTGTGACTCGAATTTTGGAAGCTGTGCGTTTGGCTTGTCCGACAGCCAAATTTTATCAAGCCAGTAGCAGTGAGATGTTTGGCAAAGTTACCGAAGTTCCTCAAAAAGAGACCACCTCTTTTTATCCTCGTTCTCCATATGGAGTTGCCAAGGCTTATGGTCATTGGATTACAGTTAACTACCGAGAATCTTTTGATATTTTTGCGGTATCAGGCATGATGTTTAATCATGAATCGCCTCGCAGAGGCTTGGAATTTGTGACCAGAAAAATTGCCAACGGGGTGGCTAGAGTTAAGTTAGGCAAACAAAAGCATGTGGAACTGGGCAATCTTGAGTCTAAGCGAGATTGGGGTTATGCCAAGGATTATGTAGAAGCCATGTGGTTAATGTTGCAACAGGAAAAACCTGAAGATTTTGTGATTGCCACGGGCAAGACGCATTCAGTCAAAGAATTTTTGGAGCTAGCCTGCCAAGTGGCAGGTTTAAAGGACTGGCAAGCAGTCTACAAACACAATCCAGATTTTGATCGACCTGCCGAAGTTGATTTGTTGGTGGGAGATGCCAGTAAGGCTAAACAAAAGTTGGGTTGGCAACCCAGCGTATCTTTTGAAGAATTAGTTAAAATCATGGTAGATGCGGAACTGGAAATTGAATCCAAAAAATAATCTATGAAAAAAGCCATTATTATTGTTCCCACATACAACGAAAAAGACAATATACCAATTTTGATTTCGCGCTTGATGAAAGTTTTTGCCGATATTGAAGGATGGCAGATGGAGATTTTGATTGTTGATGACACATCTCCAGATGAAACTTATTTAGTGGTTAAGGCACTTCAGAAAAAATACGACAACCTTCATCTTTTGATCAATAAACAGAAAGCTGGCTTGGGCGGGGCGTATCTCAAAGGTATGGCTCAAGCATTTAATAAACTTAAGGCTGATGTAGTTTTTGAGTTTGATGCTGATATGTCTCATCCAGCCGAGAAAATTCCGGAATTTTTGAAGTTGATCGATCAAGGATATGATTTTGTGATGGGCACGCGTTATCACGAAGGGGGAGGAGTGCCGGAAGATTGGGGCTTGCACCGAAAGCTTTTGAGCGGGGTTGGTAATGCAATCATCTCTATTGTGTTTACTAATTTTTGGGTTCGTGATTGGACTTCTGGATTTAGAGCCATCAGTAAAAAAGTTTATGAATCAGTTCATCCACTGCTTCATTCAGAACGATTTTATGGTTATACTTTCCAAATTGGATTTCTGTACAATACTCTAAAGAAAGGTTATAAGGTTGGTTTTGTCCCATATAAGTTTACAGATAGAACTCATGGTAAATCCAAAATTGGTCCAGAGTATATCAAAAACAATCTTATTTACATATTTAAAATGAGAATTAAAGATATCATCGAACATCGACTATTCAAGTTTGCTGTGGTTGGTCTGGTTGGAGCTATGGTTCAATTTGTGACTTTAGCTTTGATGAGAAATGCTATGTACTTCACTCTGGCCTATTTTTTATCGGCCGAATTGGCGGTCAGTTCAAACTTTATTTTGTCAAACATTTGGACATTTAGTGATCGAAAACTTAAGTTGGTTCAAGTTCCTTTAAAGTTTTTGACATTTAATGTGGCCAGTTTTGGATCGGTGGGCATTCAGACAGTCTTAGCAGAAGTTGGCGCCAGAACCATTGGGACAGATGTTTATTTGTTTACTGTGCCACTTTCGAAATTGGTGATGGGTCGGCCATTTATTTTTGACACAGGCTTCTCATTCATGATTATAGGCATTTTGGTGGGTATGGTTTGGAATTATTTAGCCTACACCAAAGTCATCTGGCAAGATCAAAAAAAGCAGTAGCTTGAGTATATTAGACTTTTTGCAAAATAAAAAACGAGTTAATTATGTTAAGATTTTACTTCGCAGAAAGTCTAGTAATAAATCCATGAAAAAAAAATTATCGACTTGGTTGTTGGTAGCTGTTTTGGCAGTGGCATCGTTTTTACGTCTATATAATTTAGAAGCCACACAGCATTTTTTAGGTGATCAAGGTCGAGATTCTTTGATTGTAGCCAAAATATTGAAAGAGTTTGATCCTGTATTTATTGGTCCAGTGACTAGTATTGGCAATATGTACTTAGGACCGCTTTATTACTATTTTATGGCGCCTTGGTTGTGGCTAAGTTATCCCAGTCCCATGGGTCCCATTGTAGCCGTGGCAGTCATAGGAATATTGACCGTTTGGTTGGTTTATAAATTGGGTAAAGAATTGGTTGGAAAGAAACCGGCATTACTAGCCACGATTCTTTATTCTTTTGCCAGCACCGTAGTCAATTTAAGTCGATTTTCTTGGAATCCTAATCCGGCTCCACTGTTTGGTTTGTTAACTGTCTATTCATTAAGTAGAGTTTGGAAAGGTGAGGCTAGACACTGGTTGTGGTTAGGCGTTTGGATAGCTGTGTTGTCGCAGTTACACTACATGCATTTGTTGGCAGTTGGGGCAGTAGGTTTAGTTTGGCTAAAAATGTTCTTTTCAAAAAAGTTAATCCCTCAAAGAATGCGGCAGATAAAATTTTCACTAGGAGCGATTTTAATTATTTGTTTGTCTGCTATCCCCCTGGTTTTATTCGATATTAAACACCAGGGATTAAATCTACAAGCCTTTAATGATTTGGTCTTGAGTGGTGGTGGTATTTACCACGCAGGTTCTAGCAATGCTCTTCAATCTGCTTGGCAAGTCATATCAGAAATGCATGGTAGAACCATGGGCATTATGTTTGAATTATTTTTGGGTAAAGTGCGGTGGTTGAATACTCTACTGATCTTTGTTTTTGGCTGGGGTGTTTGGCAATGGCGCCAGCAAAATATTAAAAACTCTAGTTTATTGATTGGCTTGAATTTGTTACTGGTGATGGTGGGGGTAGGAATTGTGGGTACTAGTTTATATGGACACAGCGTTTTTGATCACTACATTTCCTATTTATTTCCGATTGTGTTTTTAATATACGGTTTGGTGTTGATGGGACTGTGGAAGTGGTCAATTTTGGGTAAATTAATGAGTCTGGCTTTGTTGGCTTGGTTTATTTGGTTTAACGTTAACACTTTATCTTTTAAACCTGCTGGCTGGCAAATTAATGATTTGATTGCCACTTCTCAGACAATTGCTTTTCGAGTTGGGTCAAACGAGTTATATACGATTGTCTTGATCAGCCCTAGTGGCGATTTACATGGCATGAATTATAAATATTTTTTATATACATTGGGTCAAGAGCCTTTGGAATTTTCTAGAATTGAGGAAGCCCAAACTTTGTTTGTGATCAATGAGTTTGATGTACCCTACAACTTGGCATCAAGCCCAGTTCGAGAGATTCAGGTTTTTCCCAATCTCCAGCCGGATGAAGTATATCGCATGCCTGGGGGACCGGAGATTGTGGTTTTAAGAAAATAGATATATTAAAAACAAAACTTGATAATATTTTTTTGTAGGTCATTCGCTCCAGAAAAATATTAGTTTTAGTTTTAAGAGCTCATTCGACGAATTAAACTCCAAACTCAAAGCCTGACTTAGTTGGGAAGTGTTTAATTCGTACGCTCTGCAAAAAACATTATCAAGTTTTGTTAATACTTTTAGGTAATTAAAACTATGGTCCATTTAGTATAATAATTTTGATACAGAATTTCTTATCAAAACAGATTTAATGAATTCAATTTGCTCAGTGTACGAATTCAACAAGTCATAGATAAACGAAAAAAGCGCAATTTGTTGAGCAGATGAGTTCAACATATCAAAACTATGTGTAGCTATTAGTGTGGAGTTGAACGAATTGAGCGAGCTCCCAATATTTAAAGTGGTAAATGCATGGAGCGAGCGTCTCTACAAAGTGCGTCTTTTTGAGTTTATTGATGAATTGAGCGTTGGTTTAAGAATGATCTATTATTAATTTTTGGTAAGTCTAAAATTTGGCAAGTTTAGTATACTTATAGATATGAATCCAAAATTATCCGTGGTGGTGCCATCTTATAACGAGCAAAAGAACTTAAAGCGAGAAGTATTGGCTGAGATTGTCGAGTATTTAAAAAAACAAAATTATTCCTGGGAGGTAGTCTTATCTGATGATGGCTCGACTGATGGCACAGCTCAAGCTCTGGATGAATTTGCTCATCAACACTCTGGGGTTAAAGTCTTGCATAATCCTCATCGAGGCAAAGCTCCCACTGTTACTTCTGGAATGATGGGAGCTAAAGGTGAATGGCGATTATTTACAGATTTTGACCAATCTACTTCCCTCAAAGAAATCGAAAAATTATGGCCTTATATCGACAAAGGTTTTGATGTGGTGATTGGATCCAGAGAAATGATGGGAGCCAGGCGAGACAAAGAACCATTTCACCGCCATCTGATGGGTCGGGTTTTTAATATTGCGGTCCAAGTTTTAGCCGTACCGGGGGTGTTAGATACTCAGTGTGGGTTTAAAATGTTTTCGGTTGGGGCGACTCAAGACTTGTTTCCTAAACTGAGGATTTATGGTGGTCAAAAACAGAGAAAGGATGCCTTCACTGGAGCTTTTGATGTGGAACTTTTATTTTTGGCATTGAAACATAACTATCAAGTCAGGGAAGTGCCTATTTTTTGGAATCACAGACAAACTGATCGAGTCAGTCCAGTTAAGGATTCAATTAGGATGTTCAGAGATATTGTCAAAATTCGCTTAGCCTCTGTCAGAGGTTTCTATCAATAGACTTGGAGTAAAATGATGAGATTACTAGGTGTGACGCAACTTGCCAGAAAAAATATTCCTTGTTTGACGGACAATTTTGCAAAGAGGAGTTTGTGGTTGGTTATTATTGGTTATTGGTTATTGTTATTAGTTTGGGCAATCTTTTCTTTTTCTCAGACTGATCCAAATTTAACTTTAATTAATCAACCACTTTTCATTAATTTTCAAAACATGATTTGGAGTTGGGGGGGAGATCGAACGCGCCTAGTCTGGATTTATGCAGGAATTATTCTGTCTGGCTTTGTCTGTTATGGTCTGATTTATCAAAAACTCAAGCAACTTAATTTATCTTGGGAAATGATTTCAAAAAGGTGGGGTTGGAAAAAATTAGTTCTAGGTTATCTTTTATTTTGTCTACCTTTATTTTTTTCTTATAACGCTCTATCTCATGATGTGTTTAACTATATTTTTAATGCCAAGATGGTTGTGGTGTATGGAGCTAATCCTCATGTTCGAGTTGCTCTAGATTTTGCTTTTGATAATTGGACTCGTTTTATGCATAACACCCATACTCCAGCTCCATATGCCTATGGCTGGACAGCTTTATCATTACTGCCTTATGTTTTAGGTTTTGGCAAGTTTTTTTCTACTTGGCTGATGTTTCGTCTCATGGCTTTTGGGAGTATATTATTGTTGGCTTATAGTTGGTGGCGATATGCCAAGATTGCAGATATTAAACTTAAGTTTCATGAACTAGTCTTAGTTTTACTTAATCCCTTGGTGCTAATTGAAGTTATTTCAAATCAGCATAACGATTTGTGGATGATGGCGCCGGCAATTTTGGGATTAGTTTTGATTGCCAGTAGTCAGAAAAACAAGTGGCCAATGGTTGGAGGCTGGTTGCTGTTTGGATTATCAATTTCTATCAAGTATGCCAGCCTTTTGTTATTACCTTTCTATTTTTGGGTAATAATTGCTAGTTCACTGGATAAATTACTTGAAAAACGTTTGCCACAATTTATTACTCGGTGGTTTATGAAACAACATCAGATAATTAGTTTGACACTCAAGCTAATGCCTTTGCCTGTGTCCATCATGATGTTTTTGCCTTTACTTTTACCCAGAGCTCAACAGTTTCACCCTTGGTATTTGCTTTGGGTGATGGTTTGGATACCATTGCTGCCCTTGATGGATGAAGGAAATACGCACCGAGGATTGTGGCAAGTTATAGCCAAAACTAAATTATTTCAAGCCATAGTTGGTTTAAGGAACTGGTGGATAGGATTAATAATTATTTTTTCTTTAACCTCAATGTTGAGATATGCCCCATGGTTGTTAAGTGGAGGTTTCTCCCAATCAGTTTTGGAACAACAAAAATTTATTACTTGGTCAGCAGTTGGAATAAGCTTAGTTTGGTGGATAATCAGCCGATTTTCAAAACAAACTAATTTGAGAAAACTTACCTAGTTTTTTGAAACATTCTTAATATTTTGATGTATAATTGAGCCATGATACAACTTATCCGAGATCTTCAGCAAAATGATTTTAAAACTATGTATAAACAACAAGGCATTAGTTATCTTGGTTTATTTGGTTCATTTGCTCGTGGAGAAGCCACACCCCAGAGTGATATTGATTTATTGATTGATTTTGATGAAACTATATCGCTGTTTGATTTAGCTCATGTCAAACTTTATTTTCAAGATACTCTGGGCAAAAAAGTTGATTTGGCAATGAGGGGGAGTCTAAAAAAGTCACTGGAACCCTACATTATGAAAGATTTAATTACAGTTTATGAAAAAAATTGATTCCGCTTATTTGGAAGATATTTTGGAGGCAATTGATAAAGTTGATGAATTTTTGGGAAAATTGACTTTGAGTGAATTTGAGGAAGACGAGAGAACACAATTCGCAGTCTTTCATGCTCTAGAAGTGATTGGAGAGGCTTCAAACAAGTTATCAAAAAATTTCTTGAGTCAAAATCTAGATTTTCCTGCCAGAGAAGCTATCGAATTACGAAATCTTCTTATTCACGGATATGATCAGATAAGACTGGATATAGTCTGGAAAACAATTAAAGATCATTTACCAGCCTTGAAGAAACAAGTTAAAGAGATGCTTGGTTAAATTTCTTCCTAAACTAATTTCGGTTATAATGAAATCATATGTTGAAGAAGAAGTATTTGTGGCTAGTTTTGGGTTTGATAGTTTTGTATTTAGTGACCCACATTTTTCATTTGACAGCTCTACCAGTATTTGCCGATGAAGCCATCTATATCAGGTGGTCTCAGTTGATTATGGATGATTGGTCTAGGTATCTATTTTTTCCACTCAATGATGGTAAAACCCCACTCTTTGTTTGGCTAATGGTGCCTTTTCTTCAAGTTTGGCAAGATCCGTTGTTTGCTGGGCGTTTAGTCTCGGTCATAACTGGTTTGGTCCAAGTCTGGTTAATGGCTAGCATAACTTATCAATTAACCAACAAGCGATCCTCAGCCTTGATGGCTGGGCTTTTAACCTCATTCTTACCATTTTGGTTCTTTCATCAACGGATGGCCTTGATGGATGGCTTATTAGCTGTCTGGTTGAGTTTGGCTTTGTTGGCTTCGATCAAAGTGAGCCAAATGATTGCTTGGCAGGCAGCCGGATGGCGGTTGATCAAGTGGCAAATAGCGCTGGCGGTTGGTTTGGGCTTGGGTTTTTGGACAAAGTTACCAGCCGTGTTGGCCCTGCCCATGCTGTTTTTAACGCCCTGGCTGGTAGGGACCAAGTCTAAGATAAATGTGCACCCGATTGCCACAAAAAAGCGAGCCGGCCTAGCTTTGATCAATCAGGTGGCACACAGTTGGTGTTTGAATTATTTCAAAATATACTTTGTCAAGCTTTTTTGGCCGGTTCTAGCCGGATTGGTTTTCTTTTTGACACTCAAATTTCAACCAGCCTTTTCTCAACTCTTTGGCAGAGGAGGGGATTTTTTGTATGGTTTAGATGAGTTTTTGGCTGGGGGATGGTGGTCTTCGATTAGGCAATGGCCCAAATATGCTTTGGTGATTTGGCAGTACCTGACGCCGATGATTGCTCTTTTGCCTCTAGCCGGTTTGGCCACCAAAAGAGCCCGGACCCACTTTTGGTTGATCTTGATGGCTTTGAGTTATGCCTTACCCATCATGTTCTTGGGAAAAGTTGTTTATGCCCGTTACTTACTGCCCATGGCCATCCCTCTAACTTTGAGCGCCTCGATTGGTCTGGGGGACTTTTTGCATCGAGTGCAAAGACAAAAAGAACTCAAACGACGTTTGCTCTGGAGTTTGGTGGCGGTTTTGGTCGTGGCCAATCTGATGGGGCCTGTGACGCAAAATCTTTATTACGCCTGGTTTGACACAGATCATCTGCCCTTAGTAGCTGGGGATAAAGTTCAATATCTCAACGAATGGTCGTCGGGTCATGGTATTAAAGAAACCACCCAGTTGATTTTGGCTCAAGCCAAGACCAGTCGGGTGGCGGTGGCCACTGAAGGTTACTTTGGCACCTTGCCAGATGGCATTTTAATGTATCTGCATAACAGAGATGTTTTGAACATTAAAGTTGAAGGTATTGGCCAGCCGGTGCGGGAAATTCCTAGTGAATTTTTAGACTCGGCCAATGAGTTTGATCAAGTCTGGCTGGTGGTTAACTCGCATCGCAACTTTCTCAAACTAGATCCCAGCCAGTTACTAGCCCAGTACTGTCGGCCCGACCCAGCTATCTGCCTTGAAGTTTGGCGACTAAGGTAAAGATCTGAAGGCTATTGAGTGACGTCATTGGTGAAATCGGGAGAAAGTCACTTTTTGAATGTTCCATCATGTCTCCTTTGCTCATGCCAGCTCTGCGCCTCAGGTGGCAATTGGTTTTTTGTGGTGATACCCATGACGCTCGACTCGAAAAGTGCATTTGGGACAGCCGATAGTATGCCGACATTTAATATATTGCTAATCGAGGGATTGACCAGGAGTAGTGGTTTGTGATTAGATGATTGGTAATAGACTTGTGATGAAATAAGGGAAACGGTTTTGTATTTCGTTGCAAGTCTAATAGGTGAAAAGTGAACTAAGCAGTCTATTGAGTATGTTAACAGAATTAAGTGGTATTTTGGTGATTGTGGCGGTTTTGGGTTTTTTGCTCAGGCGTTTGAAGCTACCACTGATGATTGGTTATTTGTTAACTGGCTTGGTGGCGGGACCATTTTTATTGGACACTTTGCACTCAAGCCAAACCTTGTCACTTTTTTCCAGTTTGGGTATCACCACTTTGTTATTTTCGATTGGTTTGCATCTTTCCTTTAGAGCCATTAAAAATTTGGGCAAACAAGTTTTAATTTTAGGATTCTTTCAAGTCTTATTGACGGTCATAGCTAGCTTAGGACTGCTTTATTTACTGCATTTTTCATTTTGGTCGGCTGTGTTTACTGGATTGGCTTTATCTTTTAGCAGTACCATCATTATTCTCAAACTACTTTCTGATAAGAATGAAATTCATCAACTTCATGGCAAGATGTCGGTAGGTTTATTGTTAATCCAAGATGTGATTGTGAGTTTGGTTTTAATTGGCTTGGCCAGTTGGGCTAGTAGTGGTCAAACGGCTATCAGTAGTTTGGTCTTGGGTTTAGTTTTGAAAGCTGGTCTGATTGCCTTAGTCATGGCCTTTATTGGCAAGTGGTTGTTAAATCCCTTGCTCAAAAAAGTGGCTGATGATCAGGAATTATTATTTGTTTTCTCTTTAGCTTGGGGCGTGGGTTGGGCCTTAATATTTGAAAAAGTCGGGTTTTCTATGGAGATTGGCGCTTTAGTAGCTGGAGTTGTGTTAGCTAGCACCATTTATGCCGAAGAAATTGCCGCGCGCCTCCGACCCTTGAGGGATTTTTTCATCCTGTTATTTTTTGTGGAACTTGGCGCTGGTATTAGTTTGGGTAGTTTTATGCCGCTTCTGTTACCAATTTTAGCCCTAACTCTAGTGGTGTTGCTGTGGAAGCCAGTCATTGTGATGTTGGTTATGAAGTTATTGAAATTTCAACCTCAAACCAGTTTTAAAACCGGAGTCAGTATGGCTCAAATTAGCGAGTTTTCCTTAATCATGATGGCTATGGGTTTGGAGGTAGGCTTGGTGACTCAAGATGAATATAGCATCTTAGGATTTGTGGGCATTATTACTATGACACTGTCAACTCTGGCTATTTCTAGGTTAGATGGATTTTATGACTGGGTCAAACCTGTGTTTGATGTTGTTAAATCTAAAATTGAACCTGTGGCAAAAAGTCAGTCACCTAAGGTGCCCGATGTGTTGGTGTTTGGTTATAACCGGGTTGGTCGACAGTTTATTGATGGTCTAGAGCGCCAGAAGTACCGCGTTTCTGTGGTTGACTTCAATCCTCAGGTTGTTGAACAGTTAACTCAAGACAAAGTGCCACATCATTTTGGTGATGCGGGGGATATTCAATTTTTGTCCGAATTACCTCTGGAAAAAGTCAAGTTAGTTGTGTCAACAATTCCGAGTTTAGCAAACAACTTGCTTTTGGTGACAGAGCTCAAGAATCGGGCAGGCAAGGCCAGTATTATTGTCTTTAGTCACGATGATGCCCAAGCCGAAAGTCTGTATGAGAGAGGAGCTGATTTAGTCATTCTGCCTCACAAATTGGCGGCCCAGAGAGTAGTTTACTGGCTGGCTCGATATGGCATTGATCCCCGGGCGCTGGGGAGAAAGAGGGAGTAACAATCGCGTGTTGCTCTGCTAGCAAATGAGGCTCCTAAACTATATAATTAAACGCAATGAGCGATAAAGTTTTTCTTAAACTACTAAAAGCAGCTATAGAATCTTCAAAAAAGTAATGTTCTTTGAGACAATTGTTTAATTGAAAAATAGACAAATCTAGATTGGGCTAATGGACTATATCAAGAATTCACTTCTAACCAAACCTAATTTCATCAATTAACTCAGCATTTCTGATATAAATTTCTTGGACATTGTTTTCATCTTCAAGAAACCAAAGTAATGAGATGATGGCACAAGCTAAGGCCCACTTTTTTATTCGTTCCTTTTCAAAACCGAGTTCTTCAGAAAATTGAGCTATTCTTCTTTTTTCAACCTCTTTGTAATTGTTTCCTTTTGGAATGTCATACAATGGATTTCTTAAATATGCTCCTAACTCAAACTCTTTTTCTCCAATTAATCCTTTAGGGTCAATGACCAGCCATCCTCTTTGAGAAAGCAAGATATTGTCATTGTGTAAATCGCCATGTAGTAGCACCTGCTCTTTATCTTCTTGAAGAAACTCTTTAAAAATTCCTTCTCCGAGATTAAAAAGTCTTTTAGGAATTGGTCCAGATTCAAGTGAGTAATTCTTTTTGTATCGTATAAATGCCTTAGACCAATCAGAGATATTGGGAAAAAGGGATTTTGAATTATTTGGAATCGGTCGATGCAGTTTACTTATGACCTATGATGCACAATGGATTTGAACTTCGTTTGGATTAATTTTTCTTAGTGAGTATCCAGGTTCAGCTCTTTCCAAAAGAACGGCTCCGCTCAAAAGATCTGAATGGATAATTTGAACTGCTGCCTCTTTTGGTAATTGTTTAAGTGCTTCAACTTCAGTGATAAACTCTTTAGATTTTGGAACGCTCAATTTAGTGTCAATAATAGAATAATATTGTGCATATAATCGGCTCGAAAATAGAATAAAATTGTGCATCTTTTGTTAAAAAAAATTAACCCTTTTGACTTCGGTGTTTTACCCGGTAACTTTCTCCTTT
>Ga0180007_10002622_pt1 | contig 21128 bp, 24 predicted proteins | sample MM_PC_MetaG_FD_121122 | JGI IMG/M metagenome (GOLD analysis project Ga0180007, IMG submission 121122) | Groundwater microbial communities from the Aspo Hard Rock Laboratory (HRL) deep subsurface site, Sweden - MM_PC_MetaG | ecosystem: Environmental > Aquatic > Deep subsurface > Groundwater... | reverse complement strand
GAACACCATCTTTCGCAAAGGAGAAGGACCTTGATAACCAGCATGAACGTGCTTATCGCCGTTGATCGCCATCTGGAAGTAGAGGTCATCTCCAGAGTCAGCGATCTTCTTCATCGAGTTCATGGCATCTCACCTGTCATTACTTGCTGTAAACACCCCAATGTTAGTACGGTGCTCTTCGAGATTCATCCGCCAATCCTCATTATCTGTAATGAGGCGCACATGCGAGCAGTTTGCGCACTAGAGGATGCAGACGATCTGCATGCCATCTGCCTTGGCCAACCACGCTCTCCAGGGGATGTTTGCGCCCAGCGGACTTACGCTCCGTTGGAAGCAATCGACGTACCGATAAGTACAGCGGTCAGGATGATGGAGAATTCAGCCTGAACCAGCCACCGAGATCAAGCAACTTCTCGGACTTGACTTCGAGAGGAATTTGTGGTATGCTTACTCGATTCAGTCAATCCCGCACCTTGAAGGAAGGTGATCAGGATGAAGGTACGAATTGCCTTTGTCGTCGTTCTGTCGTTTCTCGCCTGCGCCTTGGCGTATGGCGAGGTCAACCGCATCGGCGGCCAGAATAGTGGCCGCCGCCATGACCGGGGCAGGGGCCCTGGTCTCTCCGCCACGCTCCAGATCGGCAATGTCGGCATAACCCTGGGGGGCAGAGACTGCCGACAGCTTCTCCCCACGCCCGTGCAAGATGCGTGGGGAAATTGGTACCAACCGACACCTGGCCCGTTTGGCTGGGTACTGGTGCCGATCCCGCAAGCCTGCGCACCTCAGTACCGGGGGACCTCGCCGATGTACAACGGGAGTAATTACGGCTACGGAGGCGGCTTCAACCCGTACGCCTTGGAGTATCGAAAGGCGTACCAACGGTCATACCATAATGAGATGGAGAGCCAACAACAACGGGCGATCAGTAATGCCCGCAACGCTGGTTCCCAAGACGGTCGCAACGCGGCGCGGCAGCAACCCTACTGGGGCTACTAGCCCCGCCACCCCAGATTCGAGCTCCGGCCGGAGCACCCCCGAGGGCCCCGTCATTCACTTGACGGGGCCCTACTACTTTTATAACAGCACAAAATAACTCTCAAACAACCCTCGCTCAACCCTCGCTTTATATCAAATAGTAAAAGGGTATTGCGTAACTTTTCGACGGCCGTCAATTTTGTACGCAGTCGTGTATAATATATCTATGAAAGATTCGTCCCCCATTTCTTCAAGATTCCTTTGCGCGCTCTTCGATTTAATCGAGAACAGCACAGAATCACTGGATGCTTTTTTATTTAGCGCCGGCTCGTCAAAACAACTTGCGAGAAACTTACATATGAAAAATCGCCAATTCTCATCGACATTTCGGGGACTCGAAAAGCATGGTTATATTAAAAAAATCAACGAAAATCAATTTTTAATTACCCCAAAATCATTAGTTAGAATAAGAGTCTCAAAGATCAACGATTCGGATTGGACAAAGCAAAAATGGGATGGAAAATGGAAATTGATCGCCTTCGACATTCCGGAAACAAAAAGAAGGGAACGTAATATTTTTCGTTCGTTAATAAAAAGAAAGGGGTTTCTCGGCATCCAAGAAAGCGTCTTTATTTCTCCATTTGCTGACTTTATTGAATTGGCTAAATTAAGAAAAGAATTAGAAATAGAGCAATGTGTCAGTTTTTTCAAAGCACAGAGCATTGAAACAGACGACGACCGCAAATTAAGAAATAAATTCAATATTATGTAACACTTTTCGACGGCCGTCAATTTTGTACGCAAAAATTCACCGGACCAGATTACGAATAACTTTCTATCTACTCTTTCATCCACCCGCTTTCACTCGAGATAAAATCAACCGTTCCAAGTTCATCTGTTCTAAAAATCTTCATTCCTAGCCCCAAAAGCGCGTCAAGAACTATTTTACTCGGATGGCCATATGAGTTTTTACCCACCGAGACAACGGCCAATTTCGCCCCAACCGCCCTCAAGAAATTTTCATTTAACGCCCCCGCCGACCCGTGATGAGGTATTTTATATATGTCCGCCTTGAGTTCTTCGTTCTGCCCAGAGTAAAGTAATCGATTTTGCCCCTCGATTTCTATGTCCCCCGTAAAAAGCGCCCGACTTTCCTTTATCTGAAAAAGCAAAACAAGCGAGAGATTATTCTCGCTAAGTGTGGCATTTTCGTCCGGCCACAAAACTTTCGTCAGTGATTCACCAAGGTAAATATCTTCCCCCGCATAGGCAACGCGATAGGGGATTCTCTCCTTATCAATTTTGTCTTTAATACGCTCGAAAGTCTTCGTATCCCCCTTCTCGGTGTTCAAATAAACCATATCGATCTTGTAACCGCTCGCAACTGCCTCAAAACCTCCGACATGATCAGAGTCGGGATGGGTTAAAAAAACTATTTCGATTTCCCGGTCAAAAGACGGCATTTTGGAAGCAATTTTTTGCGTAACGGCAGGAAACTCGCCCGTATCTATTAATATCTGTTTGCTATTTGGCAAATTAATTAGGGCGCTATCTCCCTGCCCCACGTCAAGAAAAGAAATTCTGGCCGAGCCCCCTTTGATATCGGCCGTCGCATTTTGATTGACAGTCGTCCAGATAAAAATGCCTAGCAAAAACAGAACTGCAATAAGATAATTGAAAAATTTATCTGCTTTCGAGTTTGCCAGCTTTCCTCCTTATAAATCCGGTCAATACAATGATTATTATATAGAAAATAAAAACAAAAAGCGGCTTTAATGAAAGCTCCATCGAAGCAAAGGGAAGCTTAGCGGAAAGCTCGATAACGGCAATTACATAATAAAGGAGGACTTTGGTCAGTCCCGCCAGAAAAATTCCCAAAGCGCCCCAAGTAAAATAGGCGACAAAACTTATAAAAATTAAACCCATCAGAAATGGAACGAGGGGTAGAATCAAAATATTGGTAAGGGGCGCGATCAAGGAAAAGGCTCCGAAGGAGCCGACCAGAAGGGGAAGTACAAAAATTTGCGCCGAGAGTGTTTCGGTGAATATTTTAACCAGTCCCGGGAGCAATTTGATCTTTAACGAAAAGAGTTTAAAAAGCGGCTCGGCGAGAAAGAAAAGCCCAAAAGTGGCCGCAAATGAAAGTTGAAATCCCCAGTCGTAAATAGCAAAAGGATTAAAGGCCAAAATCAAACACCCCGCCAAAAGCAAAAGGTGCTCCCCGCTAACTTTCCGTCCGATAAATTTGGAAGTCAGAATTACCACCCCCATAATCGAGGCGCGAAGCACCGATGCCGATCCGCCGGTTAAAAGATAAAACACCAAGAGAATAAAAACCGAAAAAACGCCGGCGAAATTTTTGCCTATATACCGTAAGGCGCCAAAGAGCCAAGAGGTAATAATCGAAACATTGTACCCGGAAACAGCCACCAAGTGAGAGGTACCGCTCGATTTGAGGTCGGCTTTAAATTGGCGCGAAAAATCTCCGCTTGAACCAAAAATCAGCCCGTAAGCTAAAACGCCGCTATCTCCGCTAAAAAGAGTGTACGAAGCGCCTTTAAATTTAACGCTCAAATTATTAATTGATCTCTTGAGCCCTCGACCGGTTTTCTCAATTTTTAAATTTTCACCCTCAAAAACAGCGCTTCTGCCAAGCTGCGAGAGGATGTAATTCCGGTCGCTTCCTTCGAGTTCGATTTTATTACCCACGCAAAAACTGATCTCGTCAGCATATCCCGCCTCATCATCAGACGAAAAAATCAAAATTTCCGGATTTTTTACTTTATACAAAAATCCTCTTTTGTATTTTTTAGCACGAGAAATGACTTTTGAGGTAGTGCAGACCGGCTGAAAACTTTTACTGATTTGAACTTGGCTGTAAAGGCCGACTAAAATTCCAAGGGAGAAAAAAATCAAAAAGCCGGCACTTTTTAGCTTTGCCAAAATCGTCAAGAAGGAGACCGCCAAAAAAAGAACAATCAAATATATAAGAAGAAGGGAATTGACTTTTATCCCCGTCAAAATTCCAAGAGCAAAAAACAACAGGAAGTAAGTGGAAAAAGCAAACTTTTCTATTTTTGACAGAAGACTAGTTTTCATTTAGCATTATTATAAACAAACTTTATGAAAAATATCCGAAAAATCTCAAATTACTCGATTGCGGGGATTCTAGCAATCGGGGTATTGTCGCTTGGCTTTTTCGCCTATCGGGCCAAAGTTCAGGCGGACACCATCTTGCCTGGCTACGCCACCGCCCACGTTGGACTGGACATCACTGTTCCCCAAGCAGGTACCCTACCTTTTACGGCAAAATTTCTGCCTCTCGACGGGGGCAAAAAATATTATTTTAAATCGAGGGATTTTACTTTCGAAGTCGCTGGACTAAACACGATTGAATGGTACATCAGAAAAATTCCAGAAGGTAATTATAAGGTTGTGGTCACTTCTTTAGACGCGGAACTTAGCGGCTCGCCGATTGAAATTTTTCTTCAAAACGATCAAGTCAACGACACTTATGATTTTAGTTTGAATCTCGGCGAGCCGGCTCCTGCTCAGATGCCCGTTCCGACACCGACTCCAACGCCAATGCCCGACGAACCAATCCCAGCGGGAGAAAATCCATTCGATTCATTGCCCGAACAAACTCCTGCCCCAACTCAAAGCCCCGCCTCAACTAATAAGGACAATTTACCTCCCGTACCCGGTTTATTCTAATGAGTCTGGACAGAATTTATTTTTATTGCTAAAATAATTCCTTGTTTAAAATATATGAGAAAGAAAAATTCAAGTAAAATTCCAAGCGAGACCGAAGAACTTAAAGTGGGTTGGCAAAGATGCCAAGCCGATTTTGATAATTATAAAAGAAGAACTGAAGTAGAAAAAGCTGATTGGGCCGATCAAGCCAAGATCGAACTGATGCACAATTTGCTACCAATTTTGGATAATCTGGTTCTGATGAGTGAACATCAACCGGCCGAACTTAAGGAGAACGCTTGGGTTCAAGGAGTTTCTCTGATTGCCAAACAAATCGAGAGTGCGCTCCAAAATGAAGGAATAGAAAAAATTATCCCCAGAATTGGCGACGATTTTGATCCGAACACTCAAGAAGCAGTTTCGGCTATTGAGAATAAAAAATTCAAATCAGGTAAAATCGTCAAAGTCCAAAAACCGGGCTATAAAATCGGCGACAAACTCATCCGCCCCGCCCACGTCATAACTTCAAGATAAAGAACTCAAGCGACGCCTTTTGGCTTTTTTCACCACCTCTTGACAGCCAAATAAATGTCAAGTATACTTTACATTAGCAATAAAATTATTCCTTAAAAGGAGAATGAAAATGGGAAAAATCATCGGAATCGACCTTGGTACCACTAATTCGGCTGCAGCCGTTATTGAAGGCGGTAAGCCGAAACTAATTCCTTCTGCCGAAGGCGGCAAACTCGTCCCCTCAATGGTTGCCGAGACCAAATCGGGTGAAAGATTAGTCGGGCAACTGGCCAAGCGCCAAGCTGTCACTAATCCTAATAACACGATTTCTTCGGTAAAACGTTTGATTGGACGGAGATTTGACGAAGAAGAAGTCAAGCGCGACAAAAAAATAATGCCCTATGAAATTGTCGAGGGCAAAAACGATTCTGTCGAAGTAAAATTGGGCGACAAAACCTACTCTCCGCAGGAAATTTCCGCTTTTATCTTGCAGAAAATTAAAAAGGATGCTGAGGATTACCTCGGTGAAGAAGTCAAAGAAGCGGTTATCACTGTGCCGGCTTACTTTAACGATTCCCAACGCCAAGCGACCAAAGACGCAGGTAAGGTTGCTGGATTTGAAGTCAAAAGAATTATTAACGAACCAACCGCTGCCGCTCTTTCCTACGGACTCGACAAAAAGAAAGAGGGTAAAGTTGCCGTTTTCGACCTTGGTGGCGGAACTTTCGACATTACTATTTTAGAAGTCGGCGGAGACGTTCTTGAAGTAAAAGCAACAAACGGAGATACGCACCTTGGAGGAGATGATTTCGATCAGGCGATAATGGATTACATTGTATCTGAATTCAAAAAACAAGAGGGGATCGATATCACCTCTGATGTATCTAGCCTGCAAAGAGTCAAAGAGGCAGCCGAAAAAACTAAGATCGAACTTTCCTCAAAACAGGAAGCAGAGATAAATTTGCCGTTTATTACCGCTGACGCGGGAGGACCAAAGCACTTGGTAATGACTCTAACTCGGCCAAAGATGCTCTCACTCGTCGAAAATTTGATTGAAAAGACCGTCAAGCCCTGTAAGGACGCGATGAAAGATGCCAAAGTTGAACCGAAAGACATCAGTGAAGTTATTCTGGTCGGAGGCATGACCAGAATGCCGGCCGTTCAGGCAAAAGTCAAAGAAATCTTTGACAAAGAACCGTCAAAAGGTGTTGACCCCGATGAAGCAGTTGCCCTTGGCGCCGCCACTCAAGGCGGAGTGATGGCAGGAGAAGTCAAAGATATTTTGCTTCTCGACGTAACCCCGCTTTCGCTCGGCATTGAAACCTTAGGCGCGGTTATGACAAAACTGATCGAACGAAACACCACTATTCCTTCCTCAAAGAGCCAGATTTTTTCAACCGCCGCCGACAATCAGCCACAGGTTGAAATTCATGTTCTTCAGGGAGAGCGCGAAATGTCGCAGGATAACCGAACACTGGGTCGATTTACCCTAGACGGCATTCCGCCAGCTCCAAGAGGAGTTCCGCAAATCGAAGTTACTTTTGACATCGACGCTAATGGGATTCTAAACGTCAAAGCGCAAGACAAAGCCACCGGCAAAGAGCAAAAGATCACTATTACCGCTTCTTCCGGCTTGTCCGAAGGAGAAGTTGAAAAAATGCGCAAGGACGCCGAGACTCACGCTGATGAGGACAAGAAAAAACGGGAAGCAATTGAAACTAAAAATAATGCCGAAACTCTGGTTTACTCCAGCGAAAAAGCCATCAAGGAGGCCGGCGATAAGGTTAAAGTCGAAACCGGCCGCGCGGTAACTGAAAAAATCGATGCAGTTAAGGAAGCGCTAAAAACCGACGACACGGACAAGATTAAGAAAACCGCCGATGAACTTTCCGAAACCATCCAAAAAGTCGGTCAAGAACTCTATAGCCAAAAACCGGAGGATAATAAGAGCGAAGATAACAAAGAAGAGACAGATAAATCAAAGTCTGACGAGAAAAAAGAAGAAAGCTCCGAAGAGAAGAAGGAAGGAAAGTAATCTGTCATCCTCGAGCCGGTTTTAAAAAACCGACATCGGGGATCTGGATGTCGGATCAAGTCCGGACTGACTATATGCTAAAAAGACCCCTGATCCTGCCTTTTGCCTGACTGCCGTCAGGCAGGCCGCAAGCAAAGGCAGGTCCGGGGTCTTTTTTTGTGGTAAAATATAACAAATGGGGCACAAAGTTACTTCACTTTTTGTTATGGTTTTGCTTGCAGCTTTTCTTTCTGGTTGTCAAAAAAAGTCAACTACTCAAATCGCTTCAACCGATACACTGCCGCCGGAACTTGAAAACCTCCAGGTCAATTCCCCTGTCTCTACTGATTCCACAGCCGACCAAGACAAGCCAAAAAGCTACCAGAAAATTGATTCTTTCGTAGAAGAGCAAACCCAAATCGATGATATTTTCAAACAAAACTATCAAGCCGCTTACGAAGATGCCCAAAGAGCTCTGAAGGGAAAAGCGATTTACTGCGGTGCAATCATAAAGTTTTACGGCGCTACTTTATTTCTGCAAAACGATCAATCATTTGTTTTTTACTCTGACGATTTTTCCAGAGACTACTACTGGATAGTTAATTTAAACGGCTTCAAAGATAATCAAAAGCTCCGCAGTTTCACCGCTAAACGGGATCTTACCTCGGACATAAAATGCCTCGCTAGCCCCGCAGCTAATCCGCCTTTGTTTTCGAGTTTTTATTTAAGATTTTCCGAGTCTGATAAATTCAAACTAATTGATCCGGGAATAATCGCCGAAACGCGCCTTCAAACTCAAGACACCGCCTGGAAAATTATCGTTACTGACAACGCCGGAGCAGTAGCCGCGAGCGAGCTTATGAACCCGCAAACTCAATCAACTACAAACTCCACCTCTTCAACGAACTAAAAGAAATGTAAAGAGAGGTTTACATTTTCTTACGATTCGGATAAAATGATGAGGGTAATTTTTAAAATTCAATAATTAAGAATACAAAATGGCAGAAAATTTCTACAAAACACTTGGAGTCGATAAAAAGGCCTCTCAAGACGAGATCAAGAGAGCTTATCGCAAGCTAGCCCTGCAACATCACCCCGATAAAGGCGGGGATGATATTGAATTTAAAAAAATCAACGAAGCTTATCAAATCCTGTCTGATCCCCAAAAACGCACTCAATATGATCAATTCGGCCACGCGGGATTCTCAAACGCCGGAGCCCAAGGCGGACAAGGCGGTTTTGGAGGATATCAATCGGGCGGATTTGATTTTGGCCCCAATGGGGCCCCTTTTGGGGGAGGCGAAGGTTTTGAGTTTAATTTCGGAGGAATGGGAGGACTGGGCGATATTTTTGGAGACTTTTTCTCCAGCGCTTTTTCAACTATTCAAGCTGAAGTGCAGATCTCACCTTCCCAAGCAGTTTTAGGCGATCAAATCGATCTTGAGATCGCCGGCGAAAAAGTGTCGTTTGATATAAATCCCGGCACACAAGACGGAACACAATACAGAATAAGAGGCAAAGGCAGAGCGATGAAAAATGGACACAGGGGGGATTTAATTTTAATTATTAGAGTTAGATTGCCCGAGCGCCTATCAAAAGAACAAAAAGAACTCTGGGCAAAACTAAAAGATCTCGACAGGAATAAAAAAAGTTGGTGGAACCGGTAATACAACAAGCCTCAAATCAAAAATCTCAAGTTCCAAATAAATCCTAAATTACATTTTTTAAAAGTTTTGAATATTTGTGATTTGAAAATTATTTGGAAATTGTTATTTGGTGCTTGTTATTTATATGTTGTTATATAAGTTTTTGGTATAATAGTTTTTGTAGGCAAGTAAGAGTGTCCCACTCCGCCCCTAGGAGGGGCTACGAGGGACTTTCGGGTCAAAATAATTGACTCGAAGCGGAGGGAATTATCCAAGTAGCGCCAACAGTTCCAACATGGGATTTGTTTTTAGGTATTTTTGTTGCCATTACCGTTTTGTACGGCTTCATGATGCAACGGGACAAGATCATGTCCGCCCTTTTGGCGTGTTATATGGGCATGGTTATCGTCAGCGTCTGGGCCGAACCGATAAAGCAATTTTTCGAGGGCAAAAAAACACTCGCCAACACCTGGATTCAATCAGACACTTCGCCGGCCACGATCAAAATAGTTCTCTTTTTAATCATTGTTTCGCTGGTTGCCGCCAAAGCCGATATTGCTCTTGGGCGGGAAAGATCACTCTCCGCCCCGATCGAAACGCTCTTTTACTCGGCCATCACCGCCGTTCTGCTTGCCGGAACTGTTTTTAAATATCTGCCCGATGCCACCCAGGCACAAATAATTTCTCAAACCAATTTCGTGCATTTTCTAAAAGACTATTACACTCTCTTCCTTATCGCCCCGATTGTCGTAATCGTTGTCCTGTCTTCGCGCCGGCGAGGGTATTAGAACGCCAGTAAACGCGGCGGTTTTCGAGTAGAGCGAAAAACCTATCCATTTTCGAAGCAGATAATAAGAATTACTCTTAGAAAGCAAGTAACCTAGGGAAAAACAGGATCATCACCGCCAAGAGAACCATCACCACTGCGCCCACAAGTTTTGTAAAACGGGCGTATTTTAAATTTATGCCGGTAAAAGCCTTCATCGAAAAAACAGCGATCAGAAAAACAATAATGTCATCAAGCATATAAAAAGCATTATAAAGGGCTATATATAGGTAGTAGCTGATCTTGGGAAGCTCCGCCATCGAGAGAACTTTGGTATAAATTACCGGCAAATTAATCGAACACATAAACTCAACCACGTTAACCATCACCGCCAGAACTACCGCGCCGATTATGAGAAAGGGGACAAAGGTCGTTTTCGAAAGCTCCTCAATCTTCTGGTAAATCTTCGCCTTGCCCTTCGACACTTTGCACTCTTCGGTCTCTTTCAAAAATGAGTTAAAAAGCTGGTAGGAAGTAAAAACCGCCACCAGTCCGATAATAACGCGAACCGTCAGGTCAAATTTGACAAATGAAAAAGCGTTGAGCCACGCTGACAAAAACAAAAAGCTGGCGAGATATGAACTGATGAGGAAAATTCCTCCGACGAGCAAAACTTTTTTGCGCGAGCCAAGAGCCACGAGTAGCGAAAGAAGCGCCAGAAGCGCCCACATCGCGCAAGGATTAAACCCGTCAACTGTTCCCAGAATAATCGAAAGCGCCGGCAGAGAAAAATTCTTTAAATCAACTTCACCTAAAATAGGTAATTTTCTTTTTGTCTCAACCGAAGAATTGGCACAAACCCCTTCCTGACCAATAAACGATCCCCCACTCTCGAGCCGATCGAGCGGGTCGGGATAATTATCCACATTATAAGAATCAATCGCCGCAATAATCTCCTTGCCGGTAGTATTTTCGTCCTTATAGCCGACTATGGCTTTTTCGCCGATATAAAGAGCTGGCACGGCATATTTTTGGTTTCCGCAGGCATCGGAGAATTTTTTAAACAAGTCAGCCGCTACCGGATCGGAAGTTACTTCATAGGAAATAATTTCAATATCCCCTCTTTTCTTAACTAGATCATCCAGGAAAACGTTCTCATCTTTGCAATGCGGGCAATATTTACTCCAAAATTTGTAGAGCTTCATCGGCTCAGCAGCACGGGTAAAATTTGGTATAAATACAAAGCTCGCTATCGTTAAAGAAACAAACAAAAAAGTGACTATTTTTTTCACATTACGATTATAGCATTTCATAACATAAATATAGCTGAAAAACCATTTAATTTTCACGAAAGGGTGGCCCGGCGTGCGTCTATGCCGGGCCTGAGGATTCCTTGCTATTAGCCAGTGTTCTCAGCCACTTGGCCAACTCTAGGGATACGTTGCGCGGATGATCGAGCAACTCCGCGCTGATGCAGTAAGTCTTCGTGCTCTTGCTAAAATAGGGTGAGACAGTCACAATCGGGGGCCTACCTGGCCGCTCTTCAACTCTCTCCACCCTCATCAACGGATGAAACACCTCTTCGGCAATCATCTCCTTGACGACGCCGAAAGCTTGCGCATCTGCCGGCAGGACTATCCCACCGGGTTTGAACTCATGGATTCGCGTGCGCTTGGCCATAAGTTTCCTCCAATCAGATGCCACCGGCACCAAAGAATGATTTGCGAGTTTAAAAGAAAATACCAGATTCAAAATAAAAAGCAATCCTTACGGTTTTTTTAATTTTGTTTATGAATCAAAAAAAACATCCCGCTACGGCGGGACACCATAATTAGAAACTAGCCCCAAAGGGACCCCTTAGGGGTAATTAGTAACTAGAAATTTTAATAAACATATCCTCTAATCGCATCCATAGAAACTCTTCGCTCGGTGATTTTCCCGCGAATCCAGTTAGCTTCGTGTACAATTATATATCCATCGCCAATTCCTACGACCACCGAGGCATGTCCATAAAACCGGTCAAGGGCAACCCCGCCGACTCTCGGCTGACTTTGAGTAGCGGCCACATTTCCTGCATATCCTTGAATCGGAATTCCTGATTGTTCCCTCGCCCACGGCACGCATTGCGAAAAAGAAGTTCCAATTATCGTTACGCTTCCTCCTGAATAACTGCGCGAGCTCGTAGTGTAAAAAGTATTTGAAGTCGAAGCCAGTCGAACGCGAATCGATTCTTGACGCTTTTTCTCGGCCACAGCCGCCGCCTCTGCCCTCTCTCGCGCTTCCGCCTCGTTAATCGCCACCAGCCAATCGTCCGAAGTGTTTGTATCCGATGACGGAATTACCAGCACCGTTCCCGGTTTGATATATTTGAGCGAAACCGGATCGAGATTATTAGCATCAACCAGAGAACCGACGTGCAAATTAAATTTGCTCGCCACCTGAATTGCTGTCTCGCCGGGTTTCAAAATATAAGTCGGGTCTTCTCGCCCCGGTACGTCAAAATTTTTACCGGCATTAACTGCAAGTTGCTGTTCCAAAGTATAAGAATCGTTATTTGTTACCGCCGCCAGAGCTACTTCGTCAGCATCGATATAAAGTCCCGGAGTGTACTGCGAAAAATATACGGCGTAGCGGGCCGATTCCACCGGATCGATCGTTTGCGAAAAATGAATTGCGTCTTCATAGGCCTGCGCTTCAGAAGTGACTCGTGAAATAAGCGGTAAAATTGCAATAATCGCTACGACAAAAAATTTATAAACGAGCGAGCGCGTCAATCCTTTTTTCTTTAAAAATGCTTTGAAGAGGACGAAATACTTTTTAATAGTTTGAATTAGCTTAAAAACCAACTCGCGAAATAAATCGACCTCGCCAAAAATTAGCTCGAGAAGATCGGTAAAAGCCAAAAACCCGCGAATGGCGGGGCTGAAAGTTCTTCCTGATTTTGAACCCTTTTTGTCTCGTAAGGGAGGCTCTTCGGTGTTATTCATAATAACGCCATTGATTTTAGCTGATCTGGGAAGTTTGTCAAGTCTTCACTCGACATAATTTCCTAGGGACGTAGTTCTCGGCCCAGCGGCCGATCCTACTCATGCTCGGTTTTTTGTGCGTCTTTGCCGCAACCATGCCAAAAACCCTGCGCAACGCCCTTTAAAATTATATCTTCGTTCGTAGAAAATTTAGCGGGGTCAACCCCTCACTTTTTGTTATTCCCATGCAAACGGGAATCCAGAATATTTTGCAAAAAGAACAGCCCCTTTGAAATTATCGCAGGGGCCGTGGCTGCGGTTGCATGTTATTGCCGGGACAGCGGCAAGAAAAACTATACGGGAGTCGTCAGCTTTGTGTCCAGGCGTGGCACACCGAGACTCTCAGCAAGCTGCTCAAACCGTCGCTCGACGTACATATCAAGCCGACGTGTAGCCATAAGAACGGCCCAGTGCTCCTTGATTCTTGTCGGCCGCTTGTAGTCGAGCGGATTTTCGTTGGTCAGCAACCAGTCACCGTAACACTCCCCGAGAATCACGAGTTGTTGGAGATACTGTAGAAAGACTATATCCGGCATCTCGCAGGAGGCGAAGTCCTCGTCCGGCCGGCAACTCCGACAGAAGACGCTCTCGCGTCGGATCACCCAAGGCGGAGTTTCAAGCCATGAGTTCAGAATTTCGACCCACGCCTGCTCGCACTCCTCTGGCTCATCCCAGTACCGAAACTGCATTGGTCGTTTCTGCCTGAATGGACTCGCTCTGTACTTCGACGGCTTGAACGTGATCCAGGCAAGACCTAGATTCGAGCGAGAGCCTTCCTCGCGCTGAGCCGATACAATCTGAACTTCTTTGCTAGGCCAATAGGACTGGTACGGGCCCTCAACTGTGGTTCCTGGCACGAAGGATTGCTTATACCCTATTCCCCTAGGTACTAGCAACTCCCTCGCCCGGACGATAACCCGTTCCTTCGACATCTCATACATCTCATGCGCCTGCTCGATAAGCGACATCTTGGCCTCCAATCGCCTAGATCATCTGGAAAAGACTGATCATCGGCTATGTGGTGTGGGCGTATACAACAGTACTGGCCTCAACAATTCCTAGGTCTCGCGAGCAAGCTTAACCATCGGTATGTCAAGAACCACATCCTCTGTCCAGAATGTTGAGTTAAAATTAGCAGAACTGTAAGCTCCTTACAACAAAATGCTATCTGTCTGCGGCCTAGTTTTTTAAATTAGATCACTCCCTGCGACCCAAACTGCAAAAGCTGCTGGAGAGATTCGGGCGCAATTACATAAATTATTCCGATCGAGGCCGCGAGAATTATGACCGCGAGCCATTTGGTATAAATTCCTGCCGTCCGCGTAAATAAAATGATTGAAAGAACAGCCATCACCGCCGGCGCCACAACTTTAATATCTCCAAGCGGCACATAACTTCCGGCAATATATGCTTCAGACTGCCCCAAGTATTGCCCCAGGTCGAAACTGACTTTGAATTTTATAAAAATCGCCTCGGCCACCAGCACCAAAAGCATCAGCCAGCTTGAGGATTTTGTCGATTCGCCTTCGGTCCTGTAAACCTCGTAAATCACCGCCGGTAAAAGCGCAATCACCATCAAAAGCGGCCAACTTTTTATATAACCTACGTATCCTCCGATCGCCGCCACAATAGTTAACACAACACAAATAAGCGCCGCGTACTTGGTTGGTTTTGGCATAACTCTCCTTTAATAATCTATTGATTCGTGTTGCACCCGCTGTCTTCGCTGGCTAAAGGACTATTGGTTTTATCTTCATAAGACTTTATTGTGGCAATATTTTTATTTTCCGTTGCTGTCAACGAGGATTCGCTGAAGCTTGAGTCTTCTTTATACCAGCTTTTTTTGGCGAAATAACATTGCAGATCTTTGTGAACGAATTCCCGTCCGTGCCGGGCATAAATTTCATTGCGAGCTACTTTGAGCTGCCACGGGGTAAGATCCGCTAATTCCGACTGCAAAATAACTCTAGTGTTGGAATCCTCAATTATATAGTCTGAAGCTGAGGCGGTTGTTGCGGTACTTGAAGCAGTCAGACTTGTATTGGCAGTCGCGGTTACAGTTACCGAAGCTGTCGTGCCAGCAGTTTTTTCGACATCTTTCTTGCCCAAATAGCTCAAAATAAAATACCCCCCAACACCTAAAACAATCAACACCAAAACAACTATGCCGATAACAAGCCCGGTACTCGAGCTTGATTTCTGACCGGGTGAAGGACTAGCATCGTCCCCAGCAGTCTTTTGCGGTTCGTTAGAACTTGGTTGAGTTTCCATTTTCCCCCTTTTTTAATTAAGTTCATTATAACTCAAAATTAGTTTAAAAGGAAAGCGGGCCCCGCAGTAGCGGGGCCCGTAAATCTAGAACCAATCCTGATGGGTGATCAGCCGATCATTTTCGTCAAAATCACCGACTTTGCATCCTCCGCCCAGCCGAGCGAATCGCCTACGGATCGGATCAAACGCAGCTGCGCCAATAAGTAGGTAGAACGATGTTCCAGCAACTGCGGCAATCGTACCGAAGAGCCAAGACAACTTAGGACAACAGATAGCCGCAGTGGTTGAGCTGTACGCCACCCCCTTCAACAAGGGAGCCAGTACGATCGGCTTGAACAGGATCGCGACAATTTTCCTGATCATCTCCGCTCCCTTCCCGTTGAGGTAAAAATAGGTTAGCAGATTTCGGTTTTTTTTCAACTAAATCAGACAAGTCCTCTGTTTACATCTAAGATAGAGTCTTTCCGATTTCAACCTTGCTATTGAGCTCTCGAGGGCTAATATAAAAATATGCAAATACTTAATGAAATCCAAAAATTCGAAAGGGATTTTGTCGAGGCCGGGAAACTTGCCTGTCAATTACGAGAAAAAGCAACCTCCAATCAAAAGTATAATACCGGCTTTAGCGAAGTTGATATCGTTACCTCGGCCGACTTGGAAGTCCAGGAATTCATTCTTCCCCGCCTTTTGAAGTCTGATCTAAAAAATTGCGAGCTGATCGGCGAGGAAGACACGCCCAGTGCCAAAAAATTCGCCAAAAAATCAAAATATGTCTTAACACTCGATCCGATCGACGGCACAAAGCTATATGCCGAAGGTAAAAAAATGTATTCCGTCGTCGTCACTATTCACGATAAAACAAAACCTATTTATACGTTTTGTTATTATCCGGCAATAAATTGGGGAATCAAAATAGTTAAAGATAAACTGGAATACATCGGTAAAAAACCAAAGTTTAAGCTCAATTCAAAAAATCCCCAAAAATCCATTACTTACTGGGACAGGCCCGGAAAGCTCGGTCCGGAAAAGACTGACCCGGAAGTCTATCAGAAGTTAATTGACCAAGGTTACAATTTTATAAAAAGCGATGAAATCTGTGTCAAAAGCGGTATTAAAGCTCTGTTTTTGTTTGGATTAACCGGCGGAACTTTTATCGAAAACGGCTCGGCAGTCGATTCGTTGACCGAATATCATTTTGCGCTAGCCAACAAATTCAAAATTTACGGCAAGCTCGATCTATCCAAACCTGCCCCCAGCCCGCGAGGAAATTATTTTTGCTACAAAGGCTACTATTTTGCGGTGAGATAAATTCTGGAGGGCCATGTGGGGATCGAACCCACGACACAGAGCTTAAAAGGCTCCTGCTCTACCGCTGAGCTAATGGCCCCTTACCTACAATCAATTCAGACTGTCCTTAATTCGACGCTTAAGCTGTGAATATGCCTGAGCAAACCGCTTAAGATTTTTCTCTCTATATTTGGCGTCTGAAGCTGACTTGTAGATTTCGCTATAAACTAACTCGTAAGATGCTAAATTTTTTGTCGAGGTATTTTGCATTTTGTTATGCTCAAACAACCTCTTTTTTAAATCTGATGTGTAACCAATGTATAAACTATTATCTTTCTTACTTTTTATTAAATAAACAAAATGCATGTTGATTGTAGGTGAGGGGCGAATGGCCCAAACTGATCTACCACTAAAGAATTGGCAGAAATGCCAGTTTCTATTATAGCCTAAAATGCTGCAAAAATCAATCACAACTGTTGACAAAACCGAATTTTTAACCTATAATTATCTATTCGTTGTACCTTAACACGTTTTTCAATTCTCCTCTACGCGAGGGATAATGGAGGCAAGTCATGAGCCAGCCGTTTCTGACGAAGGAACGCCGCAAGCAATTCAAGTGCATCGGGTTCATCGTCGTACCGATCCTGCTCGTCGTCAGTTCTCTTCCCGAGGTGCATAGATTTTCCGGTTTCATGAGAGTGATGGCCGGTGTGACATTCCTGGCGGTATCGATTCCACTCGTTGCCAACTGGTTCGCCCGCCGTCGCCACGCGCCCCGCTCACTCGGGAACCACACCGGCACCCCACCCCGCGACAAGGGGAAGAAGCTCGGCAGAATCTAATAGCCCCCTCGCACCCGTCCCCTAGCCCCGGCCGCGTGCCGGGGCTTCTCTTTTCCCCTTAAACTGCTAAATTTAAATAAATGACATTTACAATCGTTTTCATAATCTTTGTCGCGATCTTATTTATTTGGCATGCCTCGCTGATTATTTCAACACTTGCCGGCGCACCGACAGTTTATGCCAAAACCGAAACAATCGAAAAGGCCTTCGAACTCATTAGATTACAAAGCGATCAAATAATTCTCGACCTTGGCTGTGGCAACGCTCGCTCACTAATTATTGCCAGTCAAAAATTTGGCGCCAAAGGAATCGGCGTCGAAGTTTCGCCATTTTATTACATTCTCGCTCGCCTAAACGTTCTTGCAAGCGGCGAGAGAAAAAATATCCAGATCTACTTCGGCCGAGCCCAAAAACAGGCTTGTCTGATCAAAAAAGCCGACGTTGTCTATATGTATCTTTTTGATTCCCTGCTTCGAAAACTAGAACCGGTCATTTTCAAATTCGCTACCCCTAAAACCAAAATTGTCTCAGTCGCTTTTCCGCTAAAAGAACATAAACCAGTCCAAAGCGAATTCAATCCCAGAATCTTTATCTATCAAAAATAATTTTATTTGACTAAAGCAACCAATCTCAATAAGATTGAATAAAGGGGATTTAATGGATATTACAAAAGAAAACATCGTTGACTATCTTGACCACACCTGCGTCAAGGCAGATGCGACAACCCAAGATATCAAAAAACTTTGCGACGAAGCTAAAGAATATAAGTTTCACAGCGTTTGCGTAACTCCTGTAAAAGTTGCGGCTGCCAAGGAATACCTCGAAGGAGCTGAAATCGAAGTAATCAGCGTTATCGGTTTTCCCTTTGGTATTTCTAAAACCGAGATTAAAGTAGCCGAGGCCCAAATGGCGGTTGATGATGGAGCGACCGAAATCGACATGGTCGTTAATATCGGCGCGGTCAAAGACGATAATTGGGATTATGTTGAAAGTGAGATCAAACGCATCGCTAACGCGATCAACCCTGTGAAACTCAAGGTTATTATGGAAGTTGGGTTTTTGGCCGAGGATGAACTTAAGGAAGCTTGTCTTAGGGCCAAAGAAGCCGGTGCAGCCTTCGTCAAATCTTCAACCGGCTACGGTCCGAGACCGACCAAAGTAGAAGACATCAAAATCATGCGCGAAGCAGTTGGTGAGGAAGTGGGAGTTAAAGCTTCCGGCGGGATCCACAGTTTTGACGAGGCAAAAGCAATGATCGAAGCCGGCGCGACAAGAATAGGGACGAGTTCGGCACTTGAAATTATAGGAATTAAGACGGAGAAAGAAAATGACAAGGCGGGGTCTAACGAATGAAAATTTCCTTTTTCGGAGCAACTGAAGGTGTGACGGGTTCGAACTATCTTGTCGAAACAAACGGAGTTAAATTTTTGGTCGATTGCGGACTTTTTCAGGGCGATCGCGAGGAGCGGCTAAAGAACTGGGAAAAATTGCCATACGATCCGAGCGAAATCGATTTTATCGTCGTCACTCATTCTCACATTGATCACATCGGCCGTTTGCCCTACTTGGCTAAAATGGGGTTTTCGGGCAAGGTTTATTCGACCGAACCAACACACGAGTTTGCTAAAATCTTCCTGGAAGACACGACCCATCTTCTCAAAAACGAGGCGGAAAATCTCGGTCAGGAGCCGCTTTTTGAAAACGAAGACGTTTTGAAAGCGACCGCCTTATTTGAAACAACCGGTTATCATCAGAAAGTTAGTGCAGGGGAAGTCGAAATTGAATTTCTGGATGCCGGACATATTTTGGGCTCGGCAATCGTCAAGCTCACGATCGAAGGCAAAACGGTTATTTTCTCGGGCGATCTCGGCAACCCTCCCGTGCCGCTCTTGCGCGACACCGAGTTTATCGACTCTGCCGATGCAGTGATTATGGAATCAACTTACGGAGACCGTTTGCACCACCCTGCCGATCAAAGAAAAATTGAGCTTGAAAAATTTATCGAAGAGGCAGCCGCACGCAAGGGAACAGTTTTGATGCCCTCTTTTGCGATGGAGCGCACGCAAGAAGTTCTTTACGAACTAAGCGAATTATTTGCAAGCGGCAAGCTTGACCCGATACCGGTTTACCTCGACAGTCCGCTCGCCATCAAGGCAACCGAGATTTATGAAAAATTTCCCGAGTATTACGACCGGGAAGCGACAGATCTTGTCAAAAAACACGTTGATTTTTTCGGTTTTAAAGAGCTTAAATTCACCGAAACGAGCCAAGAATCTATGGGCCTTGATCGCGATATGACGAGCAAAGTTATTATCGCGGGATCCGGCATGTCAAACGGCGGGCGAATCGTCCATCACGAAAAAGTTTATCTGCCGATACCTTCGACGATGCTTCTAATTGTCGGTTTTCAGGTTAACGGGACGCTCGGGCGGCGATTAATCGAAGGAGTAGAAAAAGTTAAAATCGACGGCAAGGAAGTTTTTGTCAAAGCTCAAATCGAATCGATTGATTCATATTCTGCTCACGCCGATCAGGCAAAATTAGTCGAGTGGGTTGTAAAAGTAACCAGCGGCGGGAGAAAAATCATCCTGACTCACGGCGAGCAAAAAGCCAAAGAGGTTCTAGCCGGTAAAATTAGAGAGGCAGCAAACTTAGAACCAATCATTCCGAAGTCAGGCGAAGTGATAGAAATATAATCGGCTAACAATCAATTATCAAAATTCAATAATCATTCAATTTAAAAATTTGGGAATTTTCAATTGATAATTTAATGATAAATATTGATACAATTGATAAACGTTGATAATTAAACCGGAGGTTTTACCTTGAAGTATAAAATTTGCGTATCTGGAGCAGCCGTAACCGGTACTTGTTCGCCAGAAGCCGAAGAAATGACTCGGGAAGTGGGACGTGAAATAGTTCGCCAAAACGGGGTGCTTGTTACCGGCGCGACAGTCGGAGCGCCGCTTTGGGCCGCCGAGGGTTGCAAAAAAGAAAACGGCTTTTCAATTGGGATTTCCCCCGCCGTTACCGAAAATGAACATGTCAAAAAATACAAATTGCCGACCCAAGAATTCGACATCATTATTTATACTGGTTTCGGCTATTCGGGAAGAAATTTATTATTAATCAGATCATCGGATGCCATTGTTACGTCTTGCGGCAGAATTGGCACTTTGAATGAATTCACAATTGCTTTTGAAGATCACAAACCGATTGGAGTTTTGATCGGTTCTGGCGGAATTGCCGAGGAAATTCAGGAAATTGTGCAGGAATGCGGACGGCCTAATCCAAAAATCGTTTATGACGACAATCCGAAAAAATTGATTGAAAAGGTTATAAAACTCATTGACGAAGACAAAAAAGCCACTTTTGGCGGCAAACCGGTGGATTATCAGGAACACCGCCCTCGCAAGAAGGGCTAATTTTAAAAACTCGTACTCTTGACTAAAACGCACTAATTTACTATAATTTAGGCACGATCCGTAGCCGTTATCCCACCAAGAAAGGAGACTCAAATGAAACGACTTGGGATCGTAGTCGTACTCGTGCTGATTGTTGGCTTGTTTGCGACGAATATGGTCCTAGCTGGGCCGGTAGTCGCTACAATGCAGATCAGCATGAGCGTACGCGGTTCGCCGACCTCACTGATCGCAACTGACGCTGGGCCGCCGGCCATGACCGGCACGGTGGCGTACGATGCAAGGGCATCCAGGTTGGATGTCGGGAGTGTGGTAACCCCACACCCCGTGGCCCGCACCGGGCCGATTACGGGTTCGTCCGTGGGCATCTCCTACGCCAACAAGAGCGCCACCCGCGGCAGTGGCATGGCCTGGTTGACAAACGCAGTGGAAGCGACGGCAAGGACGACTTGTTCTGTGGCCGACGCAACTACGGCGCGAAGCGCGCACCTGGCCGATGTACCGTCGATCCAGGATATCAACGCCCTGACGACGGCCAAATGCTTGCACGCCCGCGGCACCTTCAAGGACGGCGGCAACGTCCGACTCAATCTGAAGTCCGGCAGCTACAACTTCGGCGCCGGCTATTCGATCTGCTACGACATCTGGACGGGCTTCGACAGCGAGCACCCGG
>Ga0180007_10002621_pt1 | contig 21128 bp, 19 predicted proteins | sample MM_PC_MetaG_FD_121122 | JGI IMG/M metagenome (GOLD analysis project Ga0180007, IMG submission 121122) | Groundwater microbial communities from the Aspo Hard Rock Laboratory (HRL) deep subsurface site, Sweden - MM_PC_MetaG | ecosystem: Environmental > Aquatic > Deep subsurface > Groundwater... | reverse complement strand
TTATGAAATATACGAGCATACGCCGGTGAGAACAAGCGAGGAAGCGGCGAAAGTCCGACCGGATTTTTCTCTAAAGCAAGGGGCAAAAGCGATAATAGTAAAAGCGTATGTGTCCAAAAATAACTTTGATTATGTAATGTTGGTTATTCCGGGAGATAAAAAATTTTCTGGAAACAAAGTGAAAAAGTTTTTGAAAACTAAAGAATTAAGATTTGCGACTGCGGAAGAAGTGGAAAAAATTACAAAAGGTGTATTGGTGGGAGGCGTGCCTCCTTTTGGGAGCATTTTTGGTCTCAAAACATATTTAGATGAAGGAGTTTTGGAGAACGAGAGTATTATTTTCAATGCGGGGGATAGAAGCGTTAGTTTGTCCTTAAAATCTTGTGATTTTATTAAGGTGGAAAATCCCGCAATATGCGCGATATCTCAGTAGCTTAAATTTACACTCTCATTTTGTTATAATTCATTTAATGGATACTAAAAAGAATATTTTGATTGTTACAAATTCCGGAAATCGCGGGGGAATGGAAGTCCATGTCCTTAACATTATTGAAGGACTTTATGAGAAATTCAATTTTTTTGTGGTTTGTCCCAAAGGCAACATAGTTTCGGAATACGAAAAGTATGCAAAAGTAATAATATTACGCCCCAAATTTGATATAGACCCTGTTTACATCCTAAAACTTATAAGATTGTTTAAGATACTTAATATATCTGTAGTTCATACGCACGAGCTTAAAGCGGGAGTTAATGGGTTAATAGCGGGAAGTTTTGCAAGAATTCCTTTAAAAATATCTCATCAGCACACTCCTGTATCCAATTGGCAAATAAGTCCAACCAAGAAAAAAATTAATAGGTTTGTCTATAAGATATTTGTAAACAACTTATCCTCATTTGAAGTGGCGCTAACGCCCGAAATAAAAAAACAAAAGATAGGAGAAGGAATAAGAAAAGAAAAAATTATTATTATCCCAAACGGTATTTCTCTTAAAGCATTTAATTTGCCAAGCAAACTTAAAATAAAGCATAGAATAGAAATATGCGAGAAATATGGTATAAGTCCTCAAAATTTAATAGTGGGGAATATTTCCCGTTTAACTATAGAGAAAGGGCATAGTATTTTTATAAAAGTTTTGCGAGAGCTGGAAAACGAGAAAAAAATATCCAATGTAAAGTTTTTGTTTGCTGGGGAAGGGGAGTTAAGAGAGGAGCTTATTAGAATGGTAAAATCTTACGGCTTACCGGAAAAAACAATTTTTACGGGTTTTATAAGTGAGGAGGACAAGATTAAAGTTTTATCAAGTTTGGATGTTTTTGTTTTCCCCACGCTGGCGGAAGGATTTGGCATTGTTTTAATTGAAGCTATGGCTTCCGGTCTTCCCTGTATTGTGTCAAACTTGCCGGTATTACAAGATGTGGCGGGTTTGGCAGTATTATATTTTGAGAATGGAAAGGAAGATAGTTTAAAAGAAAATTTAGCCAAAATGATTTCCAGTAAAAAAATGCGGGAAGAGTTTGCCTCAAAATCTTTAGCTCAAGTTAAAAAATACGATATAAAAAAGTTTTGGGAAAGTTATAATGGTTTATATGAAAATACTCTTCCAGTCTCGTTTTGACATTTTTGATAGAAAAGGTGGGGATACCTTCCAAATGTTGGAAACCAAAGCTTCTTTAGAAAAGCTCGGTGTGACTGTTGCTGTTGACTGTTCGCTTAATTTGGATGTTTCAAAATACGATATTGTCCACATATTTAATTTGGATTGGGTTTGCGAAACTTACCCGCAGATTTTGAACGCTAAAAAGCAAGGCAAAAAGGTTGTCCTTTCGCCAATTCACCATTCGCAAAAAGAATTTGAGAGGTATGAGAACGAAAGTCGGTTTGGGTTAATGAAAATTGGAAATTTTTTTATTCCAAGCCAGCCTTTGCGGGATACAGCGCGCAACCTAGTAAAGGGTGTAATTTACAGAAAAAAGCTAAAACCAGCGCTAACCCAGCTTTTTATGGGCATTCGCAAACAGCAAAGGTTGAGTTTGGAATTGTCCGATATTATCCTTGTCCAGACCAAGTTGGAGGCAAGGGACTTAATAAAGGATTTCAAGGTAAAAAATTTTGAGTGGCAAAAAATAATTAATGGTATTGATGAAAAAAAATTTAAATCTCATATTACCCATTCCAAAAGCGGAGAGGACATTGTAATCCTTTGCGTGGGGAGGGTGGAACCAAGAAAAAACCAGCTTAATTTAATTAAAGCTTACGAGAATATAAAAAGCGAGAGGACTAAACTTGTGTTTGTGGGGGCGTTGAACAAACACCACCCCATATACATTAAAGCTTTTTTGGATAGGGTGAGGGCATCCAAGGGGAGTATAGAATATAACGGGTTTGTAACGCAAGATAAATTATGTGGATTATATTCCAAAGCCAAAGTTTTTGCTTGCCCTTCTTGGTTTGAAACTACGGGACTGGTTTATTTAGAAGCGGCGGTATGTGGGGTCTCGTCCATTTTAGCCTCGGGCGAACGCTCTCGCGAGTATTTGGAGGATAATGCCTTATATTGCGACCCGGGAAGTGTGGGTTCCATAAGCAGTGCCTTGTCCCGGGCTTTAAGAGAAGATACAGTTAAAAAAGGTTTTGCCGATTTCGTAAAAAAAACTTATACTTGGGATACCTGCGCGAGGGAAACCATTAAAGTTTATGAAAAAATACTAAATTAAATTAAAAAAGGAGTCTCCTTTTTCAAAGGAGACTCCTTCGTTAAATTTTGAGAATTTAGGTTTATGTCAATAACAATACTTTTAGGTCTTTTAACATCCATAATATTTTTCATACTTGCCAGAAAAAAGGTCTCTCTTTCGGTTTTGTATTTGGCGTTTCTTCTTCCTTTAGACAACCGCATCTATTTTTCGTGGGGGTTTAATGAGGGTTCTCCCGTTCGCTTTGCTCTTTTAGGAATTTTCACATATTTGTTTTTTAGTTATGTTCGAAACGGGATGTCCTTAAACATTAAAAAAGCTTTGTTTGCTTTTATATCTTATATTAAAAAGGACATTTTTTTATTTTTGCTTTTATTAGTATGGCTGATTCGGCTCATTTCTTTTTCAATGTCCCTAAACTTAATTTCAAGTTTGTCTTACCAGCTGTTTTTTTCGGAAATTATCCTAATTTACATCCTTGTCAAAAAATGTGTCGGAAATGAAGGGGAAATGTTCATCTTAAAATTTTTAAGAAATTATGTGTTGGCGGGGTTTTTGATGAGTTTGTATTCCCCATATCAGTATTATATGTATAAGTTTAAAGACAAAATACTGCCGGGGGTATGGCCATTGGAAAACAGGCCAGTTAGGATAGGGTCATTATTTTGGGATATCAATCATTATGGGGCGTATCTTGCAACAGTAATCCCATTTATTCCTTTCTTTTTAATCAAGGCAAAATCCATAAAACTTAAAGTTTTTTACTCCTTTGCGTTTTTAATTTGTTTAATTTCTTTTGGAATGACCTTATCGCGAAGCGCCATTATTGGATTATCGGCAGGGGGTTTACTTTACCTTATTTTATTTAGTTTAAAAGGATATTTTAAACAAAGTTTGTTTATTTTAGTATCAGTTGCGGCGTTGTCCTTTGGTTTTATATACATAGCGGATAGAATGGGTTTGGACTTGTCTTATCAGTTGCAAAAGAGGTTTTTGTCCATCAATTTTTCTTACCGTGTGTGGGACGATTCAATAAACGCGCATTCTGCGTTGGCTTACGGTTCGTGGCAGGTAATGGAAGAAAATCCGATAATTGGTGGAGGTTACGGGAGTTTTAACGAGCAGTTTAGAACCACAGAAATTGCCAAAACATATTTTGACCTTGACCCGGTGAAAGATGCGGTAATTCCTCCTCATAGCGTATGGTTTGAGCCACTGTCCGCCACCGGTCTTTTGGGAGCGGTGCCTTTTTATCTGTTTTTTATTCTTATTTGCTACGCGCTTCTTACAAGGTACCAAAAATCTAAAGAATTGGGAGACATATTACTTGTTCTTGGTTTTATTTCAGGGCTCTTTGCCGTTTCATTATCCGGATTTTTTTATTCGTATAATTTGGAGTTTTTTTACATATTTGTGTTTTTGGCGCTTTTGTATGGCGCAAGCAAGGTAAAAAAATATCCAGTTGGTTTGAAAGATGTTCTAATTTTAACTTTTGTTATTACTTTGGCGGGCGCTTTTATATTTTATAAGTTGGACGCTATAACTTTAATTGATTGGGACGAATCCATTTACGCCAAAGTTGCCAAGAATATTTTAAACGGTATTGGCGACCCTTTTAATTTTGTGTGGCAGATATCCAAAGGTTCATGGTTTGAAAAGCCTCCTTTGTTTATATGGTTTACTTCGCTTGCTTTCCAGCTTTTTGGAGTTAACGAATTTTCGGCTAGAATTTTTTCCGCCCTTTCGGGCATAGGAAGTGTGGTAGCGCTTTATTTTTTTGGTAAAAATCTTTTCAAAAAAAGTATTCTGCCCGCGTTTTTTTCCTGCGTAGTTCTTGCAACTTCTGTCCATTATATTTTTCAGTCGCGAAATGGCACAATGGATGTTTTAGCATCTTTTCTGATCTTATGTTCAATGTTTTTCTTTTGGCGCGCTCGCGAACAGAAAAAGGGTTGGTGGGTAGTTGGGGTTTTTTTAGGGTTAACGGTAATGGCGAAAAGTGTTATTGTGGTTATCCCTTTGGTGTCTTTGGCGCTGTTTATTTTTTGGGATGTGTTTATTGTTAAATCAAAAAGGTACTCTTTTAAGGGCCTGCTAACAATGTTTTTATGGTTGTTGGCGGTGGCTTTGCCTTGGCATATTGTAGAATATGTTAGGTTTGGCAAAGGGTTTATGGACAGCTACTTTTTTTATCATATTTTAGAAAGGAGCAAAGGAATTGAAGGGCATACCAACGATTTTTGGTGGTACTTAATTGTTATAAAAGTGTGGTTTAGACATTGGTTTGTGGTTGCAATTCCGGCGATTTTATATGCCGTATTTGTGGTGGTTTTTGGAAAGGCGAAGAAATTTAAAAAATATTTGGGGGAGGATACGGCGCCTTTGATGTTTTTATTAATTTGGATACTTTTTACATTTTTCATATTAAGCGCGTCGGTTTCAAAAATTCAATGGTATATTGTGCCTATTTATCCTCCGCTGGCTTTGCTTGTGGGGTGGTTTTTGTCTCAAGTCCTTTCGGTTAAAATATTTTCCAAGAGTATTTTATATGTGGGTATTCTTATGGTGTTTTTAGGGTCATCTTTTCTAGTTTATTATTGGCGGGATATGTGGATGTTGGATGATTATAATAGAGGATTAAAAAATATTGGGCAGATGATAGCCGAGAATAGGGACAGGTATGAGTTTTTGCCGAGAAATGTGCCGGTTTATATTTATAATACTTCTCCGGGTCCCGCTTTGTTTTATACTTTGCGGTATGCCAAAGTTGTAGGAAAGTCCAACATTTCAGAGATGATGAAAAGTCCCGACGGCAAAGCGTTTATGGCAATAACTACTAAGGGCAGTTTTGAATCTTTAAAAAAAGAGTTTGATAATCCAAGAGTAATAATATACGCAGAGTCTAAAGGTTTTGTTTTGTTTGGCAAAGACTGGAAAGATTTAAGGGAACAGTTTAATCAGCAGGATTACGGCACGCCTTCGGAGATTTACGACCCTTATTACTTTTGTGAATGGGAGGTTTTTGGCGGAAACACCCTCTGTTTTTAGGGTTCAACCCTATTTGAATCCAGAATTAAAGGATTCTCCTTTGAAAAAGGTGACTCCTTTGTTAAGATTAATTTATGAAAACACTTGCTTTTATCGATGCCTCAAACTTGTTTTATGGTGGGGAAAAAGATTTGGGTTGGAAAATTGATTACAAAAAGTTATTAAAGTATCTTAAAAGTAAGTATAAAGTTAGTAGTGCCCTCTATTTTGGTGGCGTAGAAACGCACAATTTCCCATACGACTATTTAAAAAATGAAACCGTGCCAATAGAAAAATTGGAAAAGCATTTAATGAAATTTATCAAAGAAAGGAAAAATAAACTAAACGAGGCGGAAATATCTTTACTTGGAAGACATTTACAAAGGGTGCGTTTCTACCTGAAATTGCAAGAATTTGGGTATGAGCTTCATTTAAAGCCCGTTAAACTTTATGAACAAACTGATGGAACTACAAAAAGAAAAGCTAATTGTGATGTGGATATGGCTTATCACCTAATGAGAGAATTTAAAAATTTTAACAAAGTGTTAATTCTTTCCGGAGATGGGGACTTTTTGCCTATGTTGAAATATTTACGGGAACAGGGGAAGGGTGTTATTATTTTAGCTAGGGGTTCTAGAACTGCAAAAGAAATAAAGCAATTTGCGGGAAGCAATTTTAAGGACTTTGTTAGACTGGAGAAGTATATAAAGTTTGGAGACAAAAAATGAGTGGACATGCGAGATATCCACTCTAAGTTTAGTGAATTTACTCTAACAAATGTTTTCAAGGAAAGCAAGGGCTATTTTTGTTAAGGTAATAAGGGAAAAACAAAAAGATGAGAAAAAGAGTTGCTTATGCACAAAATTTTTTGAAAAATAAGGGTTTAATAGCAAGTTTGATACAGATGTCCTCTATCTCAAGTGGGGATGTTGTTTATGATATCGGCGCTGGACAGGGAATTATTACGGAGGAATTGCTAAAGAAAAGTAGAAAGGTGGTCGCTTTTGAAATAGACAAAAACTTGTCTAATAAGCTAGAGCAGAGATATAAAAGTAATAAATTAGTGGAGATAATATCGGGGGATTTTTTGAGTTGTTCGTTACCTGTCTATTCCTATAAGGTTTTTTCAAATATACCTTTTAGTATCTCATCCGCGGTCATTAAAAAGATAACACACGCAAAAAACCCGCCTGATGATGCGTATATCGTTGTCCAAAAAGAAGTTGCTAAAAAATTTATTGGCAAACCATATGCTAACAGAAACAGTCAAATAGCTATTTTACTAAAACCATGGTTTGAATTGAGTGTCCGTTATGAGTTTAAGCGAGGCGATTTTTTCCCCAAGCCAAATGTAGATGCTGTTTTACTAAGGGTCAAAAAGATAGATAAACCCTTAATTGAAGAAGGAAAGAGAGATATTTATCAAGACTTTGTTGTTTATGCTTTCAATCAGTTCTGTTCTAATATAGTTGAAGGGTTGATAAATGTTTTTGGAGAAGCTACCTTGCTTAAAATGAGCGAGCAATTAGGGTTCTCCCATAAGTCAAAGCCAAGCGAATTAGATTTCAAACAATGGTTAGGTCTATTCAATTATTTTTCAGGGAATGTTAAGAGTAAACAAAAGTTGGTTAGGGGTTCTTATGCAAGATTAATTGATCAACAAGGTGGATTAAGAAAAATACATAGGATAAGGACAGATAAAAAGTGGATTGCCTCACGCTTAGGTTGATTAGACTTTAGCGTCATGGAGAGTGAAAACTCTCTCAATCCACTTTATAATAATAAAGGAAACGAGCAGATTTGTCAAGATTTTTGAAAAACGGATGTAGTTTTTCTTGTTGATTATGAAAATAGGTATAGATTGCCGGCTTTGGAATGAGTCTGGCGTTGGACGATACATACGAAATCTAGTTATAACTTTAGGCGCTTTGGATACTAAAAACGAGTACGCGCTGTTTCTTTTGTCCAAAGATATAAACGATAAAAGAATTCCCGCAAGATTTAAAAAGGTCCCCGCGGATATCCATTGGCATACCTTAAAAGAGCAATTTGTTATGCCAAAGGTTTTTCTAAAAGAAAATTTGGATATTTTGCATATCCCTTACATAAACATTCCGCTTTTTTATCCTAAAAAACTTGTTGTTACCATTCACGACCTAACGCCTATAAAATACCCTACGCCCAAAGCTTCCAAGTTGCCTTTTTTGATATATGGGCTTAAACTGTTGTTTTATTATTTAATCCTTTTTTTTGGCGTTCGCAAAGCGGTTAAAGTTGTTGCCGTTTCCGAAACAACTAAAAAGGACATAATTAAAACTTTTAAAATCAAATCTCAAAAGGTTGTTGTCTCCTACAATTTCAATTTGGATTTTAAGTTCCTTCCTCCCGCAAAACATCGGGAAAATTATATTTTGTATGTTGGAAACGCCTTTCCGCATAAAAATCTCCCCTTTTTAATAAAAGCTTATGAAACTTTTGTCTCTAACTGTTCGCAAAGAGGAATTCTTGCTCCAGATTTAATTTTGGTGGGCAAGGAAGACTTTTTTTATAAGAGGTTAAAAGATTCGGTCTCGGAAAAACTTAAACAAAAGATAATTTTTGCGGGGTTTTCTAAAGGTTACGAGCTTGAAAAGTTATATCGCAAAGCAGTTTTTGTGGTTCAGCCTTCTTTATATGAGGGGTTCGGATTTCAATTGGTGGAGGCATCCTTTGCGGGGACTTTGGTTTTGTGTTCCGATATACCGATATTTAGAGAGCTGGCAAAAGATTCGGTAGTTTATTTTAATCCCAGAGATATAGTCGATTTGGCGGAGAAGCTATTTTTAGCCGTAACTATGTTTGATGAAGATAAGGGTAAATATATAGAAAAAAGCCAAGAGAGATTTTCCGGTCTTAACGCTAAAGATGAAGTAAAAAAAGTTCTTGAGATATACGAAAACAGTAGTATATAATTTTTCTCATCTATATGGTTTTACAAGAGTCACCGTATTTATATTCTGCAACAAAAAGGTTAATGGATATTATCGTTTCAGTGTTTTTTTTAACGGTTCTTTCCCCTATCTATATTGCGGTTATTTTGGCGATTTTTATCCAGGATGGGGGTTGTCCCGTATATATTCAGAGGCGGGTTGGCAAAGGGAGAAAAAATTTTGATTTTATAAAGTTTAGGTCTATGGTAAAAAATGCCGATGATGTGCTTTTTTCAAACGAGGAGCTGTATAAAAAAATGCGTTCGGGTACCCATAAAGTTAAAGACGACCCAAGAATAACAAAAGTGGGAAAGTTTATAAGAAAGTATAGTGTTGACGAACTTCCTCAATTTGTTAATGTATTAAGAGGGGAAATGAGTTTTGTGGGACCTCGCGCGTTAAGACCAGATGAGCTTGCCAAATTTGAAAAAGAACATCCCGAAATGAAGGGTTTTCTAAAAGATGTTTTTAAAGTTAAACCGGGGATAACGGGTCTTTGGCAGGTGAGCGGTCGTTCTAGTATAAATTTTGTGGATAGGATGAAAATGGATGCTTTTTACGCAAATAATCCTTCCATTTTGAGGGATTTTAGTATTATACTAAAAACACCCATTGCTGTTTTAAAAGGAGAGGGTGTACAATAAAAATTTATGAAGTTTGAAAGTTTTTATAATCCAAAGGAAAACGCGGGTGTAAGAAAGATAAGAGCCTGCCTAAGTAAAATACAGCCCATCAAAAAAGTTAGTTTTGGTTTTGTATCCAAAATTCGTATGCCCAAGAAAGCGGGTAGGGCAGTATTGTTTGCGATGTTGGGTTTAGCGGGGCTTTTGCTTGTAATGTTTATTGTAGTTGGAATTCCTCTTCTTGGTTTATACAAAGACGGTTTAACTCTTAAAGCGCAAGCTTCCTCTCTAAAACAAGCCGCAAAAGAACAAGATTTAACAAAAATGCAAAAAAGTCTAACCGATTTAAAGGCTAATGTCTCGGAGTTTGAGTTGAAATACGAGAAACGATTGTCTATTATTAAAGGTTTTCCTGTGGTTAAAAATTATTATGAGGATGGCAAACACTTTCTGAAAGCCGCGGACTATGGACTGGAATTGGGGGGTGTGGCGGTAGCGGTTTTAGAGCCTTTTGCAAGCGATTTGGGTTTTAAGGTGGAAGGTAAAGAATTTGAGGAAAATGTTTTAACAAATCAAGAAAGACTTATAAAAATTCTAAATCTCCTACCGGAATTTACGCCTGAAATTGATAAAATAGCTGAAGCCACGCGTAAAATAGATTCCGAGCTTTCGCAAATTAACGAAACCAAGTACCCGGAATCTTTGCGGGGTGTTAAGGTTAGGTCTCAAATATCTTCCATAAAAATGGTGTCTCACGAGCTTGCCCAAAAATCTCCACAGTTTAAGGAACTTTTTGCTTCTTTGCCTCTGCTAATGGGTTTTGACACCCCCAAAGTTTATATGGTTTTAATGGCGAACAACTATGAATTGAGAATGTCCGGGGGATTTAACACTTTTCTAGTTCTTTTTAAAATAGACAAGGGTGTGCCCGAGATATTGGGTTCTATGGATACTTACGATATTGATAAAGACCTTTTTTATATGGTTAATTTTAATGTGCCTTATTATATAAGGGATTATCTAAAGGTAAATCGGCTTTACGCAAGAGACGCAACTAGCACCTCTCCGGATTTTGTAGAAGCCTCTGATAAGTTTATAAACGAGTTCTGGAGAAAAAATGGAATGCTTTATCAAAAAGTAGATGGGGTAATGCAGGTTAATAATTTTGTGGTAGAAGACCTTTTGCGGGTTTTAGGTCCAGTAGATTCGGGAGGTTATTCGGTTAGAACGGACGAAGGCAATTATATTGGCATACCCATTAAAGAATTCAACAGCGAAAATGTGGTTCTTGAACTTGAAAAAATTGCCGGTGGCGACCTTAGCGAAATTATAGGGAGAAAAGATATTATTAAGTATTTAATGAACTCTATAATGCAAAAAGCGTTAAACGCGTCAACCGAAAATTTGCTTCCTATGGCTCAAACTATGTTGGGGCTTTTGGGTAGCAAAGATATAATAATTCGTTCTTTTGATACCGATTTGCAAAAAGCTATGGAAGATTTGGGTTATTCTGGAAGAATTGCGGGTGTTCCGGAAACTTGGGATTATTTGCATGTAAATAACAGCAATTTTGGGGCGGGGAAGAGAGATTGGATTATAAAACGAAAAGTTGTCAAAGAGGTATATGAAGAGAATGGGCAGAAGATAGGGGTGGTTTCTCTTATAACTATTAATCCCAAATCTCCCGAATGGTGGCAGTGGGTGCCTTTTTATAACGATTATTTCAGATTTTATGTTCCAAAAGGTTCCAAACTTATATCCGCCACGGCTTCGGACGGGCAAGAGCTTAATGCTAAGGAGTATGATCATTTAGGCAAAACCGTGCTTGAGGGTTTTTTCAAGATGAAAGAAGATTCCGATTTAACAATTACTTATAAGTATTCTCTTCCAAGCGATGTTGATTTTAGCAACTATAACCTTTTGATTCAAAAACAATCCGGAACGAGGGGAGATGTTTACGAGGTTAAAAAAGGTTCTTTTTCCGATAGATTTGAGCTCTCCTCTGATAAAAATATTACCATTAATTAAAACAGAATAGCATGAACAGATCGTTTATTACGGAATGTTTGGTTTTAAAATCCACAAACTACAAAGAGGCGGACAAAATACTCACTTTGTTTACTAAAAACTGCGGAAAAGTTAACGCTATAGCCAAAGGAGTTAGAAAAGTTACTTCAAGAAAAGCGGGCAGTTTGGATATTTTTGATTATTCTAAAATCTCGCTTGTTGAATGGCATGATTTTTACATAATATCGCAAGCGGAGATAATAAAATCTTTTAATGAGCTGAAAAAGGATTTAAACGGTCAAGGGTTTCTTTATTTAATAGGGGAGACTCTGGACAAACTTTTGCCTTACCGCGAGGAATATGTGGAACTTTTTAAAAAAACGGTTAGTTACTTGGAGGAATTATCCAAATCCGAGAAAAGGCAAGAGGTTTTAGTTGATACTTTGGTTATGATTCTTTTGGATATGGGGTATTGGTCGGCAAAATTCCCTCAAGACTTGGAGTATATAAAAAGATACATAGAATCTTTAGCCGACAACAAACTCGCCTCCGCGGATTTAATGGATAGGATAGATTGTATCTGTATTTAAGGATTCTCCTTTGAAAAAGGTGAATCCTTTGTTTATTTTGTGAGCGGTACCCCAAATAACCTCCCCCCTTGACACATACCCTGTAGTGTGATATAATGGATTTATTGAAAGTTGATTGGTTAGTTTGTGAGCTTTGCGAACTTACTAACCATCAAATGCTAATCTATAGGTAGATCTGCGGAATTAAGAGGTTTTTTAAGATTTTTAAGAGGTTGATCTAATGTTATATTAGCTTGTTTAAGTATAGCTTTTAATGTTCCGCGCTTTAGAGTTTTGTGGTTTGGGACTATAACTGTAATTTTTCCGTCAGAAGGACTTTCTTTTCTAACTTTTATATGGCTACCCTTTTGGCTTATAATCACAAACCCTTCTTTCTTAAGGATTTTTAGTATTTCTTGACCGGATATAGTGGGAAGTTTCATCTTTGTCTCTTAAAAATATATTAATAGGGGCGGTGAATATTTCGGAAGGATAATATATGTCCTTGAGATCGTTTTCCTTAACATCCTCTAGGAATAGGGTTATGGCTTCCTTAATGTTCTTTACGGCTTCTTCAAAGGTGTTGCCTTGAGAGATGCAACCCGGAAGAGATGGAATAGTTACAGTATAACCACCCTCAATTTGAGGTTCAAAAAGAGCAGTATATTTAAGAATGTTTTGTTTAATAAATTTATTTTTTACCATACTTATATGCTATCATTTAAAAAAATTTTGGCAAGATTTCATTTTGTGAGCGAGCCAATTTCCCGCCTCCTTCACTAAATCCTTTAACAATTAGAGAATTTAGAGAAGGGAAATCAAGTCATTAGGGTACCGACCCTTAAATACAACCCTTTGAAAAAGGTGAATCCTTTGTTAAAATACTTTTATGACTAGCCAAGAAAAATTTGAAAAAGTTGTGTCTCTTTGCAAAAGAAGAGGCTTTGTTTTTCAGGGTTCCGAAATATACGGCGGTCTCGCCAACACCTATGACTTTGGGTCTTTAGGTGTGGAAATGCTAAGAAATATAACAAATTCATGGTGGGGCTTTTTCGTTACTAGCAGAGAAAACATTTTCGGACTTGACACTAGTATCTTAATGTCGTCCAAAGTTTGGGAAGCTTCTGGACACACTAAAAGCTTTAGTGATGTGTTGATTGAGTGTAAAAAGTGTCATTTTAGAACAAGGGCGGACCATTTGGTTGAAAATTATTATATAAAAAATAAGGGCAGTTTCAAAGGGAATTTTGATGGGTGGTCTCCGGATAGACTTAAAGAAGTAATACAGGAAGAATCTATACCTTGTGAGGTATGCAGTGCCCATCAATTCACAGAACCTCGTAATTTTAATCTCCTATTTCAAACTCATATAGGTATATTAGAAGGAGAAAAATCCCTTGCATATTTAAGAGGAGAAATTGCTCAGGGTATGTTTGTTAATTTTAAAAATGTATTGGACACAATGTGGCCAAAAATACCCTTTGGTATTGCTCAAGCAGGGAAAGCTTTTAGAAACGAGATTACTTTAGGTAATTTTATTTTCAGAACATTAGAATTTAATTTAGCGGAGTTTGAATACTTTTTTGACCCCAAAAATTCTTGGAAGGAACATTTTAGCTTTTGGAAGCAGGAGATGGAAAAATGGATAATTTCACTTGGAATAGCAAAGTCACACCTCAAATGGAGAACTCACACTGACGCAGAACGCGCGCACTATTCAACGCATACGGAGGATTTAGATTACAAATTTTCTTTTGGATTTAAAGAAATATTTGGGCTTGCTTATCGTACAGATTATGATTTGCGTAATCATACGGAGAAGTCTGGTGTGGATTTAAGGTATACAGATCCCCAAACTGGAGAAAAATATATGCCTCATGTGGTGGAACCCACTTTTGGTATTAACAGAGTGTTTTTATGTCTTTTGTCTGAAGCGTATACAGAAGATGCGGGTGGTCGAGTCTTCTTGCGATTGAATAAGAATATAGCTCCTTATAAGGTTGCTGTCTTCCCGTTGGTTAGAAATAAAGAAGATATAGTTAAAAAAGCAAGAGAAGTATTTGATAACCTCAAATTAAAATTTAACACTGCGTGGGACGATAGGGGAAATATCGGAAAAAGATATTATTCCCAAGACGAAATAGGCACCCCTTATTGCGTAACGGTAGATTACCAAACTTTAGAAGACGAAACTGTTACAATCCGCGACCGCGATACCGCAAAACAAGAGAGAATAAAAATCTCCGATATAGCCCCGTTTGTCACCTCCTCCTTCGGGTTATCTTTGTATTGACAGCCTATCCTACATTCTCTATATTAATATCATAGTGGTGAAAAGTGGGGAAATGTGGTTATGTTAATTGGAGAATATAAAAACAAACTAGACGAAAAAAACAGGGTGGCTTTGCCCAAAAAGTTTAGGGCAATTTTGGGCGATAAAGTTATAGTTACAAGAGGTTACGAGGGTTGTTTGTTGGTAGTTTCAAAGAAAAGCTGGCAGGGTTTAATTGAGGATACGGTTAAGGGTCCTTTTACATCGGGAGCTTTGCGGGACACTTCTCGGTTTTTATTAGGGGGGGCTTACGAAGTTGAAATGGACGGGCAGGGAAGGTTTGTTTTGCCGAAAAATTTGTTAAGTTATGCGTCTTTGCAAAATGAAGCTTGTTTTGTGGGTCTTGGAAAATGGGTGGAGATTTGGGATAGCGCTAAATGGGAAGAAAGACTGAAGTTTTTATATAATCACGGGTCGGAAATAGCGGATAAACTGTCCAAAGTAGAAATATAAATGAGTAATTATCACACGCCCGCACTTTTAAAAGAATGTATAGAATTTTTGAATATTAAAAAGGGTTGTTGGTATATAGACGCAACATTAGGTGGCGGGGGACATACAAAAGAGATATTGCTTAGAGGGGGGAAGGTTGTTGGGGTGGATGCCGATATTGAAGCCATAAACTTTGTTTGTGAGCACCTTAAAAAATATGTGGGAGAAGGAAGGTTACATTTGGTTAACCGCAACTTTTCCAAAATAGAGAGCATAGCAAGGGAAATTTGTCCAAAGAAGCCTTTGGGAATACTGTTTGATCTTGGAACCTCTTCTTATCAGCTTAAAGACGACTCGCGCGGGTTTTCGTTTAATTCTAAAGAAAACTTGGATATGCGAATGGACAAAAATCTTGCGGTTACGGCAAAAGACCTTATTAACGGTCTGCCAAAACGAGAACTTGCTCTGCTTTTTGCAAAGTATGGCGAAGAGACTTACGCTAATAAAATTGCGCAAGTTATAGTCACAGCAAGAAAATTTAAGGAAATACGAACTGGCGAGGATTTGGCAGAGGTCGTGGCGAGTATAAAAGGCAGGAAAAGAGTGGGGGAAACACATCCCGCCACAAAGGTTTTTCAAGCTTTAAGAATTGCGGTTAACGACGAACTTGAAATATTAAGAGAAACACTGCCCCGCGCCTTTAGGGTGCTAGCCCCTAAAGGACGGATGTTAGTGATTAGTTTTCATTCTTTAGAGGACAGAATTGTCAAAGAATTTGGCAAAAATGCAGGCGACTTGCGGGTAATAACAAAAAAGCCGATTACGCCAAGCGCTTTAGAAGTGTCCCAAAACATCAAAGCGCGGGGCGCAAAGTTGCGAGTTTTTGAGAAAGTGTAATATGAAAAAAATAACTATTTTATTGCCCTTAATAATGCCCGTCTTAATAGCGATTCTCGCGCAGGCATTGTTAGTGAATGGTTTTTGCCTTTCCGGAAAAGATATCTCGGATTTGGAATATAAAAAAAATATGTTGGTAAAGGAGAATGCGGAGCTGAAACAACAAAGTTCTTATTATTCCTCGTTAAATTATGTTAAAAACGAAGCCCAAAGAGATGGTCTCGTGGTTTTGTCTATGGAATTTTTGGAGGCCCCATCTCTTGCTGTTAGATAATGTTTTCCTCTCTTCGCGCAAACCTAATTTTTTCTTTTTTTGCCCTTTTAACCTTTTTTTTCATTGCCAAACTTTATATTTTGCAAATAAAAGATCATGGAAAATATAAAGCTTTGGCCAAAAGTCAGCACCAATCAAGTCTAGTCTTAAACGCGAAAAGAGGAAATATATATACTTCGGATAATTATCCTTTGGCATTAACTGAAACTAGATATTTGCTGTATGCGGAACCTAAAAAAATTGAAAATCCCACAAAATACGCAAAAAGCATAGCGGATATTTTAGAAGAGGATTCTGATAAAAGGGTGGAATTGGAACTTAGCATAAAAGAAAATTTGTTAGCCGACCTTTTTTGGGTACCGTTAAAAAAGAATTTAACCGCCAAACAAAAACAAAAAGTGGAAAGTTTAAATTTGGAGGGATTGGGGTTTGAGGAGGAATTTGTTCGGTTTTATCCAGAAAATACCCTAGCATCCCATATATTAGGTTTTGTTGGCAGTGATAAAGAAGGCGCTCCAGCGGGGTATTTTGGTGTGGAAGGTTATTATGAAGGAGAGCTTAAAGGAGTTGCGGGGATAATTTTTCAGGAGAAAGACGCTTTTGGGTACCCGATAGCAGTGGGAGATTATAAAAAAATCCCCCCCCAAAATGGCAGGAGTTTGGTTTTAACTGTGGACAGGGCTTTGCAATTTGTGATAGAGGGTAGATTAAAAGATTCAGTTGAGAAGTACGGCGCTAAATCTGCAACAGCGATAGTTGTAGAACCCCAAACTGGAAAAATTAGAGCTATGGCTAATTTCCCAAACGAAGGGAAAGACATAACGGATGAAAGTACAAGAAACAAGGCAATTGCCGATACTTACGAACCAGGTTCTGTGGTAAAAGCGTTAACTATGTCCTCTGCTATTGATATGGGAAAAGTAACGCCGGAAACAACTTATGTGGACGATGGGCCTAAAAGTTTTTCGGGGCATATCGTGGACACTTGGGATGGAAAACATTATGGCGTGGAAACAATGACAAGTGTGCTTCAGCATTCCAATAATCTAGGCGCGGCTTGGGTGGGTGGTGTGGTGGGGGCAAAAAATTTGCGAGATTATTTTATTAAATTTGGATTTGGAAACAAGCTTGGTATAGACCTTGAGGGGGAAGACACTGGTATCATAAGGGAATTATCCGAGTGGCGGGATATTGATTTAGCTGTGGCGTCTTTTGGACAAGGTATTTCGGTTACTCCTCTTCAGGTGGTAATGGCGTTTTCTGCTATAGCCAACGATGGGGTTTTAATGAAACCCTTTGTGGTTGAGAGAATAATGGACGATTCTGGCGAAGAAATTGCAAAATTCGCGCCAACTTCGTTAAGAAAAGTTATATCCAAAAAATCTGCCGACACAATGGTTGAAATGCTAACAGCCGCCGTTTCCGGGGGCGAGGCAAAGTTTTTTGTTTCAAAGAAATATATAGTGGCGGGGAAAACGGGAACAGCTCAAATACCAGTTAGCGGTTCGTATGACCCCAATAAAACAAATGCCACTTTTGTTGGGTTTTTGCCAATCAGCAAAAAATTTGTTATGCTGATTAAGTTGGAGGAACCGAAAGCTAGTGTATACGCTTCTGAAACGGCGGTTCCTGTTTGGATGGATATTGCTGAAACAATCGCTATTTATTATAAAATACCGCCCGACAAGTAATTATGAAGTACAAAATTGTAGGGGATTTGCCTTTAAACGGGTTTGTTCGTGTCTCTGGGGCAAAAAATTCAGCTCTAAAGATATTAATATCTTCCATTCTTTGCGATGGGGTTTTGGAAATTTTTAACGCGCCGAGGGTGGGGGATGTTTTGGTATTTATTGAGATATTAAAAAGTTTAGGTGTGTCCGCAGAGTTTAGAAACGATGGCTGTTTAGAACTAAATGCCAGCGGTTTAAACTCTTACAAACTTCCCGAAACGGCAAAAGATATAAAATCTTCTATTCTTTTTGTGGGACCCTTGCTTGCCAAATTTGGCAAAGCGTCTTTACCCAAAAACCCAAAATATGAGTTGGATTATCACTTTGAAGTACTTAAAAATCTAGGCGCTACAATAAAGGAAAGCAAAAACACTTTTGAATTTGAATGCGCTTCTTTGCGCGCGTTTGATATTAATTTTCCGGTAAACACTCACACGGGAACGGACAATGCCATACTATCTGCAGTGCTTGCCGAAGGAGTTAGTGTAATTACCAATGCCGCGGAGGAGCCGGAGGTGGGGGATCTTATAACTGCTCTTAATAAAATGGGCGCTAAAATCACTCGTTCCGAGCAGGACTCGCGAACGGTCGTAATTGAAGGGGTTAGGAGTTTGGCAAAAACGCAGTATACTGTAATGCCGGATAGAAACGAACCGGTTTTTTATGCTGTGGCTACAATTTTTACGGGTGGCGATATTGTTATTAAGGACATTAATTCTACTCATCTAACTTCGTTTTTAAGCAAAATCTCTTCTATGGGGGTAAGTTTTGAAGTTATCTCTCAAAATGAAATGCGGGTTTGGGCAAACGAAGAAAATCTTAAACCAACAAACATTGAGACCAAACCGTATCCTGGTTTTATGACGGATTGGCAACCACTCTTTTCGGTTTTGTTAACTAAGGCTCTGGGCGAGAGTATGGTTTTTGACAAAGTGTTAAATAGGTTTGAGTTCGCTAAAGAATTAAATAGAATGGGAGCAAAAATAGAGATAACTAAGGAAGGTATTAATATTGAAGGTCCCGCTAAACTTAAAGGGACAACGGTAGAAGCTACCGACGCAATCTCCGGTTTAGCGTTAATAGTTGCGGGGTTGGGAGCTAAAGGAAAAACCGAAGTGCGCAATGCCGAAGTGGTGGACAGCGGTTTTGAGAATGTGGAAGAAAAGTTTAAAAATCTGGGGGCGAACATAGCTAAATCAAATTAGCGCCTTTCTCAAGTCTTTAATAGTTCTATGTATTATTATTGCCACATTGTTTTCGGTTAATTTTAATTTTTTGGCGATATTTTTGTTGGTGTGCCCCTCAAAAAATTTCATATATATAATTTTTCGTTCGCGGGGTTTTAAGCTATTAACAATTTGTTCAAAACATAAGTTGGACATAATATCCTGCTCGGAGTTTATTCTGGGGCCTTTTATTTCAAGCATTTTCTCTGTGGTTAAAGAGTCCTTTTTTTTGCGATAAAAATCAATAAGCGAATTTTTGGCAATTTTATAAAGCCAGCTGGAAACGGGTATTCCTTGCCATTTAAAATTATCCAAACCTTTAAAGGCTTTTTCAAATACCCCGCTTGTTATATCTTCGGCATCTTCAACGGTTGAAGTTTTTGATTTTATAAAGTTTAGTATTTTGGGATAGTTTTCTTTATAAATTTTTTCAAAAACGATATTTTTCTGCATTTTAGGGATATTTTTTGTTTCCTCTTTTTATCACCACATCCTCCGGTTCAATCTGGGCAGTTTGGGGGTTTATTAAAGCATTAGGAAAAATAGTCAGGGTATCTTTTTGGTCCTTTTTTGAATTTGAAAAAAGAATTATTTTTCCAAACTTTGGGAGGTTTATAAGTTCCAATACGGATTTTATAGGCGGGGGGATGTAATAGGAGGTGGCGTCTATAACGGTGGCGTTATTCTCGCGATATATTCTTATTCTTGGTTGGGGCAATTCTTTTATGGTTTCTTTTACCCCAACTTTTTTTAGTACCTCTTTTACATTATTGTAAGTATTTTCTTTTGGAAGTTTTGGTTCATACTCGCTTTTTCCCGTAATTAGGATAAATTTTGGATTTAGTTTATTTAGCCAAAATTCAGTTATTTTTTTATTTATTTCCGGAATTTCTATAATTAAAAAGTGTTTATGGGGTTTTAGGTAAATTATTCTAAATAGTGAGGATATTATTAATTTTATCCATTTAATAGTATTTGAGGGATAGGTTAAAATGCCGAGTGTGGTTAGGGGTATGCCAAATTCCGCTTCCAAAATTTCTAAATTTCTTCGCGCGGGGTATTTTTGGTGAATATTTTCGTAAAGAATTTCTCTGGTGACAGAGGTTTCGCCGTCGCCCATAATGCAGATAACGGTAGGGTGGTGTTTTTTTATGGTTAGGAGGGTCAAAAACCCCAAAATATGCCGAGCGATTGTTCTAATGTTAATCTCCACACCCTTATTTTATCACAAGGGATTCTATTAAGGAGTTTCCCCGCTATTGGCTGAGAGACCCCTTTGTTATAATGGATGTAGTTGATAATTTGCCAAATTTCTATGAAGGGGGAAACTTATGAAAAAACCTGTTGTTTTCATAGACCAACTTGCTGGTCTTAATCCGGAACGGTTCGGAGTTATTAGCATCCTTCAAGAAAAAGTTTTTAGGAAAGGGGTTAGCGGTATGGTAATTTTGGCAAAAAAAGCATTTAGGTTTTTAAGGTGGAAAACCGCGCAGGCTTGGCTTAAACTTTGGCCTAATGTGGATGTTGTAGGGGTTGCCGGAAGCGTTGGGAAGACCACGGTTAAAGAGATAACGGCTACGGTCTTGGCGCAGAGATTTAGAACGGTAAGAACAAAAGCGAATTTGGACCCTATCTTTAATCTTCCCATAACAGCGCTTCGCGCGTTTGGTTCCTGCAAGTTTGTGGCGGAGCTGGGAATTGACGGTGTTGGGCAGATGGATAAATACCTAACGCTAGTTCATCCGAGAGTAGGCATTCTTACAAGGTTGACTTTGGAGCATACGGATAAAGAACATTTCGGCTCGCTTGAAAATGCGATTGCGGAAGAAGCCAAAATGCTAAAAGCTTTACCTTCTTATGGCTGGGCAATATTAAACGGGGATGACGATAAGATAAGAGAGGTTGCCGATATAACAAAGGCTCACAAGATATTTTATGGGTTTGGGGAGAGCAATAACTTAAGGGTAACCTCTTTTGAGCAGAGAGGGATTAATTCAAAGGCGACTTCTGTTTTTGATATTAGGCTTGATACTGGTTTGGCAAAAAGATTCAAAACAAACTTTTTGGGAAAACAGAATGTGTTGTCCGCTTGCGCTGGAATCTGCGCGGGGATACTAATGGGGATGAGTTTTGAGGATATTCAAAAAGGGCTGTTGTCCGTCCATCCTGTTTCCGGAAGGCTGGAACCTAAAGCGGGCAAGTGGGGGTTGGTTATAGATGATTCTTACAACGCCAGTCCCGCCGCGGTTGAAGCGGCGATAGATGTGTTGGTTGAGCTGGACCCTAATTACGGCATTTTGGTTTTGGGGGATATGCTGGAGCTTGGCAAATACGCAAGGGAATCTCAT
>Ga0180007_10002620_pt1 | contig 21130 bp, 24 predicted proteins | sample MM_PC_MetaG_FD_121122 | JGI IMG/M metagenome (GOLD analysis project Ga0180007, IMG submission 121122) | Groundwater microbial communities from the Aspo Hard Rock Laboratory (HRL) deep subsurface site, Sweden - MM_PC_MetaG | ecosystem: Environmental > Aquatic > Deep subsurface > Groundwater... | reverse complement strand
GTCTATGGACAGAAACAAAGTGCTAAGTGGATTAGGCCAAAACATGGAAAACTTTAAAATTGAAGCTCTAAATAAATTTGTAGAAGAAGTTTCCGAAACACCCCTCGGCTGGATTACCAAAGATATCAGTGACATCAAGAGTCTGGTGGAAATCGATGCCTTTGTGCGTAAAGTTTTTAGCACCGTGCAAGCCGCCGGTGATAACCTAATGTTCATCTCTTTCTGGGAATCGCCCCCCACTCCTGATGAAATGTTCCGGGAAAAATACGGCGATACCCGCCTCTACGAAGGATCCAACCGCGAATTTAACTCGGTAGACAGCACCATTAATTATCAAATTGAGCTAATTGGCAACGAAATTAGTATTTTAGAAAAACTACTCTCCGATAAAGACCCCAGCATTGTCCAGCAACTGCAAAAAAATTATGAAACCCAGCAAGCCATGGATTCGGCCATGCCCGCGGCTATTGTAGATTGCTTCTTATTTCAATTAAGATCCGGAAAAAATAACCCTGAAGTTAGCAAACTCGAAGACGCGGCTTACAACACCTATTTAAGACTAAAGCTGCAATTTCAAATTGATTCGGATTTATTACAAGTTATGGAAAATAATATTTTCTAATTATCCCTCCGGAATCACCGGCAGCTCGATATGCGACGGATATTTCGCATTATGGTAAATCGTTACGGTTGGCACAATAGTATCCGCAGCCTTTGGATCATTTTTAGGTGATAACTTTGGATTGAGCTCAAAAGTTGGCCAATCGGCACCGGCAATTGAAATTCTGATTTTATGTCCGGCCTTAAAAACCCAAGCGGTGGGCAACATATCAATCACTAATTTTACAACTTTACCGCCGGCAAAAACTGTATCTTTGTAATCCGATTTTTTAAAACCGTGCCAGGGAAGATTAGGAAGTACATCAACCCCTTTTCCGGAAAGCAGGATACCCTCATTAGATTTTAGTGCCGCAAAACCAGCCCTAAGTGTCCCTTCGGTAACGTATAAAGCTTCACCCTTTTCGTCCACATCTTCCAAATATATATAGAAGTCGCCATCATCTGCAGTAGAAGAAACATAAAGTGTTATGATTGGATGCCCGGTAACCTCGGCATCTTTTTCAAGCGGAGCAGTAGTATAAGTAAAACACTGAAGATCTTTCTCGGTGCGGTCCATAATCACGCTGGGATTCTCGCCCGGAATCCATCGGGTACCCTTATTTGATCCGTAAGTAGCAGAGTGAGTAAGATCAACTTTATATTTACTAAACCCTTCTGACAGATGCGTAGCAAGGGCATTATCCGCACCGAAATAATAATCGGTTAACTTTTGACGCGCCAGGGGCCACTCTTTTTCTTCCCTCCATTCATCACCATTCATTACATAAAAACGGATCGGGGGATCATTTTCAAAGTCGTTTTCTTCTTCTTTTAAATAACGATCAAAGAAACGCAGACCCTCATTAAAACGCCAATCATCATATTCTTTAACATTAATCTTAAAATAATCCCAGTATGGCCCACCGCTCTCGGCATGAAATGAAGGATGCATTAAAATCTTGCACGGGTTAGTTGTTTTAAGGGTATCATACCACTGAAAACTTCCGCGCGTAAAAAGATCAAACCAACCCCCCACCACGTAAACCGGAATTTTTGATTCAGCAATGATAGTTGGCCAATCATTGGGACCTTTTTCTGCCATGGAAGTTCCCGCCACTTTATCATCCCGAAATTTAACTTTGCCCCACTCCCCCATAGTAAGATTAGCTTTATGTGCCGCAGTAGCTTGATAGTAAACATTATTTTTTCGCACTTTCCCATCACGATATTGAGGCGGATAACCATCATCTAAGAAATTTCCACTTTGATTAACATCCACCGGAATTTCGTCGGCCAAATTTCCATCCCGATCTTCGTCAACGACCGGCAAGGTTGGCCATATTTTTGCATCCGGAATTGCAGAATCAGGAATAAAAGAATTAACATCAATCGAACCAAAAAGCTCACTCAGATTATCCAAAGTTCCCTTGTTTTGGATACCCCCCATAAAGAAAGCATCGTTATAAAGATCAAAGGCAATAATCTCGGGCATAATGCACTTTAAAGCCTTTGGTCTGTGTCCGGCGGTAGCAAACTGGGACCAGCCTACGTAAGACCCGCCGGTCATGCCTACGTTGCCATCGCACCAGGCTTGCGATGCAATCCAATCAATAATTTCTTTTCCGTCTTGGCCAAGTTGGGGAGACATCGCTAGCCTATTTCCAGATGAAGCTCCGCTGCCGCGCATGTCGGCAATTACAAATATATAACCGTTATCAATGTATTTTTTTACCCGATCCTGTTGTGAAAGGAAAAACTGCGTTTCTCCCGTTTCTGGATTAATTATGTATCGGCGGTAAGGAAGATATTGGAAGATAACCGGACGCGACCCTTTTAATTGGGCCGGGAAAATGATGGTGGCCGCAATATATATTCCATCACTCATCGGTATATATTGTTGCGTCACCTTATATTTATCAAGAGGGAAATCTTTGGTAATTTGAGCATAAGCAGCAGTACCTATAAACAGCAGGATCAAAAGAGCAATTACGATTTTACGTTTCATATGTGCCTCCTATATTTACCGTGTTTTTCATTATATATTTTCCATCAATAGATTCAACAATATTCTTGCTAAATAGCACCTCGGATGATAACATTTTCATATAATTATTTTTAGAGGTGGATTGATGAAACGTTCAAAAGCAAAGTCTCACTGGAAAATTATTTCGGTTTTTCTTTTCGTTATACTAGCCATTCTAGCCTTAGCCGCAGTTATCATTCCAGGCTGTTCAGCCGCATCCAGTGATGGTGGTGGCGGAGGCGGTGGAGGCGGGATTGCCGCCCCTACCGGCGTAGCGGCAACCGCATACAGTAGACGTAATGTAATTTCGTGGAATGCAGTAACCGACGCCACTAAATATTATATTTATTGGAGCACCAGCTCAGATATTTCAAAAACCACCGGCACCAAAATTACCAACAGAGGCAGCGGACCAGTTATTGTAGATATCACCGGAACCAGCTACACTCAAACCGGGCTTACCAATGGCACAACTTATTACTACATTGTAACTGCAGTAGACACAGACGGTAACGAATCGGATGCATCTTCATCTGCAAATGCGGCTCCGGCCTGGGGAATTACAACTTCAACCATAAATTCCGGCACATCATCTGTGGTTTACGGAAGATACTGTTCTTTAGCTCTGGATAGCAGTGATTATTTACACGTTGCTCAAAAGTATGTGTCAGGTTCAACCACTAATCGTGTTTACGAAACCACCAACACATCCGGATCGTGGGTAAATAATCAAGCCGATACGGTTGCCGTACTGACCAGCACTTCAATCGCCGTAGACTCGAGCGGCGGAATTCATATTTCGTATTATTCAACCAGTGGTTATGATCTTAAATATGCCTATAAAGCTTCCGGAGCAACCAGCTTTACTACTGAAACACCAGATTCAACCGGCACTACCGGTCAATATAGTGTTCTTTGCGTTGATAGCAGCGGCAATCCTCACATTTTTTATAAAGACGGCAGCGACAACCTCAAACATGCCTATAAATCCGGTGGTTCGTGGAGCTTTGAAACTGTAGATACTTCCGGGGCCCCAACTTCTATATCGGTTGCCATTGATAGTTCTAATACCATGTATATCGCCTGGATTAATGGCAATATCGTTAAATTTAGATCCGGCACTACTGGTTCTTGGGGCACGGCGGCCACGATCGACTCAGGCACAACCATGCGCGGAGTATCCGTAGCATTAGACTCTTCTAACGTTCCCCACGTTGCATATTTCCGTTATAACGGAGCATCTAGTGATATAAGATATGCTGAGAAAACTACCGGGGCCTGGTCAACGCCAGTCGCCCTGACCGATTCTTATCCCGGCACATCGGGTGGATATTATTCTTCCATGGCCATCGACAGCTCAGGTAACATCTTTTATTCTTATTATAAGGAAACCAGTTCATCTTCAGGGTTAAAACTGGCTATAAAAACCGGCAGCACCTGGTCCATCAAAACCATTGAAGACGGAGACGAAACTGACAACATCGGTTACTACAACTCTCTTGCACTGGGCAGCGACGGAAGAGTTCATATTGTTTACTATGCTGACGGCAGGGATCTAAAGTACGCTTTAGAAGATTAAATTAAGAGAAAATTTATGAAACAAGATCCAAATCGAATAAAATATTGGTTTGCGATCTTTTTTTCAATCCTGTTTTTAACCGGTTGCGGAGCGGCACAGCATATTGACCCCGGCCCCCAACCCGACACCCGCCCCAAACTTTACTGGAGCGGCCGCACTATTACCGGCGCTGAAAGTTTTTCTTCAAAAAGAATTTATTGTACGGGCAATATTTCAATTGAATCCGGCGGCAGTTTATCCCTTGATTACGTAACCCTTTATATGAGCTGCGAATCAGATGCGCAGTATGGAATTTTTGTTAATTCTGGCGGCACACTGATAATAATCGATAACAGCATTATCACGGCGCACAGTACCGCTGAAGGCTACTATCAATTCTGGTTCAAAAGCGGCAGCACCGGACAAATCACCAATTCTACGGTCGAAGGCACCTGGACCCCCAACCCCGCCGGTAAATCTCAATTTAATGAAGCCGGCATGTTTGTTGAAGCCAATAATTTCTCAACCAGCGGATCCACATTTCAAAACTCAAAAGGAAACGGCATTGAAGCCTACTGGTTTAATACCTTCTCGGCTACTAATTCAAACTTCATCAACAACGGAGCCAATGGATTATTAATCAGAAATGTTGATAACTTTACGGTTTCCGGCTGCAATTTAAGTCATAACGGAATTCTTACCACTCGTACCGATGGCTGCGGTCTCATCTTCATGGTTGGGACCGGAACAATAACTAATAATACTATCAATAATAACCGTTTTACGGGCATGGAAGGCAGCGGAGCATATAACGTAGCTATTAATACTAACCAGGCCAATAACAACGGTCATTTTGGCATATTTTTACATGATGAATTCAGTAGTTCCTATGCTGAAGTATATAACAATACCTGTGAAGCCAACGCTTTAAGTTCCACCATCCATACCGGCTTAAGTGTTGAAAATGCGGTGGCAGTTTATGCCCACGATAATACATTTAACGGAAATTATATTGGCCTAAGACTCCTCAGTAACTCCTTAACCACCACGATTGAAGGTAATATCATCACTAACAACATTACTCACGGAGTACATATCGATAATTCAAGTCCTACTTTTTATCGAAATACTATTACCGGAAATGACAAAGGAGTGTTTATTCAAGATTTACACGGCACCCCAAATCCTAACTTCGGTGATACATCAATTTCACGTAGCGGCTATAATAATCTCTCAAGTAATACCACCAATGGTATTTACAACAACACCACTCAAAATATAATGGCGGAAAATAATTTTTGGGGGTATTATAGTAAAGGTTCCATTAATGGATATAACGATGATACTAGTTCCAGAATAGATGTTATTCCGTTTTTAACTGCTGTACCATAAAAAATAAAAGGAGGAATAATCATGGCTAAAAAGAAAGTTAACACAACCCAGGAAGAATTTAAAGTTAAGGGTGAACTATTGCTGAAAAAGGTAAAAGATTTGATCAAAGAAGGCAATATCCGAAAAATTACCATCAAAGATAAAAGGAATAAAGTTTTACTTGAATTCCCGCTGACCATTGGAGTCATCGGTGCAGTACTCCTTCCGCTTTTTGCCGCCATTGGCGCGGTAGCCGCGCTGGTAACCGAATGCACTATTTCGGTCGAAAGACAAATACCTAAAAAGAAAACCAGGAAGAAAAAATAATGCACAAAAAAACAATTAAATGGTTTACGATTTTAGTAATTGTAGTAGCCATTCTATTTGGAATCTTTATGATGCTGACCGTTCCCGAAATTAACTTTTTTCAAGCAGAAGAAGAAGCCGAAGAACTACAATAGTTAGGAGCATCAACAACGTGCCTTTAAAAAAGGTAATCACCTATACCATTCTCGTATATCTCTTAAGCATTCCTGGATATTTGCTGTCAATTTTTGCCAAAAAAATCGGATTCAACCCCTTTCTGGCAATTTTTATATTAATGTGGACCCCCGCTCTATCGGCCTTTATCACCAAGCTCCTGTTCGACCGAAATTTGCGGGGCCTCGGTTGGTCACAGGGTCAACCACGCTGGTTAGCCCTGGGTTATTTACTGCCCATCGCCTACGGTGCTGCGGCTTTTGGTTTTTTACAATTTTCAGGAATGGCAAAAATCAATCCGGATTATCACATCGGGCTATATTCGTTAATTATTTTTGGTACTTTTTTTAATATTGCTTTTGCGGCTGGTGAAGAGATTGGCTGGCGGGGATTTTTGGTGCCCGAGCTTAATAAAATAACCAATTTTACGGTGACCGCATTTACCAGCGGAATTATCTGGGCGCTTTGGCATTTTCCTTTGCTGCTTTTTGCCGGCTACGTAGGAACCATCCCCTTGGCAGAGCGGCTGCCGTTTTTTGTTATTTCGGTAACCGCCATGGCTTTTGCCCTGGCCTGGCTGCGGTTAAAATCATTAAGCGTGTGGCCGGCAATCCTGTTACATGCCAGCCATAACAATTATATCCAGAGATTATTTGATCCGTTATCTGCTCCGGTCAACAAATTTTCAAAATACTTTATCGGTGAAACCGGAATCGCACTATTAATCATGACTGTAATCGTGGCGGTCGTCTTCTGGAGCATGCGCAAAAATCTTCCGGGAGAAATCCAGGCAGCCAGGTTTTAATGGGGACCATGTTAATAAGGAGAGCAAAATGAAAGTAATTGTGCTGGTATTAGTTTGTTTTATCATTATCCTTTCGAGTTGCGCCTCAACACCTCCCTCACCCGTTTCCGTTCACCACGAGTGGGGAACACTAAAAGAAGTAATTTTAGGCTCCGGAAAAGATCTTACCCTACCGCCTTGGCTACCTGACATGCGCTCCCCAGACCCCAACTTTACCGAATTTTTAAAAAAATACGGCGGCATGAAATATAAAGACGTTAATCCGGAATCAGCCAAAAAGGTAATTGAACAACAGGATCACCTGGCAAAAGTATTGGAAAGTAGAGGCGTAATCGTGCACCGGGTTGATCATTTTCCCTTTCCGGAAGAAGAAAATTATGTTGCCAAAGGGATAAATTTTGTTTTTCCGAGGGATCCGATTCTGGTAATCGATAATAATTTTATAGAAATCTCTTTGCGGTCCCCCTTTAGAAGAAAAGAAAAATTTGCGATTCGCCCATTTGTAGAAAAATTTATCGATGATCCCAGGGTAAACTTTGTATCCATTCCTCCGGCCTCCCCGCATCTGGATGAAAGAGGGCCTTTTTTAGAAGGTGGGGATGTATTACTCAATGGCTATGAAATCTACGTTGGCAATTCGGGAGTAGCCTCTGACCAAAACGGCACTGCCTGGCTGCAAAATTATTTAGGACCAAAATATAAAGTGCATGAAATTAAATTAAAACCGGATGTTTTACATCTGGATTGCGCCATGGCACTGCTCCGTCCGGGTTTGGGTCTTTTATATAAGGACGGCATCCTCAGTGAACTACCCGACTCTCTCAAAGGATGGGATTGGATTACCGTTACGAAAGAAGAAGCAGATAAACTTGGCTGTAACGTACTAATCCTAGACGATAAAACCGTAATTGCCGACCCGCAGCACGCCCGCATTATAAAAGAAATGCGCAAAAAGGGCGTTGAAGTTATCGAAGTGCCTTACGATGAGGTTAGTAAATTTTTAGGAGCTTTCCGTTGCTCACATCACCCGCTAATTCGAGAAAGCAAATTAAAATAAAGGAGTAAAAATGCTAAATCATTCAATTAGAGTCGGATTCAGCTTCGGTTTAACCTCTGGAATAATTACAACCCTTGGATTAATGGTGGGGCTAAGCTCAAGCACTAATTCAAAGCTGGTGGTAATCGGCGGCATTTTAACGATTGCTATCGCCGATGCTTTTTCGGATGCACTGGGCATCCACGTTTCCGAAGAATCCGAAAATAAACATACCACCAAAGAAATCTGGGAATCAACGCTGGCCACCCTTTTTTCCAAATTCATTTTTGCGCTTACGTTTGTAATTCCGGTTTTGCTTTTCAACCTGGTCACCGCACAGATCGTAAGTGTAATCTGGGGCCTGGCAATGCTTAGTATTTTTAGTTACAGCATGGCCAACCTGCAGAAAGAAAACCCCTGGAAGGTTGTTGGTGAACATGTAATGATTGCCCTGGTGGTCATTGTCTTAACCCACTACGTTGGGGATTGGATAGCAGCAACTTTTAGTTAGAATAAACCGTGGTCGTTACTTCACAATCCTCCGTAAAGCACTAATATATCTTTTCGCAACGATAAGATCGTTGTGGCTGCCCTCTTCTAGTAAAATTAGCTGTTTAGGATCAGCAGCTTTTCCATAGAGAGCTTCTGACATTGTATAAGGTATAGTTTCGTCTTTCTTAGAGTGAACAATTAGCTTAGGAGCACTAATTTTATTAATTCTTTCCAGAGAATCAAATTTACTTCTGATCCAGATAAAGGGACGCCGGTAAAGGGGCATCGTCAGTTGCGCCATATCTCGGGCCGAAGTAAAGGATCTTAAAAGTACTAACCCTCCCACCTTTTCCTTTTCAGCCAAATATGTTGCCACTGCCCCACCCAAGGAAGACCCCATCACAATTATTTGATCCGGCTGATACTCTTTTACTTCAATCAGATAATTATAAGCAGCATCAGCATCCAGATAGAGGTTTTTCTCTGCTGGTTTGCCTTCACTTTTGCCGTAGCCGTGGTAATCGATAATAAAAATACTGGCCGGCAATCGGTACAACAAACTAATTAAAGGCAGGCGGTAGCTGATATTGCCGCCATTACCATGAAAAAGAAGAATAACTTTGTCAGCCGCTTTATTTTCGACAAACCAACCATTAATTTTCACGTCATCTTTACAAGTAACAAATACATCTTCATACGGCAAACCAATCGAGCGGGGATTCGCCCCCATCCCCCGGGTGGGTAAATAAATCATGGTAGGTTCCATCACTGGCACTAAGAAGAGGTTAATTAAAACCAAGGCCCCAACGATTAACAGTAAATAATATATGATTCTTTTCATCACCATTATTTTATCATTTTTTCCTTCATAAACTGAAATTATCATCGCTAAATTTCGATATAAACATAGAGGATGAATTATTATGCCGTTTAAAACTTGTTCAACAGAAGCAAGATTTACCAGGCTATGGTCTTTTCCGCCTGCATGGAAACCAAAGCCTAGAATTACGATTGAAGAACGGGCTCAAAAAGCCAGAAACAATCGGGTCATAAGCTTAGAGCAAGCACAGACCCATAGCCATCTAGAAAGATTTGAGCTCGGTGATGCACGTTTCCAAATATTCCGCCTCGATGGATCTGACAGAGCAGAATTAACCGCATTAATGATTTCATGCCTCGGATCCGCTTTTAGCAATCACACCATTGGATTTTACTTTACTGCAGATGGCTGCCAAAACAGCTATGTCACAGTTAAGGTTGCACCGTACGAAATTGAACTTTCTTCCAACCTTTATGGTCCAGCCACCGTAGGACACGAACTTTTGAACTTGAATTTTCAAGTTTATTCAAACTATATTCACTTAAGCAGATTAGGAACCCACCCCCAAGGAGCTGGTCGCGGCGGCTTGGCACTGACCGCACTTTATAATATTGCCAGTGGATTAAATATCAGGAGTATTAATTTTGGCGTGCATGATCACAACAAAGCTGCCATGCGCTTTTATTTCCACATGGACTTTGGCCATCCAACTAATGACAGATGCACAGAGTGGCAGGTTGAAGTGCACAATTAATTTATCAAAGCAACTTTATACTCTAAAAATCGGACGGTAAAATCATCATAAAGGTAATCAAACGAACCGAGTGGCCCCAGCACTTCAATACTATTGGGTTTACCTAATATTGCAATAACCTCATCCTTTGTCATTCCTCCCCTGATACCGTGCTTTCCAATTTCATAAAACTCAATAATCTCGATAACTCCCAGCTCAACTTCCGCCGCTTGGCTGCTTTTCACCCGATAAATATTTTCGGTGACATAGGTTCCCCAGGGACGCTTAAATTTTTCCGGATTAGGTATGTACCGCGCGGTAAAAAAGTACAGGTAGTCCCGGTCAAATTCTTTAAAAAACCACTTTAGACGACCTTCCAGATAAACTTGCTGCTCAAGATCCAGGGCTTCATCTAAAGTAAGGTCAATCGTCTTTACTTCATCACTGCAGACAAACCGTACGCCAACGATTCCCTGTGGAATAGTATGTTTTACGTTGATCACTTTGCTGGTGTCCTGAGGCGCAGCGCCGAAACCACACAAGACGATCATCAGTACCGGAATACTTAATAATAAGAAGAATTTACGCACTACTTTCCTACTATCCTATCTAAAAGGTCCGAAGCTTGCTTTAAAAGATGTTTTTTTACGATAACCGTATCTCCCAATTCTAAATATTGATCCGACGCACTGTAATAGGCTGGCCAGTTAGTCCTTCCTTCGCCGTTTGGATTGCCCGTTTTTGCAAAGGTTACCCAATAATCCATAATCATATCGGATAGAGCAAAATCCTTTTCATCATAGCCTTCCGACTTCTCCAAATTTCCAAACACGTAGCCTAATTCAATGCCATGATAAGCTCCGTCTTGTTTAGCTGACTTAGTATTAGGAACCCGGGTAAATTGATAAAGATAGGCCTTGGATTTCTTTTTCCCCATCGCGCGGGCTAAATATCTACCAGGTTCGGCAAACAAGCATACCGCTAAAAGCTTATTAAATGCCGGCCGAACTTCTGCGTCTTTTGCAGCAGGAAATAAAGTATAAATTTGATCTGCATATTTCCCGAAATAATTTTTTATCCAGGATTTATACTTTCCCACTGAGGTTTCAGGAATAAATACATTTCCCTCATCCGCATTGGAGCCGATGATAATCGGCACATCATGCTGTTTTCCTTTAGCCAAAAAAGCTGCCGGATTTTCCGGAATAACCCAACCATCATTAATCAGTGAAAATTGCGGTCTTTCGTCAAACAAACCAAATCCCGGATCAATTTTTTTAAGCAACTCCACCGCAGAAACCTTGCGCATAGCCTTTAATACATTTGGCGCATCAGCGCAGTCTAATAGCTTTTCCACTTGCTTTCCGGTAGCGAGTGCTTCTGACATAGATCCCGTAGCTTTTGGAAGTGCGTATTGTTGCCCAAAGGCCGATCCGCTTTCGCAAATGGCCTGCTGGAAAAGACCTTTAGATAGAGGGCTAATCATATGCGTGGCAACACTGACCGAACCCGCCGACTCCCCAAAAATGGTTACGTTATCCGGATTCCCGCCAAAAACCGCAATATTTTTTTGGACCCATTTAAGTGCTGCAACTTGATCCAAAAAACCGTAATTTCCTGAAACTCCATGCGGCGATTCTTTTGCCAGCAGTGGATGCGCCATAAATCCATAAGGTCCCAAGCGATAATTAATGGTTACTACCACTACCCCTTTTTTCGCCAGGTTTTCAGCATCATATAGCTTTTGGGAAGCCGCACCCGCTAAAAATCCTCCGCCATGAATAAAAAACATCACCGGCAATTTAGCATCTGCATTTTTAGCCGGCGTCCAGACATTTAAATACAGGCAATCTTCATTCTCCCTGCCAACATCATGCAATTTAGGTTGCGGGCACGCCGGGCCAAATTTGGTGCAGGCTTTAACATTTTTCCAGGGGCGCGGAGGATACGGGGGCTTCCAGCGCCGCGCTCCTACCGGAGGAGCAGCAAAAGGAATCCCTAAGTAAACCCGGACCCCATCTTCTACTTTTCCACTGATGGGACCACTCTTAATATTAACAACGGTATCCGGCGGTTTTTGACAACCGACTGATATTAGCAGTACCAAACAAAAAACGAAGAGCCAACTTAATTTTTTATTCATACTATTTAGGCAACAATATTCTTTAAATTGAAATACAGGACCAGCTGTAAAATTCCAAAGAATAGAGCATAGAAACCAATCACCCACATATAGGCAATCACGCCCACCATGGGCAATGCAACCAATAACATCGCAAATAATATGGATACGATTCCGGATAGCAGCATCCAAAACTCATCTTTAACTGACTTTCTAATCGCAAAAGCAGTTACAATTTGGGAAATACCACTAAACAGCGCCCAGATCGCTACTACGTAAATTAAGAACAATACGTAGACTCCCGGCCAAAGCGCAATAAATAATCCAACAAAAAAGCTGACGATTCCTTCTAGCAAAAGCAGCGGATATTGGGTATTTAATGCCGCAATGACGGTAGCAATACCGCCGATAATCGCAAAAGCAGCAAATAAATAAATCAAAACCTCAAGCGTAAGTCCCGGCCAAAAAATCGCCAATAATCCAAAGATAATCGCAAACAGTCCTCGAAAACCTAAAGCCGTCAGGGTCCTTTTTGTAATACTCATAACTTCCTCCTTGATTTTATTCATACCAGCTGCCAAATGTTACTTCTTATTAACTACGTCTAAAAGAATACTGAGACCAATAATGATTACAATAATTGGGAAGATAGGTAATCTTACGCCATAAAAGCCAGCAAACCCGATTAACATAGCCACGGCACCCAGGATCACCGAAAACCAGCTCATCATGATGCCATTTAGATAGCGCACGATGTTCAGCCCTAAAAGAATAATACCAACCCCTAATAGCCAAGTAGATTCTGGGACTTGTCCGGCCGGAGCCAGCCACAATCCACCAATCATAATCAAAAACAGGGACCAACTAATGGTAACCAGGTTCTTATCGACCGCTGCTTTACTCTTTGTCATATTTTGCCTCCTTATTTTTTACTTCCAAAAAATCCACTCCCGGCATCCATCATAATCGCCAGGATCAAAACTAAAATTTGAGGGAAATCCCACTGCCCGTCCCACCAGTGCTGCACCGCACTATACCAAAGCATGGTATGCGGCATACAAAGAAATCCGAGCAGGGGCCAATACCAGGTTTGAAAAACTCCGTTAAACCAGCCAGAAAATAACCAGAGTAATATAATGATCAAGCGCGGTAAAACTAACGAAACGGCCCCGATTAAAAAAATCATACGATCCCTACCCTATTCTCTTTTTAAAAGCTTCCGGATCGGTTGATCGGACCAAGGCCTGATCCATGCTAATTAAATCTTTTTTGTAAAGATTAGCCAAAGATTCATCCATAGACTGCATTCCGTATTTTTTACCCACTGCCATCAGCGAAGGAATCTCATAAGTTTGATTGCGGCGAATTAAATTTTGCACGGCCGGAGTGACTTTTAGATATTCTACCGCAATAATCAAACCAGATTTATCGATTTTGGGAATCAGTTGTTGCGCGATAACGGCCTGTAAACATAAAGCCAGCTGATTTCGAATTTGATTTTGCTGATGGGAAGGAAAAACATCAATAATACGATCGATGGCATTAGTAGCATTGGCAGTATGTAAATTAGATAGGATCAAATGCCCGGTTTCGGCTGCCGTAACTGCGGTAGAAATGGTTTCTAAATCGCGCATCTCCCCGATCAGTATCACGTCCGGGTTTTCACGAACCGCCGCCCGAAGTGCGCTCGGAAAATCATTTGCATCCGACCCGATTTCTCTTTGTTCAATGACACTTTTATTATTTTTAAACATATATTCGATTGGGTCTTCAATGGTAATAATATGGGCCGCCCGTTTTCGATTAATTAACTCAACGATACTGGCCTGGGTGGTAGTTTTACCTGATCCGGTTGGTCCGGTAACAATAATTAAGCCGCTTTCAAGATTAGCCAGGTCTTCCACTACTTCCGGTAAATGCAGTATCTTTCGGTCAGGCAAAACATTGGGTACCGCACGAATTGCAGCCGCGAGGGAGCCCCTTTGATAATGAACATTCGATCGAAAACGTTCACCACTGGGTAGTTCGTAAGAAAAATCAATTTGTCGATCTTTTTCGAGACGCGCCTGCTGCTCAGGGGATAGCATCGAAAGCAGCAACGTTTTAAGTTCGGCAGCCGCATAAGGCTTGCGGTCGAAGCGCAGGTCACCATTTATTCTTAAAGCGGCCGGGGCGCCCGCTTCCAGAATTAAATCAGACGCATTTTCCTTAACCATTTTATTTAGAAGATCTTCGATTTTTTCCATTAGCGTATCAGTTTTTTTTCTTCGGCAGCCTTTTTGTTTTTTTCCTCAAACTCCTTGGCTTGTTTTTCCATTTCAGCTAGGTACTCGGCATCCACAATGCGGGGAGTAATAATAATCATAATGTCTCTTTTTTCGGATACTAGTTCGGTACGTTTGAATAAATTTCCTAGATACGGAATATGCATAATGATTGGAATGCCAATTTCTACTTCCTGGTTATAGTTTTTAGTTAATCCACCAATTACAATGGCCTGGCCATTTTTAACTAAAACCTTATTTTGGGTTTCGGTGGTATTTTCTTGGGGAAGCTCGTTCACTACCGATCCTTCACTGATCGATGGATAAATATCCATAATAATGTAACCGTCTTCATTGATGTGCGGAGTAAATGTTAATTTAGTACCTACCTCTAAAAAGTTTACTTCCTGAACGGTTGAGGTTTCGGTAATAACTGAAGTTTTGTAACCGTATTTTGAACCAATTAATATTTGAGCCTGCTCGTGATTAAGTGCAGTTACCCAGGGAGAAGCAATTAAATCATAGCCTACGGTTTTATTTAATGCTTCCAGATAGGCTTCGACATTGCCGCTGATCAGCTGCGCATATAAACCCAAAGACGTATTCCCCATGTCCGCCGAATGCAACTGAACGTAATCATTGGTACTGTGCGAATATTTCCAGTTTACCCCGATGGTTGAAGGATCAGTAGAATCTCCGATATTAGATTTTAGCTCAATAATTTTAGCTTCAACTCTAACCTGGGATGGGGCCTTGTCCATCTCTGCAATTAAGCCTGCAATGCGCTTCATTGATTGTGGTGAAGCTTTTACCACTATGGTGTTCATTTTGATATTAACTGAAGCTTTTTCATCTGCAGTTAATAGATCAGAGATATTGGTTTTAAGCGCTTCGGCATTGGCATATTTAAGTTTAAACGATCTGACAACTTGTTCCTCTTCATTAATCACGCCCGCCGCACTTCCGGTAGTGGCCCTTTCTTTGGTTTCTATAAACAACTGCCGTGCGGAGGCCGGCATACTTATAAAGATAGCCAGCAACAACCACCCACAAAATATTTTTTTTATCATATTTACTCCTCCATAAATATTATCGATATTCGCTTAACAGGCGCAAGTGCGTAGTGAGCTGATCGCCGTCCTGAATAATTTCGGCACTGTCAATCACCAACATGGTTTTTAGCTCAGAAAAGGACCTCAAAAATCCGAGTAATTGTTTGGTATTGGAAGAAAAGGTCAGGGTAATTAAAATCTTGTCTTCTTCGTCGTACTGGCGCAGTGACGTCAAATCAATCCCGAACCAGCGAAACTCGTAATCGATAAAGTCCATAATACGATCTAGCTGTTCCTCCTTAGGAGAAATCAGCTCTTTTTCTTTGGCTTGAAGTTCCATCACTTCTCTGCGCGCTAAATCTTCCTGGTTTTTGCTGAGCGCCAGCAAATTATTTAATTGGGTCCTTAACGAATTGATATCATCTCTGCGTTTAGCAATATCAGACAAAACAGGGTTAAGCACCATGCTCCAGTAAAAGTAAAATATCAGGGAAACGATTACCACAAATACTATAATTCTTTCGCGACTTGAAAATTTCATATTTACGGTTGACTCCTTCCCACTAAGATACATTTGATCTGAAAATCATAAGTGGGAACCGAATAAGCATCTGACTCGCTGAGAAAAACCAAATCAATGGTTTCAAAGTACTGACTGCGGCTTAACCGCTGATAAAAATTAGCAACTCCAATTTTCTTTTTGCCTTTAACCACTACCCCATCGATTAACAACAAACTGGTATTGTTATCGTATTTGACGCTCTTGAAATATACATCCTGAGGAGTGATGCGATCCAGCTCCTGCATGACCAGCGGAAAACGATAAAGTGCGCCGTACTTTGAAATATCCAGCTTTGGAATTTCTCCTTTTATTTCTGCAAGCACCTTACTCAATTTAACTTTTTGAGAGCTGTATTCTTGCTGCAAAGATTGATAACTTTTAACTAAATTTTCACGCTGGGCTTCAAACCAACCGAAAACCACCGTTAAAACCAGTAAATAAACAAAAATAAAAGAAATATACACCAGCCAGCGGCGGTTAAATCTTTCGACAATTTTTGAAAATAAGGGGGTAACATTGATTGAAAGGACGCCTTTTTTCTCTTCGGGCATCAGGCTTAATTGATCGGCCCCGGACAAAGCCGCCCCCATCGCCAGGGTCAAAGCCGGCTTATCTTCGGCAAAGCCCTCTACCTCAGACGAAACTTCAGGTTCTACTAACGCAACGTCCGCTCCCAGCTGCTGCTTTAAGTATTGAACCAGGTTTTTAGTTTTGGATCCGCCGCCGCTGATCAATACTTTGGTAAATTCGGTGTCATCGCCGATTTCGGCGCGATAATAATCAAACGTATTCCAGATTTCTCCGGTTAATTTTTCGAGAGCCGGGCGCATCAACCCCAAAAGCTCGGCCGCCGGAACCCCGGATTCCTTAGAATATTCTTCCAGATGAAACGGGATGCCAAATTTATCTTTAATTTCTTCAGCACGCTTATAATCAAGTTCGAGCGGGCCTTGTTCGGTTTGAACCGCCCCGACCATCGCCTGAGTAATATCATCTCCTCCGACAGTAACTTCGCGGGCAAAAACCACTTGTCCTTCTTTAATCAACAGAATTAAACTCGAATATTTGCCTAAATATATAGCAGCTGAAGGTTGGGCCTGCTCTTTGGCTAAAATATTTCTTAAGGCAGTGGAAGGAGGAACCACATTTTTAACGGATAGTCCGGTCGCATTAATCGCTTCTACTACATTTAATATATTGGGACGCGGCACCGCGGCCACAAAATACAAACTGGATTGGCGGTCGCCCGATCTTTTAATTTTATAATAATCGACAATAATATCTTTAAAAGAAAAAGGCAAAACGGCTTTAAGTTTGAAGCGCAAAGCTGAGGATACATCCCCTGCCGCCATTTCGGGAAGTTCAAGCAGTTTATATATGGTATCCGCCCCAAAAATCACCACGTGGGCATCTTTAGTATGGATCTTTTTGAGTTTAATGCCGGAGAGTAAGGTTTTGACTTGAGAATGAGGCTCGGCAGACTCTTCGCGTGGAAGATAATTGACTAAATAATTTAATACCTTAAGCTTACCAGCTTGGTGTTCTAGTTCAACAACTTTTAGCGCACCGGGCGCTAGGTGTATGCCTAGTTTTTTATTTGTCATTTATTTTCTTTAAATAAAAATTTACGATTCTAATCAAAGTTTACACCACAAAATTACTATATTCAAGCCAAAAATTATCAGCTTTTTCAATATAGTTCGGACCATTCGGATATGGTAACAATAAACCCTTCGGATCCCGTAACGCCAACAATGGAATCAATATCAACTACATCTGCCACATAAGTAATAGATGCATTATTTTCCACGTCTATGTCCCCCGCAATAATAATTCCTTCAAACACCGCATTATTAGTTATCGTGACTGTTCCCTCCGCAAAAATAAAACCATAGACCGAGGAGTTATTGGATAAATCAACATCTCCCGGCGTTAAAAATACAGTACCCTCTCCTACCACCACCGATCCCGCTTCAATATTATTTCCAACTTCAAAGCCAATCGAAGAAAACCAAACGCCGTTATTACCAATGGTTGAATTATTTTTTATGGTGACAAATCCATCCGCAATTACGGTTAGCTTATTTCCCAGGGCGACATTATTGGAAACCAGGACGGTTCCGGTGGCGACAATGGTGGCGCTGCCGGTCACGGTTATATTTGCTCCGTTATTAAAAGTTACATTGCCATTGACATAATACCAACCAGACATGGCGCCGCTATCGTAACCTACAGCTCCCGCCGGAAAAGTAGAGGCAATAGTGATTTGTCCGTCATAATAGGTGGTATCCAGATCCGGAGGATCAGGCGGAGGAGCAATATTATCGTTTACTTCTCCTGAAATACTGGCACCCGGATCAATCGTAATGTCCCCCATAGCACTAATATCGCCGGTAATATCCGCCTTATCAATCGTGATGGACCCCAAAGCATATAAAGCACCACCCCCCAGCGGAATTTCTTCCTGCAAAAGCTCAACCTGAATTCCTCTTTGATAGGTAATGCCTTCACTCGTCACTATGCCGTATGATATTAAACTAATGGCATCTTCAGTTGCATTGGCAGTGCTAAGCGTAAAACAGCCCCCGCCAAAAGTTTTAGTAAAAGGAAAGCCCATCTCTGCCGACCAGTCAGAATACGAGGTAAGATATTTTATTCCATAGGCCTTTCCCGCTTCGGCAATGTAAAAGGCTTTATTATAACGGTACTCACTAATCGCCATGCGGCTTTCGTAAAAAAGCAATGAAACAAAGACCGCGGCCAATCCTCCCAGGACAATAATAATGTAAACGGTTGCCAAAAGCGCAAAGCCCTTATTTTTTTTCATTCGTTTCTGATCCTTGCCGAAGATTGTAATCGAATGCGATTGTCTCCGTCCTCAACGATCAATTTGATTCGAACCGACCGAATATCTGCGCGGGTAGCAGTAACGGCCCCGCTTTCGTCCAAATATTCAAACTCCAGCCCTCCCGGATTTTTTAGATGCTCCAGCAAAACTAAATCATTACGCTCCAAATTGGTTCCATCCTGCTGGTAATTAATGGTGCTATCTTCAATATCCATAAATTCGTATTCCGTAGAGGTAAAAGTAATAATACTTGAAGCTGTATGGTCCTTGGTTCTTCTGATTTCGCGTACCATGCGCTTAATGGCGCCCCGCGTTTCCATCATTAATGTTTTTTGACTGCCCACAAATAAATAAATATTAATTCCGGTATTAATTACAAACGAGAAAGCTCCTACCAAAATCCCGGCAATTACGATGGCCATAATTAATTCAACTAAAGTAAAGCCTTTTTTATTCATTTGATATATCCGTAACTAAAGTTATTACTTCTATCGAAGCCGGCAAAAGCCCGGAACTCACATAAACCGCAATTTTTTTATAACCCGCATCGATCCCAACCACCTGATCCAGGGCTTCAAAAGAAACAAAATTTACCACCACTTGCCCGCTAAAATCGCTAAAATCTCCGCCAAAAGAAAACGGCGCTTCAGAAACAATATTAGCATAACTTTTACTGCTAACTTCTTCCAGCTTACTGTTCGCTAAGTGGGCCGCCATGCTGACGGCCTCTAAATCTACGTTGCGGGTAGCAACATTGAGAAAAATTGCAATTATTGAATAAACCGCGATCCCGGCGATCACGATCGTCATAATTAATTCGATGATGGTAAATCCTTTTTTAGCTTGTTTTACCATTCGACGTACACCCTTCCGGTTTCCGGCGCCACCCTAACATAAATTGACGGAGATGATCCCCCACACCCAAACCATCCCCCGCCGTAATTTAATTCTACCGTAAAAGTAGAAGCAAAAGGTGAACCATTTTTATCATCGTAAGGAACTCCCAGCGGACTAAATTCTATCTTATCGGATATTCCAGTTACCGAATCAATTTCAACATCCTGAAATTCTGCCGGTAAGTCCACCGCAAAATTCTGTGATGGATCTTCTGGTTTTTTAATCACGGTATCGGTTGACCCGTCGGTTACATACACTTCATATTCCTCATCCCAGGTATCAAACTTCACCCCGTGCCATTGAGAACTACTCAACGCCAAATTTTTTGCGTAACGGAGATCGGCAGCAACTTTTTCGGCCGCGGCATAAAGATTTTGATTGGGCAAAGAATCGAGAGAGATAAAACCAACCGCAGCCACAATACCTAAGAGGACCATCACAATTACCAGTTCAATCAAGGTGAAGGCTTGTTTACGCTTCATGCACGGATTTTAACACCTTAAATTTGAGATAGCAATCTGAAAAATTAAACTACATAAAAGTGCGGGATGCATCGTTGGATTCGACCGATCCGGTAGATGAATAGTATACCCACCCGCCCGTGCCGTCATAAGCATCGACTACACTATTTCCCGATGGAGCAAGTTGATTTTTGGGCATAACTCCCTCCAGAAACATACTCTCCACAATTTCAACAGGATATCCAGGTGATCCCGCTATCGCATTTTCGGCATAGGCAAAGGCAATCGCCGCCCGCATGCTGCAGATGGATGCTTTGGTGGCATCCAGCTCCGCCGTAGCAGACAAATCAACGTAGCGGATCATGCCAATGGTAGCTAAAATGCCTAAAATCACAATAACGATAACTAATTCGATGAGGGTAAAACCTTTTTTCATGAAATTGATCTTAACATTTCAGATTTTATTATTCAACCAAATAAAAAGCCCAGCTTAAAGCCAGGCTTTTTAAAGATATATCTTTAACGTCACTACATTTGAGTTCGAGCTGCGTCGTTGGATTCAAGTGTTCCGGAAGCTGAATAATACACCCATCCACCGAGTCCATCGTACGCGCCAACTACAGTATTACTTGATGGAGTAAGCTGGTTGGTTGGTACCACATTTTCTACGAACAAGCTTCCGGTAATACTGGCAGGATAAGCTGCTGTTCCGGCCGCTGCCGCTTCAGCATAAGCTACGGCAACTGCCGCACGGATACTTCCCATAGAAGCTTTGGTTGCATTAAGTTTTGCCATCGAAGACAAATCAACATACCTTGGAATAGCTATGGCAGCCAAAATACCTAAAATAACAATTACCATAACCAACTCGATAAGCGTAAAACCGCGTTTTTTCATTGTTCACCTCCCCTTAAAAAAAAATTATACTCTTGCGCCTGTACATGTCAAGCAAAATATTGAATTAATGCGTATAAAGCTGCATCACACTCCACATCGGTAAAAATAT
>Ga0180007_10002619_pt1 | contig 21134 bp, 16 predicted proteins | sample MM_PC_MetaG_FD_121122 | JGI IMG/M metagenome (GOLD analysis project Ga0180007, IMG submission 121122) | Groundwater microbial communities from the Aspo Hard Rock Laboratory (HRL) deep subsurface site, Sweden - MM_PC_MetaG | ecosystem: Environmental > Aquatic > Deep subsurface > Groundwater... | reverse complement strand
TCCCACAGGAAACTTGGCATCGTCCCCATAACAGGCCATGTACCTCATTTTGATCTCGTCATCGGAATAGTTCCGCTCAGGAAGCATTTTTACGAGGATGTGAACGTGATTGCTTAGAACTGCATAACCGAGGATTTCCGTAAAATAGATGCGGGCAAACCGCTTGAGGATTGATACAAATTTTTCTTTTTCCACCGCTCCGAAGGGGAAACCGTCCAGGGCGGTCCGGGAGATCACATGATAAACACTCTTTTCATCCCGAATAACCATTCGTGTTGTTCTTGGCATAGGATACCTCCATAGATTGTGAAAATGGGGTTATTGTTAATGTATGAACGACCATAGCAGAAGGAACATTGTTTGGGAAGTGTATTATTAGCCTGTCCCCTAATTTACTAATTTTTGTATGATTATTCCAAGTAAACTGCAGCTTTTTTTGAAAATTGAATTAGGGTGGCAGCATACGCAATTATCAATAATTGAGAATTGCGTATGCTGTCCAGAACAATTCTATTGAAGGCCAATACTAATAATTATAGACGATCCAGTGAAAACTGCCTTGAATTGGGTTGCCGTCTAAATCATAAATATAAACCAATAAATTGCCGCTTACAGAACTCACATTGATAAATACCGGCTCGCTCATAAAGGGATTGGCAAAGGCGACAAAGCTGTTCGGGCTGACGCTTAGCCCTTCGACGTCGATTTCATAGCGACTGTATGTCGCATTCCAAACAACGTCATTGACGTTGGACGTACCATGGATCTGGTCTAAAAAGTATTGATTGACATAGCCAAAGGCAACCGGAAGACGCCGTTGATGAGTGTTGAAGCTTTGGCGGTGGGTGGAAAGGCCATTGGTATTGTTGCCGATAGCGGTGGTGTTATCATCAATAGCAGTTGCATTGGCGGTAATATCCGCAGTGTTTGTACTGATATCTGTCTCATTGGCGCTTATATTGGCGGCATTATCATCCACTTCGGCCTTTACTGCCGTAAAATTCTCGTTGACCTCGGCCGCCACTGCAGGCATGCCAGCTACAAATGCGTTGGGAATGGTGACTTCTCCGGCTTGGGTTGCGGTTAAGGTTGCAAGGATGAGAAATAGGGTAAGCGATAAAAAATAACTGGGTCGGTTCATGTGTGTCGTCTCCCTTTTTTGATAAATTCTTAAGTGATAAGTTCATGTTGCATACCAACGTTCTACTGCCAATTGCTCTGGTCCCAAGTCATGGTATCCCACTCACCTCTCTGGTCTTGGGGTGTTGGGTTGTTTGATGACCCGCCACCGCAGCTCGATAGTGATAAGATGCTCAGTAAAATGAATGTCACCCACTGGAAAACGGATTTGTTCAATGCTTTGCGGTTTTTCATAGCACACCTTCTCCTTTTGTCTGATTATCCATAGACTCTGATGTATGGTTCATTTGTTGTTAAGATCTGAGGTAATTGACGCATGGGAAGAGAATTTCTCGCATAATGTGTATGGTTTTTTTAAGATGCGGAAAAAAAGAAATCATAGTTTAATTTAATGTCACAATAATTAACCATCAAAGGACTTATAGGTCCCATGGGTCCTATAGGATTTATATTCCGCATATGCTAATGTGTTGGGGCCGTGACGATGATAAAATAAAAAAGCCGCCCATTGGGCGGCCTTTTTATTTTTAACTGGATAGTATCAGTGAGACAGGGTTAGTGAAAATCCTTTCGAAGAACTTTTTTGTCGATTTTGCCAACGCCTGTTTTGGCGATGCTGTCCACAAGGGCGATTCGTTCGGGCACACCGTATTTGGGAATGGTGCCGTCATCGGCGAATTTTTTGAAATAGGCTATAAGGTCATTATCCGTGACCTTGCCTTTGAAGGCTTCTTTGAGGACCACCAGGGCCATGGGGCGTTCCCCCCATTTATCATCGGGTACTCCGATGACGGCCGCTTCGCTGACAGCTTCATGCTGGCTGAGGATGTCTTCCAGGGTCAGGGATGAAATCCATTCACCGCCGGTTTTGATCACATCTTTGAGACGGTCGGTGATCTGGAGGTAGCCGTCTGTGTCGATGAACCCCACATCGCCGGTGTGGAGCCAGCCGTTGCGCCATAATTCTTCGCTTTTTTCTGGCTCTTTGACGTAACCCTGGGTGAGCCAGGGTGTCCGGACCACCACTTCACCGGTGGTTTCTCCGTCGTGTGGCATGGGATTCCCGCTGTGGTCCACGATTTCAAGTTGAACATTGGGAATGGGAAAGCCGGTACGGCAGCGGATAGCCACCTGATCTTCCATGGGCCAGTCCAGCATGTGGGGTTTCATGATGGCTGCAGTTAGAAGGGGGCAGGTCTCGCTCATACCGTAGGCGGAGTAAATGTTGATCTTATGTTTGAGGGCTGCCTGGCAAAGGCCTTTGGGCAGGGCCGAGCCTCCGATAATGACCTTCCAGCCCGAAAGATCGATTTTGTTGATCACGGGACTGTTGAGCAGCATGTGAATGATGGTGGGAACGCAATGGGAAAAGGTGACCTTTTCCGAAATAATCAGTTTGAGCAGCATTTCAGGTTCATAGCGGCCAGGATAAATCTGTTTGGCACCCAGCATGGTCATCAGGTAGGGAACGCCCCAGGCATGAACATGGAACATGGGCGTCAGGGGCATGTACACATCTCCTGAATTGATCGTCACCTGGCTTTTATAACCACTCACGGCGGTCAGCAGGCCATAGGTGTGCAGAACGAGCTGGCGGTGGCTGAAATAAACCCCTTTGGGATTGCCCGTGGTTCCTGATGTGTAGAACGTGGTGGCCATGGTGTTTTCATCAAAATCAGGAAAGTCAAACTGGTCACTTTCCTGGTTGACCAGCTCTTCGTATTCGCCCACAAAGGGGATCTTTGATTCGGGAATGGGGCCGAAATCGGCGATGAGAATAAATTTTTTAACGGTTTTGATTTTGTCATAGATGGGTTCGAGCAGGGGCAGAAGCATGGCATTGACCAGAATCACATCATCTTCCGCATGATTGATGGTATAGAGAATCTGCTCGGGAGTCAGCCGGATGTGCACTTTGTGAAGCACGGCACCCATCATGGGTACGGCAAAATAACATTCCAGGTACCTGTGGCTGTCCACATCCATCACCGCCACCGTATGCCCCGGTTCAACGCCAAGTTTGGTCAGGGTGTTGGCCAGCTTGGATACCCGTTTGTTGAAATCAGCATAGGTATATCTGAACTGGTCCCGGTAAACGATTTCCTGTTGGGGGCCAAGGGTCACGGCCGAGGGCAGAAGGCTTTTGATAAGAAGGGGATATGAGTAAGCGGACGGTGTTTTTTCGATTTTACGTAAAGCCATGGTTCCTCCTTAATTGATGGTGACTGTTCAGAAATAGGCTGATGTGTCTTTGGTGTTAATCAGAAGACAAACAGCCTCATAAATAAAGGCTGAATATGATCGATGGCGTCGTAAAAAGTCCCATATGCGGCGTTATAGTGTTTAGACGGATGTTCGACATACGCTCATGTATGCCTTCACGCCCGGCCAAACACTATGCCTTGCCTATGGGCCTTTTTCCATAGCCATTCGACGACTTTTTACGAGTTCATCATGATCGGTCGAGAAGGGGACACGAGGTTTGACATGTATCCACTTCTGTCAAGCACGAACGATGTCAGAAAAATATAAACAGGGCAAGCGTTAAAAAACAGTCAGTTCCTTGGTATATCACGCATACTGGCGTACGTTTCAATCAGTTGGCATTCATGGATGTAAACATCAGAACCGCTTCGGCTACGGCAGACTGTTTCTTCATCATAAGCCCACGGGTTGATGTCAATGCCTTCTCGGGTTTGCTGGGCACGGGCAGTCCACGATTTTTCCCCCCGGTTTCTCCGATGGTGTAAAGACCGGTTTTGGTGTCTAAATAATTTTGGGGCACACGGCTGATGAGATCATCGGTCGCTGCAACCATCTGAAGTGTTTCCACACCAAAGGGGGGGACGACGTCAAATTCACCCAACTCCAGCCATTTGTTAACGGCATCCCCATCCACATAATACACAAATTTTCTGTCACCCGCGTCATCCGTAAAATGAATGATATAGGAATAGGTTCCGTTTTCCTTGATGTTGTGGCTGACCAGATAAAAATAGCCGGGTTTGTTTAACTTGACAAGAAGTTTCATGGTGTCACCCCGGGTGTATAGGAGGTCATGTTTCCCCTTTTCTGTTTTGAGGTCCACCCGGAAATTCCCTGGAAGCACATACCCGGCCTGGACCAGTTTTTCAAAGTCAAGGGAAAGGGGTTTGACAGTATAGCCCTCATAGGCCGAAGGCAGAAAGAACACAAGACCTGTTTTTAATGTGTTACTGGTCTTGTCGGTGAGATGACAGGTCAACTCTACTCCGTTGTTTAGAATCTTGTATGATCCCGTGATAAACAGATCCGCTTTGTCTGGTGTGGGGCATGTTTTCAGAACCGTTGCCAGATGGTCTTTAACGGCCCGGCCGAATTGGGTTACTTCATTGGACTGTTCAGCGGTGGGCGGGTATATGTAAAGGTTCTTGCCGTCAAAATTCCGGGCCAGAATACGGATGCCAAAATCCAGGGTGTCCGCTTTTTTTTCCAGAGCTGAAAGACGGCCTGCGATGTCGTCGGTGGTGACGGAAATCTCAGGAATCGCATTGCTTTTGAGAAACTGGGCAACGATCCTTAGTTTGTAATACTGTTCGATCTGGGCGAGGATACCCTGGAGGAGTTTCACTTTAGCGGCGTTGCTAATTTTTTTTTCAAGATTGGTGATGTTTTGTGCAATGAGATCGGCTGTTTTTTGAAGCTCTTTTTCATAAAGCACCGTGGCCGATGAATTTAATATGGCATCCACCATGAACCCGTCCATGGACGTAAGGGAAGAGAACTGGGCACCCAGAATGGGAAGATCTGACTTGAGATGAATTATTTTGATTTTCAGCTCGTCAAGACTCGTGTTCCTCTGGGTCTGGGTGCTGGAGAATTCGCTTTTTACTTCAACCCGTATATTCTGTGACAATTCGGCAAGTGCTTCTTTTTTGGCTTCGTCCAGGGTTTTTCCGAAACCGGTTCCTGTGACACTCTGGGCATGGGTGCTTTGAACACTAAAAAGGCATGCAAATACGATCAGGGCAAGAATGTGCTTCATGTAACCTCCTGAAGAGGGGTGCAGAGATTCACGGTCTTTTTTATTATCAAATTGCAGGACTAAAGGATTTGGTATAAACATAAAGACCATGTCATAGTGACACTATCATTTTAACAGATTTATCTACACTTTTTACATGACTGACAGGGGGACGTCAACATGGGTTTTGAAAAAATTCAGCAAGGTCTCCGATTACTTGTACTTGTCTTAATGATATGGCTGTCCGCCAGCGGCCTGCTGGAAAAAGCCGCCGGTTATCTTGGGGCAGACAGGGCCAATGCATATAACACCGCATACATTGATCAGTCCTTTGATGCAGCCATGAATGGCTTTTTGATTCTATCGGCCATTAAAAGCGGCCTTGCCGTCATCGAAGGTTCCGAGGTGGGGCTGGGCTTCAACCTTGAGGTGGGGGATGTGGTCCAGTCGGTTTACGATTATGTGGATATCGCATGGAAAACAGCCCTGATGGGCGGTACGGTCCTGATTTTGACCCAGTTGCTGCTCCAGTCTGTGGGCCTTTTGAACCATTGGTGCCTTGCCCTGATGTTTTTGCTTCTCCTTGTGATGAATATCCAGACCCTATACACAAAAAAGGATATTTCACCACGCTCTCTGGTCAAGCAATTATTTTCCATGGTCACGGTGATGACCCTGGCCCTTTATATCATTTTTCCCCTTTCAATCCGGGGTGCGGCCTGGCTTTCCGGGAAAATCACCAATCCTCTTTTGACCGAAGCCCGGCAAGGGTTTTCATCGGTCAAGGACGATCTGTCCGTGGATACCCTGTCTAAAAAGCTGTTCAGTGATGATCCGGGCGGGGCTGAGTCCTTTCTGGACAAGCTGAATCTGGGAGCTCAATATACTAAGATCAAAAAGCATTTGGATGATCTTGGCGGGTATCTGGCGAAAAAAGCTGAGGAGATCGCCGTGTGGACCGTTAAACTTATCGCAGGGTATCTTTTTGATTGCCTGATTTTTCCCATTATATTTTTTGTGCTTCTTTATCTGTTTACCCGGTTTTCGTTTCAGTATCTGCTGGACATGAGTCTTTCCGGATATCGCGCTCGGGTGGTTGGCCAAGCATGATGACCATGAATCGATTATTTCTGATCTGTGTGACCATCCAGGTGTTGGTCTTAGGTCAGGCGGGTGCTGAACCGCTGACCCAGAGCAGTCGTTTTCCCCTGATGCTTATGGTGATGACCCCGGAGGCCGAAAGTCCGACACTGCCCCAGGGACAGGTTTCACTCCATGTGGTGACCGATTACACCAGCGTATTTATCAATAAACAGTCTGAAAATTGGCAGCTCTTGGCAGACATGGAAATCGGGGGGATCACCCCGGGTTTTGATATGCGGATAGGTGAACATGCATCTTGGGGTTATGCTCTTCCCCTGGTGAGCATGAACGCAGGGTTTATGGACGGTTTTCTTGCAGACTATCACAAGGCAGGGCATTTCCCGGATTATGGCCGGAGCCTGAGGCCTGATAACGAATTTGCCTACGTGGTTGAAAAAGATGGACAGGAATGGTTTTCTCCGGAAACAGGGGGCCTTCATCCAGCGGACAGCCGTCTGAATCTGAAATATGTTTTTCACAAGAACCTGGCGTGTTCCGCTGCCCTGATGTACAGTATCAAACTACCCACCGGTGATGAAAAAAAAGGTCTGGGCAGCGGTCGGGTGGACCATGGCTTTTTTCTGTTAAGCCGCATGGTGCGGGGGCCCGTGGTGTTTTATCTGAACCCCGGCCTGATCCTGCCCCATGACCCTGTGACCCTGGGCGCAGACGTGCATTTCAGAACCATGGCCACGTTCTTTGCAGGTGCCGAATACCTGGCCAGTGAAAACATGAGTTTGAATGTTCAACTCAATACCTTTACCTCCCCCTTGTCGGGAACGGGCATGGAAACCCTTGATCGACCTTGTGTGGAGCTTGCCTTTGGCCTTGTATGCCGATTAAGGACCGGTTTGTCTCTGGATGTTTCGTTTAACGAAGACCTTTCCGGACCTGCGCCTGATTTTACAGTTCGTGCCGGAATCAAAGCTGATTCCGGGTTTTAATGAAAAGGATAACCGATGACTAGTGTTTCGGATTATGAGGGATTGACCCCTGATATGATCATCAATGCTGTGGAAAAGGCACTGGACAGACCCATGACCGGCCTGACCTCACCCTTGCCCAGCTATATAAACCGGGTTTATGAGTTGCAAGCCAGGGATGACACCCGCTTTGTGGCCAAATTCTACAGGCCGGGCCGTTGGGCTCGTGGGGCCTTAGGAGATGAACATATCTTTATTCACGATTGCGAAAAGGCCGAAATTCCCGTGGTGTCACCCCTGGTTCTTGCTAACGGGGATACTCTGGATCAGGTGGGGGCCATCTATTTTGCGGTATTCCCCAAACGGTCGGGACGGGAAATGGAGATCATAGATGATGAGGACTGGCGAAGGATAGGGCGGCTTATTGGAAGGATTCATGTGGAAGGGGCCCAAAAAAAAGCACCGGCCAGGATCAGTCTCCAGCCCGGACTTTCAACGGCCAGCGATATTTCCCAGTTGGTTGAGGGTGGTTTTGTCAGTCAGTCCTATGAAAATAAGTTCAAACAGGTGACCTCGGAAATCCTGGACCTATGTGAGGCAGCCTTTGGTGACACGGAGTTCATTCGCCTCCACGGGGATTGCCATCTGAAGAATTTCCTCCACCGTCCGGGTGAAGGCCTTATGATCATTGATTTTGATGATATGGTCAACGGCCCGCCGGTTCAGGACCTGTGGCTTCTTCTTCCGGATTATGTGCACAAGGCCCGGCGTGAAATGAATCTGATGCTCCAGGGTTACGAGCAATTCCGGGAGTTCGACGACCGGACCCTCCGCCTTATCGAGCCATTGCGTGCCATGCGCATTATTTATTTCCTGGCCTGGTGCAGCAAGCAGGCCAGTGATTACAAATTCAAAACCCTTTTTCCGGACTGGGGAGGGGAGATGTTCTGGAGAAATGAAATCAAGGATCTTGAAGAGCAACTCGCCATTATGAAGAAAGCGTGTCTATAAAGTATTGATGAATTCGTAAAAAGTCGACGGACGGCTGACGCCATCAAGATTAAATGATGACTATACATTGAAAGGAGATCAGTATCATGGCAACAAATAAGCCGTTTTCAAAGGCAATGCTGGATCTGGATTGTGAGGCTTGTGTAGAGAAAATAACCGAAGGACTTCGAAAAAGTTTGGCATCAACTCTTCACAGACGCGGGTTTATCGTCGCTGTGTCCGGGGGCATTGACAGCAGTGTCACCCTGGCCTTGTGTGCCAAGGCCGTGGGACCTGAGCGGGTGATTGCCCTGCAGATGCCCGAACGTCACTCTGCCGAAGAAACATTGGATTTGAGCGGTCTGGTGGCTGAAACATTTAAGGTCAAAACGTACCATGAAGACATTTCACCTGTACTTGAATCCGTAGGGTTCTATACCCGTTATGACCAGGCCGTTCGAACCGTGATTCCCGAATATGGGGAGGGCTGGAAATCCAAGATTGTGCTGCCTGGTATCTCGGAGAACAAGGCCTATAATCTTTATTCCATTGTGGCTCAATCCCCGGATGGTGACATGGTTAAGAAAAGGCTGAAACATGACGCCTATCTGGCCATTGTTTCCGTGACCAATTTCAAGCAACGCATACGGAAAATGTTTGAGTATTATTATGCGGACCGGTTCAATTATGCCACCACCGGCACCCCCAACCGCCTGGAATACGACCAGGGATTCTTTGTTAAACTGGGAGACGGTAGCGCGGACATCAAGCCCATTGCCCATTTGTATAAAACTCAGGTGTACACGCTGGCACGGCATTTGGGTGTTCCGGCGGATATTGTGAAACGGCCACCCACCACCGATACCTATTCCCTTCCCCAGGGCCAGGACGAGTTTTATTTTGCTCTTCCTTATAACACGATGGATCTTTGTCTTTACGGCAAAAACCATGGTTATACACCGGAAGATGTGGCCATTGTGGCAGGCCTCACTGCAGAGCAGGTGGCTTATGTGTACAAAGATATCGACACCAAACGTGCAACAACAACCTATCTCCATTTGCCACCGGTTCTTTTGGGATCTGTGCCTGAGATCGTTCATGCGTGAGGTTTTGGTTTTTTATTTGATCTTTAAGCGGTCTTCTGTCATGTTTCTACACACAGAAACATGACAAGGTCAGGGGGGAGACGATGACAGCTTACAGAGAACTGATCGGGATATTTACAGCCATTGACAAGGAACAGGATATGGCCCGTTTGTTTGAAGAGATTTTTACCGGGCGGGAGCTGAGTGATCTTTCCCTACGCTGGCAGCTTTTAAAAGAGCTCCACCAGGGAAACACCCAGAGGGATATCGCGGCCAGGCATAAAATCAGCTTATGTAAAATAACCCGTGGCTCAAGGCTTCTGAAGAATGGGAACTCCATTATCAAGCGTCTTCTCACCGCGGCTTATGGCGATGGGAAACAAAAATAGCTTAACCATGTAGCACATGAAGAACACAGTACGACATCGTCGCGACCAAACAAAAGATATGGGACTTATACGACCTATGAGACTTATATGTTCTATTGTTTCCAAGGATTAAAAAATTATTGAAGAGGATGAACATGGATAAGACATTCCGGGTGATTATAGTGGCGTTTCTCGTTTTATGGCCTGGCTGTGGAAACGATTCGGGGCAAGGAGCTTATCCGGATCTCGTGGTCAACAGCCCCGAGGATATTCTGACCCCGGCCGGAGATACCATAACCCTGCGGTCGGCCATAGACTCGGCCGCATCGGGTCAGGTTATCCGGTTCGACCCAAGCCTGGACGGAGCCACCCTTGATCTTTCCATTGTGGGGGAAGCCCATTCGGTTCTTAAGGGCGAAGTCATGGGCATGAGAATGGAGGAAAGCGGTCTTGTGTCCTATCTGGAGGGTTATTTTGACCGGGATTACGGGGCCTCGGCACTGTATGCACAAAAGGACGTGGTGATCGATGCCTCGAACCTTCCCCTGGGCATCACCATCCGGTGGAATAACCCGGACACGGAGGCCAGAGTCCTTGGGGTTTACGGGAATCTTACCATGGCCAACGTGTCCATGACAGGGGGGCGAAGCGTGGCCCAGGATATATCGGATGACAATCCTGATCAGCCCTTTACCCTGGCCCGGGGCGGGGCACTGGCTGTCTGGGGCAGGGCCCGTCTGACAAACTGCCGTCTTTTTGACAATCATTGTGAGGGGGATTTTGGCCAGTCCAGGGATCGCGGGGCCTTTGGCGGTGGAATTTATGCGGAAAATGTGAATCTGATTGATTGCCTGATCAGCGGCAACACCGTTCTAGGGGCTGGGGCCGCCGGTGGCGGGGTTTATACTCTGGGGGGCATCAGCCCGTTGACTGCGGGTTCTGTGGTGGATCGGTGCACCATTACAGGGAACCGGATCAGCGGCATTTTTGTGTATGGGGCAGGCGTGTATTCCGATGGCGGGGGAATCGGTAACCGGAAGGTCCTGACCGTGACCCAGTCCACCCTTGCACGGAATCTGGCCGAACCCTCGGCAGATCTCCCCATTTTCCTTCTGGGAATGGGCTATTGGCGGGGCGGCGGGGTGTACATGTCCAACGGATATCTGAAGATGTCCGCATGCACCGTGGTTGAAAATGAGACCTTTGGTTATCCCCGCACCGATGATCTGGGCAAGTCCAATCTGGCCGGCGGGATTGCAGCCACCATCGGCAATGCCCATGCCGTTGAGAGCATGATGATCGGCCAATCCATTGTTTGCGGAAACACCGTCAACGAACTGAACCCGGCCGATGGCACCGTCGCTCTGTCCTATGCCCATGATATCTTTACAGGCTCACTTCTATATTTTAAAAGTCAGGGATACAACCTCCTGGGAGTGACTGATTTCAGTCAGATTCTTGTTCCGGTGGGCGAGAAAGATTGGGCGTCCCTGTGTCGAAAACATTTTCCCAAAAATGGGGACCAGGCAGGTGTCCTGGTTGAGGATGTGCTGGATCTCGGGTCCGGTGTCATGGTCTCGGATATGATTCTTTCAGCAGGTGTGGATGAGGGCCAGCCCACGGTTTTGTACTATGAGCCCAAAGGAGATGCCCTGGGGCAGATCCCCGGAACTCCCTATGTGGTGTCAGAAACCATGGCCGAATATCAGGTGGCAGATAGCGTGACAGATAACTTTCTTTCAATCCTGCTTCAGCGGTTGGAGGACTTGTACGATATCAATGGGTTTGCTTTGGATTTTACCGATGACTTTGAACTATTTCTCCAATCCGTGGACACGGACGCAGATGTTCCGGATAACCAGCCCTACACCGATCCCGACGGTCAGCCTGTGTTGTCCCTGGCTGACACCCACTGGTACGGACCTGCGGAAACCTGGCCCAAGGCCGTGGTCAACTACCCCTACATTGAATTCTGGCACCGTCTGGATTCGGCTCTTGGCGAGTTGGACATCCCGGACATGGGGGCCGAGGGCCTGGGTGACGATGCCTGGACTGCCTTGTTTTCAACAGGTCCCTTGGCTGAAAATACCGGTATCACCATAGCCATCTGGCAGGCCATCTATAGTGTAACCCCCTTGGGTGTGGATCAGCTGGGGCATGTCAGAGCAATGCATGGACCCTGGGACATAGGCGCCATTGAGATGCCGTGATGGCTGAGAATACACTGGATGCACATTCTTCGTACCAGCAAACAGTTATTTTAATTCGGGTCAGCTCAAAAAAATAGTGAATTGAAACTGAACGGATCTGTTGAACATTAACTTGCGCTAATGTTTATCGTACGTTATATTGTACGATAAATATTAAATATATGGAGATGCACCATGCAAAGACTGAGAATAAACGAAGATATCAAGCCGTTATCTGAAGTAAGAACCGGTATCGCCAATTTTATCAAGCAAGTCCATAATACAAAAAGGCCCGTGATAATTACTCAGCATGGGAAAAGTGTTGCTGTTCTTATTGATGCAACTGAATACGAAGCGATGCAGGAAAAAATCGAATTATTAACGGATGTTCAGACGTCCATAAGCCAGGTCGAAAACGGGCAGGGTATCGATCATGTGGAGGCCATGGACATAGTTTTGAGTCGAGTTCTTAAATGAATATCGTCTGGTCACCACTCGCAGTGGACAGGGTTTCGGAAATAGCGGCATACATTGCCCAGGATAAGCCTGCAGCAGCAGAACACTGGGTTAAAACCATATTTGCAAACGTTGAGCATCTAAAATTTTCACCGGAAATCGGCAGAACAGTCCCTGAAATTAATAACCGCAAGTTTAGAGAACTCATTTATGGAAACTATCGAATCATTTATCGTATTGAACCGGAAAAAATATCTATTCTTACGGTCCGTCATGGCAAACAAATATTGCCAATAGAAGAAATAACAGCATAACCACAGGTCGGCTCCTGCCTGGCTCCAATTGACATAGCTGGAGCCATAGGGCATACACTCCCAGGCTTTTAGCCCTTCTCCGTGATCTCTGTGCCTCTGTGAGAGACGAGGCTTTTTGGTTGTGGCTTTGCCGCACTGTGGTTCTTCGTGTCATTCAGTGAGCTACGCGAACGGGTGGTGTTAAAAAATCATGCGTTCAAGACCTCTGTTTCCTCCGATGTTTTCTTTATTTTTTCCTCTGCCTTTTGTTCAATAAACATTGTAATTTCTTTGGCAATGGTCCCTGGATCTTCAAACTGGATGGCATGGCCGCAGTTGACGTGGGTAAGCCGGTTGACTCCCTTTTCTGTGAAACGGGCGCCCATGAACTGAAGAACTTTGGCGTTGTCCACAATTCGGTCCTTGTCAGCCATAACCATGAGCATGGGTTGCCGGATGTCGGCAATGGACACCCATGAGAGTTCCTGGACTTCGTCCATGACGCTGGCTGATTTCATGGTGATCATGGTGGTTTTCAGTTTGTCATTCTCAATGAAGTCCAGCCAGGTATCGTTGAGGGTGAAATCCGTGCCTTCCATGGGAATGGGCACACAGGCATGGTCCCGGTCCGGTTTCAGGGAAAATTCATTGATCATTTTGAGCACGACTTTTTCTGCAATGGTCAAAACAGACCGGAAACGTTCGTTCCAGAAAAACCCCGGGGTAAGGAGGATCAGTGTGTCAACGTCCATTGGAAGACGGGCTGCGGCAATGGCCGCGTACTGGCAGCCCTGGCACCATCCTGCCACATGAACACGTTTGAAGTGTTTTTTCAAAAAAAGAATATGCTCGGTGACATCGGACGTAACCTGACTGACGGTGCCCAGATCACCCCTCTTGTCATTGAGGCCGCAGCCCCTTCGATCCGGTGCCATGACGGTCACGGACGGGGATATGGCATGCATAGCTGCAGCCAAAGGGGCCTGCCACGCCGAATGGCTCATGCCGCCATGGAGAACAAAAAGAACATCATCCCCCTTTGTTTTTCCCCAGACCCGATAATGAATATCATATCCGTCGGGCATGGTCAGAGATTGAATCAAAGGGTCACCGTCAGGGGGTGGGCAAGGCGACCTTCCGTCCATTCCCATCCCAAGATTCCATGTCTCGGCTGGAACAAGCTGGAGGCCCATGGAGGTTTTGTAATAATAGAGGCCATCCAGGTCCAGTTTCCCACTGCTGCCGAATCGAAGCATGGGCTTGACCGGTTCCCATTCCACAAGGTAATCGCCAAAGGCTCCTTCATGGGCGGTCAGGTTGTCACCTGCGGCACCTGAAGCGATCAGGCCAGCCCGGGTCAGAAGTGAACTTTCTCCCACATGGCAGCCGATGATAATGGGCCAGCCTTTTTTCTTCAAGGCCTGGATCAGCGATAGAGTCCGCATCAAGCCTCCCACCCTTGAGATCTTTATGTTGGCAATAAAGGATCCGGGAAGATCCTGGTAGGTGTCCAGGTCCTTGGGGGTCAACAGGCTTTCATCAAGGATAACGGGAAGACCTGTTTCCACGCTGAAACGGCTTATTTCCTTGGCATCCCTTGCCTTGACCGGTTCTTCCACTGCAAAAAATGACCCTGTAAGAGCCTTGATATGAGCAATGGCAGCATCGGTTTCTCCGGCCCAGAGATTGTTTGCATCCAGGCGAATTCGAAGATCGTCAATGCCATATTCCTTTGCAAGTTTGAGCAGGATATTGATTTTTTTCTGGTCTTTATCCAGCCTGCCGTTGAGTTTGATCTTAAAGTCCCGCATGTCCCTGACCAAATACTGGTCGGTCAGATAGGTGTATCGCCAGGTGTGATCGTCCCCAAGAACGGCTGTATAGCTTCCTTTTCGCTGAATCTTCCCGAGATGAAGCAGATCTTCGACGCCCATGCCATGCTCCCGGGCGAACAGATCCAGAAGAGCCATTTCAATGGCACACCAAGCCGACGGATAGGTGTCGATCAGCTGGCAGTTTTCCTGTGCCCAGAGTTCCATGGAAGAAAGACAGGCCAACGCATCATGGCCTTCTTGAAAATAGTCCCTGGCCCAGATGACACTGGATGTAAGGTCGTCTCCAGCTACATAATCCCGTGGACAGCCTTCGCCGTACCCTGAAAGGCCCTTGCGCGAGGCAACGACCCATATGCTTTCACCTTCATGGCGGGTTGCTCCGGCATGTCTGAACTTTGACTTCAAGGTCACCTGGAGGGGCTGAATGTCAAGGGTTACTGCTGTTTCAATCATGTTTTCTCCTTTATGTCATATCAAATTCATTGATGATTATCGTTTTTGTTTAACCGTTAATGCTTACCATTACCAAGTTTGTTTATCTGTTCCAGAAACTCGAAATAATGGTCCGAGTACTTGGTGGCCAGAATCCAGAGAATATATTGTTTCTGATAGGCGATTTTGTTTTTGTCAGCAAAGGATAAAGGATAGAGTAAAATGGGAAATCGTTTCTGATCAAAAAATGTGGAAAGCCTCTGGATCGTTTTGCTCACAACGTCAGGGGAGACCTCTTCCTCATTTATGACCATCAGGGTGATGCAGTTTGATAAATCTGACAGATTGATGGCGATGTCTGTGACATTGACCATGGCGATAGCCTTCAAACAGCCATTTTTTTTCAATGAAAATAAATGGCGTTCTTTTTTAAGGCCTGCATCGCAATATTTTTTTTCAAGCTCCATGCACCCGGTAAATGATGGAGACAGGTCAAGTGCATCGATCATCAGGCCCCCGGATGTTTTTTTGTAATAATCTGAAAGTGCCATGAGATCACCAGTCACAGAGTCTTCAAGGCTCCATTCGGGTGGTAAATCATCTTTAATGCTCAAGGGTTTCCGGTAGCTATAATAGGCAAAGGTGTCTGTGGACGAGCCTGCCGGGTCGTTCAAATTATCGGCAAAGCCTTTAAAGAAATAGTTGGGGAATGCGTTGTCCGGTCTAAAATAACAGAGCATGTACCGCATATGACAGGCATCCAGCCACATGGAATTGTAGCAGAACCATGCCAGGTGATTTAGAACGGCCAGGCCTGCTTTCACACTGGAACGCTTCAGGGCTGCATGGTGATGGATCAACCAGGCATCCTTGTAAATGCGGAGCATGGATAGGTGACCCACAATTTCGCCCTTTTCCTGGTAGGTGAAATGGCGGGCAATGCTGGGGCTTTTGCCATAGAGCTTAAGGTAGGTTTCACGAATCCGTTTCTTGTTTTCCATAATGCCTGTGTATTTCTTCGCATAGATAAATCCTGTTTCGAAAAAAAAAGCCCAGAGAGCATTTTCATCCACGGTTTTGCAGACACGGATCAGGCTGTTTTCCCGCTGATGAAGAATGCCGGAAAGTTTCAGATGATCATCAAGGGCCATATCGATAAATGCAAACCCATATGAGATCTTATCCTCACCCGCATCGGTTTTACTGACACTGCGATGAACAACTTGGGCGCTGCAGCTTATGGTAAAGGCTCCGGCGAAATTGAGTTCCAGCTTTGGAATGACCATGCCGGTAAGTAGAGCACTTTTGTCTCCGTCATTCTCCACGGAGAAACCGGCTCCGGATAGATCACAGACATTCATTGACAGGTATCTTCCATGGAATGGATGTATGAAATTGGCATCCGGAGAAGGGCTCAGAGAAAACCGGGGACTCCTGAATTTTTTTGGGGGGAACCTGTGGATGACCTGGGCACAGGGTTCTAAACGTATCCTCAGGTTTTTCCCCAGAATCTGTGTATAAAGGATTCTGTATTGTCCGGTAAAGAGTATCCTTCTCCCTTTGACAAAAGCGATATTAACGTTGGTTTGCGGGTCGTATTGAACGCTATCTTGCTCTGAAACATTAACAATAATAGAGATCCTGTTTTCATTTATTTCATCGATTTTTCCCATGGCCGAGTGGTTCGTCGTGTTGATTCTAATCCCCACACTCTCAAGGATCCGGCTGTGTCCTTCCGGTGCTGGGACCTGAATGCCGGATTCAGGGAGGCGGAGGCAGAAGCCTTTTTGTGTTATGGATCGAACGTTCGGCTCAAAGTCGATCATGGTTCCCTGGTTCGGGATGGAAATTTTTAAGAAGCGGTAATTCATATATGGTTTTATGGCGATATTTCTGGGCCAGAGGCAGACCAGGTTTGAGCCAAATGAGGGCTGGGGTTTCATGGGCAGGCATACTGTTTTGTCATCTTGGGGATGGCCGAAATGACACAAAATCATTTCGTCCTGGAAATGGATGAAATTGAGGTGGTTCACCAGTTTTTTTTTGGTGACGGTGTTCTCGGTGTTTCCGGATTCGTGACATGAATCATCGCGGGAGGGGTTTTGTGCTGAGAGAGTGACATTGTTCGATTTCATGGGTCTCCTCCTGAATAAATAAAATGATATGAACGCCTTCGCCCCTTGAATACGTTGCGGCGAAGAAAACCAAATGATCTGAATCGGCTTTCGCCAATTAATTATGGCGTAAATAGTTGTAACATTCTGTATTTATTTATTTAAATTTTATTAAAGTATGGGCGAACAATACCATGGTGCATGGGTAACGTTTTTTAATCGGGTTGAATAGTGATTTGGATATACCAGCATTCAATTTAGCTAAATTGTTGCATGATAGGTATAGTCCGCGGAAGGTCTGATAATCTATGCCGGATATTCCCATGAGAATATGGCCGCCTCCCCCTCCCCTTAAAGCAAAAACACCATGAACTGATCTGATCTTGTTCAGGGCATGTGGGAAGATAAAAAAAGTGACGAATTATATCTGGTTTCCCCCAGCACATGAACAAGTGTAAAAAATGTAAATAACGATTATTAACTGATTATTTTTCATTTAAAACATGTTTATATGATACGGTTTTATAATCATAAAAATTTAAATTTAACAATGTTAAAATAGACTATTAGGTAAAATAATTATTTTGCGTTTAAAAAATATTACAAATTAGTTTTATATTTATTTTTTGATGACGTAAAAATGATGTCGATGAATTCAGGTAAAGCCAGACAGGGGACTCTTCACTTTTCGCCAGAGAAGTGATATAGAAACAAATCAATTGAATTTTATATGCGTCACGCGTAAGATCGTCCCAGGTTTTTTTTAGATGTCCCATGCCATATCCGGCGGGATGTTCCCCAAACAAACAGCGCACCTCATCAAGGTGCCATTTTACGTTAAGGAGGGTATATGCTTACCTTGCTTGCAAAATGCTTGAAAATTCTCAACTCGGAAATTGAGCCTGGCCAGATTAGTCTGGCTTTGTGCTTTTCAATGTTGATGGGACTTACACCTCTTTTCAGTCTTCATAATGTGTTTGTCCTTTTTGCCGTGCTGTTCATCAGGGTCAACCTCTCGGCCTTTCTCTTGGGCTGGGGCATGTTTTCCCTGATGGCCTATCTGCTTGACCCCCTGTTCCATTCTCTGGGCCTTATTGTGCTCAGTGCCCCGGTTTTTCAAGGACTGTTTACGATTTTATACAACATCCCCATTGCCAGGGTTTCCGGTTTCAACAACAGTATTGTGATGGGGAGTCTGGTTTTTTCCCTGGTGCTTTTTGTTCCCTCATATATTGTATTCAAGATTCTGATTACCCGATACCGGGTTGATCTTCTCTCCTGGGTTCAAAAAGTCAAATTGGTTCAGATTTTGAAAACAAGTAAATTGTTTTCCATATACGAGTCATTATCATAATCGCGGTCAGGGTCATCTGACCCGGGAGGATATCATGAAAACGTGGATACGCTGGAAAGGAATTCTGGCTTTTGTTGTGATCATGGCCCTGGTGTTTGGTTTTTTTAAATTTTATGCCGGAACACTGGTAAAGAAGAGTATTGAATATGGGGGCACAAAAGCCGTGGGGGCACGTGTTGACCTTGGGGCTGTTGACCTTTCCTTATTCCCCCTGGGCATAACCTTAAAAGGACTTCAGGTCACGGACCCGGATGAGCCCATGACCAATATGGTCGAGGTCGGCACCACACGGTTTTCCATTGAACCCGGGAGCCTTTTGCTCAGAAAGGTGATCATCGATACCATGGCTGTTGACGATATGCGGTTCAAGACAGCCCGGAAATATTCAGGGGAAATTCCAAAATCAAAAGAAACAAAAAAAGACGAGAAAAAGGCCGAAGGCAGCAAATTATTTTCCATGCCATCCCTTGAGTTTTCCGATGTGAAAAGCGTGTTAGCCAAGGAACCCCTGGGTGTTGTCGAGGAAGGGGACAAACTGAAAAAGGACATGGAAAAAGCCCGCATTGATTTTGAGAGTCGTTTTATGGGTCTGCCTGACAAGGAGACATTCGAGGCGCATAATGACAGGCTCAAGGAACTGAAATCAGGGAAAATAAAACTGGGCAATATTCTCAGCAAAGCTGAAGATTTGAAAAATTTGAAGAAAGATGTGGAAAAAGACGTTGAAAAAATCAAGGCCATGAAAAAGGACCTGGCCCAGGCGGTGGATGATTATCAAGTCCGAATCAGGCAACTGCCCCAAATGGCAGCGGCTGATGTCAAGAGGCTCAAGGACAAGTATGCCTTGTCTCCCCAGGGCATGGGCAATGTGTCTGCTCTTTTTTTCGGACCAAAAAGTTCGGTTTGGGTTGAAAAAGGTCTTTCCTGGTATCTGAAGCTGAAACCCTACCTGAAGAAAAACGACTCAGGCAGTGACAAGGAAAAAGAACAAGAGGTGCCACAACACGACCGGGGAAAAGGCGTTTATGTGGCATTCAAGGAAAAGAACCCCAGTCCGGGTTTTTTGATCAAACATGCGGATCTGTCTCTGGTTCTTGACGCGGGACGAATGGAAGGGGCCCTGGATCAGGTGACCAATGAACAGTCCCTCACAGGTTTGCCCATGACCCTCTCCCTGGCATCGACTGAAATGAAGACCATGAAAGGGATAAAGATCGTAGGGGTGCTGGACCGGGTCAAGAAAAATGAGGATAAGGATGCTCTGATGCTTTCGGTCAAGGACATGAATATCGATGGTCTTGCCCTGGCATCGGGCAGCCCCATGGGCGTTCGTATGGACAAAGCCCTGGCTGATTTTGATATGAATATCAAAATAAATGGGAAAAAACTGGAAGGAACCCTGGCCGCTGCCCTTGATCCCATGACCCTAAACTCCTTGAATCCTGAAAAAAATGATCGCCTGAGCCGTGCCCTTTCCAAAGCCCTGGCCGATGTGAAGGCCATGAAGATTGGCGCCTCCCTTTCGGGGACAGTGGATGACTATAAGGTAAATCTGGAATCCGACCTTGATAAAATTGTCAAAAATGCCGTACAGGGAATAGTCAAGGATCTTTCCGATGAATTCGCCAAAGAGTTGCAGGTGGCTGTTCAGGAAAAAATACAAGGCCAGATCAAGGACCTGACAGGCAAGCTTGACCTTTATTCCAATCTTGGAACCGATGTTGAAAAACGTCTGGATGTGGGTAAGGAAACTTTGAAGGGTTTATAAAAACATCAAGCCATCGAATAAAAAGGGCCTTGGGCATCTGCCCGTGGCCCTTTTGCATTAGCTTAAATGAAGGGCGCTATGAAACGAATCTGTGTGTATTGCGGTTCCAGCTCTGGATCGGAACCCGATTATATCCAAGGGGCAAGGCATCTGGGCAGGGTGCTTTCCGAAAATAACATTGACCTTGTTTATGGCGGGGCAAAGGTGGGCCTCATGGGAGCGGTGGCCGATGCGGTTCTGGCCCATGGGGGCAACGTTATCGGTGTGATCCCCGATATACTCAACAAGGCCGTTGCCCATGCGGGACTGACCGAACTCCACGTCACCGGCTCCATGCATGAGCGAAAGGCCATGATGTTTGATCTTTCAGACGCGTTTATCGCCATGCCAGGAGGCATGGGAACCCTTGAAGAGATCTTCGAAGTGATGACCTGGGCCCAGTTGGGCTCCCACAGAAAACCCTGCGGGCTTTTGAACATACGTAACTACTACGCCAAATTGATTGATTTTCTGGATCATTCAGCGGATGAGGGATTTATCCACCGTGAACACCTGGGGATTATTTCCTCATCCCCTGATCCGGAACAGCTTCTTGACCATTTCCGGGCCTATCGCTCCCCCGCCGAACAAAAACTGGACAAGTTGTCACTTTTATCAATGCAAAAAAATTAAATTTTACGAGATAGAAGCACAAGGTGGCAAAACCACAAACAAAAAGCTGGCCGCCGGAGGCATGTTTTTCTTCGTGCTCTTCGTGTTCTTGAGCGACCAAAGGGAGCGGGTGGTTAAACTATTTAATCGTTTTTCTTCATGACCTTCATGTACTTCATTGTAAAACCGTTTTGGTTTCATTCCCAGGCATTGCCTGGGCAATGAAACCTTGTTTTCTTTTTTATCCACCACCCGTTCGCTACGCTCACTGAAGGACACGAAGAGCACGAAGAAGAGCAAAGACTATGCCTCCGGCGGCCCTGCCGGGGGCCAAACTTTTAAAAAGTTTGTCAAACAGGTATTGTTGTTCTTCATGTGCTTCATGATTGA